>Ga0302314_10007554_pt1 | contig 19526 bp, 21 predicted proteins | sample III_Palsa_N2_3_FD_200533 | JGI IMG/M metagenome (GOLD analysis project Ga0302314, IMG submission 200533) | Peat permafrost microbial communities from Stordalen Mire near Abisko, Sweden - III_Palsa_N2_3 | ecosystem: Environmental > Terrestrial > Soil > Palsa > Peat permafrost | place: Sweden...
TGCGACGGCGCGAACTTTTCGCCACGGCTCTGGACCCACGCGTCGCCGTTGTCGGCGCCGATGATCTTATAGGGGACGAGTCCGATGTCCTTTTTGACGGTCGGATCTTCGAAGCGGCGGCCGATCAGGCGCTTGATCGCGGAGAAGGTATTCTCCGGGTTGGTCACACCCTGGCGCTTGGCGGCCTGGCCGACCAGACGCTCGCCGCTCTCGGTGAAAGCGACCATCGACGGCGTCGTGCGGGCGCCTTCGCTATTCTCGATGACCTTGGCCGTCTTGCCGTCCATGACGGCGACGCAGGAATTCGTGGTGCCGAGATCGATACCGATAACTTTGCTCATTACTTGCCTCTCAACTAAGCAGGACGCGAGGGCCCCCGAAGAGCGCTCCTTGCCGTCCCCCGAATTTTAAACCCGAACCCCACGGCTGCCGCCGTAGTGTCCGCCGTTATATATGGGTGACCTTCCAGCCCTGCAACGGGGCCCGGCGCTTTCGTGTCACGGATTCGTGACCAAATCCCGAAAAGCCGACCCGCGATCGCCTCAAGCCGTGCGATCGACCCGCTTGTGGCCGTCTTCAGCCGGCTTTTCCTCGGCCGCGACCGGCTCGGCGACCGGGCCCTTGGCGACGCCGACCATGGCCTCGCGCAGCAGCCGGTCATGCAGCGTGAACCCCGCCTGCAGCACCTGGACGACCGTGCCCGCGGGCTTGCCGGTGTTTTCCAGCTCGAAGATCGCCTGATGGAAATTATGGTCGAACTTCTCGCCCATCGGATCCAGCTTGCGGATGCCGTGTTTTTCGAACGCGCCCAGCAATTCACGCTCCGTCGCGGACACGCCGGACATCAGGCCCTTCAGCAGCTCGTCCCTGGCGGCCTGGGCTTCCGGCACGCTGTCGATCGCGCGGCGCAGATTGTCGGCGACCGTCACCAGATCCTTGGCGAAGCTGGAGGTCGCGAACTTCAGCGCGTCCTCGCGATCACGCTGCGCCCGGCGCCGCACGTTCTCCTGCTCGGCCAGCGCACGCAGCGCCTGGTCCTTGTATTTCGCAACCTCGGCTTCGAGTTCGGCGATCCGACCCTCGGCGGACGGCATCTCGACGATCACCGGCTCGGCCGTGTCTTCGCTCTCGGGTGTCATGGGGGTCTCGGTCATTGCTGAATAGGTCCTGCTTTAGCCAATCGAGCGCCCGATCACCTTGGCGGTGTAATCCACCATCGGGATGATCCGGGCATAGTTGATACGGGTCGGGCCGATCACGCCGATCGCGCCCACGATCTGCTCGCGGCTGTTCATATAGGGTGCGATCACCATGGAACAGCCGGCGATGCCGAACAGCGAATTGGCCGAGCCGATGAAGATCTGCACGCCCTCGCCGCGATGAGTCGCCTCGACCAGGCGCATCATCGTGTCCTTGGTCTCCAGCAGCTCGAACAGCCGGCGCACGCGGTCGAGATCCTCCAGCGCGCTGATATCCTCCAGCAGGTTGGCCTGGCCGCGCACGATGAGCGAGCCGCCGGATTGGCCGACCGGGACGCCCGCCCAGGAGGCAAGGCCGGCCTGAACCAGCTTGGTCGTCAGCTCGTCAAGTTCGGCCTGATTGGCCTGCAGCTCCTGCACCAGGGCCGCCTTGGCCTCGTCGAGCGTGAATCCGACCATGCGGGCCGACAGGAAATTCCCCGCGGTGACCAAGGCCGAGGTCGGCACGCCGACCGGTACCTCGATCACACGATTTTCGACCAGACCGTCCTCGGTCACCAGCACGACCAGCGCGCGGCCGGGGCCGAGCGCCACGAATTCGACATGCTTCAGCGCGCGCTCGGTCTTAGGCGCCAGCACCAGGCCGGCACAGCGCGACAGGCCAGACAGCGTCTGGGTCGCCTGTTCCAAGAGCGCCGGGAACGAGCGGCCGCCGGCGGCGCAGCGCGCATCGAGATTGTCGCGCTCGTCCTGGGACAGGCGGCCGACCTCGAGCAGGCCATCGACGAACAGCCGCAGCCCGGCGTCGGTCGGCAGGCGGCCGGCCGAGGTATGCGGCGCGAACAGCAAGCCTGCGTCTTCCAGGTCCGCCATGACGTTGCGGATGGTCGCGGCCGACAGATTGAGGCCGAGCCGACGCGAGATCGTGCGCGAGCCGATCGGCTCACCGGTCTCGACATAGGCATCGACGATGGTCCGGAAGATCTCGCGGCTGCGCTCGTTGAGCGCGCCGGTCAGGCTCTCCGTCCTCGCACGGGGGAAGTCGCGGTCGCTCAAAGTCGACGATCGTCCCTTGTGAGACATCAAATTCGCTGGGGCCCGCCCGTCATGGGCCGGGGCAGGCGAAACTTAGGGATGCCGAGGGCCAGCGTCAACCATCGCGCCATGAAACGACCTGGGGCAAAGACGCAGGGCAAACCCTGGACGCGCGGGCGTCGGACAAGTAGTTTGACGCCCTTCATCCAGATCCGCTTGTCGCCGAAAGAAGTCCACAGCCCATGTCACGCCCCTCCGGTCGCGCCATCGACCAGCTCCGCCCCGTCACGCTCACCCCCGGCTTTTCCAAATATGCCGAGGGCTCGTGCCTCGTGAAGTGCGGCGAAACCCATGTGCTGTGCACCGCCTCGGTCGAGGAAAAGGTCCCGCCGTTCCTGCGCAATACCGGCGCCGGCTGGGTCACGGCCGAATATGGCATGCTGCCGCGCTCGACCCACACCCGCTCCGACCGCGAGGCCGCACGCGGCAAGCAGTCGGGCCGGACCCAGGAGATCCAGCGCCTGATCGGCCGCTCGCTGCGCGCCGTCGTCGATCTGAAGGCGCTGGGCGAACGCCAGATCAAGATCGATTGCGACGTGCTGCAGGCCGACGGCGGCACGCGCACCGCCTCGATCACCGGCAGCTATGTGGCATTGCATCTGGCGCTGCGCGGGTTGGTCGACGCCAAGCTGATCCCGGCCCTGCCGCTGCGCGACCAAGTCGCCGCCGTGTCCTGCGGCATCTACCAGGGTGTGCCGGTGCTGGATCTGGACTATCCGGAAGACAGCGCTGCCGAGGCCGATGCCAATTTCGTGCTGACGGCGACCGGCAAGATCGTCGAGATCCAGGCGACCGCCGAAGAGGCGCCATTCGCCGAGGAGCAATATGCCGAGATGATGAAGCTGGCCCGCAAGGGCATCGCCGAGCTGGCCCGCCTGCAGCGCGCCGCCGTCGGTCTCGGCGGGCTCTGATCCGATGTGCGCCGCCACCCCACGCCGCCGCTTCACCGGCATCGGCCTGATCGTGGCCACGCACAATCCCGGCAAGCTGCGCGAGATCGTCGAGCTGCTGGCGCCCTACGGCATCCATGTCAGCTCGGCGGCGGAACGCGGGTTGCCGGAACCGGAAGAGACCGGCACGACCTTCCTGGCCAATGCCGAGCTGAAGGCGCTGGCGGCGGCGCTCGCCGCCGGCGTGCCGGCGCTGTCGGACGATTCCGGCTTGGCGGTCGACGGGCTCGACGGTGCGCCGGGGATCTATTCGGCACGCTGGGCCGGCCCATCGAAGGATTTCGGCGCGGCCATGGCCCGGGTCGAGCGCGAGCTCAAGGAACGCGGCACGACCAACCGGCGCGCCCATTTCATCTCGGCCCTGACGCTCGCCTGGCCCGACGGCCATTACGAGAGTTTCGAGGGCCGGATCTCGGGCACGCTGACCTTCCCGCCGCGCGGCGACCGCGGCTTCGGCTATGACCCGATCTTCATTCCCGACGGGCTGCAGCAGACCTTCGGCGAAATGCACGAGGCGACCAAGCACCGCATCAGCCATCGGGCGCGAGCCTTCACCCAACTGGTCGAGGTCTGCTTCGCGTCATGACCCAGGTGCCGGCGAACGCCCCCGGCTTCGCGATCTATGTCCACTGGCCGTTCTGCCTGTCGAAATGCCCCTATTGCGACTTCAACAGCCACGTCCGGGAGCGGATCGAGCAGGATCGCTGGCGCGCGGCTTTATTGACCGAGCTTGACCATTACGCGGCGCAGACGCCGGGTCGCACCGTCACCTCGATCTTTTTCGGCGGCGGCACGCCCTCGCTGATGGAGCCGGCCACGGTCGGCGCCGTGATCGACCGGATCGGCCGGCATTGGGCGCTCGACCCGAACATCGAAATCTCGCTCGAAGCCAACCCGACCTCGGTCGAAGCCCACAAGTTCCAGGGCTTCCGCACGGCGGGCGTCAACCGCGTCTCGCTCGGCATCCAGGCGCTCGATGCCGCCTCCCTCAAGTTCCTCGGCCGGCAGCATTCGGCCGAGGAAGCGCTCGGCGCGATCGACCTCGCCGCCCGGCATTTCGATCGTTACAGTTTCGATCTGATCTATGCGCGGCCGGGTCAAACGGTTAAATCCTGGCAGGCCGAGCTGGACCGCGCCCTGGGTTTCGCCGCGGACCATCTGTCGGTCTATCAGTTGACCATCGAGCAGGGCACCCAGTTCGCGACCCTGCACGCGCGGGGCGATTTCACCCTGCCGGACGACGAGCTGGCCGGCGAACTCTATGAGCTGACCCAGGCGCATCTCGCCGCCGCCGGCATGCCGTCCTACGAGATTTCCAACCATGCCCGCCCAGGCCAGGCGAGCCGGCATAACCTGACCTATTGGCGCTACGGCGATTATGTCGGCGTCGGGCCGGGCGCCCATGGCCGCCTGACGCTCGACGCCCGGAAATGGGCGACGCGCCAAGCCAAGGCGCCCGAGACCTGGCTCGCCAAGGTCGAATCCCAAGGTCACGGCACCCAGGAAACCGAGATCGTCGATCCGGCCGCCCGCGCCGAGGAGATGGTCATGATGGGCCTGCGCCTGGCCGAAGGCATCCCGCGCCAGCGCTTCCGTGACGAGCTGGGGCTGGAGCCGGAGGACCTGATCGATGCGACCGCGCTCGGCCACCTGACCGAAGGCGGCTTCGTCACCCTCGACCAGCACCGCCTGGCCGCGACCGACGCCGGACGCCAGCGCCTGAACGCGGTGCTGGCGGCGCTGCTGAAGTAACCCGCTTTCGCGGGAATGACGAAAAATTCGGGTTGCTACTGACCGGGCGCCCCGTCGAAGCTTTCCGGCGCGGGGCTGGCGACGCTGGTGCCGGCATGTTCGACCTGCAGCACGGCCAACCCGCGTTCGGCCGTGCCGTCGGCGCGGAAGCGGAAGATGCCGTCGGCGCCGGCATAGCCGTTCGGGTTGGCGATCGCGGCCACCGAGAAATCGCTGCCGGGCGTGCGATCCAGCACGGCAGCGACGCCGACCGCGTCATAGGCGAGCGTCGCGAGCCGCTGCGGGACATGGCCGTAGGCCTGGCGGAAGCGCTCCTGAAACCCGGCGCGCGCTTCGGGCTGCGGCGCGGCGTACCAGCCGCCGATCAGCGACGGCTCGGCGCCCAGATCGGGCACGTCCCAGATGCCGGTGCCGAGCAGCTTGACCTTCTGCTGGTTGATTTCGGCCAGGCCGAGTTGGGCGACCGTATTCTTGAGCTTGGTGCCCGTCTCGGGCACCAGCAGTGCTGTAAAGGTGAACTTGCCGTTGGCCGCCAGATGCTTGATCACCGGCTTCAGATCGGACCCGCCGGGCTCATAGACCTCGCTGTCGTCCATCGTGCCGCCGACGGAGGCCACGGCGCGGCCGAATTCATCGGCGACCACCTGGCCATAGGTATTGTTCGGCACCAGGGCCGCGAAATGCTCGACGCCGGTCGAGCGGGCGTAGCTGGCGATGCGGGTCAGCTCCTCGCGCGGCAGGATGCCCATCAGGAACAGCCCGTCGCCGGCGATGGACGCGATGCTGGAGAAGGCCAGGACATTGACATGGGCGGCCTGGGCGATCGGCTTCACCGCCTCGGCCTCGGGCGCGGTCAGCGGGCCGACGATCAGCTTGGCGCCCTCGGCGATCGCCAGCTGGGCGGCGGCGGCGGCACCGGCGGCGGTGCCGTGCGTATCCTTGGTCGTCAGCACCATATCGTCGGCGCCGAGTTCGATCAGCGACAGCTGGGCCGCGTCGAGCATGTCGCGACCGAGTGGGGCCGTCGGCCCGCTCAAAGGCAGTAACAGCGCGACATCGGTTTTGCCGCCGGTATTGACCAGATTGAGCGGCTTTTGCGGCTGAAGCACCGGGGTCGGCGCCAGCGGCGCCGTCGGCACCACGGCGACCGGGGCTTGCGACGCCGGCGACTTCACCGCTACGGTCTGCTGAGCGCAGCCAGCCAAGCCCAGAGCGAAGGTCACCACAGATGCGAGGGCCAAAGGCCGCAAGACCGGGGACGCGAGAGACGGACGGTTCAAGCACATTCTCCGAAGCGACCGAGGAGGCGCGGCCGGAGACTAGCCGCGCGCCCGCGTCAAGTAAACGCGCGCCAAAGGGATCTTCGACGGATGAACGCCCCGAGGCGCGAAATCGTGCCCCGGCAGGGCTTTATGTCGTGGCCACCCCGATCGGCAACATCCAGGACATCACGCTTCGAGCCCTGGACATCCTAGCGCGGGTCGACGTCATCGCCTGCGAAGACACCCGGGTCAGCGCAAAATTGCTACAACGCCACGGCATCGAGACGCCGCTGCTGCCCTATCACGAGCATAACGCCGAGCGCATGCGGCCGGTGCTGCTGGGTCGCGTCGCCCAGGGCCAGGCGGTGGCGCTGATCTCGGACGCCGGCACGCCGCTGGTGTCCGATCCCGGCTTCAAGCTAGTGCGCCAGGCGATCGCGGAGGGCCTGCGCATCGAGATGCTGCCCGGCGCCTCGGCGCCGATCGCGGCACTGGTGCTGTCGGGCCTGCCGAGCGACCGGTTCCTGTTCGCGGGCTTTCTCGACAGCAAGACCGTCGCCCGCCGCCGGGAGCTGGCCGAGCTGTCGGGCCTGCGCGCGACGCTGATCTTCTTCGAATCCGCGCAACGACTGGCGAATTCGCTGGGCGACATGGCGGCGGAGCTGGGCGATCGGCCGGCGGCCGTCGCGCGCGAATTGACCAAGATGTATGAGGAGGTCCGCCACGGCACGCTCGGCGAACTGGCCCGCCACTACCAGGAGGCCGGGCCGCCCAAGGGCGAGATCGTCGTGGTCATCGGGCCGCCGCTGCCGGCGGTGGCGGCGACGGCCGAGGATCTGGACGCGAGCCTGAAGGCGGCGCTGGCCCATCTCTCGCTGCGCGATGCGGCGAGCGAGGTCGCCGAGGCCTTGGGCCTGAAGCGCCGCGACGTCTATGCCCGCGCGCTCGAACTGGCCGGCACGGCCGCGCCATGACCCGAACCCATCGCGTCACGGCCGAGCGGCATGGCCATCGCTCGGAAACGATCGCGGCCTGGTGGCTGCGCCTGAAGCTGTACCGCATCGTCGCCCGGCGCTATCGCACGGCAGCCGGCGAGATCGACCTGATCGTGCGGCGCGGCCGGACGCTGGTGTTCGTCGAGGTCAAGGCGCGCGCCAGCTTCCGCGTGGCGGCCGAGGCGGTCAGTCCGCGCCAGCAGCATCGCATCGCCCGCGCCGCCAGCCAGTTCCTGGCCGCCCGGCCCGATCTGGCGGGCATGGACCAGCGGTTCGACGCGCTGCTGATCGTGCGCCGCACCTGGCCGCGGCATATTCCGGATGCCTGGCGCGCCGAGCGCTGATCGGATGTCCGGTTGTCGCCACATTTCAACCGTTCTATAGCGTGCAGAGAGATTCAACCGGAGACCTTGAAGCCGTGACCCTGTCCCATCATCGTCTTTTGTCCCTGACCCTCGGTCTGGGTGCGTTGGCCACCGCCACCCTGCCGCTCGGCGGCTGCTTTCTGGCCGCGGTCGGCGCCGGTGCCGCGGCCGGCGGCTATACCGCAGGCAACGAGCGCGGCATCGGTGGCACCGCGACCGATACCGGCATCAAGGCGTCGATCAACGCGATCTGGGCCAAGGACAATGGTCAGATTCCGTCCTATGTCGATCTGAACATCTTCGAGGGCCGCGTGCTGCTGACCGGCCGCGTGCCGGACCCGAGCATCCGCGACCAGGCGGTCGCCGGCGCCTGGAAGGCGAGCGGGGTCAAGGAAGTGATCAACGAGATCCAGGTCGCCCAGGGCGCGAACTTCTCGACCGCGGCCGGCGACAATTGGATCCTGGCGCGGCTGAACAGCGACATGGTGTTCGACAGCGCCGTACGCACGCCGAACTACTCGCTGCAATGCATCGACGGCACGGTCTATATCCTAGGCGTGGCGCGGACCCAGAACGAACTGGATCACGTGCTGAACTATGCCCGCAACATTCCGAACGTGCGCCAGGTCAAGAACTACATCCGCATCCGCAGCGGTATCGGCGAGGACGGCGGGACCCAGCTCGGGACCGCCCCCGGCGGCGACGGCCAGCCCAGCGCCTTGAGCGCGCCGGACGCGAACCAGCCGGGGGCCAGCCGGCGCGCGACCGGGCCTGCCGACAGCCCGCAGCCCTTGGCACCACAGCCGGCGCCCAGCGGCAAGATCCAGGTCACACCGCTGCAATGAGCGACGGGGCGGAGGCGCTGCTGATCGAACTGGGCCAGACGGACGGGTCGATCCTGCCGCTGGCCGAGGCGGCGCTCGCCTTCGCCCGGATCGACCGGCCCACGGTCGATCCAGAGGGCTATCGCGCACATCTGGATCAATTGGCCGACGAGCTGGCGGCGGAACTGGGCGGCGTCAGCGCGCCGCCGCTGAAGGAGCGCGTCCGCGCCCTGGTCCAGGTCATGGTCGGCAATCATGGCTACCAGGGCGACGGCGCCACCTATGACGATCTGTCGAACGCCGATCTGATGCGGGTGATCGACCGGCGGCGCGGGCTGCCGGTTGCCTTGGGCATTCTCTATATTCATGCCGCGCGCGCCCAGGGCTGGCAGGCCGGCGGGCTGAATTTCCCCGGCCATTTCCTGATCCGGATCGATGCCGGCGGCGACCGCGCGATCCTGGACCCGTTCGCCGGCGGCGAGCAGCGCAGCGCCGCGCAGTTGCGCAAGCTGATGCAGCTATTGGGCGGCGGGCGCGACGGCCAGGGCTCGACCGAGCTCCGGCCCGAGCATTACCGCATGGTCGACGACCGCGACGTCCTGCTGCGCCTGCAGAACAATATCAAGCTGCGCCTGCTGCAGGCCGGCGGCAGCGAGGCGGCATTCGAGGTGCTGCGGCGCATGCGCCTGCTGGCGCCGCGCCATGCCGATCTGTGGCGCGAGACCGGCATGCTGGCGAACCATATCGGCCGGCTGACCGCCGGGATCGCGGCCTTGGAAACCGCCCTGCGCCTCGATCCGATGGCCGAATGGCGTCATGAGGCGACGCTGTTGCTGCAGCAGTTGAAGAGCCGGCTCAACTAATCGGTACTGATCGGACTTGGGCCCCGCACCGCCGTCACCATATAGTGCCGGCAAAGCAGCAGGGGAAAACGCCATGAGTCTCGCCGTCGCCATCCAGATGGACCCGATCGAGAGCGTCAAGATCGACGCCGACTCGACCTTCGTTCTGGCGTTGGAGGCGCAAGCCCGCGGCCATCTGCTCTATCATTACGGACCCAAGGATCTGACCTTCAAGAACGGCCGGGTCCATGCCTGGGCGCGGCCGCTCAAGGTCCGGCGCGAGCACGGCAATCACTACAGCCTGGGGGCGTCCGAATCGATCGATCTGGCCGGCGTCGATGTCGTACTGATGCGCCAGGACCCGCCGTTCGACATGGCCTACATCACGGCGACCCATCTGCTGGAGCGCGTGCATCCGCAGACCCTGGTGGTCAACGACCCGGCCGCCGTGCGCAACGCGCCGGAAAAGCTGTTCGTCACGCAATTCCCGGAGCTGATGCCGCCGACGCTGATCACGTCCGACCGGCGCGAGATCGACCAATTCCGCCGCGAGCATCACGACATCATCGTGAAACCCTTGTTCGGCAACGGCGGCGCCGGCGTGTTCCGCATCCGCGACGGCGACGAAAACCTGGGCTCGCTCTTGGAGATGTTCGCCAGCATCAGCAACGAACCGCTGATGATTCAGCGCTACGTGCCGGAAGTGCGCCAGGGCGACAAGCGCATCATCCTGATCGACGGCGAAGCGGTCGGTGCCGTGCTGCGCGTGCCGGCCCACGGCGAGGCACGGGCCAACCTGCATGTCGGCGGCACGGCGGTGAAGACCGGCATCACGGCGCGCGAGCGCGACATCTGCGCCGCGATCGGCCCGGCGCTGAAGGCCCAGGGCCTGATCTTCGTCGGCATCGACGTGATCGGCGATTACATCACCGAGATCAACGTCACATCGCCGACCGGCCTGCAGGAGATCAACCGGTTCGACGGCGTGAAGCTCGAAGCCCGCATCTGGGACGTCATCGAGTCGAAGCTGAAGCGGCGGTAGCTCCTCCCGCATCTTTTCTCTTTTTTGGAGCGTCCCATGTCCCCCCTCTTCCAGCCGTTCGAGCTTGGCCCGATCACGCTCGGCAATCGCGTCCTGATGGCGCCGATGACGCGCAACCGGGCCGGCGCCGGCGACGTGCCCCACGCGCTCAATGCCGAATATTATGCCCAGCGCGCCGAGGCCGGTCTGATCGTGACCGAGGGCGTGCAGATCTCACCCCAGGGCAAGGGCTATCCCGGCACGCCCGGCATCCATTCGGCCGAGCAGGTCGCCGGCTGGCGCCTGGTGACCGACGCTGTCCATAAAAAGGGCGGCCGGATCTTCCTGCAGCTTTGGCATGTCGGGCGCATCTCGCACCCGTCGCTGCAGCCGAACGGCCAGCTGCCGGTCGCCCCCTCGGCGCTGAAGCCGGCCGGCAATGCCATGACCGCCGCCGGTCCGGTGCCGTTCGTCGAGCCGCGGGCGCTGACGCTGGACGAAATCCCGGGCATCGTCGCGGATTATCGCGCGGCAGCCGTCAATGCCAAGGCGGCCGGCTTCGACGGCGTCGAGGTCCATGGCGCCAATGGCTATCTGCTCGACCAGTTTCTGCGCGACGGCACCAACAAGCGCGAGGATGCCTATGGCGGACCGGTCGAGCACCGCGCCCGGCTGCTGCTGGAAGTGGTCGAGGTCGTCTCGACCGTGTTCGGTGCCGCAAGGGTCGGCGTTCGCCTGACGCCGGTCAATCCGTTCAACGACATCCGGGATTCCAACCCGCAGGCAACGTTCGACTATGTCGCGACCCAGCTGGGCGGCCGGGGCCTGGCCTACCTGCATGTCTATCAGGCCGGCAGCGATCCGTTCGATTGGCGGCAGATGCGCCGGGCGTTCGGCGGCACCTTCGTGGTCAATGGCGGCTATGACCGGCCCAAGGCCGAGGCCGCGATCGAAAGCGGCGGCGCCGATCTGGTCGCGTTCGGCTCGTCGTTCCTGGCCAATCCCGATCTGGTCCAGCGCCTGCAGCGGAATGCGCCGCTGAACCCGCCGAACCCGGCGACCTTCTACGGCGGCGGGGCCGAGGGCTATACCGACTATCCGACGCTAGGCTAATCGCGGGAGCATGCTAGGCTCGCCTGGTTCTTCATGGGCGAGCCCGGCATGCGCTTCATCCTGTTCCGTGGTTCCAGCCTTTACGGCAGCATCGATCGCATGCTGGACAGTCTGGCTGCCGCCTTCGTCGCCCAGGGCGATGCGGCGCCGATCATCGACGCGACCGGGCCGGACTATATCCGGCTGCTGCAGCAGGCGATCACCGACGGGCCGGTCGATGCCTTTCTGGGCTTTTCCGGCATCGGCATCGACCAGCGCGCCGAGGGCAATCTCTATAACGCGCTCGAAAAGCCGCTGGTCTCGATCTATCTCGACCCGCTGCTGCTCTATTGGAATCAGGTTGCGACGCCGATCCGGCGCCGACTGATCTACACGACCGCGCCGGGCGATCTCGACTATTGGCACGGCAAGCTCGGCCTGCCGGTGCCGCTGCATCATCTGCCCCATGCGGCGGCGGCGCTGCCGCCCGGCACGGTCCCGGTGCCCTGGGACCGCCGCCGGATCGACCTGCTGCATGCCGGCACCGCGCCGGCCGATCCGGCCGGCCTGCGGGCGGCCTGGGCCCAGCACGGACCGCTGGTCGAGGGCCGGCTCAACGGCATGCTCGATGCCCATGATGCCGATCCGTTCGCGCCGCTGCCCGACATCATCGCGCGCGTCGGCCACCCGGTCGCGGCACTCGACGCGCCGCAGTCGCTCTATCCCTATTTCCAGACGCTCGACCAGTATCTGCGTACCCGAGTGCGCTGGCGCATGATCCTGGGCCTGCTCGACCATCACCTGACCCTGGTCGGGCCGGGTTGGGAGCCCGTCGTGGCCGCGGCCACCGGCCCGGTCCGCGCCAAGCTGCTCGGCCCCCGCACGGCCCCCGAAGTGGCCGAGCTGACCGCCCAGGCCCGGATCGTCGTCAACAGCTGCACGCCCTATCACGGCAGCCACGAGCGGCTGTTCCAGGCCATGGCGGCCGGCGCCGTGGCGCTGACCAGCCCGACCGCCTGGCTCGGCCTGGCCGCGCCGGACGGTGTGCTGGTCCAGGCGAGACCGGATCTCGGCGATGCAGCAGCCCTGGCCGCCGGGCTGCTGCGCGACCCGGCCCAGGCGGAGACGACGGCCGAAGCCGGCCGCGCCTGGTTCGAGGCGTCGCACACCTGGGCCGATCGCGCCGCCACGATCCGCGAGCGGATCGGGCTGCTTTAGCGCCAGGCCGGCAGCTCGGCGGCGACCTCGCGCGTGATCTTCAGGAACGCCAGCACGACCGGCGAGCGCTCGATCGAGCGATAGGCAACCTTCATCGGGATGCTGGGCGAGGGCGCGGCGACCGGCACGAACGTGACGCCGGCCCGCAGCACATGCCCGAAGCCGGCGGCGGTCAGCGCCACGCCCATGCCGGCCGCGACCAGGCCCAGCGCGGATTCGGCATATTGTGATTGCACGGCGACCTTGGGCTCGAACCCGGCGGTCCGGAACAGCGACAGCTGAAAGCTGCTGTCGATGCCGCGGGTCATGCGGCCGCCATAGAGCACGACCGGCTCGTCGATCAGTTCGGCGATCGCGATTTCGGTCCGGCCAGCCCAGCGGTGATCCGACGGCAGGGCGATCGACATCGGTTCTTCGTAGAGCGATTCCTCGGTCAGATCCGCATGATCGATACCCGGTCGGACGAAGCCGACATGGACGCGCCGATCGAGCAGCGCCGCCGGCTGCTCGAACGGCAGCATCTCGTACAGCAGCACCTCGACGCCCGGATGCTCGGCATGAAACCGGCGCAACACCGGCGGCAGCAGCAGGTTCATGGCCGAACCGACATAGCCGATGCCGATCCAGCCGACCTCGCCGCGGCCGATCCGGCGGGCGCCGGCCACGGCCTGGTCGAGCTGGGCGATCAGGTTCATCGCCTCGGTCTTGAAGAACCGGCCGGCCTCGGTCAGGCGCAGTGGCCGGCTGCCGCGTTCGAGCAACTGCAGGCCAAGCTCCTCTTCGAGCTGGCGGATCTGCTGGCTCAGCGGCGGTTGGGCGATATGCAGGCGCACGGCGGCCCGGCTGAAATTCAGCTCCTCCGCCACCGCCAGGAAATAGCGCAGGTGGCGCAGCTCCATCAGACGTTTCGCCTATAGTTTTCTATCGAACGGATCTTAGACCTCTGATGCGGCAAAGCCTATATCCCGCGGCAGAGGAGATCACCATGGCCGCGCCGCAGTTCATCAACCCTTCCGCCCCCGCCTGGCCGATCTGCGCCGGCCCGAGCCGGCCCGCCGCCACGATACTGCGCTTCCCGCGTCCACGCTGTTTGACGGCGGTCGTCCCGGACCCGAGCGAAGGCCGGATGCTCCAGGCATCGACCGTCGTTGCCCGCGAGATCGCCGCGTCATGGGCGCTGGTCCTCGGTCTGGCGATCCTCGGCTTCGTTTTGTTCTAGCCCGCTGGCACTCGACGGCCGACCCCTGTACGCTCGCCTCATGGTTTGGCGGTAGGACATTGGCCGAGCATGGTCGCGCGCATTCATACGGTGGCATTTCAGGGCATCGACGTCCTGCCGATTGAAGTTCAGGTTCAGATCGTGCCGGGCCTGCCGAATTTCGTTGTGGTCGGATTGCCGGACAAGGCGGTCGCGGAATCGCGCGAGCGGGTCCGCGCGGCGCTGACCGCGATCGGGCTGGCGCTGCCGCCCAAGCGCATCGTGGTCAACCTGTCGCCGGCCGACGTGCAGAAGGAAGGCTCGCATTTCGATCTGCCGATCGCGGCCGGCTTGCTGGTCGCCATGGGCGTGCTGCCGGGCGACGAGCTCGAAGGCTACATCACGCTGGGCGAGCTGGCGCTCGACGGCTCGCTGACCGCGGTCGCCGGCGCGTTACCGGCCGCCATGGGCGCGGCCGAACAGCAGCGCGGGCTGATCTGTCCTGCCGCCTGCGGCGGTGAGGCCGCCTGGGCCGGCTCGATCGAGATCCTGGCGCCGGCCACCCTGCTGGCACTCATTAATCATTTCAAGGGCACCCAGGTGCTGTCGCCGCCCAGCCCGCGCCTCGAGGCCGACGGGCCTGAGCCGCCGGATCTTAAAGACATTAAGGGCCAGGAAACTGCCAAGCGGGCCCTGGAGTTGGCCGCGGCGGGCGGCCACCATCTTCTCATGACAGGGCCGCCCGGTTCCGGCAAGTCGATGCTGGCGGCACGCCTGCCCGGATTGCTGCCGCCGCTCGACCCGGCCGAGGCGCTGGAAGTCAGCATGATCCATTCGGTCGCGGGCTTGCTGCGCGACGGGCGGTTGATGCGCCACCGGCCGTTCCGCGATCCGCACCATTCCGCCTCGCTGCCCGCGCTGATCGGCGGCGGCAGCCGCGCCAAGCCGGGCGAGATCTCGCTGGCCCATCTGGGCGTGCTGTTCCTGGACGAGCTGCCGGAATTCGCCCGTGCCACGCTCGAATCCCTGCGCCAGCCGCTGGAGACCGGCCGGGCCGTGGTCGCGCGGGTCAATGCGCATGTCACTTACCCGGCCCGGGTGCAGCTGATCGCCGCGATGAATCCCTGCCGCTGCGGCCATCTGGACGACCCGTCCCAGACCTGCGCCCGCGCGCCGCGCTGCGCCCAAGATTATCAAAGCAAGATCTCCGGCCCGCTGTTCGACCGCATCGATCTGCATGTCGAGGTCCCGGCGGTCCGCGCGGTCGATCTGGCGCTGCCGCCGCCGGCCGAGGGCTCCGCCGCGGTCGCCAAGCGGGTCGCCCGCGCCCGGGCGCGGCAGCGGGAGCGGTTCGAGGCGCTGCCGGCCGACCGGCGCATCCGGACCAACGCCGAGGCCGACGGGGCCTTTCTCATCGAGATCGCCGACCCGGAACCGGACGGCAAGCGCCTGCTGGTCGATGCGGCCGAGCGGCTGAAGCTGTCGGCGCGCGGCTATCACCGGGTGTTGCGCGTGGCCCGCACGCTGGCCGACCTGGACGGCAGCGATGCGGTCCGACGGCCCCATGTCGCCGAGGCACTCAGTTACCGCCGAGTCGGTTTCGGCGGCTGAATCGCGCGCGATCCACGCAAACCCGCCGCTTTGCGTTAGTTTGGTAACGAGTCGTCAAGCGTAGCCAGATCAAGCTCCTTATCGGTTCATCTCGCGACTGCGAGGAGGCCGGTGTCGAGAGCAAGAGGCGGACTTTGAAGTATCGCGACGGATTCAGCCAGGTTCGGGTGCTGCTGATCGAGCTGCCCATGGGGCGGCGCGTGTTGCGCTCGGCGTTGGGTTCGTTCGATATCTCGCAGGTCGAGGAATGGAACGAGGTCAATACAGACGCGGCGGCGATGGCCCGCCTGCCCGAGTTCGACCTGATCATCGCCAATATCGATGAAGCCAACGATTCGGCGGCGGTGCTGCTGCGCGGGTTGCGCAACGGCTCGATCCCGGGCAACCCGTTCGTGCCGATGATCGTCACCTGCAACAGTTCGGCCGCCGCAACCGTGCGCGCCGCGGTCGATTGCGGCGCCGATGCCGTCGTGCTGAAACCCTATTCCCTGCAGCAGATCATGGACCCGATCGTGGCCCTGGTCGATCGCCGCCGGCCGTTCGTGGTGACGTCCGACTATGTCGGTCCGGAACGTCGGACCTCGCATCGCGGCGGCCAGATCATCGATCAGATCGTGGTGCCGAACGCGCTCGCCACCAAGGTCCTGGGCCTGGATCCGGCCGATCAGAGTGTCGCCGCCAAGGCCGCCTGGGCCCAGATCGACCAGCAGAAGTCCCAGCGCCTGGTGTTTCAGGCCCTGTTCCTGGTCCGCCTGGCCGGCTTCGTCACCATGAGCACCACGGCGCCCGTCGCCCGCCGCGACCTGGCCCGCCTGCCGAACCTGGTCCGCGAGCTGGTGACGCGGCTGACCGACCCGCTCGAATACGCCTATCTGCAGGCCTTCGCGAACTGGGCCGGCGTCTATCCCGGCCTGACCGATGAGACCGCCCGCCGCGCCAGCTGCGACGACGCGGCCGGGGCGCTCGGTGGGCTGCTGATGCTCCTGGGTGCCCCGGGTGATCCGACCGAGATGATCGCCCAGGCCGACCAGGCGGTGTTCAGCTATTGCCGGCGGTTGACCGCAGCTTAAACCTATTCGATGCGCGCCCGGGCAATCTGCCCCTTGGTCGCCGCTTCCAGCCCGTCCTCAAAGAATTCCATCAGCCGCGCCAGCCGGGGGCCATAGCGCGCCGGGTCTTGATCGGCCGCGCGGCTCAGCAGGATTTCGGCGAGGCCGTGCAGCTGGGTCCAGAGCGTGAGCGAGGCGAAGCCCACGATGTCGGCGTCGGCGCCCCAGGGCAGCATGCGCCTGGCGACGGCGGCGGCGAGCGGGGTGAGCGTGCCTTCGGACAAGGTGGCCAACTCGTCATGCTGGGCCCGGTCGAGCGGCAGGCGGCCCATCAGGCGGAACAGCCCGCGGGCTTCGAGCGCGAACCCGACATAGGCGGCGGCCAGGCGCAGCAGATCCTCGCCAGGGCCGCCGACCATCAGCGCGCCGGTCAACCGGTCGGTCAGGCGGCCGAAACCCTCGGCCGCGAGCGCGCGTTCGAGCGCTTGCTTGTCGGCGAAATGATGATAGGGCGCGGCCTCGGACACACCGACCGCCTTGGCCACGGCGCGGAGCGACAGGCCGGCCGAGCCGTCCTGCTCCAGCATGTCGAGGGCCGCCTGGATGAGGGCCGCGCGCAGGTCGCCGTGATGATAGGCACGCACCGGCTTGGCGGGCTTGCGGGTCTTGCGACGCGGCATATCTGAACGGCTCCATCGAGGGGACTTCCGGCCAGGCAGCGTGCCGCGCCAGCGAAGGATCTTAGCGCCGCCAAGCTAGCGCTATTCCCGATGGGTTTAAAGGGGAGGCTTCAGGGGGTGGCGGGGGCGAGACCGGCGCGGCCGCGCCGGGAGCCGACCGCGACCGGATGGGGCAGCACGGGCTCGGGGAGCGCTTCCGGCGGTTCGCTCATGGCGGCCAGCAGATCGCCGCCCATGATCGCTTCGAGAATCTTGACCAGTTTCTGGCCCTTGGGCGTCAGCTGCACCAGCTTGCGCCGCCGCTCGCGCGGGTCTTCATGCGCCTCGACCAGCTCATGCCCGGCCTTGCCGAAGGAGTGCCATTTGGACAAGGCCGCGATATTGCGCGAGGCCGAGGATTGAGCGATGCCCAGATGCAGGGCCAACTCGCCCATCGACATGCCTTCATGCTGCGCGATGGTCAGAAACGACAGCGCATATTGAATCGGCAAATCGGGGTCGAGCCGCCGAAATTCCTCCAGGACGCGGACCACCAGCGTGATCTCGTCCGGCTTAGGCGACCCGACCATCAGGACAGGACCTCGACGCCGCGTGCCAGCGACCCGGCGTATAGATAAGGTGCCAACGACCGATCCATATCAGGATCTCCCGTTCCTGGACGTGCCATTCCAGCCACCCCGCTGACGTCGACCACCGGTCGCGTTCAACGTAAAGCTGACGGCTCGTGCCCAGTTTGATCAATACAGTCATATCCAACCCCTAGTCCGATTGTCTTCGGCTTCACTTCGCATTTCCAGGAATTCGCCATGGCGAACCCGCGGAGGTTTTCGCCATAGACCCCGGTGCCCGATCCAATGATTGGGCAAACATGAATGGTCGACATGGCGTCCTCCTTTGCGAAGTGAGGGGTTGGAACGGGACGGACTATGCACCCGTTCCAGGAACGGGTGCAATCCTTAAAATAATCGATTCTGGGGAAGTTTCCGATCTCGGATGGATTCGGTCGATAAAAAATCATCGACCTCCCGCAGATTCAGATCGCGTAGCAGGTGCGGCGACAGATCGCCAACCTCCACTACCGGCGCCAGGGCTTCCTGATCCCCGCGACCGCCGGCCTTGCGCCAGAAACGCAGCATGACGGTTCTCCTCATATCTATCGTTCCGATAACGCGATATATCCTATCTCGGATGTATTAATGCAAGGGGAAACCCGTCCGAAGCGACGCGGGTCGTTAAAACGTCAGGCGGAATGTGGCGCCGGTGCCACAGGGCACCGGTTCGACCGTGCCGCCGTGGGCGACCATGATCTGACGCACGATGCTGAGGCCGATGCCGGAGCCCTGCGGCTTGGTGGTAAAGAACGGCACGAAGATCCGTTCGGCCGCGTCGGCCTGCAGGCCGGGCCCGTTATCCTCGACCGTGACGGCGACCCGGCCGCGGGCATCGAGCGCGGCGACCAGCACGACGCGGGGGCCCTCGCGGCCGGCGACCGCCTCGAACGCGTTCTTGACCAGATTGATCAGTGCCTGGTCGAGCAGATCGGGATCGGCCTCCAGCACCAGATTCGACGGCTCGACCGCCAGCATCAGATCGACGCCCGCGCCGGCCGGCGAGGCCTGCATCAGCGCGCGGACCCGGCCGAACGCCTCGGCCAGTCCGACCGGCCGGCGCACCGGCTGCGGCGGCTCGGCGAAGCGGCGATAGCCATCGACGAAGCGCATCAGGCCGGCGCTGCGCCGGGCGATCGCCGCCATCGCCTCGGTCAGTTCATCGAGCGCCGGCGACGGCGGGCCGGACATCTCCTGCTTCAACTCGGCGACCAGGCTTTCGGCCGTACCGGCGAGCGAGGCGACCGGCGTCAGCGAATTCATCATCTCATGCGCCAGCACGCGGACCAGATCGGACCAGGCCCGCAGCTCGCTCTGCGCCAGCTCGCCCTCGATGCTGAGCAGCGAGGCAATCGCCTGCGCCCTGCCGCCGGAGACGGTCTGCGCCGTGGCGACCAGCACGCGCGCGACGCCGCCCGGCAGGGTGACATGGACCATGCGCCGGCCCGGCGGCGCCGCCAGCGCCGCGGCAAAATCATGGGACAGCGCCTCGGCCTGGTCGAACCGCACCAGCTCGACCCCGTCGAAGAAGCGGCGCGCCGCCCGGTTCAGCAGGGTAATCTTGCCGTCCTCGGCCAGCGCCAGCAGCGGAACCGGCGCATGTTCGACCTCGGCGGTCAGACGCTGGATCGCGGTCTCGCGCGCGGCATTGCGCGCGCCCAGCCGCTCGACCGCCCGGCCGAGCGCCACGCCCAGCGGACCCAGCCGGCGCGGCAGGATCGGCATCAGCTCGCCGGCCGCGATGGCCTCGACCACGCGGGTCAGG
>Ga0302314_10007556_pt1 | contig 19524 bp, 18 predicted proteins | sample III_Palsa_N2_3_FD_200533 | JGI IMG/M metagenome (GOLD analysis project Ga0302314, IMG submission 200533) | Peat permafrost microbial communities from Stordalen Mire near Abisko, Sweden - III_Palsa_N2_3 | ecosystem: Environmental > Terrestrial > Soil > Palsa > Peat permafrost | place: Sweden...
CCCGAAGAAGCGGTACATCAGACCTCGCGCCTGTAGCTGCGCCTCGAGCTCTTCCTCGTTGTAGACGCCGCGGCGCATGTCGCGGAACACGCGGATGATCCCGGCGAGCACGACCAGGTTGAGCGCCGCGATGATCCACAGGAACGTCGCCGACATCGCCGTTCCCGCCACACCTCCGGCGGCCTCGAACCCCGAGCTCGGCGTGACCACTGCCTTGAACACTGCTTTCGCGGCGATGGTGATCCCGACGCCGGCGATCATGATGACGCTCGAGTGGCCGACCGCGAAGAAGAACCCGGTGCCGAGGGGCCGTTTCCCGTCGGCCATGAGCTTGCGGGTGCAATTGTCGATCGCGGCAATGTGATCGGCGTCGAACCCGTGCCGGGCACCGAGCGTCCACGCGGTCACGGCGACCCCGAGCCCGAGCCCGAGCTTCGCGTACCCGAAATGGTGGGGGAGGATCTCCAAGATGAAGACCCCCCAGCCGAACGCGTTGACGATCGCTATCGCCGCGAACATCGACAGCATCTTCCGGCGCTCCGCTCGCGTGAGTGATCGCCACACCTCGCGGATCCTTACTGCTCTTCCTGCCATCGTCATCCTCCGGTGCCGTCAGGAGGACGAAGGAGCCAGTGCGCCACTGGCGCACGAACCGCCCTTCATCCGAGGGTTGATCGTCAGACGCAAGAGCGAGGCGACCGGACTAACCCCATAACCTCGGGGCATCACCGTTGCGGGACAGCGCCGGAATCACACCGGACTTCGCTTGAACTCACGCCGCCCCGGGCAGCTGCTTCGAGGCCACCTCACCCTAAGAGCCACGCCCGCCGATGTCAATGCTCCGCGCTCACGGCGTCGTCAGCGCCCACCGCGCCCCTCCCCTACCGGCCCGACGTCGTCAGCTCATTCGGGCCGCGATTTCGGCCGGCATACCGGGTCCCGGTCGCGCGTGAACTTCTCCGGGGTCGTGCACCTGACCGCAGCTATGGCAGGAGATCTGCTGGGTGATCGGACCACCGCAGACGGAGTGGACGTAGAGCACGGGTGGTCCGTCAGGCGCCGCCCAACGGTCGCCCCATTCGGTCAGTGTGACGATGACGGAAGCCAGTTCGCGGCCCTTGTCGGTCAGCAGGTACGCGTAATGTTCCGGATTCCGGGAGTCGCTGCGACGCTCCATGATTCCGGCGTCCACGAAGCCGTCGAGCCGGTTCTTGAGGATGTTCGTCGCGATGCCCAGTCGGAGGAAGTCATTGAAGCGGGTGGCGTCGGCGAACAGCGCGTTTCTGATGATCAGCAGGCTCCACCTCTCCCCCACGAGTTCGAGCGCCCGGGCGGCCGAGCACACCTCAGAGTCGTACGTCTTGCCGAGCACATCTTCAGCGTACCAAAATGGCGCTTGCATGATGCAAGCTGTCCCTGTATGCTCGCTTGCATCATGCAATTCCACATGACGCCAGCGCGTGCCCTTACACGAAACGACGAGCAGGAGGTTGACATGAGCACTAAGACGACGACACCCGGACAGCATGCCGAGATGAACCTGCCGCCGGTCGTGTCACCGCAGGAGTGGGAGTCGGCCCGCGAGGAACTGCTGGTCAAAGAGAAGGAGCTCACCCGCGCGCGGGATGCGCTGGCTGCCGAACGCCGGCGGATGCCGCGGATGGCCGTGGAGAAGGACTACCGCTTTGAGAGCCCGAGCGGGCCTGCGGGCCTTCTCGACATGTTTGAGGGACGCCGTCAGCTGATCGTCTACCGGTTCTTCTTCGAGCCCGGCGCGAACGGCTGGCCCGAGAGGGGCTGCGAAGGTTGCTCGTTCATGGCCGACCAGGCCAGTCACCTCGCGCATCTGAACGCCCGCGACACGACGCTTGCCTACGTCTCGCGCGCCCCACAGCCCGACATCGAGCGCTGGAAGGCGCGGATGGGCTGGGACATCCCCTGGTACACGATCACCGACGACTTCGACGCGGACTTCGGCGTGGACGAGTGGCACGGCACCAACGTCTTCTACCGCAGCCCCGACGACGAGATCTTCCGCACGTACTTCATCAACAACCGCGGCGACGAGGCGCTCGGGAGCGCTTGGGCCTATCTCGACATCACCGCGCTCGGCCGCCAGGAGGACTGGGAGGACTCGCCCGAGGGCTACCCGCAGACCCCGCCCTACCAATGGTGGAAGCTCCACGACGAGTACGCGCCACGCGGGTTCTAGCTCGCGGAAACGCCCCGAGTCGAGCACTGTCACTCATCAGTCAGCCTCACGCCGAGAATCGCACCGGCACGCTGCAGCAGAGTGCCGCCGCCGAGCAGCTCCGGCTCGCGGTGTCCGCGGAGTGTCAAGGTCGTCGCCGTGCACGGTTCGGCCGCGGACGGCGTGTCAGCCGGCTCGGTCACCCTGGCCAGGATGCGGCCGGCCGGTGCGTTCCGGAAGGTGAAGGTGTCGATCGGGGCGTGGGCCTGAGCCGAGGCTCACGGGGGATGGGTCTGCACCGGCGATCCGTCCCAACGCTGATTCGAGAAACAGATTTGACTGTTTACGTTTTGTTGATGTATCGTCCCGCGGACCTTGGACGCCAGCGACGCTCATGCCTAGCCTGTACTGCTCACGGTGCGGCCTTCGGACCAAGGTCACGACGGCGTCCCTGCTCCTAGAGAATTGTCCGCGGTGCATGGCCCGTAGCGGCACCGTTGCTCCCCTCGTCGTGAGCACGCCACCGCCCTCTGGATTCCGAAAGCCCGCTGACGCCGCTCGGCACGCGGCCTCCCCGCCCGCGCGTCCCTAAGCGACGAGAAGCAACCTGGGCGATCGGTGCGCCGGTCGTTCCGCCTCGCCCGGTACCTTCTCCGTCGACTTCGATGACCCCTGCGCCCTGTAGACCCGCCCGCATGGCGACCCTCGCCCTGCTCGTGGCGGCGATCGTCATCCCCTCCGCCGCGCTCGCGGCCAGTGGCGGCGCGGCCCTCACCGGTCCGACGGTGAGCCGCGCCCCCTCCGGCGGGCTCGACCCGATCCAGGTTCCGACGCCCAAGTCACCCTCGAGGTCGAAGAAGGGCTCATGGCTGCGCGGCGTCGCCGTCACCGAGTACTGGCCGGTCCCCGAGTCATGGTTCGCGGGCGCACTCGTCAGCGTTCCCGGTCTGCCCGGCAAGCATCGGATCGACTGGCTCTACTCGGCGCTCGGGGTCTCGATGCAGGGCGAGGGGATCGGGCTCGACGGCCGGCTCTACCACATCGCCTCGCCCGGCAACGCGGGATGGGTGACGGGCACAGGCAAGGCCACCTCGCCGGGCCCGGGGGGATGGTCGGGAGGCTCGCCCTACTGGCGCGCGGGCGGCTTCTGGCGTAACCACGCGGGCCAGGTCACCTATCCCCTGGAGATCGGCGGATGGTCCAACGGACCGGGAGTCAAGTACGTGCCCATCCGCGGCGTCAGCTTCGCCCCGGGACCCTCGCTCCCGCTCAAGTACTACCAGTCGATCGCCGTCGACCCCAGCGTGATCCCCCTCGGTAGCCGGGTCTACATTCCGGCGTACCGCGACGACGGGCATGGCGGCTGGTTCATCGCTCAGGACACCGGCGGCGCGATCATCGGTCGCCACGTCGACGTCTACCGGACTCCCCCCGCGGCTCCGACCGATCCCGGCCTCGACCTCAGCGATCAGAGGATCTACGTGATCGCGCCAAAGGCCTGATCGCGCGCCGATGAGCCACACCACGAGCGACTAGACTCCCTCCCGCGATGGCCAAGCAGCAGCGAACGGTGCGGATGGAGCAGCGCAGCCAGCTGGCCGCGATGCAGCAGCTCGAGACCCGCTCGGACGAGGAGCTCGAGGCGGAGACCAGGTTCAAGGCCGCCGCGCAGGCGATTCTCGGGGCGCGCGCCGCTGAGCGGTATGACGCCAAGACCGCGCGTGCCCACTTCCAGCGCGCCCTCGCCGCCGCCCGCCCGCAGGAGCGACTTCAGCTGCGGCGCATGGCCGACGCCTCCCTCGCGCTCGCCGAGCGTCGTGCCGACGACCTCAAGCAGGCCGCAGAGCGGCTCGGCGTCGAGCCCCCCAGCGGGCGGCAATTGCTCGGGCTCAAGTTCATGGGCTTCGTCGCCCCGCCCGCGAGCGCAGGGATCTTGCTGCGTATGCGCGGCATCGTGATCGTCGTCCTGCTCGTCGTCGGGCTGCTCGCGCTCGGACTCGGGATCGTCGAGCTCGTGTCACTCCCGTTCGGCGGGCTCTCGTTGGATCTCGCGATCTTCTACGGCTTCGTCCTCGTCGCCGTGGCCATCGGCGTGCTCGCCTACTTCGGCCGGCGGCGGCAGCGCAAGGCACAGGCCGAGCGCGCCGAGCAGACCGCCTCGCGCGCGCGCTGAGACGCAGCGAATCCGCAAAATGTGCGGCCGGTATTCCCTCGCCACTCCCACGCCCGCCGACGTCCGCGCCCGCTTTCCGGTCGGTGAGTCGATCGAGATCCGGCGGCGTTACAACGTCGCTCCGGCCGACGATGTGCTCGCCGTCACCGTCGACCGCGTAGGCAGTCCCCGTGGCGAGCTGCTGCGCTGGGGGCTCGTGCCCTCCTGGGCCGAGCGGCAGGAAATCGGCCTGAAGATGATCAATGCGCGCGCGGAGACAGCGGCCGAGCGCCCGGCTTTCCGGCGGGCCTACGAGCGCTACCGCTGCCTGATCCTCGCGGACGGCTTCTACGAGTGGCGCCCCACGCCGAGTGTCCGCGTGGGCCGGGCTCGTAAGGAGCCGTTTCACATCTCCTGTACCGATCAGGCTGTGTTCGCGTTTGCGGGCCTGTGGTCGATCTGGCACGCGCCCGACGGCGGAACGCTGCGCTCGTGCACCATCCTCACGGTGGAGGCCAACGCCGCGGTGGCGCCGCTGCACGACCGCATGCCGGTCATCCTCCCCCTCGGCGCCGAGAGCGCGTGGCTCGATCCGAGCACTCCGAAGTCGGAGCTCGCCGACCTGCTCGCGCCCCTTGCCTCGGAGCGAACGGCGCTGCGGGCCGTTTCGGCCACGGTCAACGATGCCCGCTACGACGGCCCCGAGTGCCTGGCGCCACCGATCTCGAGCGAGCAAGCGACCCTGTTCGAGGCCTGATGGCGCTCTCCCCCCTCCTCGATGGTTACGACCACGTACTCCTCGACCTCGACGGATGCGTGTGGGTAGGTGACGAGAGCACCCGGGACGCGCCCGAGGCGGTGGCCCAGCTCCGCTCCGCCCAGAAGCAGATCGCGTTCATCACCAATGACGCCCAGCACTCGGGCGAGGACTACGTCCGCAAGCTGTGGTCCCTCGGCATTCGTGCTTCGCTGGCCGAGGTGGTAACCGTCGGTGGCGCGATCCAGCACGTCCTCGCCGCGGGTCATCCCCATGGGGGCACCGCCTATGTGATCGGCTCCGAGGCCATCTTCCGCCACGTCGACGACGCTGGGCTGCATATCGTCAACGGGACGGATCGCGCCTCGCGCGCGGACGTGGTCGTCGTGGCCGGGCATGACGACCTGCATTTTCGCGAGCTCCGCGACGCCGTTCAGGCGATCATCGCCGGGGCCCAGCTCATCGCCGCCGGGCGCGACCGCACCTTTCCCATGCCCGACGGGCCGTGGCCGGGGACGGGAGCGCTCGTCGCCGCGCTCGAGTACGCCACCTCGCGTACTGCCGAGATCGTGGGCAAGCCCGACCCTCAGGTCTTCCTTACCGCGCTCGATCGGATGGGTCCAGGACGGGCGCTGGCGGTCGGTGATCGCCTCGACGCCGACCTCGCCGGGGCCGCCGCGGCCGGGCTCGACGCGGCGATCGTCCTCACCGGCGTGACCACCCGGGCCGAGGCCGAAGCGGCTGAGAAGCCCGCGCCCGTCGCCATCGCCGAGGACCTGGCGGAGCTCGTGCTCGCCGGCTGAGGGGTCGAAGTCATGCCCGAGCTGCGACGGATGGCCTTGATCGTCAACCCCTCGGCGGGTGGAGGACGCGCGGGCCGGGCCCTCGACGCGGTCCAGGCCGCCCTCGACGAGGCCGGCTCCGAGTACGAGGTGGAGCGAACCCGCAGCCTCGAGCATGCGCGAGAGCTCGCGGGCGCCGCAGCGGCGCGCGGAGGCGTCGTCGTCGCCTTCGGCGGCGACGGTCTCGTCGGGGCGGTCGCCGGGGCCCTCCGCGACAGCGACGCTGTCCTCGGCGTGCTCCCCGGCGGGCGCGGCAACGACTTCGCCAGGGTGCTCGGGATCCCGCTCGAGCCGGTAGCTGCCTGCGCGGTCCTGAGGACCGGGGTTGAGCGTGTGCTGGACCTCGGCGAGGTGAACGGCAGGACGTTCGCAGTGATCGCGAGCTGCGGCTTTGACTCCGACTGCAATCGGATTGCCAACGAGACTCGGCTCGTGCGCGGCAACCTCGTGTATGTGTACAGCGCGCTCCGCGGGCTCGTCGGCTGGCGTCCCGCGCGCTTTCGTCTCGAGCTCGACGGCGGGGAGGTCGTTTCCTTCCTCGGATGGAACGTCGTCGCGGCCAACTCCAAGGCCTACGGCGGGGGAATGTACATCGCCCCAGACGCCTCGCTCGAAGATGGCCTGCTCGAGGTCGTGACCATCGCCGAGATGCCCAAGCTCCGGTTCCTGCGGCTCCTCCCCACCGTGTTCAAGGGTCGGCACGTGCTCGCCCGCGAGGTATCGGTGCGCCGAACTCGCGAGCTCCGGGTGAGCGCCGACCGGCGCTTCACCATGTACGCCGACGGCGACCCCATCGCCGAGCTCCCGGTCACCGTCCGGGCCGTGCCCCGCGCCCTGCGTGTCATCGTCCCGGGAGCGGTGCGCCGGCAGAGCTCCCGATCGAGGCGGCGCCTCCCCGGCGGCCGTCGGCCCCCCTCACCATGACTGCTCTCGGCCCCAAGCTCGTCGCCGCTCGCGCGGTCGGGGCGCTCGCGCGGCGGGCGGGCCGGGGCGGGGGCACCAGCCTGCCCGGGAAGGTGCTCATCCGACTCGAGCCCGAGGCGATCTCCGAGCTCGCCGGGCGCCTGCCGCGGGGGACCGTGATCGTCTCGGCGACCAACGGCAAGACGACCACGAGCGCGATGATCGCCTCCGTACTCGAGCGCGCCGGGGTGAGGCTCGTCCACAACCGTGCCGGGGCGAACATGGCCGGAGGGGTCGCCTCGACGCTGCTTGCCGCCGCGCGCCCCGGGGGGAGGATCGACGGCGAGCTCGGTCTGTTCGAGGTCGACGAGTTCTGGCTAGAGGCGATGGTCGCGCAGCTCGGTCCACGCGCGATCCTCCTCGCCAACCTGTTCCGGGATCAACTCGATCGCTATGGCGAGCTCGAAACGATCGCCGATCGGTGGGCGAGCGTCCTCTCGGGCGCCGGCCACGGCGCCCGGCTTCTGCTCAACGCCGACGATCCCCTGATCGCCGATCTCGGCCGCGAGCATGCCGGCGTCACCTACTTCGGGATCGAGGACGACGCGATGGCGATCGGAGAGATGCAGCACGCCTCCGACTCCAAGCACTGCCGCCGATGCGGCACAGCCTACGTCTACGACGCGGTCTACCTGGGACACCTGGGGCGCTATCGCTGCCCGAGCTGCGGTCAGGCGCGCCCCACTCCGACGGTCAGAGCCGAGCACATCCGTCTGGACGGCACGCGCAGCGCGACGTTCACCCTGCACACGCCCGCCGGCTCGGCGGAGGTCGAGCTCCCGTTGCCGGGGCTCTACAACGTCTATAACGCGGTCGGGGCCTGCGCGCTGTGCCTCGCGCTCGAGATCCCCCTCGCCCAGATCGTCACCGGGCTTGGCGCCGTCACCGCCGCCTTCGGGCGCGCCGAGACCATTCGGATGGGAGAACGGGAGCTGTCCATCCTCCTCGTCAAGAACCCGGCCGGGGCGAACGAGATCTTCCGTACGCTGACCCTCGAGGAGTCCGAGCTCGATGTGCTGGCGGTGCTCAACGACCGCACGGCGGACGGACGCGACATCTCCTGGGTATGGGACGCCGACTACGAGATTCTCGCCGGGCGCCTGCGGCGCGTGACCTGCGCGGGCACCCGTGCGGCCGAGCTCGCGTTGCGGCTCAAGTACGCCGGAGTCCCGAAGGAGCGGCTGCACGTAGTGCCCAACCTGTCCGAAGCGCTCGACGCCGCGCTGGCCGACACCGGTGGCGGGCATGTCTTCGCGCTGCCCACCTACACGGCGCTGCTCGAGCTGCGCGACGAGCTCGCGGCGCGCGGGAGCGCGCCGCCGTTCTGGCGGGCGGGTACCGGATGATCGCCAGCGAGGTCATCTGGCACGACATCGAATGCGGCGGCTACCAGGAGGATCTGCCGCTGTGGCGAACGCTCGCCCGCGCGCACTCGGGCCCCATCCTCGAGGTCGGCGCCGGGACCGGGCGCGTGTCCCTGGACCTCGCCCGCCTCGGACACGACGTCACCGCCCTCGACCTCGACGCCGAGCTGCTCGGAGAGCTGGCCCGGCGCGCCGCCGGGACCGGGCTCGAGACGGTGCTCGCCGACGCCCGCTCGTTTACGCTCGATCGCCGGTTCGCCCTGTGCCTAGTGCCCATGCAGGCGATTCAGCTCCTCGGCGGCTCCGAGGAGCGGGCGGCCTTCCTGCGCTGCGCGCGGGCATGCCTGGCACCCGGGGGCGTCATCGCTCTGGCGCTGAGCGAAGTGGTCGAGCCGTACGAGGTGATCGACGGCGTGCCCGGGCCGCTACCCGATATCCGCGAGCTCGACGGCGTCGTCTATGCGAGCCTCCCGGTCGCCATCCGCGAGGAACGCGATGTCTTCGTGATCGAGCGCCGGCGGGAGATCGTCGGCGCCGACGGCGCCCGCGCGGTGCAGGAGAACAAGATCGCGCTCGACCGCATCGCCGCCGAGGCGCTCGAGCGCGAGGGCCGTGAGGCGGGATTGCGCGCTCTGCCTCGCGCGCACATCTCCGCCACTGCCGAGCACGTGGGCAGCGAGGTGGTGATCCTCTGTGCCTGAGGGCACCTCCGCCGGGCTCCGGGTGTGCGCGCTATATCCCGAGCTCATGAACATCTACGCGGACCGCGGCAACCTACTGATGCTCGAGCGTCGCTGCGCCTGGCGGGGAATCGCCTTCGCTATGCACGCGAGCAGCCTCGGCGACGGCCTCGACCCCGACGCCGCCGATCTCTTCTACATCGGCGGTGGCCAGGACCGCGATCAGCGCCTGGTCGCCTTCGATCTCCAGGACAAGCGCGACGGGCTCCACGCCGCCGCGGACCGTGGCGCGGTGATCCTCGGCGTCTGTGGCGGCTACCAGCTCCTCGGTCATGCCTATGAGCTGGGTGGCGAGACCCTCCCGGGTATTGGCCTCGTCGACCTGCACACCGCGCGCGCCGAGGGCCCACGGCTGATCGGCAACATCGCGATCGAGGTCGAGCTCGAGCCGGGGTCGCGGCGCGTGCTCGCGGGTTTCGAGAATCACGGCGGCCGCACGCACCTAGGTTCCTCGGCGCAGCCTCTTGGTCGCGTCCTGCGGGGCCACGGTAACAACGGACGCGACCAGTTCGAGGGCGTGCGTCGGGCGAACGTCATCGGCACCTATATGCACGGTCCGCTCCTGCCCAAGAATGCCTGGTTCGCCGATTGGCTCATCGCCACCGCCCTCGGGCGCTCCGATCCTCTCCCCGGGCTCGACGACGAGCTCGAGCTCGCGGCGCATGCCGAGGCGAGCCGCGCGGCGGGAATCTAGAGCCCCCGACGCCAATCAGCGGCTTTCCGGAGTAAAACCTACCTAAATTCACGCCGCACGGTATGCAGGCCGATAACCCGTGTACCAATCGAGGCTGCGCAGCGACGGGTGGGCCGTCCGCGCGGACCTCGTTACCAGACCCTTGGAGGGTTTCTTATATGGCTCGTCGCCACCTGATGCAAGGAAGCACTCGCCCGCTCGCGGCATTACTGGGCGCAGGGATCTGCGCTCTCGCGCTCGCGGGCACCGCCACCGCCGCCACCACGACGCCGTTCGGGTGTAGGGCCAGCGCGGCCCGCATCACGCTGCTCACCACCATTACGGTTGAGCCGACGATCGCGAACCCGGGCACGACGCCGTGCGTCACCGACTCCGCCGGTGCTGCGACGGTATCGGTCCCGACCACGGGCAGCTCCATCGTCGACGCCGGTCCGGTCGGCGCCTTCACCTACTCGGCGTTCTCGCCCAGCGGCGCTACGGCGCCAGGTGCGACCGCGGTCGCGGCCATACAGGGCGTAACGATCCCCACGGGCGGTACGGGCTTCATATCCGTCGTCGGCCCGGTCCAGTCGATGGCCTCGTACTCGTGCGTGAACGGGCAGCTGCAAGCGTCGGGGAGCTCGACCCTGGATCTCATCGACGTCAATGGCCAGGACGAGGCCGTCCCGGCCGGCCAGCCGGAGACGATCCAGCTCGGCGGCGGCTCTTACATCGCCGTCAACGAGCAGATCACCACCCCGACCTCCCTTACCGAGCGAGTACTCGACATCCACCTCGCGGGCTTGGCCGACATCGTGCTGGGTGAGTCCGAGGTGACGGAGTCGGTCTCCGATCCCTGCGCGGGCACGTCGGGGACGCCGCCCGTGCTCGAGATCTGCCCGCCCGGTTCGACGCTCGACATTGGTGCGCAGCTCTGCGAGATCGTGGTGACCAATCCCAACGGGACCACTTCCGTCATCGTGGTCAGCCGACCCTTCCAGGGCCCCTCGGGTGGGACGGTGTACCCGACCTCGGTCGTGGCGGCGAAGTACCCGGGCTATCCGTGCACGACCGGCCCAGGTCCGCAGTTCGCACTCGTCGCGACGAAACGAGGCGGTCACGTCTTCGGCACGCCCAAGTCCGATCGGATCCTCGCGCTAGGAGCCTACGAACGTGTAGCCGGCCTGGGCGGGAACGACTGCATCAACGGCACCGGCGGTCACCAGACCGTCTACGACGGCAACGGCACGGACCGCGTGTACAGCGGGCGGAGCTCGAACCGGATCGGAGTCGGCAACGGCAACGACTACGTCAACGGCCGCAACGGCAGCGACTACATCACCGCTGGCAACGGCAATGACACCGTCTACGGTGGGAGCGGGAACAGCCGCATCGACGTCGGTCTCGGCAAGGACCACGTCTACGGCCAGGCAGGGCGGAACAAGATCTTCGCCGCCGCGAACGCCGCCAAGGTCAGCTGCGGTCCGGGCCGCCACAACACGGCCTTCATCCGGACAGCCGCCAAGAAGTACGCCAAGAGGCACGGCTGCGAGTCCATTCACCTGCTCAACTAAGCCCCCGAGCCCCAAACCGGCCTCGAGCCGGACCCCACCAACCCGGAGGCCGGGAGCGCGACAGCGCTCTCGGCTTTCGGCGTTTCTCGGGCACCCGGCGCGCGACGCGCATCGATCGCCTCTCCCCTACCATTGCTGCCTGTCCTGGTGTGCGGGGAGGCGGCCTGACGATCCTTCGAAGCAAGCCGAGGGGAAGACCCATTGCAGGCAGCGACCAAATTTTCGTGACCACAGCGCGAACGGGCAGCGTGCTGCTGGCAGGGCTGCTCGCGCTCACGCTCGCCGCGTGCGGTGTCAGCGGCTCGCCGCCCGCGCAGACGGGCAAGGAGAGCGCCGCCACGACCACCTCCCCCGCGTTCCTCCCCGGTACCGGAAGGCCGCCGGTGACCATTGGTGACAAGAACTTCACCGAGCAATTCATCCTCGGCGAGCTCTACTACCAAGCGCTCTCCGCGCAAGGGTTCACGGTCAACCTGAACAAGAACATCGGGTCCACCGAGGTCACCGAGCTGGCCCTCGCAGACGGCCAGCTCGACATGTACCCCGAGTACATCGGGGACTTCGACACCGAGGTAGCGAACGACACCACCGTCTTCCCTTCCGCGCGCGCGGCCTACGCGGCGGCTCAGAGTTACGCTCTGGGTCATAGCCTGCGACTGCTCAGGCCCACGCCGTTCTCGGACACCGACGCGATCGCCGTGCTCTCGACCTACGGCGCGGAGCATCATCTGCGGGGGATCGCCGGCCTCGTGCGCCTCGAAAGCAACCTGACCCTCGGTGCGCCTCTGCAGTTCGCCGACAGCGACACTGGACTGCTCGGGATGCAGTCCACTTACGGCGTGACGCCGGCCCACGTGCAGCCGGTCGGCCTCGGCCTGCAATATCAGGCGCTCCAGGACGGATCCGTGCAGGCCGCCGATGTCTTCACCACCGACGGGCAGCTCGCCTCCGGTCAGTATCAGCTCCTGCGCGACCCCGATCACCTGTTCGGATTCGGGAACGTGGTGCCGGTCGTGACTCAGGGCGCGCTGCTCGCCGAAGGGCCGGCCTTCACCGCCACCATCGATCGGGTCAGCGCTCAGCTCACCATCCAGGCCATGCGCCAGCTCAACGCGGACGTCAATATCTACAATATGTCCCCGGCGTCCGCCGCCAACCAGTTCCTGCTCGCGCACGGCCTACTGACCGCCGGCTGACTCTCGGCTCAGCGGCCGCTCGAGCCGAAGCCCCCGGCGCCGCGCTCTGAGAGCTCGAGCTCGTCCACGACGACCACGCTTGGGGTCTGGATGGCCACGAGCACGAGCTGCGCGATGCGGTCACCGCGGAGAATCTCGCATGGCTGGTCGCGGTCGGTGTTGAGCAAGAGGACGCGCAGCTCGCCCCGGTAGCCGGAGTCGACCAGGCCGGGGGCGTTCACGAGCGCGAGCCCGTGTCGATCGGCCAGCCCAGAGCGGGGCAGGACGAGCCCGGCCTGTCCGTCGGGGATCTCGACCGCGATCCCCGTCCGCAGCGAGGCCCGCTCGCCCGGCCCGAGCGTGGCGCCGTCGAGCGCGTAGAGGTCGAGGCCGGCGTCGCCCCGGTGGGCGCGGGTGGGCACCTGCGCCTCCGGATGCAGGCGCCGAACGCGGAGGCTCATCCGGCGCGGCCGCTGACCGCGAAGCGATCGAAGCGACCGATGATCCCGGCCGGGAGGCGTGCGCTTACGCGAACGCCCTCCGGCGTGTCCTCGCGCTCGAGGTCGCCCGCCAGGTCGTGCAGTTCCGCCAGCCGTCCCCCCTCGTCGTAGGGAACGAGCAGCTCGACCGCGTGCAGGGTGCGCGCGAACTCGTCCTCGATCCGCTGCCCGAGGCGGTCGAGCCCCTCGCCGGTGACCCCGGAGACGAGGACGGCGTTGGGGTGCCGGCGCGCGAGCTGCTCGAGCCGCTCGGGCTCGACGACGTCGGTCTTGTTCAGCACCAGCACGGTGGCGGCCTCCTCCGCGCCGATCTCCACGAGCACGTCCTCGACCGCCTTGGTCATCATCGCCAGGTCCTCTTCGGTCGCCGACGCGTCCACCACGTGGAGGATCAGGTCCGCGAGCCGTGTCTCCTCGAGGGTCGCGCCGAAGGCGTCGACGAGCTGATGCGGGAGCTTGCGGATGAATCCGACCGTGTCGGTGAGGAGGTAGTCGCGCCCGCCGATGCGCAGGACGCGTGTCGTCGGGTCGAGCGTCTGGAAGAGCGCGTCGCGTACACCGACGTCCGAGCCGGTGAGGGCGTTGAGCAGCGTCGACTTGCCCGCGTTGGTGTACCCGGCCAACGCGACCGACGGCAGGTGGGCCCGCGTACGCTCTGAGCGCATTACCGAGCGGCTCGAGCGGACGTGAGCGAGCCGGCGCCGGAGTGCGGCGATCCGGTCGCGTGCGAGCCGGCGGTCGGTCTCGATCTGGGTCTCGCCCGGTCCCCGGGTCCCGATCCCGCCGCCCAGGCGTTCGAGGTGCGACCAGAGTCCGCGCATGCGCGCGAGGTTGTATTCGAGCTGCGCGAGCTCCACTTGCAGCTTGCCGTCTGCGGTGTGCGCGTGATCGGCGAAGATGTCGAGGATGACCGCGGTGCGGTCGATCACCGGCATCCCCAACGCCGCCTCGAGATTGCGCTCCTGGCGCGGCGTCAGCTCGTCGTCGCAGGCGACGAGGTTCGCGTCGGCAGCCGCGAGCTCGGCCTTCAGCTCCTCGAGCTTGCCGGAGCCCAGGTAGGTATTCGGATGCGGGTGCTCGCGCCGCTGCACCATCTCCCCCACGACCGCCGCGCCCGCGGTGCTCAGCAGCTCCCGGAGCTCGACGAGCTCCTCCTCGCCTTGGTCGGGGAGCACCGCGATCGCGAACGCGCGCTGACGAGCGCGGCCGCCGTTCGAGCGACCGTCCGGTGACGTCGTCGACTGCCGGGTGCGCCCGTGGCGGCTTCGCTGCACACCCTTTATGGTAGCCGCGGCGCGGCTGTCTTCACGGTTGCCGTTGGGTGAGGGCACCAATAGAAGCAGGCGCGCGTGATGCGCGGATCGATAGCGTTGTGTGTGGATGTCGATGTCGCGAGAGCGGGCCGGTCGAGAGGTGCTGCCCTACGGGTCGTGGAGGACTCCCGTGACCTCGGCGGTCGTAGTCGCGTCCGCGGTTGAGCTCGACGACGTTCGGGTGGACGGTGAGGACGTCATCTGGGCGGAGGGTCGTCCGTCCGAGGGGGGACGGATCCAGCTCGTCCGCCGGTCGCGCGACGGGAGCACCGCTGATCTGCTCGGGGAGGGTCAGAATGCCCGGACTGCGGTCCACGAGTACGGCGGCGGGGCGTGGTGGGCGCGCGACGGGGTGGTGTGGTTCGTGGACTGGAATGACCAACGGCTCTACCGGCTCGATCCGAAGACGGGCGCGGCCGAGCCGCTCGTGCCAGAGCCGGCTGTGGAACGCGGTGACCGCTATGCCGACGGTGATCTCACGCCGGACGGAGAGTGGATCGCATGCGTCCGGGAGCATCACCCGCCGGGCGATCGTGCTTTCGACGTACGAAATGAGATCGTCCGCCTGGCAGCGCACCGGCCGTCCACTCCCGAGGTACTCGTGAGCGGCCCGGATTTCGTGAGCAACCCGCGGTGGAGTCCGGATGGGCAGCGGCTGTGCTGGGTTGAGTGGGATCACCCGAACATGCCGTGGGATGGCTCCCGGCTGCGCGTGCGCGAGCTCGACCGTGGGCGCGACGTGCTCGTCGCCGGTGGTCCCGAGGAGTCGGTGTCGGAGCCGAGCTGGCAGCCGGACGGTTCGCTCACTTTCATCAGCGACCGCAGCGGCTGGTGGAACCTCTACCGCTGGTCACCGGGCGGCGAAGCTGTCGAGCCATTGGTGGAGATCGAGGCCGAGATTGGCGAGCCGCAATGGATGCTGGGCCTTGGCCGCTACGCGATCTTGGCCGACGGTCGGGTGGTCTTCGCCCGCTCGCGAGACGGATTCGAGGGGCTTGCCGTCCGGCTCGTGGATGGCACCGTGACCGACTTGGAGCTGCCTTACACGTTTGTGACGAACGTACGGGTCGCGGCGGACTCCGAGCTGGTACTGGTCGCCGGCACGCCGACCACTGAGCCGTCTGTCTCGCGCGTGGTCCTTGGGACTGGAGCCGCCGTGGAGTCGGTAGTCCCGCTTCGACCCGCGCGGGACCTCGGCGAGCTGGGCGTCGACGCGAGCTACGTCTCCGTGCCCGAGGCGATCGAGTTTCCGTCTCAGGGCGGCCGCACGGCTCACGCGCTCCTGTACTCACCGAAGAATCCGGCGTGTGTGGGACCGGATGACGAGCTGCCGCCGCTTCTTGTCTTTATCCACGGTGGGCCCACAGGCGCAGCCGCCGCGGTGCTGCGGCTAGGGATCCAGTACTGGACCACCAGGGGTTTCGCGGTCGTCGACGTGAACTACGGTGGCTCGGCGGGGTACGGGCGCGGCTACCGTGAGCTGCTGCGGGGCGCGTGGGGCGTGGTCGACGTCGAGGACTGCATCGCCGCGGTCCGCTGGCTCGCCCAACAGCACCTGGCGGACCCGGCACGGCTGTGCATCCGCGGGGGTTCGGCGGGCGGGTTCACCACCCTGGCGGCGTTGGCACGCAAGGACACGCCCTTCGCCGCCGGCGCCGACTATTTCGGGGTCGCTGACCTCGAAGCCCTCGCTAGCGAGACGCATAAGTTCGAAAGCCGGTACCTCGACGGCTTGCTCGGGCCATATCCCGCGGATCGCGAGATCTACCGCGAGCGCTCACCGATTCACCATGTGGATGAGCTTTCGCGTCCGCTCATCGTGCTCCAGGGACTAGAGGACGAAGTCGTGCCGCCGAACCAGTCCGAGATGATCGTCGAAGCCCTACGCATCAAGGGCGTACCGGTGGCCTACCTCGCCTTCGAAGGTGAGCAGCACGGCTTCCGGCGGGCGGAGAACATTCGCAGGGCGATGGACGCGGAGCTCAGCTTCTACGCCCAGGTCCTCCGTTTCACGCTGCCCGCGGACGAGGGGATCGAGCCGGTCACGGTCGAGAACGGCTGGCGCTAAGGAGGCGAGATGAGCCAACCGTCCAACAAGGGCTACGCGCCCGTCAATGGGATGGAGATCTACTGAGAGAGCTTCGGGAGCGGCGGTACGCCGCTTGTCGTCGTGCACGGAGGCTTCGGTCTGATCAGCATGCTGGGCGAACTCATCGATCAGCTCGCCGGGAGCCGACGAGTCATCGCGGTAGAGCTGCAAGGTCACGGACACACGCGTGACATCGACAGACCCTTCAGCTACGAAGCCTTCGGTGACGATGTGGCCGGCGTGATCGAGCACCTCGGCCTGGAACAGGCCGATCTCTTGGGATACTCGCTCGGTGCCAACTCCTGCCTGAGGGCTGCCATCCAGTACCCAGACCGCGTCCGCAGGCTGGCTGTGGTCTCCATCCCCTACCGCCGTGACGGCTGGTTCCCCGAGGTGCTGGGCGCCTTCGATCAGATCGGCAGCGGAGGCTTTGCCCAGATGAAGCGCTCCCCTATGTACGCGGCGTGGTCCCGAGTGGCTCCAGACCCCGATGCCTTCCCCGCGCTGATGGACAAGACCGGGGAGCTGCTGCGCCAACCGCTCGACTGGACTGAAGAGATCCGGGAACTCACCGCGCAGACGCTGCTCGTCTACGCGGACGCCGACAGCATCCCGATCACCCACGCCGCCGAGTTCTTCGCCCTGCTCGGCGGCGGGCTCCGGGACGCCGGCTTGGACGGAGCATCGCGCTCCGAGGCGCGCCTGGCCGTGCTTCCGGGCCATACCCACTACGACATCTTCTCGTCACCTCGGCTGGCAGCGGTCGTCGAGGAGTTCCTGCGCTAAAGGCAACGGCCCAAGGGCGGTAGCCGCTACTGCTGCGCCGCACGCGCTGCAGCCGTGAGCTCAACCTTCATCCGCTCAATCTGGGCGTCGATGGACCCGCCGGCGCTCAGCTCGCGTAGCTGCCGGTCGATGTCGTCCTCGCCGGTTCCGATAGCGGCCAGCGTTCCCGCGGCTTCGAGCTCCTCGATCACCTCGGCCTGCAAGTTCATTTCTTCAGCCTGCTCCGTCATTCGCTGAATCCTCGACCCGGCTTCGCGCAGCTGCGAGGACAGACCGGCGACGGCGTCCGAGATCGCGAGCTGCGCTTTCGCGGCGACATACTGCGCCTTCACGAGCTCCTTGTACGAGCGAAATCGCTCGACCCTCGAGCGGGCTTCGCGCCCACGCGCGACCATCTGAGCCTGCTCACGCTCCAACTCCGAGACGAGCTGATTCAGGTCAACGAGCTCCTGGCCCACGCGCCGCTTGCGCTCAAGCGCCTGGCGGGCCAGGTCCTCCCGGCCGAGCTCGAGCGCCTTGCGAGCGCCGGCATCGAGCCTCAGGAACTGATCCTGCCGGCGATCGCGCTGGTGCACGACGCGCTTTTTCGCGGTGACGAGATTGGTCACGTCCCGACGCAGACCGTATAGCTGTTCTGCCTGGCGCTCGTAGGTGTAGTCGAGAATCTCCACAGGATCCTCGGCCCGGTCAAGGACCCTCGAGAACCTCGCGTTGAGCCTGAGCGTAAATCGGTTGAACATGGGCGAACCGGACCAGCTTCCCCAGCAAGGATAAGCCCGTTCACACATTCCGGGTCCGGATCGGTCGGCCGGGTGCCCGACCGGGCAGGTCTTCGTCTCGTCGGGCAATTGCCGCGACGGCTCGCCTACTCGCTCGGGTCGTATTTGAACGAGATCCCGAGACGGATTCGATAATTCAGCACGCTCCCATCCTGGATCGTAAGGTCCTGCCGCACAACCTCAGCCACTCGCAACTCTCGGACACTCTTCGCGGCGGTCTCGACGGCAACTTGTGCTGCCGCTTCCCAGGACTCGCTGCTGACACCGACGATCTCGGTGACGCGATAGACACTCTCCGCCATGCGGACCTCCCATTAGGGGTTGAGCCGAAGCGATGAGTCTCGCAGGGTCTTGCCCGCTTCGGTCAAATCCTTCGCAGGGGGCAGCAGAGGCCGCCACGGCCGAGGAGATAGACGACAGGTGGTTACGCGCGAAGCGAGCGATCGACCGCACGGGCGACTTGCTCGCGCGAGCGCGCTCCAACCGCGCTGCGCAGGGCAATGCCCCACCGCTCTGGAGACGCTGGTGACGCATCGAGGCCCAGGTCCGCAAGTACCGCGGCCTGATCAACGTGAACGGCGATCTGTTCGGCGCGACGCTGGGCAGCGATGTGTTGAGCGCGCGCCAGGTTCGTGCGCCCAGGGTCGCCCGCGAGGCTGATGAGGTCGTCGGCTACCAGCGGCACGGCTCGCCGAGCGCATTTCTCCCACGGCGCGTGGGCTGCCGAGTCGACGACGACCTGACGGACGACACGCCAGCCCTGGTGGTGGGAGTCACAGCGCGCGACGAGAAACCGCGCGAGCGCCTCCGCTACGCCCAGCGCCCCTGGCTCGGACCCGTGGCCGTCGAGATGCCGTAACGCGGCGCCCACGTTGCGGCCGTCGTCAACCGCCCTGGCAAGCTGGCGGGCATTTGCCCGCGGGTGGCGTAGGTGATCGTCGATCCATCCACCGTACTCGCTGCACGAGACCGGGTGTTGCCCATAACACTCATGCGAGGGCGTCCTGCTGCCGATGACAGTTGCATGGGGAATTCCGCAGATCAGCCTTGGAACGTGTTCGCTCGCCGGCCGACGCCGCTCGCAGATCTCGTTCGGCTCGACAGTGATCGCATACAGACCGACCAATCTCGGGTCGATCACGAGGGCCTCGTCGAAGACGAGCAACCAGTCGCGGATGTCGGCACACCACCGGATCCCTCCTGCTCCGGCCCCTGATCCTCGAGGGCGAAAGCACGAGTCGGGGTTGTCAGCCTGAGAGGGTCACGACCGCGCGGTTTGCCGCGCTACGCCGCGCTGCCTCGAGGATGCGTAACGTCTCCACGGCGTCGTGTGGATCAACTGGGGGCGGACCGCCGTCGCGCAGTGCTCGCACCAGCAACGCGTAGAACCGTGGCCAATCACCGCGCTCGCTGGGTACCGGCGCGCTCGCCTCGCCGCTCACCAGTCGACCCCAGTGCGACTCGGGCTCAGCGCCCCAATCGGCTACCTGATCGGGCCGAGCGCCAGAACGCAGCACGCTCTCCTGGCCGTCCAGCTCCCGCACCACGAACGCCGCCTTCGTGCCCAACACACGAAGCCGCGGGCCCGGCGCCGCGGTGATCGCCGAGGCCCGCAGATGACTGAGC
>Ga0302314_10007559_pt1 | contig 19520 bp, 16 predicted proteins | sample III_Palsa_N2_3_FD_200533 | JGI IMG/M metagenome (GOLD analysis project Ga0302314, IMG submission 200533) | Peat permafrost microbial communities from Stordalen Mire near Abisko, Sweden - III_Palsa_N2_3 | ecosystem: Environmental > Terrestrial > Soil > Palsa > Peat permafrost | place: Sweden...
GGCTCCTGGTTGACCCCTTTGTCGATGCTGCCGCCGCCGAGTCCCCCCGAAGCGGCATGCGGTTCGGTGCCGTTCCTCCCGGCACCGGCCTCGGCGTCTCGGACCGTTGGCGAAAGCCAACGGTCCGTTTCTTGGGATAGACCCAACGCTCGTGTCACCAGCCGCCAAATCGACCAAGCGATCTGAAGCCGCGTCTTCTTTGGCTACCTATATGGGCGAATCAGCTGACACGCATTCGCCGCCGGCCGCGCTTGCCCTTGTTACGCCGCGTGCTTGCGCCATTGGCTGTCCAGCAGATAGGTCTCGCGGGTGATCTCGGCCTTGGGCAGGCCATAGATCGGGAGCACCTCCAGCAGCGTCGCCCAGATGTCCTCGGCCCGATGCCGCGCCCCGGCCCGGATCAGCCGGCCATGGTTCAGGACAGCCGCCGCCTTGGCCAAGCCAGCGAGGGTGGCGCAGGATTCAGGCGGCTGGCCGGGATCGATGAAGCGCAGCATGACGAATGCAACGAACAGCCCCAGCGCCCCGCCCCCGACCAAGGCAGGACCGACGGGCAACAACCAGAATGCGCCGGCTATCGTGGTAACGAAGCCCGCGCACGCCACGAGGCAGCCGAGCCGCGTCGCCGGCGCCGCGGGAAGGCGGAGGCCGGATTCCCGTTCAAGCTGTTTGAGCTTCGCTCTGACTCGCCCGCGCGCCAGCCCGGGCAACGCCGCGGCCGGCGCCAACTTCTGGCCATGGCCGAGCCGCGCGAGGGCAGCGCGGAGCCGATAACAGGCCATGGCGCTCGCGCATTTCCGGTCCGCCTCGTACGCCGGAATGCGGCGCAGCAGCAGCGCCTCGACGTCCCCGACCGTGACCAGGGGCCAGGCCTCTTCAGGCGAGAACGCAATGTCGAAGACAGCCTCGAGTTCGCGGAGCAGTTCGACATCGTCGAGATCGTCGTCCAGACCGATGGTGTTGGACATCCGGGTTCCTCGCTGAAATGGCAGCGCGCGACCATAGCATGGCGCGAGGCGGCGCAGCATGCCGATCAACCGCCCGGCGACCTGCCCTCCAGCCCCCCACCCTCCAGCCAAGCATATGACGGATCCGTCCGGTCCCGCGCGGCGGCGCTGGGGATGCCGTCGTCGCGGACCGGCCGGTTTTCACCGAAATCATGGATGTAGCGGCGCGCCTCGATCGCCCAGCGCCCGTCGCGGCAGGACCAGCGATCGAGATAGCGGCCCTGGGCGATAGCCTCGACCTCCTCGGCGCCGTCGAGGAAGCGCAGAACGATTGTGACATAGGCCTCGCTGCGCGCTTCGGCGCCGGCCACCTCGATCAGGATGTTCGAGACGCGATGGACATGGCGCCGCATGCCGCGATGCGTCGCCTCGACCCAGTCGACGAAGGCGGTGCCGCTGCCCTGGAAGATCGTGCCGTAATCGGCTGTGCCGCCCGGATGCCAGGTTGCGACCGCAAGATCGTGATCCATCCGGTCCATCGCCCGGCAATAGCAATGGATCCTGTCCGTGATCGCTTGCTTGGCGAGCAGCGTCGCCAGCTCCTCCGACATGGCTTTCCTCCCAATTCGCTCGGCCGGAGTATCCCCGATCGGACCGCAGCCCGAAAGGGAACTCCAACGCGCCGTATCGGACAGGCATCGGGCGGGCGGGAAATTGACCTGGATCGCCGTTGGATTGTCGCCGCTCCTCTGTGGGTTCTGGGCCGAAATACCCCATCGTGAACAGGCCGGTTGCCCAGCCCAGCCCGTCGAGATTTGCATCTTTTTGGCACGCTTAAGTCGGCTGCGGCGGCGGTTCGTGCCACAAATCGCCGAGGCCCAGACCGGCAGTGCCGCGTTCGGCGGTGACGGCGCCTTTCGATTTTCCAGAATGGCAACGATCCGGTTTGACCCCAATCCTGGTGAGAGCTGTCGGAGACTATGGAAAGTTCCACCTTCACCTTGCGGCCGACGGAATCCACCGAGCTTTTCGTCTATCGCTGGGTCCCGAAATCCGGACCGAAGGCTGTCGTCCAGATCGCCCACGGGCTTGCCGAGCACGCCGGCCGTTATCGGCGACTGGCGGAGGCGCTGGCGGGCGCTGGCTATGCCGTCTATGCCAACGATCACCGGGGACATGGCCGGAGCGCAGCGAAACAAGACGATTTGGGCTGGTTCGCAGATCACGACGGCTGGGACAAATGCGTCGAAGATCTCTGGCAAATCAACGACTGCATCGCGCGCGACCACCCGGGCTTGCCGATCGTGCTCCTGGGCAACTGTATTGGCTCCTTCATGGCCCAGCAGTTTATCGCCGAATATGGTGAGTCGCTGGCAGGCGTCGTTTTGTCGGGCTCGGGCGGAATGCTCCCGACATGGTTGAGGGTCGTCGGCGCGATCGCGCGGATCGAGCGGCTGCTCCAGGGTCCGCGTGGCAAGAGCAAGATCCTGGCCCACCTGACATTCGGCCGGTTCAACAAGCAGTTTCTGCCGGCGCGGACGGCCTTCGATTGGCTTAGTCGCGACGAAGCCGAAGTCGACAGGTACATCGCAGATCCGCTCTGTGCCTTCCCCCTTACCGCCCAATTGGTGATCGACGTGATCGGCGGCATTGACAATGTCGCGAGGCCCTGCCTCCAGGCGCGGGTCCCGACTTGGCTGTCCGTCCACATCATCGCCGGGACGCGCGATCCCGTGAGCGCCGGAACGAAGACCCTCCTGCAGCTCCTCGCCGACTATCGCGCCGCCGGACTGCAGCAGGTGACGCATCGCTTCTATCCGGAAGCGCGGCACGAACTCTTCAACGAGACCAACCGGGCCGAGGTCACGCGCGACGTGATCGGCTGGCTCGACGCTTTGATCGGCTGATCAGGAATGCCCAAGATGCACGCAAGAACCATGATCGACCTCGGACGGCGACGATCCGTCCGAACGCTATACGGCGCCTCCCTGCTGACCGCCTTGGCAGGCTGCAGTGCGGCGCCCTCGCAGAACATACTCGGATCCTACTTTCCGTCGTGGATGCTGTGCGCCCTGGCCGGGATCGGGGCCACGATTGTCGTGCGCCAGCTGCTTGTCGCAACGGGCCTCGACAAAACCCTGCCGGCTCCCCTCGTCGTCTACTTGGCGCTTGCCGTCGCATTCGCCTTTGCCAGTTGGCTCATATGGCTGGATTAGCTCCAAATGCCACGGCGATGAGCCGTATCCGTCCCTGGCTCGGACGCCTGATCGCGCTGGCCGCCATCGCTGCGGCGCTGGGGCTGGGATTTCTCGTGATCGAGCGCCTCGACCATCGGCCGCGGACGCATGACGCCTTCCTCTACGCGGACAGTGCCGGTCTGGCGCCGGATGTCAGCGGCCGGATCGTGGCGCTGCATGTGAAGGACAATGAGCGCGTCACCCAGGGCGAGAAGCTGGTCGAGATCGATCCGGAGCCGTTCGACCTCCGGCTCCGCCAGGCCCGCGCCCAGGTCGCCGCCCTCGAGGCGCAGATCAAGCTGACGACCCGACAAGTGGCGGGGCAAGCCTCGGGCGCCGATGCCGCGACGACGCAGATTGAGCGTGCCCGGTCGCAGCTCGCCCTCGCCCATGACACGGTCGGGCGACTGGCGCCGCTGCTCGGCAAGGGCTACGTCACCGCGCAGCAGGTCGACGAGGCGCGAACCAATGAGAAGACCGCGCAGTCCGCCCTGACGGCAGCCATCCAGCAGGCCCAGCAGGCGCGCCAGGCGGTCGGCGATACCGAAAGCCTGACGGCGCAGCTGGCGGGAGCCCAGGCGACTGTCGCATTGGCCGAGCGCGATCTGCGCAATGCCACGGTAACGGCGCCCTTCGATGGTCTGGTGGTCGGCCTCGACATCGCCGAAGGCGCCTATGCCGCGGCCGGGCATCCGCTGTTCAGCTTGATCAAGGCGCATGAATGGTACGCCGTCGGGAATTTCCGCGAGACCGAATTACCGGAGATCGCCATCGGCGATCCCGCCACAATCTGGATGATGTCGGACGGCAGCCGCCCGCTCAGCGGCCATGTCGAGAGCCTCGGTTGGGGTGTCCAGCCAGAGGATGGCGCCGGTCCGGCGCTGCCGGCGGTCGGGCGGACCCTGAGCTGGGTCGTGGTGGCGCAGCGCTTCCCTGTGCGGATCCGGCTCGACGCACCACCCGAGGGGGTGATGCGCATCGGCGCCACGGTCTCGATCCAGGTCCGCCATGACCCAGCTCGCTGACACTGTCACGCCGGAACGCAGCGGGCTCCTGTCGTTCCTACGCGACGAACTGGCGCCACGGCCGGGCCGCCTCGCCGCCGTCCTGCGCATAGCGGCGTGCTGCAGCTTCGTCGTGGCCATCGGCATGCTCTATCAGATCCCACTGGTGGCCTATATGGCCTACGCGATTTTCGTCATCGGCACTCGGGAGATGGCGAGCACCTTGCTGACCGGCGCCGTCGCCGCGATCGCCTTCACGATTGCCATCGGGCTTTCGCTCACCTTCTACACGCTCGATGCCTCCGAACCGGCGCTCCGCCTCCCACTGATGGCGGCAAGCACCTTCATCGCCATCTTCCTCACCCGCACGATGGCGCTCGGACCGGTCGCCTTCCTGGCCGGCTTCGTCCTGGTGCTGTCGCAGACACTGATCGACGAGATCCGGAATCCCGAAGCGCTCACGCATCTGGTGCTTTGGCTCTGGGTCGTCGTGATGGTCCCGGTCACGGTCGCCATCCTGGTGAACTTCGCCGTCGGCGAACACCCGGCGCGGCTCGCCCGCCGAACGGCACTCCGGCTTCTCGGGGCTCTGGCCGGGGCGCTGCGCAGCGGCGATGCCGCCCCGCTCCGGCACGCCGAGGCGGAGGCGGTCGAGCTCTTCGAATTGCGGCACAAGGCGGGAATGCTCGACCACACCCTGCAGGGCCGGGCGGCGATCGACACCGCGCTGATCGAGACGCTGGCGGAATTGCTGATGCTGCAGCGGCTGCTTCCGGCCGACACGCCGGTCGAAGTGCTGCTGCCGCTTGCCCAGGCCTGCGAGGAGTGCGGCGCGGCACTGTGCCAAGATGGCATGCCGCCGCCGATGCCGGATGAGACGCTCAGCATCGACACGCTGGGTCTCTCTCCGGCGGCGCGGCCGGTGATCGTCGCCATGGCCGATGCGATGGCGCGGCTGGCCGATGGCATCGCCCGGCGGCCGACGGCGCAGGAACCATTGCCCACGCCATCCGCCAAGACGCTCCTGGTGCCGGACGCCTTCAGCAACCCCAATCATGCCCGCTTCGCGCTCAAGACCACGATCGCCGTCATGTCCGCCTATATCATCTATAGCGGCCTCGACTGGCCCGGCATCAGCACGTCGATCACGACGTGCTTCTTTGTCGCCCTGGGCAGCCTGGGCGAGACGATCCACAAGGCGACCCTGCGCATGACCGGCGCTGTGATCGGCGGGGTCGTGGGCGGGCTCTCAGTCGTCTACGTCCTGCCGGAGATGGCCGACATCGGCCAGCTCTGCCTGTTGATCGCCGGCGCCGCGGCCTTGGGCGGTTGGGTATCGACCAGTAGCGAGCTGCTCTCCTATGCCGGGATGCAAGCCGCCTTCGCCTTCTTCCTGACCGTGCTCCAGGGCTATGGCCCCGGCACCGATCTGACGGCGCCGCGCGACCGCGTCGTCGGCATCCTGCTCGGCAACCTGCTCATGACGCTGGTATTCAGCGTGTTCTGGCCAACCAGCGCGGTCGATCGGGCGCGCGCCTCCTTGGCGGCAACGCTCCGGACGCTGGCACAGCTGCTGTCCGACGAGGCTGGAGCCAAAGCCGGCTCGCGCCTCGCCGTGATCCGAGCGCTCGGCGAAGCGCGCCGCTTCGTCACCCTCGCCCGCTTCGAGCTGCGCATCCTGCCGGCGCGCGTGTGGTTGGAACGGACCGGAGGCTTGTCCTTCGAGGCGCTGGAGCGCGTTGCCGCCGCGAGCTTTGTCGTCGTCGATCAGGCGGATGACCCGCGGATCGCCGAAGCCCTCCAGGCGCACGACCACGAGGTTGCGACATGGCTCGTCGCGGCTGCGGCACGGGTCGCGCCTGGCGGCGCGTCGTCGGCATTCGTTGGGCTGCCGCGGCTCGGCATGAGTGCGGCGGCGCTGCCGGACCAAACCCCTGCCTCGCTCCGCGCCGCCATCGCGGCGCGCGAACTCCTCCAGCTGGAACTCGAAAATGCCGTTGCCGCCCCGACCTAGCCGGTCCGCGCCGTGCCGCCGCACGGTCATGGTGCTGACGCTCCTGCCGCTCGCCGCCTGTGCTACCGACCGGCTGGCGCTGGCGCCGAGTACGCCCAATCGAGCCTGGGTCATCCCGCCGAGTTTCGACGATTTGCCAGCGCCGGGATCCGTTCGGCCGACAACGGCCGCCGCCGAGACGCCGGCACGGCCCGGGGATGTGAAGCCCGACCAGGCCGAGGGCGACGCGGCGCGGGGCAATGCCGTCCCGATCGACCCGGCCCGGCGCTATGATTTGGCCGGCCTGATCGATCTCGCCCAGCGCAACAACCCGGAGACAAGCGAAGCCTGGGAAGGGGCGCGCCAGGCGGCGCTCGCCGTCGGCTTGGCCGAAACCAGCTACGTCCCGCAGATCTCCGCCGAAATCATCGGCGGCTTCCAGCACACGCCGCTGCCGATCCCGGCCAATGTGAACCCCAAGGGCTATTTCACCAGCGACACCCGCGAGTTGGTGCCGATGCTCACCGCGAAATGGCTGCTCTTCGATTTCGGCCAGCGCGACGGCGGCGTCCTGGCCGCCAAGGCCAATGCCTTCGTCGCCGATGTCGCGTTCACGGGCGCCCATCAGAAGCTGATCTATGCCGTCAGCAAGGCTTACTTCGCGCTTGGCGCCGCCCGCGGTCGCCTGCATGTCGCGGAGCAGGCACTCAAATCGGCGAAGATCGTCCAGGATGCGGTCGAGAGCAAGCGGGCCCACGAACTCGCCACGGTAGTCGAGCTGGCCCAGGCCCGGCGGCAGACGGCGCAGGCGCAGTTCAATCTGGAGCGGGCGAAAGGGGCCGAGCACGCTTCCTATGCAGCACTGGTCGCGAGCGTCGGTATCGCCCCCAGCACGCGGATCGAAACGACCGACAGCTCCGAGCAGAAACTGCCCCCGGCACCCTCCGGCGAGGTCGATCAGATCGTCCAGGACGCCCTGTCCAACCGCCCGGACATCATCGTGGCCCTGGGCAAGGTCCGTGCCGCCGAGGCGACGCTGAGCAGCGCGCAGGCGACCTATTATCCGACGATCGGGCTCGAGGCGCAGGCCTTTCAGAATCTCGGCGGCCTGAGTAACGACGGCAGCCGGTACTACACGGTCGACGCGCCGGGGGCCAACCTCCTGCTGAAGCTGAGCCTGCCTCTCTTCGACGGCGGTGCCCGCGACGCCCGCATCGCCATCGCGCATTCGGAGGTCTCGGCCTCCCGCCATGCGCTGGACGAGGCCCAGGATGCTGCGGTTCAGCAGGTCACGGACGCCTACGACGCGCTCCACACGGGCTTCGCGGAGTACGCGGCCGCCCTTGTGCTGAACAAGGCGGCGCAGACTGCCTATGATTCAGCGCTCGATGTCTATCGCCATGGCGTCGGCACCTATACCGATCTCGCCAATGCCGAAACGGCGTTGAGCCAGGCCCAATCCGAACAGGAAGACGCCCACGCCAATGTCTTCACCGCGGCCGCGGCGCTGGCCTTTTCGACGGGTGCCATCCTGTCGGAACCGTGACGCACCGCCGAGCCACCTTCGCCGGCACGGGCATGATCTTGGGGAGCAACATGTTCGATCTGCCATGGTTGCAGCTTTCCGGCGCCATCGCGGGCGGCATCGTCGGCGGTTTCTCCGGTTTCATCGCCAACAATCTGCAGGATCTGCAGGTCCGTCGTCGCATGAAGCGGAACATCGCCTGTGCGCTCATCGGCGAAATCGGAGCGCTGTCGCAGCACATAGAGAACAATTATCTCACCCTGCTGCGCACCGATCTCCAACCTCGAACCGACCGCCATAATTCTCCCTACCGCCATTTCCGCGGCGACCGGGACTACATGCCGGTTTTCCGTTCGCTCGGGAGCAATGTCGGCTACATGCCGGCTCCGCTGCCGCGCAACCTGGTCTTCTGGTATACGAGCTTGGCTGCCGGACTCGAATGTGCCCATGAGCTCTATGAATTGGCGATGCAGAAAAGCCCGGAACAGATGGGCTATGCCATCGAACTGGCGCAGATCCAGCACGCGGCCTTTACGGAGCTGGTCACGGCATCGAAGCCGCTGCTCGAGCGTCTCTCCCGCCTATAGCGTTCCGAGAGGAGGCGTCCCTCCGGCCTTGGCGAAGAGTTCAGCCGAATTGACGTTCTTCAGCGGCGGCAGCGGGAATTCGGCCGACCGGGGACCCTCGAACGGGTTGCCGCCACCGACGATCGTGCTGTTGATGCTGTGCGCCTTGCCGGAGGTACCGAAGACCAGGGAGGCCGGGATCTCGGAAGGCTCGATCTTGGCGCTCTCCATCTGCTGTGGCTGGGCGGGGCTTCTCCCGACGAAAATCAGCTTGGAAGAGTGGTTGCGCAACCCGCTCGAACCGCGTCCGAAAAGGATCCGAGCGGCAGGTGCGCCACCGGGTTGAAGCTGCCTGATCGCGAGAGGTCGTCTATAGGGTCGAAGTGCAGTTGGGCCTCGGCAATTCTGCGGACGAGGAAGTCTCTGAACACCGCGATGCGCTTCGAGTGTCGAAGCTCCGCCGGGTAAACGAAATAGCCATCCATCTTCGGCGACGCGCAGTCCGGCAGGACCCTGATCAACCCGGCAGACTCCGCCAGGATGAAATGCGGCAGCGCTCCGATTCCCAGCCCGCTCAGCACCGCCCGATAGAGGCCATGAACATCGTCCAGCGCCGCGATCGGCCGCCTTGGGGCATCACCGTATGCGCCCAGATCGAGCAGCCAAGCGTCGGCCGCACCATCTCGCCCTCTATCATCGCCCTGAACGACGAGCCGGTGCCCGTCGAGATCCTCGGCGCGAGACGGAATGCCGTGCCTCTTCAGGTACTCGGGCGCTGCGTAAGCATAGGCGCGCGAGCTCAAGATCCGGCGTTGCACCAAGTGAGCCTTCTGGGGTGGCGACATGGTGATGGCGACATCGGCCTCACGCATGGACAAATCCGCGCCGCCGCCGTCGAGGACTAAGGAAAGCGTGATCTCAGGGTAGAGTTCGTGGAATTCTTTCAAGCGCGGTGCCAACCAGAAGGCGCCGAACCCGGCGGTCGTGCTGATCTTGAGCGGCCCGCGCGGGTAGTCGCGATGCTCCCTCAAGAGCGCCTCTGCCATCGACACGCGGGCGATGACCTCCCTGACGGCGCCGTGGAGCAATTCGCCCTGCTCGGTCAGTTTCAGGCCGCGGGCATGCCGATGAAACAACGATGTCTTGAGGCACTGCTCGAGCGCGGTGATCTGGCGGCTGACCGCGGATTGGCTGAGGTTCAGGGCATCTCCGGCATTGGTGAAGCTACCGGCCTCGACAGCCGCGTTGAAGATGCGGAGCTTGTCCCAATCCATTTTCGCCTCTCATGCGCTGGAGTTCGTAGGGAATTCGGGGGCACCGAGGATCCCGCCACCGGTCGGGGCGGACACGACATTCCAGGACTCCACGTGAACCGATCACGCAATCGACGGTATGCCCGCGCTTGTGTGAGACCAAATGAAGCCCCCCAAAGAGGGACAAATATTTGCGAAGATCGAGAGGCTTTACCGCTGTTTGGGATGCAGTGGAATGACTGCTTTGGATGATCGCGCCGCCGAAGCGGACGCTCGTCGCGGCAGGGTCGGCCCTATCGATTTCCAACGACATCTAACGAGCGCACCAGCAATCGGCGGCGCAGCATGACCGCATTGGCCGAGCCCGGTACTTCCCGGCCTCCTTCGCGCCACGGATGGGGTGATCGAATGCACAAGGATTCTACCGCTGCCGCGACGCTGCCGAACCCCGCCCCGATGGCAGCCTCGGCGCCGCGCGCCAATACGCGTCCCTTCGTCATCGCCTGGGTGATAGCACTGCTCTTCTACGTGCTCGAATATGCCACGCGCTCCTCGCCGGCAGTCATGATCCCGCAGCTCTCCACCGCCTTCGGCGAGACGGCGGTCGGAGTCAGTGCGATCCTCGGCGCCTATTACTACACCTATTCCCTGGTCAGCCTGGTGGCCGGCGCGGCGCTCGACAAGCTGGGTGCCCGCTACGCGGTCGCCTTCGGCTCCGCCGTGCTGGGAATCGGCTGCCTGGTCTTCATGCTGGCCAGCCCACTCGACGGCTATATCGGCCGGCTGCTGCAGGGGGCAGGCTCGTCCTTCGCCTTCACTGGCGCGGTCTATCTCGCCTCGCGCGGCTTCTCGCCCCGCTCGCTGGCAACGGCGATCGGCGTCACGCAATGCCTCGGCATGCTGGGCGGCTCGGCCGGGCAGTTCGTCGTCGGGCCGCTGCTCAGCGGCGGGCTCGGCTGGTCCAGTTTCTGGATCTTCTACGGCATCGTCGGGCTGGTGCTGGCCGCACTGCTCTTCGTCATCACGCCGGGCCAGGCGCAGCCGGGCGGTAAATCCGGGGGCAGCCTGCTCGCCCCCTATGCCGTCGTGCTCGGCAACCCGCAATCCTATCTCTGCGGGCTGATCGCCGGCCTGTTGTTCACGCCAACCACGATCGGCGACATGACCTGGGGCGTCGCCTTCTTCCAGCACGATGCGGCGCTCGACTTCCAGCATGCCGTGACCGTGATCTCGATGGTGCCGCTCGGCTGGGTCGTCGGCTGCCCGCTGATGGGGTGGCTGGCCGACCGGATCGGGCTGCGCAAGCCGGTGCTGATCGGCGGCGGCGTCGCGATGCTGGTTATGGTGGCGCAGATCACGCTGTTGCCGCAGCTCCTGCCCGCGATGCTCGGCATGTTCCTGTTCGGCGTCGCTTCGGGGGTTGCGATGATCCCCTACTCGATCATCAAGGAAGCCAATCCCGACGAGGTGAAGGGCTGCGCCACCGGCACGCAGAACTTCCTGGTCTTCGGCATCTCGGCGCTGATCGGGCCAGTCTTCGGCAGCCTGCTCGGCCGCACGCTGGAGACGGCGCCGGACCATCTGGCGCATTTCCGCGCAGCCGGCCTGTTCTGGATGGCGGCCATCGTGATCGCTATCGTCGCCAGCCTCTTCCTGCGCGAGACTGGCCATCGCACGGCGCCGCACGCACAGGCGGTGCCGAAGCTGGAGCCGTCCGCCCATTCCTGAAATCCGCACCGTTTCCCCGGAGGTTAGAGATGTCAAAGACAGCAGCCCAATTCCTCGCCGAAACCCTGGAAGCCGCCGGCGTCAAGCGGATCTATGGCGTAGTCGGCGATTCGCTGAACGGCCTGACCGATGCCCTACGGCGCCGCAAGACCATCGAATGGATCCATGTCCGGCATGAAGAAGCGGGCGCCTTCGCGGCCGGCGCCGAGGCGCACGTGACGGGCGAGCTGGCGGTCTGCGCCGGCAGCTGCGGTCCGGGCAACCTCCATTTGATCAACGGACTCTTCGATTGCCAACGCAGCGGCGTCCCGGTGCTCGCGATCGCGGCCCATATCCCCAGCACCGAGATCGGTGTCGATTTCTTTCAGGCGACCCACCCAGAAAGCCTGTTCAAGGAATGCAGCCACTATGTCGAGCTCGTTTCGAATCCGCAACAACTGCCGCAGATCCTGACCCGCGCCATCCGGGTCGCGGTCGCCAAGCGCGGAGTCGCCGTGGTCGTCATTCCAGGCGACGTCGCGTTGAAGCCACTCGATGCCGCCTTGCCGAAATGGCTGATCCCGGCCAAACCGGTGGTGCGGCCGGGTGACGAAGAACTTCGACACCTCGCTTCGCTCCTGAACGAGGGCGAGCGCGTGACGATGTTCTGCGGCGCCGGCTGCGCCGGGGCGCATAACGAGGTCGTCTCGCTGGCCGCCAAGCTCAAGGCGCCGATCGTCCACGCCTTCCGCGGCAAGGAGCATCTCGAATACGACAATCCCTATGATGTCGGCATGACCGGGCTGGTGGGATTCGCCTCGGGCTATGCCGCGATGAAGAATTGCGACACGCTCTTGCTGCTCGGCACCGATTTCCCCTATCGGCCGTTCTTCCCGACGGATGCGCGCATCGCCCAGATAGACATCCGGCCGGAGGCGCTCGGCAACCGCACGCCGATCGAGCTGGGTCTGCTCGGCGATATCAAGGAGACGGTGGCGGCGCTGCTGCCGCTCATCGATCAGAAGAGCGACGAGGGTCATCTGGGCGATGCGCTGCACCACTATGCCAAGGCCCGACGCGACCTCGACGCGTTGGCCGAGAGCGGGCCGAACAGCAGCATCATCCATCCGCAATATGTCACGCGGCTGGTCAGCCAGTTGGCCAGCGACGACGCGATCTTCACCTGCGATGTCGGTACGCCGATCATTTGGACGGCGCGCTATCTGAAGGTCAACGGCAAGCGCCGGATCATCGGCTCCTTCAACCACGGCTCCATGGCGAACGCCATGCTTCAGGCCATAGGCGCTCAGGCTGCATTCCCGAAGCGCCAGGTCATTTCCCTGTCCGGCGACGGCGGCTTCACCATGATGATGGGCGATTTCCTGACCCTGGCCCAGGCCAAACTGCCGGTGAAGGTGGTGGTGCTGAACAACGGCACGCTCGGCTTCGTCGAGATGGAGCAAAAGGCGAACGGCTTCCTCGATACGGGCTGCGAGCTGCAAAATCCGAACTTTGCGGCCATGGCCGAAGCTGTCGGCATCAAGGGCATCCGGGTCGAGAAGCCGCAGGATCTGGAATCGGCGCTGGCGCAAGCGCTCCGCCATGACGGGCCGGCGCTGGTCGATGTCGTGAGCGCCCGGCAGGAGCTGGCCATGCCGCCCAAGACCACGGCGGACGAGGCCTATCATTTCGGCATGTTCATGATGCAGGCCGTACTCGACGGCCGCGCCAAGCAGTTGATCGACCTGGCGAAGGTCAACCTTTCCCGCCGATGAGGCGCAGCGGAAGGTCAGGAAAGGAAAGCGGGGCGATGGAGCGCTTGCGATGATCCTGTTCCGGGTCGCTGCCCAAGCCTCCGGCCTCGATGCAATCTGCGGCGCGGGCCATCCAGCTGCGCCATTCCGTAAGGAGCGACTGCGCGAGCCAGATCGGCGCCGAGTTCGCCGCGAGCGCGGCGCCGGTCTGGGTATCGCCTTCGGGAGAAAAGGCCCAGTTGAGTGCAGCGCGAATGTTGTCGATCTCGCTGGCAAAGCGGCGTCGCCAATGATCGGCCTCGACTGCCCCCGACGAGTCGAGCAGCTCGCGGTAATATTCGGCGTGGTGCCGGGTGAAGGCGCCTGCCTCACCGCTTTCGATCAGCTTGCACCTTGCATAGGCGCGCGTCGTGTCAAGCAGGCGATAGCGCGGATGGTCGGACTCGATGTCCACCGCCACCAGCGACTTGGCGACCAACCGGACCATCGCCTCGATCACCCGCGGCCGATCAAGATCGCGGCCCGCCGCGACCGTTTCGGCGGCGTCCATTCGGAAGATGCCGACGAAGACGGACAACCGGCGCAGCACCACACGCTCCGGCTCGGACAGGAGATCGTGGCTCCAGTCGAAGGTAGCGCTGAGAGTCTGATGCCGCGGCAACGCGGTCCGGCGGCCCTGCCACAGGAGCTCCATCCAGTCGTCCAGCCGGGCTGCCGTGCCCTGGATGCCGAAGGCTTCGACCCGACCCGCAGCAAGCTCGATCGCCAGCGCGATGCCGTCCAGCCGGCGGCAGATTTCCGCGACACTCGGCGCATCGGCATCACTGAGATCGAAGCGATCATCGACCATCGCGACGCGCGAAACGAACAGCTGCACCGCCGGAAAGGCCAGCGCCTCCTCTGCGGTCAAGGCACCCTCGGGTGGCGTCCCCAGCGGCAAGAGCCGGTGGATATGCTCGCCCTCGACCCGCAGTGATTCCCGGCTTGTCGTCAGGATATGGATCTGCGGCTGGGTCTCGAATATTCGCTCGGCCAGCAACGCTGCCGCGTCGATGACATGCTCGCAGTTGTCGAGGATGATCAGCATACGCTCGTCAGGTAGGGCCGCGAGGAGGCTCGAGACCGGATCTTCGGTCCGGATGTCGAGCCCGAGCGTGGCGGCCAGCGCGCCCGGCACCAACGTCGAATCGTTGAGCGGGCCCAAATCGACGAAGCACACGGCGCGGTCGAAGCTTTCCGCCAGCGCATGGCCGACCGCGACCGCGACAGTCGTTTTACCGATCCCGCCCGGTCCGACGATCGAAACGAAGCGGTCCGACAACAGCTTCGTCAGGATCGCGGCGGTGGTGTCGTCCCGTCCGACCATCCGGCCGAGGCGCGGCGGCAGTCGTAAGCATCGATCGCCGGTCCGATGCCCAAACCCGAGCGCCTCCGCCGCGTCCGGGCGCTGAATCGGGGCCACGAAACAATAGCCGCGGCCCGGTACGGTCGAGATATAGCGAGCCCCCGCAAGACCGTCGCCGAGCGCACGCCGAAGCGCCACCATCTGGTAGCGGAGGTTGCCTTCCTCGACGACCATGCCCGACCAGACCCGACTGAGCAGCTCGCGCTTTCCGACCGCCTTGCCAGGCTGCTCGACCAGGGCCAGGAGGATCATCAAGGCACGGTCACCGAGCGCCACAGGCACGCCGTTGCGCTCCAGTCGCCGCTCCGCCGGAATTAAGAGGAACGGACCAAAGGAAACGGCACTCCGCTTCAGCTCACCTGGCATTCGAGCGTTCTTGGCTGCTATAACCGCCGTCCCCGGCGCATCGGCTGCGACGGTGCGGGTTTTGGAAAAGCAAGGGCCATCAGCCCTTGACCGTGACAAGGCGGGCCACGCCGGAGACGATGCACTTGCGCGGGGTCCGCGCCCGTCGCTCATTTCAACGGATCAGGGGATGTTCTCGACGATCATTTCCCAGACGTCGTGGCCCCTGCCGTGCAGCATAGCCTTAGCGGTGTAGACCGCCATTCCGACCACGGCCTCGGGGCGCACGAACGGCGATGGCGGCATGACCAGCTGCATCGGATTGACCTTCACGTCCAGCAAGGCCGGACCAGGTTGTGCCAGCCACTCGACGATCGCTCCCTCGAGCTCGCCGGCTTTCCTGACGCATCGGCCCCAGAGACCCATCGCCTCGGCGACTTTGCCGAAGTCGGGGTTCTTCAAATCCGTGAAGGTCGGCTCCATGCCGGCGGATTTCTGCTCGATATCGATGAAGCCAAGCTTGCCGTTGTCAAAGACCACGATCTTGATCGGCACGTTTTCCTGCACCACCGTCAGCAGATCGCCGAGCAGCATGGTAAAGCCGCCGTCGCCGGCCATGCAGACCACTTGCCGGCCCGGCGCAGATTTCTGCAATCCGATGGCCGATGGCATCCCGCTCGCCATCGTGCCGTGCAGAAGGCTGCCAAAGGTTCGCCGCGTGCCGCGCGTATCGACATGGCGCAGCGTCCACACCAGGACAGTGCCGTCATCCATCGTGAACAACGCATCCTCGGCCGCATGCTTGTTGATGACCTTCGCAAGGTACGACCCGGGAATGGAGGCATCTGGACCGGACAATGTTTCGGCATCTGCCGCGACCCGGTCTTTCCGGTGGCGCTCCAGATGATGGGAGAGGAAATTGTTGTCGCCATGCTGCTCGAGGCGGGGCAGCAGCGCCTCCAAACTCGCCTTGATATCCCCGACCGCGCCGATCGTGACCGGGTGCCTTCGGCCGATATGGGTCGGATCCCGATCGATCTGGATGATCTTGGCCTTGTCCGGATAGAACTGGGCCCAGGCGAAGTCGCACCCCAGCAGCAGCAGCACGTCGCAATTGAGGATGGCATGGTAGCCCGCGGGTCCGCCGATCATGCCGCTCATGCCGACATTGTAGGGATTGTCGTATTCGACGAAATCCTTGCCGCGTGAGGTGTGCGCCATCGGAGCCATGAGCCGCGCTGCCGTCGCGACCACCAGGTCATGGGCACCGGCACAGCCGGCGCCGGCATAGATCGTGATCGCTTCACTGGCGTTGAGGATGGCCGCCATCTCGTCGAGATCGGCATCGGCCGGGCGGAGGATCGGGCGGCGCGCATGAACGGTGTAGGGTGCTTCGTCGTGCGCGGGCAAGTTGGAGATGTCCGCCGGCACGATCAACACGGCGACGCCACGCTTCGTCAACGCGGCCTGACAGGCCGCGACCGTCAGGCGTCTGGCCTGCTCGGGCGTCACGATCATCTCGCAAAAGACGCTGCAGCCCTTGTAAACGTCTTTGAAGTCGACCTCCTGGATCGACTGGAACCCAATGTCCTGCCGCACGATCTGGGACGCGATCAGAATGACCGGCGAGCGATTGCGGTTGGCCTCGTAGAGCCCGTTAATGAAGTGGAGGCTGCCCGGGCCGCAGCTGCCGGCGCAGGCTGTCAGATTGTCAGTAAAGTCCGCCTCGGCCCCGGCCGCGAAGGCGCCGGCCTCCTCGTGCCGCATGTGGACCCACTCGATCTCGCTGAGATCGATGGCGTGCGCGATCCGATTCAGCGTGTCGCCGACGATGCCGTAACATCTCTTCACACCGGCGGCTTGCAGCGTTTCGACCAGTATATCGGCCACTCGTTTGCTCATAGCGGAACCTCCACGTCGATTGGGCGATCTTGCTGAAGCTTGCGGTCGAAGCGCTGTTCGAAATATCCCCCCGATGGGGGACAAGGCGTGCCGTTCAGGGGGAGCCGAGCGGATACGTCCGGCTACCGCTGCATCTGCATGAGCCGATCCATCGGCATCATGGCGTGATTGAGGTTGGCCATGATGATCATCGATCCGAACACGATGAGGCCGACCACGAAGATGCCGAAGGCGAGTGCCAGGAAGTTGTTGGTCTGGTCGGGCGCGCTTGAGATGTGGAGAAAGAACACCAGGTGGACGCCCATCTGTGCCACGGCCAGCACGGCCAGCAGGACCGGGATTCCAGGCCCATAGATGAGGTCGGTCGACGACGCCCAGAACGAGGCGAGCGTCAGGACGACCGCATAGAGGAGCCCGATGAGATAGCTGCGGTGGCCGGCGTGACTATGTTCGCTTATCCCCGGTGCCTGGCCCTGCGCTTCGCTGTCGACGCTCATCAGCGTGCTCCCAGATAGACGATGGTGAACACGCCGATCCAGACGATGTCGAGCGCGTGCCAGAACAGGCCAAAGCAGAAGAAACGGGACCTTACCCTTGGCGACAGGCCGATAGTCGCGATCTGCAGCAGCATGATCACGAGCCAGCACAGGCCGAGCGTGACATGCAGGCCGTGGGTGCCGACCAGGGTGAAGAAGGCGGACAGGAAGGCGCTGCGCGTCGGGCCGTTGCCGGATGCCCGCAGCTGCGCGAACTCGGCTCTTTCCAGGCTGAGGAACGCGGCACCGAGGACGAAGGTGGCGATCATCCAGAAATAGGCGGCGGGCTTGGCGCGGCGCTGGACGGCCAGCGAGGCGAAGCCGCAGGCGACGCTCGACGCCAGCAGGCAGCCGGTCTCGATGAAGACGTGGCGCTTGTCGAAAATCGCCACACCCGGCGGGCCGCCATTCGTCTCGCCCGACAGCACGGAATAGGTCGCAAACAGGACCGCAAAAATGATGATGTCGGACAGCAGGAACAGCCAGAAGCCGTAGCCGACGACCAGCCGCGTCGGCGCTGGGCCGCGCCGCGAGAGCGGAACGACGCTTGCGGCGGCAGCAGTCAGATTCACCACGCTCATGCCGCGATCTCCCGAGCCGTCTGCGCTTCGTAGAAGGCGGCGATCTCCGCCGCCGATATCTCGGTCTCGCTCTCAGTTCGCCAGGCCTGGACGAGGCCGGTCGCGACAGACCCGAGCAGACCGAAAGCGGCCATCCACCAGATGTGCCAGATCAGGGCAAAACCCAGCACGACGGCAAAAAAGGCGAGAAAGACGCCGGTCGGGTTATTGCGCGGCACATGCATCGCCGCATAGGGACCTGTCACGGCGAGCGGCCGCCCTTCCTGCTGTTTTGCCGCCCAATAGGCGTCGCCGCCCTCGACCGACGGCAGCTGCGCGAAGTTCCAGGCCGGCGGCGGCGACGGGATCGACCACTCGAGCGTGCGGCCGTTCCAGGGATCACCGGTAAGATCGCGCCGGCGCTCCCGCGTGCGGATGCTGACGACAAGCTGGGCCACGGTCAGGCCGATGCCGAGCAGGATCAGCACGGCACCGGCGAGTGCCACCTGCATCAGCGGCTGCCAATGGACATCCGAATAATGCTGCATCCGCCTGGTGGCGCCCATCAGCCCGAGCGCGTAGAGCGGCATGAAGGCCAGGTAGAAGCCGACGAACCAGCACCAGAAGACCGCCTTGCCCAGGCGCTCGTCGAGCTTGAAGCCGAAGGCCTTCGGGAACCAATAGGTGTACCCGGCCATGGCGCCGAACACGACGCCGCCGATCGCCACGTTGTGGAAATGCGCGATCAGGAACAGGCTGTTGTGCAGCACGAAGTCGGCCGGCGGGATTGCCATGAGCACGCCGGTCATGCCGCCGATCACGAAAGTCACGATGAATCCCAGCGTCCAGTAGATCGGGACAGTGAAGCGGATGCGCCCGCCGTAAAGCGTGAAGAGCCAGTTGAACACCTTTACCCCGGTCGGCACTGCGATGACCATGGTCATGATGCCGAAGAAGCCATTGACGTCGGCACCGGCACCCATGGTGAAGAAGTGATGCAGCCAGACCATGAAGGACAGCATGCAGATCACCATGGTCGCCATCACCATGGACCGATAGCCGAAGAGGGGCTTGCCCGAGAAGGTCGCGACGACTTCGGAGAAGACGCCGAAGGACGGCAGGATCAGGATGTAGACTTCCGGGTGGCCCCAGATCCAGATGAGGTTGATGTACATCATCGGATTGCCGCCGGAATCATTGGTAAAGAAGTGGAATCCCAAATAGCGGTCGAGCAGCAGCATCGCAAAGGTCGCGGTCAGCACTGGAAAGGCAGCAACGATCAGGAGGTTCGAGGCGAGCGCCGTCCAGCAGAAGATCGGCATGCGCATGTAGCTCATGCCCGGCGCCCGCAGCTTGAGGATGGTCGTCGTGAGGTTGATGCCGCTGAGCAGCGTGCCGAGCCCCGATATCTGCAGGGACCAGAGATAATAATCGACGCCCACGCCCGGCGAGTAGGCGATCTCGCTCAAGGGCGGGTAGGCCAGCCAGCCGGTGCGGGCGAACTCGCCGATGAACAGCGACAGGTTGACGAGCAGCACGCCGGCGGCAGTGAGCCAGAAGCTCACATTGTTGAGCACCGGGAAGGCCACGTCGCGCACACCGAGCTGCAGCGGCACGGCGAAGTTCATCAGCCCGATGACGAACGGCATGGCGACGAAGAAGATCATGATCGTCCCGTGCGCCGAGAAGATCTGATCGTAGTGCTCAGGCGGCAGGTAGCCCTGGGCGCCGCCGGCCGCGAGCGCCAGCTGGCTTCGCATCATGATCGCGTCGGAGAAGCCGCGGA
>Ga0302314_10007560_pt1 | contig 19519 bp, 21 predicted proteins | sample III_Palsa_N2_3_FD_200533 | JGI IMG/M metagenome (GOLD analysis project Ga0302314, IMG submission 200533) | Peat permafrost microbial communities from Stordalen Mire near Abisko, Sweden - III_Palsa_N2_3 | ecosystem: Environmental > Terrestrial > Soil > Palsa > Peat permafrost | place: Sweden...
AGCCTTCCGTGCGCGAGCCGTAGGCGGTGATCATGGTCTGGAAGTAGTTGTAGAACACCACCGACGGGATCGCCGCGAACAGGCCGAGGCCGGTCGCCAGCAGGGCTTCGGCGATACCCGGGGCCACGACCGCGAGGTTGGTCGTGTTCGAGTTCGCGATGCCGATGAACGAGTGCATGATCCCGTAGACGGTGCCGAACAGGCCGATGAACGGACCGGTCGAACCCACCGTGGCCAGGAATTGCATGCCGCTGGAAAGCCGGCGGGACAGCGAAGCCTGCACCGCGCCGACCGCGCTTTGGGCGCGCATGATCGTGGTGTCGCGGTGCTCGCCGGCGACGTGAAGGCCGGCTTGACGCGACAGTTCCACTTCGGCGGAGGCGGCCGCGGCCATGTCGGCCAGCGGGTTGCCCGCGAACTCTTCGGCTTCCGCGATCTTGCCCATGTCGGTGATCGACTTGGCGCTGCGGAAGGTTTCGAGGAAGCGGTTGGTGATCCGGTTCATCGCGGCGAACTCGAAGATCTTCAGGATCAGGATGGTCCAGGAGAGCAGCGAGCAGACCAGGAGGCCGATCATGACCACCTTAACCAGGATCTCGGCGTCCATAAACATTTCGAACGGGCCGAGGTGGCCAGCGTTCGCGCCGCCGACCTTGGTCGGGGTGGCGTCTGGTGCGGCCGCCGGGGTCGCGTCGGGGGCGGCCGCGGGTGTGGCCGAAGCCGCGGCTGGCGCTGGCGCCGCCGTATTCTGCGCCATCGCTGGCGCCGCCGTCATCAGCGCCAAGGCGCCGACGAGGGCGAGAAGGGGAGTTGTCTTTTTGGTGTGAAGCATCGTTTCGCCAGTTCCTGCTTGGTCTCTGCTCGCCCTATGACCCGAAGGGATCGTCGTGCGGGGCGCCTGTCCGCCCTAGCTGGTGGAGGCCCTGGGCGAACTCGCCACCGGCGACCTCGCAAGTCCAAAGCCATAGTCGCCACGCCCGTTCCGCCACGCTCTGGTCCATTCTCATTCGCCGGCCTTAGGAAGCTCGCGTTTCGAGGCGCTTAGGGACCTGCCACCGGAGGGTCCGAGGGCAAGTCCTTACCGCAATGTTAGACTTGCGGCTCGGGTCCTTTGGCAACCCCTCATCTCACCGTCAAGAGGGCGCTGAAGATCGCTGTTTCGTGGCGAGAAATTTCCGCGAAGGGTCTGTTTGCAACGCAGCATCGCTAATTTGCTAACCAGACATGAGAAAATCCGGCGAAATAATGCTCACCCTTGTTGCGGTGCAGCAAGACACCCCTGCCCTACGGACGATCAAATCCGACTTTGTTCGATCAAGAAGTTCGCGAGGCCGAGGACAGGAAAGAATGGACCGGCTAGTCAAACACCGTCATCAGCGCCCGCCAGCGATACGTAAAGCCGGCGCGCGTCCATCGCCGACGCCTAACCAATGCGCGTAATACTCTTTCGCTCGCCAACAATATGACGGCGAGCGGACAGAGAGATTATAGCTCGGGCGCGGCTGTCGGGGGGCGCTGTCATGACCATGCGATCGACGGGCCTGCGGGGCCACCGCGACTTCATGCGGCTTTGGAGCGCCCAGGGCGTCTCCAGCTTCGGCGCCCGGATCGCCCGCGAGGGCCTGCCGATGACGGCCGTGCTCACCCTAAAGGCCGGCCCGGAAGCGATCGGCCTCTTCGCCGCCCTGGCGCTCGGGGCGCAGGCCGTCGTTGGCCTCTTCGCCGGCTCGCTCGCCGACCATCTGCCCAAGCGGCGGCTGCTGATCGCCGCGGACATCGCGCGCGCCGTTGTGCTGGGCGCAATCCCGCTCGCCGCGCTGGCGGGCCGGCTGTCGCTGCTGGAGATCTACCTCGCCGCGGTGCTGATGGGCGCGGCCAACGTCACCTTCGACGTCGCCGACCATGCTTTTCTGCCCAGCCTGATCGACGCGGCCGATCTCACCGACGGCAACGCCAAGCTCGCGGCCACCGAAGCCGTGGCCGAGGTGGGCGGCCCGGCGCTGGCGGGACTGCTGTTCCAGTTGGTTTCCCCGCCGATCGCCGTGGCGATCAATGCCGTGACCTACCTGGCGTCGGCCGCCCTGCTCGGCCGAATCGGCGCCGGCGGGGCGCCGCGGCCGGCCAGCGAATCTCGCCCGCCGTTCCGGCTCGACCTGACGGCGGGCGCCCGGCTGGTGCTCAGCCATCCGCTGGTGCGTCCGCTCTGGCTGGGGGACGTGATCCGCGGCTTCTTCGGCGCCTTCTTCGCGGCGCTCTACATCCTGCTGGCGATCGACGTGCTGAAGCTGACGCCGGGCATGCTCGGACTGACCATCGCAATGGGCGGCGTCGGCGGCTTTGCCGGCGCGGCGGCGGCGCCCTGGCTTACCCGTCGCCTCGGCCCAGGTCCCACCATCCTGGCCACCGGCCTGATCGGTGGCGCGGCCCTGTTCCTGATCCCGCTGGCCGCCGGACCGCCGCTGATCGCGATGACCATCCTGGCGGCCGCGCAGCTGTTCGGCGATGCGCTGCAGACGATCGCCCAAGTCAGCGCCGCGACCCTGCGCCAGACCGTCTTGCCGCCCGATCAGCTCGGCCGCGCCGGCGGCGTCTTCGCCACCGGCGGCGCGGCGGCGGGCGTGGCCGGGGCGCTCGTGGGCGGCGCGCTCGGCGCGGCGATCGGCCCGCGCGAGACGCTGCTGATCGCGGCGGCGGGGGTGACAGCAGCGTCGCTGTTCGTGGTGTTTTCGCCGCTGCGAGGGCGGCAGGCGCGGAACGCGTGAGGGAAGTGGTGCCTGGGGGCGGATTCGAACCACCGACACGCGGATTTTCAATCCGCTGCTCTACCAACTGAGCTACCCAGGCTAAGGCCTTGGCCGAAGGAGCGCCGTCTATAGTGAGCGGGGCGATCCGTGTCCAGCCGAGCGGGCGCTAGTCTTCGTCCTGATCGAACGGCAGCGACTCTTCCTGAGCGTCCTCGGGCGCGCCCGGGACGGCGTATTTGCCCGAGAACCAGTGCTGCAGGTCGACGTCGGCGCAGCGGCGCGAGCAGAACGGGCGGTGATCGGCCTCAGCCGGCCGGCCGCAGATCGGGCATTTGCGTTCGCTCATCGCGCCTTGATGTCGCTGTCGCCTCGGGCGCGGGCCGCATCGGCGACCAGCGCCAGGCGGCCGCCAAAGCGGTCGGTCAAGGCGCTTAGATAGGGGGCGGCGGCCTCGGCGACATCGGGCGCGGCGCGGATTTCGAGCTGGGCGCCGGGGTCGGCCTGGGCCTCGCGCTCGATCTGGCGGATCAGGCGCAGCGCCAGCGTCAGGGCGGTGGGCTGGCCATCGGGACCCAGCAGGCGATCGGCCAGCGAGCGGCGGCGGCGCGGCACGGTCAGCTCCAGCGTGCCGAAGCGGCTGATCGGACCGAAGGCGACGCCTGGGTTGTCCGGGCCGAAGGCGAGGCGGGCGCCGGAAATCAAGGCCGGGCCGTCGTGGCCGCGGCCGGCGAGGTCGATCACCACCAGCCCGCCCTCGCCCTTCAGCCGAAGCACGCGGGCGGCCAGACTGAGGGCGGCGAAGTTGGCGGCGCGGGTGACCCGCTTGGCGTCGGAACCGCCGCGCTCGCCGACATCGACGTCGACGGCGACCAGGGCGCGGGTCGGCTCGATCGCGACGCTGCCGCCGCCCGGCAGGGCGAACACGGTCTCCAGCGCCTCGGCCTCGGCGTTGTCGGCCATGGTGCGGGCGACGCCGCCGGTGATGATCTCGGCGCGCGAGGCGGTGGCGACGAGTTCGTCCATCACCGAGGGCGCGGGACTGGCGACGCGCGGCAGTCCCTCCCCTTCGCCGATCAGGCGCAGCGAGGCGCCCTTGCCGGCGCGGGCTTCGGCGCGGATCTCGACCCGCACCAGCTGGCCTTCGACCAGCCGGTCCATATCGGGGCGCAGGTTGATCACGCCGTCGGCGCCGTCGCCGAGTTCGACGAAGGCGAGCGCGAGTTGGCGTTCGACCTTGCGGACGCGGGCCACTAACTCGGCGCCGAGCAACTGGCCGCCGACATCGCCGTCGCGGCTGATGAACAGGCGCTCGGGGCGGCCGTCGAGGGTGACGACGCCGCGCGTCTCGCCAACGCCGACATCGAGGTAGGTGCGGCGCTCGGTCATGCCCCCAGATAACCCAATCCGGCGAGCAATGCCCGCGTCTCGTAGAGCGGCAGGCCGACAACGCCGGTGTAGGAGCCGTTCAGGTCGATCATAAAGGCGCCGGCAGGACCCTGGATGCCGTAGCCGCCGGCCTTGCCCTCCCAGTCGCCACCGGCGAGATAGGCGGCGGTTTCCCGAGCGGTGAGGCGCTTGAAGTGCAGCCGCGTCTCGCTCAGCCGGGCCGCCACGCGTCCATCGGGACCCGCGACGGCGACGGCGGTCAGCACCCGGTGGGCGCGGCCGGAGAGCAGCGCCAGCATGCGTGCGGCGTCGCGCTCGTCGTCGGGCTTGCCGAGCAGACGGCGGCCGACCGCGACCACGGTGTCGGCGGCGAGCACGTAGGCGGTTGGGTGGCGGGCAGCGACGGCGGCGGCCTTGGCGCGGGCCAGGCGCAGGGCCAGCAGCCGCGCGGTCTCGCCGGCGAGCGGGGTCTCGTCGATGTCGGCGGGGTCGATCAGGTCGGGCGTCAGGCCGATCTGGGCCAGCAGCTCAAGCCGGCGCGGGCTGGCGCTGGCCAGCACCAGCGGCGCGCTCACGGCCGCGCCTCGCCTGGCGCTTCGATCTGTTTGAGCCTCAAGCCTTATCCCCCGAACGTCGCCGCCCGGCCGAAGCGGGCGCGGATGCGCTCGGCCAATCCATCGCGGACCTGCCGATAGGCGTCCATTACCGCATCGCGCGACCCGGTCGACAGGCTGGGATCGATGGTCGGCCAATATTCGATCTCTACCGCGTGGTGGCGGGCGAGCTCGACCGCGCGGTGCTGGGCCTCCGGCGTCAGCGAGATCACCAGGTCGAACGACTCGTCGTCGAGCGCATCGAAGCTCTTGGCGCGGTGCCTGCTGAGGTCGGCGCCCAGTTCATCCATAACGGCGACGGCGAACGGATCGGGCTCGACATCCTCGCTTGGCCGCAGGCCGCAGCTGTCGACATAGACCCGGTCGCCGAACATCAGCTTCAGCAGGCCCTCGGCCATCGGCGAGCGCACGCGGTTCTGGTTGCAGGCGAACAGAACCGCCCCAGGGAGGTCTCTGGGCGTGCTAGGTGGCATGGTCGCGCATCAACCGCGCCAGTGTAACGCGCAGATGAGGGTGAACAGGCGTCTGGCGGTGTCGAGGTCGGTCTCGACCTTGCCGGAAAGCCGACTTTTAAGCAGTTCCGAGCCTTCGTTGTGCAGGGCGCGGCGGCCCATGTCCAAGGTCTCGATCTTCTGCGGCGTCGCGTTGCGGATCGCCTGGTAGTAGCTCTCGCAGATCATCGCATAGTCGCGCACCACGCCGCGGAACGGCGACAGCGAGAGGATGTGGCGGCGCTGGTAGCCCGGCCCGGTGATGTCGAGCGCCAGGCGGTTCTCGATCAGCGAGATCTTCAGGTCGTACGGGCCGCCCTCGGCGCCGTCGGGGGTGAACTGGTTGTCCTCGATCAGGTCGAAGATCGCGATCTGGCGTTCCTGCTCCTGGTCACGCGACGCCGCCGAGAGCGACTCGTCGTCCAGTTCGACCGACTGCAGGCGGTGCGGGCCGCTCACAACTCCCCTCCCCCTTGAGGGGAGCGGTCGGGGGTGGGGGGCCGCCGCAGGAAGGCGCGCGGCGGGCGCGGGCAAACGCCCTGCCCCGTCTCTCGCTCATCCTCGCGACGCTCACCGCCCATGGCTGACAGATAGCCCAGCGCCTCGAACGCCTCTAGCCTTCCGGCGACACGGTCGCGTTCTGTTAGAGACTGCGGGCCTCGAGAGCCCCCCACCCGGTCGCTGCGCGACCACCCTCCCCTCAAAGGGGGAGGGTTCGGTCAGGGCTTGTTTCGCCGGATGCTGACCGAGCGGGCGTGGGCTGGGAGGCCTTCGGCGTTGGCCAGGGTCTCGGTCGGGCCGGCGAGGATCTGGAACGCCGCCGGGCCGCAGGAGATGATCGAGGTGCGTTTCAGGAAGTCGTAGATCGAGAGCCCCGATGAGAACCGCGCCGCCCGGCTGGTGGGCAGCACGTGGTTGGAGCCGGCCACGTAGTCGCCCAGCGCCTCGGGGGCGTAGCGGCCGAGGAAGATGGCGCCGGCGTGGCGAACGCGGTCGGATAGCCGCTCCGGGTCTTCGACGGCGAACTCGACGTGTTCCGGGGCGATGCGATCGACCAGGCCAGGCGAGGCGTCCATGGGGGCGATGACCACCGCGCCATGGTCGCGCCAGGACGCGGCGGCGTCCGCGCCGGTGGCGAGGACGGCCACCTGGCGCTCCAGCTCGCCGATCACCGCGTCGGCGAAGGCGTCGTCATCGGTGATCAGGATCGATTGGGCGGCGGGGTCGTGCTCGGCCTGGGAGAGCAGGTCGGCGGCGATCCAGGCCGGGTCGTTGGCGGCGTCGGCCACCACCACGATCTCCGACGGCCCGGCCAGGGCGTCGATGCCGACGATCCCGTAGAGCCGGCGCTTGGCGGCGGTGACGTAGGCGTTGCCCGGACCGACGATCTTGTCCACCGGCCGGATCGGGCCGGCCCCGAAGGCCAGCGCCGCACAGGCCTGGGCGCCGCCGACGCGCCAGATTTCGGTCACGCCGGCTTCCCGCGCCGCCGCCAGCACCGCCGGCTCCAGCTTGCCCGGCGGGGTGACCATGGCGATCCGGTCGATCCCGGCGACGCTGGCCGGAATCGCATTCATCAGCACCGTGGAAGGATAGGCCGCCCTGCCGCCGGGCACGTAGATGCCGACCGCCTCCAGCGCGGTCCAGCGCCAGCCGAGCTCGACGCCGACCTCGTCGGTGAAGCGGGCGTCGGCCGGCCGCTGGCGTTCGTGATAGCTGCGGATGCGCTTGGCGGCGAAGGCGATCGCCTCGCGGACCTCGACCGGACAGGCATCGACGCCGGCCTGGATTTCTCGCGACGTGACCTCGACCGAGGTCGCGTCCAGCCGCACCCGGTCGAACCGCTCGGTGTAGCGCAGCACAGCATCCAGGCCCTCGATCCGCACCGCTTCGAGCACGGCGGCGACGGCTTCGTCGACGTCGGCGGGCACGCCGCGGCGCTCGGCCAGGAAGGCGTCGAAAACGGCGTCGAATTCAGGATCGGTGATGGCGAAGCGGCGCATGGCGCGCTTGTGGCGGGTCAACAAGGAAACTCAAGCCGAAACTTGGGACGGCGCGGTTGATGTTCAACAATCTCGTAGGTATGTTGGACACCGGAGATCGACAATGCCCTCACCCAAACGCAAAGAGCCCGAGACCGAAGCGCCGGCCGTGCTGAGGCGGCGCGCCGTACTCGACGCCGTGCGGAACTACGGTTTCCTCGACGGGGAATCGACCCGGATCGGCGCGCGTGTCCGTCGCAAGCTTCTGGAGGCGGCTAAGAGCAGGTCCGGCCTCAGCTCCGATACGGAGGTGCTGGAGTACGCACTGGCTGTCGTGGCGCTTGAAGACGATTTCGGCGCAAAGTTGATAGCGCGCACCGGCACAATCTCGCGCGACATCGATCTTGAGTTTTAGTCTCGAAGCGGCGAAGCGCCGGATCAGACCGCAACGTCGGGCCGGGCGGTTGACACCAAGGTCGGAGGGCGAACTCCCCTTCGCCGATCAGCTTACCTTGGACGCCCGGCCACTCCTGCTCGACACCTGCGTCTACATCGACCAACTGCAGCGCCGTTCGCCCCCTGCCGTCGAGCGGCTGCTGCGCAACGGCGTCTTCAACCATTCCGCGGTATGTTTAGCGGAGCTCACGCACCTGATCGGCGCGCTCGATCCAGCCCGGATCGACACGCGGTTAGCCCAGCGAGAGATCGAGGGAACCATCGACGACATACCACCGCATCGCCTGACGGCCCCCAGCGACCGGGCCTTCGGAGAGTCCGGCATGCTGGCCGGCTTGGTTACGCGCCTAGCTGGCGAGCGGCGGCCACGCGCCTTGCAGAACGACGCTTTGCTCTACCTGCACGCCCTTGAGCGCGGTTTCATCATCCTGACCCGCAACATCCGCGACTTCGACTTTTTCGATCAACTCCTGCCGAGCGGACGCGTGCTGTTCTATCGGCGAACGGACTGACCATCCGGTCGTCGCCACAAAGACGGTCAAACTTGACCCGTACGGTTCAGTCGCCCCGTGACGGGCCTGGGAAGGCCGCTGACGCCCGTCGCGGCGGCGAAAGCTACCTTGGCGCCCCGCCACGCCGTCGTCAGAAAACGCCCGCCTTAAGCGCGGTTTTTTGCGCTCACTCCTCGTGAGCCGGCGTGCTCGGCGTCGGCCAGGGCGCGGAGATGTCGGCCAGCGCCGCGTCCACGCACTCCACGGTCAGCTCGAGGTCGCCGCCGCCGGCGAAGGCGAGGCGGATGGCGCCGCCCGGCGCTTCGCCCGGCTCGAAGCTGACCGCCAGCAGCTCGACCACCGCGTCGGCGGCTTCGCGGCGCAGATTGCGCGACTTCACCGACAGCACCGAGCTAAACTGCAGGCCGGCGCGAATGCGATTGCCCAACAGCCCGCCCGGCGTCTCCCAGAGGTAGCGGTTGAGCGCCAGGGTGAAGCGGCGGCCCTTGGCGTCCCACTCGATATCGCCGACCTTGGCCACGGCGTCCTGCAGCGCCGCCGAGATCACCGCCAGGTCGTCCTCGTCCTCGGCGAGCAGCCGCAGCGGCTCATGCTTGGTCATTCGGCGTCCTCGAGGCCGCCGCCGTCGCTGATCCTCCGCACGCTGGCCCCCACCGCCGAGAGCTTCGCCTCCAGCCGCTCGAAGCCGCGGTCGAGATGGTAGACGCGGCTGACCGTCGTCTCGCCCTTGGCCGCCAACGCCGCGATCACCAGGCTGACCGAGGCGCGCAGATCGGTCGCCATCACCTCGGCGCCGATCAGCCGCTCAACGCCGCGCACCCTCGCCTCGCCGCCGGAGACCGCGATCTCGGCGCCCAGCCGGGTCAGCTCCGGGGCGTGCATGAAGCGGTTCTCGAAGATGGTCTCGCGGATCACGCTCTCGCCGTCGGCCAGGGTCATCAGCGCCATGAACTGCGCTTGCAGGTCGGTGGCGAAGCCGGGATAGGGGTCGGTGGTCACCTCGACGGCGCCCAGCCGCCGGCCGTTGCGCTTGATGGTGACGCCATCGTTCCAACGCTGCACCCCAACACCGGCCTCCTCCATCTTCAGCAGCAGCGATTCGATCATGTCGGCGCGGGTGTGGGTCAGCCGCACTTCGCCGCCGGCCATCGCCGCCGCCAGCGCATAGGTGCCGGTCTCGATCCGGTCGGGGGTCACCTCGTGGGTGGCGCCGCTGAGTTGGGCCACGCCGACGACGCGAATCACCGGCTGGCCGGCGCCCTCGATCTTCGCGCCCATCTTGATCAGGCAGTCGGCCAGGTCGGCGATCTCCGGCTCGCAGGCGGCGTTGGAGATCACCGTCTCGCCGTGCGCCAGCACCGCCGCCAGCAGCGCATGCTCGGTCGCGCCGACTGACACTTGCGGGAAGTCGATCTGCGCGCCCCGCAAGCCGCGAGGCGCCTGGGCGTAGACGTAGCCTTCGCTGAGCTCGATCCGGGCGCCCAGCGCCTCCAGCGCCATCAGGTGCAGATCCACCGGCCGCGCCCCGATCGCGCAGCCGCCGGGCAGCGAGACCTTGGCCTGGCCGGTGCGCGCCAGCAGCGGCCCCAGCACGTTGAACGAGGCCCGCATCTGCCGCACCAGATCGTAGGGCGCGATGGCGGACAGAATCTCCGGGGTGGTCAGGGTCGATTCCGGCCCGTCCTCCCCGTCCCGCTCCTCGACGATCACGCCCAGCCGCTGCAGCAGCCGGCCGAGGAAGCGGGTGTCGGCCAGGCGCGGCATGTTGGTGAGTCGGAGCGGCTGGTCGGTCAGCAGGCTCGCCACCATCAGCTTGATGGCGGAGTTCTTGGCCCCGGAGATCGGGATCACTCCCTCTAGCCGGGCTCCGCCGGTGATGGCGATGCGATCCATTCGACGCCTCCACAAGGCCGCCCGCCGCCTCGGCGCGCTGACCCGCAAATCGTTACATATCTCAAGCTCGCCGCCGCCGCTAAGGGGGTTCGGTCCGTCCGTCGGCTGCGCTCTCAGGATTGGCGCGGCGCCGGCGCCTTGCGCCGCCGCAGATTCGCCCGCAGCGCCTTCGCCAGCCGCGCTTCGCGCTCGTCTGGCGCTGGTTTCGCCGGTTTTGGAGGCTTTTCGTCGCCGTGTTCCATGCGAAATGGGGTAGCAATGGGCGCTGCCGCGTCAAGACATCGGCGTAACGGCGCTTGACGAAACGACCCTAGGTAGGGCGACGTACGCAAATGGAAACGCGCCCGGAGGCTGGGTCCGGCATGGCCGATGACGCGAAGAGGCCAGGACGCGGCGTTCGCGGACCGAACGCCAAGCGCCGCCAATCGACTCACGACAAGATTCTCGCCGCCGCGGTGCGCTGCCTGAACGACGTCGGCTACGCCCAGACCAGCACCGTGCGCGTCGCCGCCGAGGCCGACGTTGCGCGCGGCTCGCTGCTGCACCAGTTCCCCACCCGCATCGATCTGATCCTGGCCGTGGCCGATCACGCCCTGGCCAGCCAGCGCAACCACATCCGCACCGAGCTGGCGAAGCTGCCGGCTGGCCGCGAGCGGTTCATCGGCTCGATCGACGTGACCTGGGAGGCGTTCCAGACGTCGGAATCGCGCGCCTTGCTGGAGATCATCATCGCCACCCGCCACGACCCGGAACTGGCCGAGCGGGTGCCCGACCTGACTCAGCGCTTCGAGTCCGGCGTCAGCCAGTCGGCGCACCGATTCGCCGAGGCCAGCGGCCTGCGCGACGACCGCGACGAGGCCGCGGCCGAGCGGTGGCTGATCCTGGTCGCGCTGCGGGGCCTCGCCGTCGAGACCATGCTCGGCGGTCCGGAGGCGGAAGCCGACCCCGACGCCGTGATCGCCGTGCTGCGCCGCATGCGCGCCCAGTTCTACGATAGCCACCTGCCGACCGACGACAAACTCTGATCGGGGTGTGGCGATCGAATGATGGTGCCGTCGCAGGGACTCGAACCCTGGACCTCAGCCTTACCAAGGATGCGCTCTACCACTGAGCTACGACGGCGACGCCCGGCCCGAAGGCGCGAGGGCGGGTTGTTATCGGATGCGCCCTTCGGTGTGAAGCGGAAAAGCCGGCGAGCGCCTTTGCGCCGCAGCGTCGCGGGCCGGCGGACTCTTAGTCGTAAGTCGACTCCCCGCTCGAATCCCTGCGTTGATGGTCCCCGCCCTAACCTCGGAGGCCGCGGATGAGCATCGATCGTGCGTGGGACGACGTGCGGGCCTTCCACCGAGCGGTCGGATATCCGGGGCCGGATGCGCCGGCTCTGCTGGCGCCTGTCGCCGCCGAGCGCCGCGCTGGCTGGATCGAAGAAGAAGCCCAGGAGTTGCGCGAGGCGACTACGATCGAGGACCAGGCCGACGCCTTCATCGACGTGATCTACTTCGCCATCGGCGGGCTGGTGCATCTGGGCGTGCGGCCGGGGCCGCTGTGGGACATCGTGCAGAGCGCCAACATGGCCAAGCTCTGGCCAGACGGCCGGCCGCGGTTTCGCGAGGGCGACGGCAAGGTGATCAAGCCGGAAGGCTGGGAGGATCCGGGGCCCAAGCTCGCCGAAGAGATTCGCCGCCAGCTCGCCGAGGCCGGCGGGCGGCGGATGGCGGCCGAGTAGCGGCTGACTGGGCGGTCGCCGACGGCGGTGTCTAACGCACGACGATCTGGCCCTTCATGCCGAGCATGGAATGGAACGGGTGCGTGCAGTGCATCTCGTAGGTTCCGGCCTTCAGCGGAGTCAGGGCGACGTCGGCGCTTTCGCCTTCGTCGAGATCGATACCGCCGTCCTTCACCTTCGCCGCCGAACCCGGCGCCAAGGTGACGGTCTGGAAGAACGCCTTGGCGCTGAGGTCGTGCCCCTTGCCGCCGGTGTTGGTCACGTGCAGCACATAGGCTTGGCCGTGGTCGAGCGTCAGCTGCATCGGCGCATACTTGTACTCCGACAGCTCGATGTTGATCACGGTCGGCTGGGCGACGGCCGAGCCCGCGACGGCGAGGGCCGCGCCGAATGCGAGGATCGCCAGGGGCGCGCAAAACGATTTCAAATCAAAATCTCCCAAAAAGGTCACGAACGTCCATCGCCACGGTGGGATTAGCACGTCATGGAAGTCGTTGCAGGTATTGGCGGCTCGCGCGCCAATACCTAAGTTCCGCAGATCCAAACAAGAAGGAGCACCCATGAAGCGTCATCTCATGCTCGGCCTGACCGCCGCGGCGACCCTCGCCTTCGCCGCCAGCGCCCACGCCGACCCCGGCGGGGTCAAGGCCGGCGTGCTGACCTGCAACGTCAGCAGCGGCTGGGGCCTGATCTTCGGCTCGTCCAAGGACCTCAACTGCACCTTCGAGAGCGGCTCGGGCCGTGAGGAGCGCTACGCCGGCACCATCAACAAGTATGGCGTCGACATCGGCTATCATAACGGCGGTGTGATGGTGTGGGGCGTGGTCGCGCCCACCTCCGACCTCGCGCCAGGCTCGCTCTCCGGCAACTACGGCGGCGTCACCGCTGGTGGCTCTGTCGGCGTCGGCGCGAACGCTAACGCCCTGGTTGGCGGCAACAACTCGAGCGTTTCGCTGCAGCCGGTCAGCGTCGAAGGCCTCACGGGCGTCAACGTCGCCGCCGGCGTCGCCTCGATCAGCCTGGTGCTGAAGCCCTAGTTCGGCCTCACCCTCGCAAGCTTTCCAGCGCCCGCCGGCCAGACCGGCGGGCGTTTTGATGACCGGCGAGTCGGCGATGAAACCTGCCTGTCGCATGGCCGCCACGTTGGCGGACTAGGTTCAGGTCAGGTCGAGTCGAATTCCAGGAGCTTGCAGCATGCCGCGCGAACCAGGGCTGACGCAGCGCTTCGGCGTGTTCGCCACCATCCGGGGCTGGCTGCTGGCCGACGCGGTGCATGGCGAGACCTTCGAGACCCGCAACGACGCCGTGGCGACCGCGCGGCGGCTGGCGCATGTGGCGCGCTGGCGCGGCGGCGAAGCCGAGGTGCTGGCGCAGGATCGGCTTGGCGGGGCGCTGACGGTGATCGATCCCCCCGCTTCGCAGCCGGAGGGCTCAGAGCCGGGCTGAGCGCAGTCTGAGCGCGTTGGCGATCACGCTGACCGAGGACAGCGACATCGCCGCCGCGCCGACTTCCGGCGTCAACAGGAGGTGGAACGCGGGATAGAGCGCCCCAGCGGCCAATGGCACGGCGGCGAGGTTGTAGGCGAACGCGAAGGCGAGGTTCTGGCGCACGTTGGCCATCACAGCCTTGGAGAGCCGGCGGGCGCGGACCAGGCCGCCGAGATCGCCGCTCAGCAGGGTGACGCCGGCGCTCTCGATCGCCACGTCGGCCCCCGCGCCCATGGCGATGCCGACATCGGCGGCGGCGAGCGCCGGGGCGTCGTTGACGCCATCGCCCGCCATCGCGACGACCCGGCCGGCGGCCTTAAGCTGCTGGACCGCCGCGGCCTTGTCCTGTGGCAGCAGGCCGGCTTCAACCCGGTCGATCCCCAGCGGGCCGGCGATCGCCAGGGCGGTGGCGCGAGCGTCGCCGGTGAGCATCACCAGTTGCAGTCCGTCCTGCTTCAGGGCGCTGATTGCGGCGGCTGCAGATGGCTTGACCGGATCGGCGATGGCGATGACGCCGGCCAGGGCGCCGTCGATGGCGGCGAAGATGGCGGTGGCGCCGCCCTGGCGCATTGCCTCGGCAGCGGCGGCTAGCGGTGCGACGTCGATATTCAGCACCGTCATCAGTCCCGCGGCGCCGGCGGAGACCTGACGTCCGTCCACGCTGCCTGAAACGCCCTGGCCCGTCACCGAGTGGAAGTCCGAGACGTCGCTGAGGGCCAGCCCCCGCTCCTCGGCGGCGCGGACCGAGGCGTCGGCCAGCGGGTGTTCGCTGGCGCGTTCGAGGCTGGCGACGAGGCGAACCAGGTCGTGCTCGTCGACACCGGGCGCCGTCTCGATCGCAATAACGTCCGGCCGGCCCTCTGTGAGGGTGCCGGTCTTGTCGAACATCAGGGTGTCGACCCGGCCCAGCCGCTCCAGCGCCTCGGCGCCGCGGAACAGCACGCCGGCCGCCGCGCCGCGCCCGACGCCGACCATGATCGACATCGGCGTCGCCAGGCCGAGCGCGCAGGGACAGGCAATGATCAACACCGACACCGCGGCCAGGATCGCGTGAGCGGCGCGCGGCTGCGGCCCGACCAGCATCCAGACGGCGGCGGTCAACAGCGCCGCGACGATCACCGCCGGCGCGAACCAGCCGGACACCTGGTCGGCGAGGCGCTGGATCGGCGCGCGGCTGCGCTGCGCCTCGGCCACCATCCGCACGATGCGGGCGAGCAGGGTGTCGGCGCCGACCTTGCGCGCCACCATCACCACCGCGCCGGCCTGATTGATCGATCCGCCGATCAACGGGTCGCCCGTGGCCTTCTCGACCGGCATCGACTCGCCGGTGACCAGCGATTCGTCGACCGTGGTGCGGCCCTCGGTGACCTCGCCGTCGACCGGAATGCGCTCGCCGGGCCGCACCCGCAGCCGATCGCCGATGCGGACGTGCTCGAGGCCGACATCTTCCTCGGTCCCGTCGCTCTCGATCCGTCGCGCGGTCTTGGGCGACAGGTCGAGCAGGGCGCGGATCGCGCCGCCGGTCTGGTCGCGCGCCTTGAGCTCCAGCACCTGGCCGAGCAGGGCCAGCACCACGATCACGGCGGCGGCTTCGAAGTAGACCGGGGCTAGGCCGTCCATGTCGCGAGCGTCGGCGGGGAACAGACCGGGCGCCAGCACAGCCGCGACGCTGGCGGCGTAAGCCACCGCGACGCCGAGGCCGATCAGGGTGAACATATTGAGGTGACCGGTGCGGACCGACGTCCAGCCTCGCGCCAGGAACGGCCAGCCGGCCCAGAGCACCACGGGAGTCGAGAGCGCGAACTGGGCCCAGACGCTGACGCCCGGACTGACGGGCATCGCCGCCCCGGCCAGGTGAGCGCCCATCGCCAGGATCACCACCGGCGCGGCGAGCGCGAGGCCGATCCAGAACCGGCGGGTCATGTCGATCAGCTCGAGGTTCGGGCCGTCGTCGGCGCCCGGCTGGGCCGGCTCCAGCGCCATGCCGCAGATCGGGCAGGCGCCGGGACCGATCTGACGGATTTCGGGGTGCATCGGGCAAGTGTAGGTCGCTTCGGCCAGCGCCGGCGGCGGTTCGGCGGCTGGCGCCGGGTGCAGGTAGCGGTGCGGATCGGCCTCGAACTTTGTGCGGCAACCGGCGCAGCAAAAGTGGAAATCCTGGCCCTCGAACGCCGCGTGATGCGCCGTCTTGGCCGGATCGACGCTCATGCCGCAGACCGGGTCTTTCACCCGCTCGGCGAGCGCGGCATGGCTGGCATGATCGTGGTCAGACAAGCGACGCTCCATACCCCCGGGCGGTATGTACATATACCCCAGCCCGGTATATTCAACCCGAGTTCGGAGGCTCAAGCCATGCACCGTCACGACCAGCCGAAGTTGCTGAACCGGCTCAAGCGGATCGAGGGCCAGGTGCGCGGCGTGGCGCGGATGGTCGAGGACGACCGCTACTGCATCGACATCCTGACCCAGCTCGCCGCCGTGCGCGCCGCCCTGGCGCGGGTCGAGGGCGAGCTGCTGAAAGGCCACCTCGATCACTGCATCGAGAGCGCCATCGTCAGCGGCGACACCGCCGAGCAAAGGCGCAAGGCCGGTGAACTTATCGAGCTGCTGGAGCGCAGCGCCAGATAGTCAGCACGCCAGATAGTCAGTGCACGGGCGGCGATTGTCACGTGCGCGTCATCTAGAGCCTTGATAGGAGGCTCTCCGAACCCAGGGAGCGCCCAGCGTGTCAGAGCCCGTTCTGCGCCGCGCTCACCCTGCGTTGCGCGCCCCCTTCAACATCTGGGACCTGGTGGCGCTGGCCATCATCCTCGGCATCTTCATCACCATTTCACACGGCGCCCGAGGCACGGTCGCGCCGTTGCAGACGCTGAGCCAGGCGCCGATCAGCCTCGATCCGTGGCGCCTGCCGGAATACGCGGTGCGCACCAGCATGCGGATGATCGCGGCGATGGCGGCGTCGCTGGCGTTCGCGCTCGGCTACGCCACGCTGGCGGCCAAGAGCCGGCATGCCGAGATGGTGCTGATCCCGCTGCTCGACATTCTGCAGTCGGTGCCCGTGCTGGGCTTCCTGTCGTTCACCGTCACCGGCTTCATGGCGCTGGCGCCCGGCAATGTGGTGGGGGTCGAGTTCGCCTCGATCTTCGCGGTGTTCACCTCCCAGGCCTGGAACATGGCGTTCAGCTTCTACCAGTCGCTGAAGACCCTGCCGGGCGACCTGGAGGAGGCGGCGAACGCGTTCGGCCTCACGCCTTGGCAGAAGTTCTGGCGGCTGGAAGCGCCCTACGGCGCACCTTCGCTGATCTGGAACATGATGATGTCGATGGCCGGCGGCTGGTTCTTCGTGACCGCCGCCGAGGCGCTCAGCGTCGGCAACACCACCGTCACCTTGCCGGGCGTCGGCTCCTACATCGCGGCGGCCAACCAGGCGCAGGATTTCGGCGCGGTCGGTTGGGCGGTGCTGGCGATGGGCGTCACCATCGTCATCTTCGACCAGCTGGTGTTCCGCCCACTGGTGGCCTGGGCCGAGAAGTTCCACATGGAGCTGACCGCTTCGTCCGACCCGCCGACATCGTGGATGCTCGACCTGCTGCGGCGCACGCGGCTGATGGCCCGGGTGGGTCGGCCGGTCGGCGCCGGCGCGCGCTGGCTGGCGTCTTTCCGCATCCTGCGTCCCCTGCCCCGCCCGGCGGCGCTGAGCGCCCGCGGCGAGCGCACCTTCGACGTGGTCTGGCTGGCGGTGGTGGTCGGGCTGGCGCTGGTGGCCGGCCGGGAAATCTTCGGCTTCATCGCCCGCGAGCTGACTTGGGCGGACCTGATCCAGGCGGTCGAGCTGGCGTGCCTGACGCTGTTGCGGGTTGTGGTGCTGATCGCGCTGGCGTCGGTGGTCTGGACCCCGATCGGGGTGTGGATCGGCCTGCACCCGAAGGTGGCCGAGCGGGTGCAGCCGATCGCCCAGTTCCTGGCCGCCTTCCCGGCGAACCTGTTCTACGGCCCGGCCGTCTCGCTGATCATCATGGGTAAGCTCGACCCCAACATTTTCCTCAGTCCACTGATGATCCTGGGCACGCAGTGGTACATTCTGTTCAACGTCATCGCCGGCGCCTCGGCCTATCCCACCGACTTGCGGCAAGCGGCCCAGTCGTTCGGGGTGAAGGGCTGGCAGTGGTGGCGCACGGTGATGACGCCCGGCATCCTGCCCTACTTCGTCACCGGCGCGCTGACCGCGAGCGGCGGGGCCTGGAACGCGGCGATGCTGTCGGAAGTGGCGTCATGGGGCGCGCACCATCTGCGCGCCGCCGGGCTCGGCGCCTACATCGCCGACGCCACCACCAAGGGCGACTATCCGCGCATCGTGCTGGGCGTGGCGGTGATGTCGGTGTTCGTAGTGGCGCTGAACCGCACCATCTGGCGCCCGCTCTATGCGCTGGCCGAGCGCCGCTACCGGTTCGCCTGAAGCCAAGGAGGCCCAGATGCCCAAGCCCCCCGAAGCCCACCGCCTGCTCGAAGTGCAGGACGCGCGCATGGCCTATGGCCTCAACGGCAAGGGGCCGCTGGTGCTCGACGGCGTCAATGTGGCGATCGAAGAGGGCGAGATCGTCTCCCTGCTTGGACGTTCCGGCTCCGGCAAATCGTCGCTGCTGCGGATCATCGCCGGCCTGCTGAAGCCCACCAGCGGCCGGGCGATGTGGCAGGACAAGCCGATCGCCGGGCCGTATCCCGGCGTCGCCATGGTGTTTCAGAGTTTCGCCCTGTTCCCCTGGCTGACGGTGCGCGAGAACGTGGAACTGGGTCTGGAGGCGCAGCGGGTCCCGACCGCCGACCGCGAGAAGCGGACGGACGACGCCATCGCCCTGATCGGCCTCGGCGGATTCGAGGGCGCCTATCCGAAGGAGCTTTCGGGCGGCATGCGCCAACGGGTCGGCTTCGCCAGAGCTCTGGTGGTGCATCCCGAGCTGCTGTTGATGGACGAGCCGTTCTCGGCGCTGGACGTGCTGACCGCCGAGACCATGCGCACCGACATCATCGATCTCTGGATCGAAGGCCGGCTGCCGATCCGCTCGGTGCTGATGGTGACTCACAACATCGAGGAGGCGGTGCTGATGAGCGACCGTATCCTGATCCTGTCGTCCAATCCGGGCCGGATCATGCACGAGATGCAGATCACCCTGCCCCACCCGCGCAACCGCGACGACCCGCGCTTCCGCCAGCAGGTGGACGAGATCTATGGGCGGATGACGGCGCGGATCGGCGGCGACCGCGGCAGCGAACGCGGCGGCCAGGGTTTCCCTGGCGTCGGCGTCGGCATGTCGCTGCCGCCGGTCTCGACCAACGAGCTGGCTGGCCTGATGGAGACACTGTCCGGCTCGCCCGACGGCCGCGCCGACCTGCCTGCGCTGGCCGAGGAGCTCAACTTCGAGGTCGACGACCTCTTCCCGATCGCCGAGACGCTACAGCTGATGCGCTTCGCCGAAGTGGCCCAGGGCGACATCCAGCTGACCATCGCTGGCCGCAAGTTCGCCGATGGCGACCTGGAGGAGCGCAAGCGTCTCTTCGCCGAGCACCTGATCGCCTACGTGCCGCTGGCCGCGCTGATCAAGCGCGTGCTCGACGAGCGCCCCAACCACCGCGCCCGCGCCGCCCGCTTCTCCGAGGAGCTGGAGGACTTCATGTCGGAGGACTACGCCGAGGACACGCTGAAGGCGGTGGTGGCCTGGTGCCGCTTCGCCGAACTGTTCGTCTACGACGAGGCGGAGCAGACGTTCAGTTTGGAGCCGGCTTAGGCGCCGACTGAAGCCAAACATAGCCGGAGTGGACCCCAAACGCCTTAGCCGCGTTGTGTCATCAAGCATGCCAAACACGGCAAGGACTGGGAGTTCGCCACTATGGGTATCATCGCATGGATCGTGCTCGGCCTGATCGCCGGGTTCATCGGCAGCAAGATCGTCAATCACACCGGCTCGGGCATTGTCATGGACATTGTGCTCGGCGTCGTCGGCGCCCTGGTGGGCGGGTTCGTGTTCAGCATGTTCGGCGCGGCCGGCGTGACCGGGTTCAACATCTATTCGATGCTGGTCGCCGTGGTCGGCGCGGTGGTGGTGCTCTGGCTCTATCACATGCTGATCGGTCGCCGAGCGCTCTAACGGCGCTTCCGCACTAGCGATCCAGAATCCCGTCGCCGGCCAGCCGGCGGCGGGATTTTTCGTGTCTGGGCGCCTATTTCACCT
>Ga0302314_10007562_pt1 | contig 19517 bp, 20 predicted proteins | sample III_Palsa_N2_3_FD_200533 | JGI IMG/M metagenome (GOLD analysis project Ga0302314, IMG submission 200533) | Peat permafrost microbial communities from Stordalen Mire near Abisko, Sweden - III_Palsa_N2_3 | ecosystem: Environmental > Terrestrial > Soil > Palsa > Peat permafrost | place: Sweden...
TTACTCAGCAGCAGGCGTTTGAATCCGCCGGTGTGCTGTCTGTCGGCGCGATTCGAATATAGACAAGCAGGGGACATAGGCAAATTTTTAGCCCAGATTTTTACGTCTAACCGCCAGCCTTTGCCATCACCGCTGCGATCTCTTCCTTTAGGATCGCCACCACCTCGGCCACCCGGTCCTCATCCAGCCGGGACGCCAGCGTCGCGGTGCTGATCGCACATTCGGGCGCACCCAGGTGGCGGGGCACGGGGACGGCCACGCCGCCGACTTCGGCCAGGAACAGGCCGCCGGATTGGGCGAAGCCGTCGATGCGGATGCGCTCGACCCAGGACGGCAGGCTGGCCGGCAGGTCGGGCACCAGCATGCGCAGACGGCGGTCGTTATGGCGCAGGATCGTGTCGGACTCGTCCTCGGTCATGCTGGCGAGGATGGCGAGGCTGCCGGGGCCGATGCCAAGCGGCACGCGGCCGCCGGTGCCGCCGGTCAAGGTGCGGACGCGTACGACGCCTTCCTGCATGGCCAGGCACACCGCATCGTAGCCGCTGCGCACCATCAGGAACGCGCTGTCGCCGGTGCGCTCCGCCACCCGCATCAGGGCGCCGCGCCAGGTCTCGACCAGGCCGACCGTCGATTGGGATTTGAGCGCCAGCGCATAGATTTCCGGGCCCAGCTGATAGCGCCGGCCGGTGGCGGAGCGGAGCGCGAAGCCTTGCTGCACCATGGCGGCCAGCAACCGATGCACCGTCGGCTTCGGCAGGGCGACCGCATCGGCGATATCGGCCAGACTCGCCCCGGCGGCGCCATGCGCGGCGAGCGCGCGCAGCACGTCGAAGCTCTTCTGGGATGATTGTGCCGGGACCATGAGGCATCGTTCCATATAACGGAACAAAATTGAAGATAAATGTCATGATGTGAAATCGGCTTTGACAGCGCCGGTTCGGCCGTGGTGGACTTTCGGCCGTGGGAGCTGGAGGGCGAATGCACAGGGTCGCGCTGATATCGGGGGCCAATCGTGGCATCGGCGCGGCTATCGCCCGGCGGCTGGCTGCGGCCGGGTGGAGGCTCGCCCTAGGCGTCCGCCAGCCGGCCGCGGTGGCCGGCACGGAGACCTGCACGGTCCATCGTTATGACGCGTTCGATCGCGACGCCGGCGCCCGCTGGGTCGCCGAGGCCATGGCAGCGCACGGCCGGATCGACGCGCTGATCAACAACGCCGGCATTGCACCGCATGTGGGTCTCGAAGACGGCGACGAGGCGCTGCTCGACGATCTGTTCGACATCAACGTCAAGGCGCCGTTCCGCATCATTCGCGCCGCCCTGCCGCATCTGAAGGCGAGCGGGCGCGGCCGGGTGATCAATTTGGCATCGCTGTCGGGCAAGCGCGTGCTGGGCCTGAACGCCGGCTATCAGATGTCGAAACATGCGGTCGTGGCGCTGACCCACGCCGTGCGCCGGGTCGGCTGGCCGCACGGCATCCGGGCGACGGCACTGTGCCCCGGCTTCGTCGATACCGACATGATCGCCGGCAAGCAGGATCTGCCCGCGGACGAGCTGATCCAGCCGGAGGATCTGGCGCGCCTGGTCGAGCTGCTGCTGGAGCTGCCCAATTCCGCCTCGATCGCCGAGCTGCTGGTCAACGGCCGCTACGAGACGACGCTGTGAGCGGGCAGTTCGTCAGGCTGGCGGCGCGCACGAGCGCCGAAATCCACTTTACCATCGACGGGACGCCTGCGACCGCGCGGGCGGGCGACACGGTGCTGACTGCGATCCTGCTCAATCGCCCGAGCATCGGTGCCAGCGAGTTCACACCCCATGACCGCGCCGGGTTCTGCCTGATGGGCGCCTGCCAGGCCTGCTGGGTCTATGATTCAGACGGCGCGCGCCGGCGCGGCTGCTCGACCCTGGTCGAGCCGGGCATGGCCTTGTTCACCACGTGGGTGCCATCCCATGGCTGAGGCAATCGTCATCATCGGTGCCGGTCCCGCCGGCGTGCGCGCGGCCCGGACGCTGGCCAAGGCCGGCCACCGGCCGGTGCTGATCGACGAGAACCTGCGCATCGGCGGCCAGATCTATCGCCAGCCGCCGCCGGGGGCCGAGCGGGCGCCGGACCAGCTCTATGGCTTCGAAGCCGCCAAAGCCGTCGCGATCCATCGGGCGCTGGATGGGCTCGACATCGACTATCGCCCGGAGACCCTGGTCTGGAACGCGCGCGAGAAGGCGCTGGATCTGACCGGCCCGCGTGGGTCCGAGCATCTCACGTTCGACCGGTTGATCCTGGCGACCGGCGCTACCGACCGCTCCATCCCGTTTCCGGGCTGGACCCTGCCGGGCGTGTTCAGCCTGGGCGGCGCGCAGATCGCGTTGAAGGCCCAGGGCTGCGCCATCGGCCGGCGGGTCGTGTTCGCCGGCACCGGACCGCTGCTGCCGCTCGTTGCCTACCAATATGCCAAGGCCGGCGCCGATGTGGCGGCGGTGCTCGATACCAGCTCGTTCGCGACCAAGCTCAAGGCGGCACCGGGCCTGCTGGCGCTGCCCAAGCTGTTCGCCAAAGGCCTCTATTACCTGGCGCAGCTGAAGCGCCGCGGCATTCCGGTGATCGAGGGCGTCGACGGCTTCGCGGTCGAGGGCGCCGCGGCACCCGAAGCGATCACCTGGCGCCGCAGCGGCGAGACCGGCCGGATCGACTGCGACGCGGTCGGCGCCGGCTTCGGCCTGCGCTCGGAAACTCAATTGGCCGATCTGCTCGGTTGCAGCTTCGCGTTCGACGCCCTGACGCGCCAATGGCTGCCGACCAAGGATGCAGCGGGCCGCGCCTCGGAGGGGCACATCTACCTGGCCGGCGACGGGTCGGGCATCGCCGGGGCGGACGCGGCCGAACTGGCCGGCGAACGCGCCGCCTGGACCCTGCTGGGCGATATCGGTCAGGCGACCGATATCGCGCGGATCGCGGTGCTGGACCGCGGTCTCGCCCGCATCGCGCGTTTCCGCCGGGCGATCGAGGCGGCCTATCCGTTTCCCCATCGCTTGCACGCCGCCATCCCCGACACGCAGATCGTCTGCCGCTGCGAAGGCGTCACCGCCGGCCATCTGAAGTTCCAGGTCGAGCAGCGCGAGGCCAGCGAGATGAACCGGCTGAAGGCCTATAGCCGGCTCGGCATGGGCCGCTGCCAGGGCCGCCTCTGTGCGTCGGCCGGTGCGGAATTGCTCAGCCATTGGCGGGATGCCGAGATCGGCACGGTCGGCCGGTTGCGCGGCCAGGCGCCGGTGAAGCCGGTACCGGTCGCGGACGTACCTCCGGCGGAGGGGACATGACCGAGCGCCTCAGCCCCGACGTCGCCATCATCGGCGGCGGCACCGCCGGCTGTGCTGCCGCCCTGGCGCTGCGCAAGCGCGGCTTGAGCGTCGTGCTGCTGGACAAGGGCTTCTGCGGCGCCGGCGCCAGCGGCGTCAATTTCGGTGGGGTCCGACGTCAGGGCCGCAGCCTGGTCGAGCTGCCGCTCGCGACCCGGTCGCGGGCGATCTGGGACCGGCTGCCGGAACTGGTCGGCGAGGATGGCGAGTTTCGAGCGACCGGCCATGTCAAGCTCGCCCGCTCCGAGGCCGACATGGCATTCCTGGAGAAATATGCCGCCGACGCCGCCGACTGGGGCCTGGAGTTGAAGCTGATCGGGCCGAACGCGGTGCGTGACGATTATCCCTGGCTCGGCCGCAAGGTCGTCGGCGCCTCGCTCTGTGCCGACGACGGCCAGGCCAACCCGCGCCTGGTCGGACCGGCCTTCGCCCGCGCCGCGCGCCGGGCCGGCGCCGATATCCGCGAGCTGACCCGGGTCGAGGCCGCCAGCTTCGACGGTGAGAAATTCGAGGTTCGGGCCGCAGGCGACCTGGTGGTGGCAAGCCGCTGGCTGATCAATGTCGCCGGCGCCTGGGCCGGCAAGGTCGCGGACTGGTTCGGCGACGGCGCGCCGGTCGAGACGCTGGCACCCAACATGATCGTGACCGAGCCGCTGCCGTTCTTCATCGAGCGCTCGATCGGCGTGTGCGGCGGCGACATCTACGTCCGCCAGGTCGATCGCGGCAATGTCGTGTTCGGCGGCGGCAACGGCTGGGGCGATATCGAGCTGGAACGCTCGCGCCCGGTCACGGCGACGACCGAGGGCTCGATGGCCAAGCTGATCGACCTGATCCCGGCCTTGAAGGGCGCCATGGTGATCCGGTCCTGGTCGGGGCTCGACGGCGAGATGCCGGACCATATCCCGGTGATCGGGCCCAGTCTGACCATTCCCCGGCTGCTGCATGCCTTCGGTTTTTCCGGCCATGGTTTCCAGCTCGGCCCCGCGGTCGGCGAGGTGCTGTCGGAGCTGGTGGTCGACGGCGAGACGCCGACCGACATCAAAGCCTTCGCGCTCGCGCGGTTTCGGTGATCCAATACGAACAACCAAAGCCCCGAAAAGGGGCGAACCAGAAGGAACAGGGACGATGAAGCGGTTTCACGTGCTGGCGGCTGCCCTCTGTTGCATGGCGTCGCCTCTGGCGTTGAGTTCGACGGCGCAGGCCGAAAAGATCCTGAACGTCGGCATGGCGGCGGCCGATGTCGGCGCACTCGACCCGCATCGCGCGGTTTCGACCCAGGACAAGCCGGTGATGAACTGGGTGTTCAACGGCTTGGTGCGCTTCAAGCCTGGCTCGGTCCTGATCGAGGATCTGGAGCCGGATCTGGCGGAGAAATGGGAGGCGTCCGCCGACAAGCTGACCTGGACCTTCCATCTCAGGCACGGCGTGCAGTTCCAGCGCGGCTTCGGCGAGATGACCTCGGAAGACGTGGTATTCTCGCTGAAGCGGGCGGCCGACAAGGAGCAATCCTCCTTCGCCGCCGACTACGCCAATGTCGACAGCTTCACCGCCGTCGATCCCTACACGGTCCAGATCAAGCTGAAGCAGGTCGTGCCGGGCTTCCTGGGCCTGGTCTCGAACTACCAGGGCGGCAACGTCGTCTCCAAGAAGGCGGTCGAAAAGCTGGGCGAGCAGTTCCGCACCATGCCGGTCGGTACCGGCCCGTTCGAGATCAAGGAATATCAGCCGAACCAGGGCATCACGCTGGTCGCCCACGCCGGATATTTCCGCGGCAAGCCCAAGATCGACGGCATCGAGTATAAATTCATCCCGTCCGACGCCAGCCGCGACCTGGCCTTCTCCTCGGGCGAGCTCGATCTGCTCTATGGCCGCCAGGATGAGAAATGGGTCGAGCGCACCAAGGAAGCGCCCGGCACCGTGGTCGACGTGATCCGCCCGGCGGAGCTGGCCGAACTGTCGCTGAACGAGACCAAGGCCCCGCTCGACAATCTCAAGGTCCGTCAGGCCGTGGCCTACGCCATCGACCGCGAGGGCATCGCCAAGTTCAAGGGTGCGGCCACGGCGGAGGCGGCCTTGTCGGTCGTGCCGGCGGGCTATCTGGGCACGATCAAGGCGAAACTGTTCCCCCATGACGTCGCCAAGGCCAAGGAGCTGCTGAAGGAAGCGGGCTTCCCCAACGGCGTCACCATCACCGCGATCCAGACCAGCCTGCCGACCATGCTGAACTCCATGCAGATCGTTCAGGCCCAGCTGAAACAGGCCGGCATCACGCTCGATCTGCAGGTCGTCGATCACGCGACCTTCCATGCGCAGATCCGCAAGGACTTGAGCATGGCCGTCTATTATTCGGCGGCGCGCTTCCCGGTCGACGACATCTATCTGACGCAGTTCTTCCACTCGCGCTCGATCGTCTTGACGCCGACCGCGGCCACCAACTTCTCGCACTGCTCGGTCGCCGATAAGGAAATCGATGCCGCCCGCGTCGAGCCGGACGAGGCCAAGCAAAAGGCGCTCTGGGCCGAGGCGCAGCAGAAGATCGTCGACGACGTCTGTGCGGTGCCTTTGTTCGAACAGCTGCAGGTCTGGGCGCATCACACCAAGCTGCATTTCAACTACGATCTGAAGGGTTCGCTGAACCTGGGCCCGACGATCACCGAAGCCTCGACGCTGGATTAGTCCTAGTCCGTCATGGCCGGGCTTGACCCGGCCATCCACGCCTTCGGGCATCGCGCCTTCCGCACCGACATCCCTCAGGCGGAGGCGCGTGGATGCCCGGGTCAAGCCCGGGCATGACGGTAAGTTTTGATAACGGCCGAAAGAGAAAACCACCGCCCCATGCTCCGCTTCGTCGCCCTTCGCCTCGTCATGGCCCTGCCCACGCTCTGGGCGGTGCTGACGCTCGTGTTCGTGCTGGTGCGCATCGTGCCGGGCGACCCGGCGCTTGTCATTCTAGGCGACCAGGCGACCGAGCAGGCGCTGGTGGCCCTGCGCCATCGCATGGGGCTCGACGTGCCGCTGTGGGACCAGTATCTGCAGTTCATGGGCGCGGTGCTGCGCGGCGACCTGGGCATCTCCATGGTGCGCAACCGCCCGGTCTGGGGCGAGGTCGCGACCGTGCTGCCCTATACGCTCGAGCTGACCTTCGTCGGTATCCTCCTGGGCGTGGTCATGGGCCTGCCCTTGGGTGTGCTCGCGGCCCAGCATCGCGGCGGCTGGATCGACGCGGTCGCGCGCTGGACCTCGCTCTTGGGCCTGAGCTTCCCGGCCTTCATCTCCGGCATCCTGATGCTGCTGCTGCTCGCGGTCGAGCTGCCGTGGTTTCCGGTCATCGGCAATGCGCCCTTCGCCAACCCGCCGGCGCATTTCCGGGCACTCGTGCTGCCGGCGCTCAACCTCGGCTTCATCATGGTCGCCTATGTCGCCCGCGTGACCCGGTCCGGCATGCTCGCGTCCTTGAGCGAGGATTACATCCGCACCGCCCGCGCCAAGGGCGTGCCGGCGCGGTTGGTGGTCTGGCGCCACGCGCTGCGCAACGCGCTCATTCCGGTCGTGACCGTGGTCGGGCTCTATTTCGGCATTTTGATCGGCAATTCGGTGCTGACCGAGATCGTGTTCAACCGGCCGGGCCTGGGCAAGCTGATCGTCGGTGCCTTGAACGACCGCGACTACACCATGCTGCAAGGGCTGATGGTGATCTATGCGCTGGTCGTGGTCGTGGCCAATCTCGCGACCGATCTCGCCTATGGCGCGGTCGATCCGCGCATCCGGGTGCGCTGAGATGGCCGTCGCTGCCATGGGCGCCCCCAAGGGCATCGCCGGTCGCGCGCTCGGCAACCGTTCGCTGATGGCGGGCGTGATCCTGTTGCTGCTGATCATCGTCCTGGCCGTGCTGGCGCCCTGGATCTCGCCCTATGATCCGAACGACCAGGATGCGATCGCCAGCCTGGGGGCGCCCAATGCCGAGCATTGGTTCGGCACGGATTTCTTCGGCCGCGACGTGCTGAGCCGGGTGATCTGGGGCGCCCGGGTCTCGCTGTTCGTCGGGGCGGTCTCGACCGCGATCTCGATGCTGCTGGGCGGCGCCATCGGCATCCTGTCCGGCTATGTCGGCGGGCGGTTCGACCAAGCCGTGATGGCGGTGATGGACGTGCTGTTGAGCTTTCCGCAGCTGATCATGGGCCTGATCATCGTGGCGCTGCTGGGCGCCAACCTCTCCGATCTGATCCTGGCCATCGCCATTACCGCGGTGCCGCCGTTCGCCCGGGTCGCGCGCGGGCCGACCTTGAGCCTGAAGGAACGCGATTTCGTCGAGGCGGGCAGGGCGTTGGGCTTCTCGAACTTGCGCATCATGCTGGTGCATATCCTGCCGAACGTGCTCGATGACCTGATCGTCATGGGCTCGCTCTGGCTCGCGACCGCGATCCGGACCGAGGCGAGCCTGAGCTTCATCGGATTGGGCCTGCCGCCGCCGACCGCGACCTGGGGCAGCATCATCCGCGAAGGCTTCGAGAACCTGCTGGACGCGCCCTGGCTGGCGGTCTTTCCCAGCCTCGCCGTGCTGCTGGTCATGCTGGCGCTCAACATGATCGGCGATGGCTTGCGCGATGCGACCGATCCGAAGGCGGCGGTATCATGAGCAATGTCGTGCCGCTCAAAACGCCGCCGGCGCTGGCGGTCAAGGACCTGACCACGGGGCTGCGCATCCGCGGCACCTGGCACGAGGCCGTGCGCGGCGTGTCGTTCGAGGTGTTCCCGCGCGAGACGGTGGCGCTGGTCGGCGAGAGCGGCTGCGGCAAGAGCCTGACCGCCATGTCGATCATGGGCCTGCTACCGGCCAAGATCGGCAAGGTTCTTTCCGGAAGCGTAACGGTCGATGGCCGCGAGATGATCGGGTTGGCCGAGCGCGACTTGGAGTCCTTGCGCGGCAATCTGGTCTCGATGATCTTTCAGGAGCCGATGACCAGCCTCAATCCGGTGCTGCCCGTCGGTTTCCAGATCGCCGAGACGCTCCGCCGCCATCGCGGCCTGAACGGCGCTGCGGCGCGGGCCGAGGTGCTGCGGCTGATGAACCGGGTGCAGATCCCGGCATCCGCGCGCCGGATCGACGATTACCCGCATCAATTCTCCGGTGGCATGCGCCAGCGCGTCATGATCGCCATGGCGGTCGCCTGCCGGCCCAAGGTGCTGCTGGCCGACGAGCCGACAACCGCGCTCGACGTCACCATCCAGGCCCAGGTGCTGAACCTGATCGCGGAACTGCAGGCCGAGGACGGCATGGCCGTGCTGTTCATCACCCATAATCTGGGCGTGGTCGCCTCGATCGCGTCCCGGGTCGTGGTCATGTATGGCGGCGACGTGGTCGAGACGGCACCGGTCGATGATTTCTTCCGGCGGCCGAGCCATCCCTATAGCGCCGCCCTGCTCAAATCCGTGCCGCGCGCGGACCGGCGCCCCGACAGTCTGGAGCCGATCCCGGGCCAGGTGCCGACCCTGTTCCAGATGCCGGCCGGCTGCCGGTTCCAGTCGCGCTGCAGCGAGGTCATGGACAGATGCGCCGAAAGGCCGCCGCTGCTGCCGACCGGCGGCCGGGCCGACCATCAGATGCGCTGCTGGCTCGGCCAGCCGGAAGGGGGCCGCTGATGCTCTCGGTCAAGGATCTGGTCAAGACCTTCCCGGTCCGCTCCGGTTTCGGCTTCTCCGGGCCGGTGCAGACGGTGAAGGCGCTCGACGGGATTTCGTTCGAGGTCGCGCGCGGCGAGGCGCTGGGCCTGGTCGGCGAGAGCGGCTGCGGCAAATCCACCTCGGCCCGCACCATCCTGCGCCTGACCGAACCCGATGGCGGCCAGGCGCTGATCGACGGCGTCGACCTGTTCCAGGCGACCGGGCCCGATCTGCGCCGCCTGCGCCAACGGCTGCAGATCGTGTTTCAGGACCCCTACGCCTCGCTGAACCCGCGCCGGCGCATCGGCGACACCTTGGCCGAACCAATGCAGGTCCACGGCATCGGGACATCCGCCGAACGGCCGGCTCGGGTGCGCGAGTTGCTGGCCGAGGTCGGGCTGCCGGCCGAGGCCGTCCATAAATATCCCCATGAATTCTCCGGCGGCCAGCGCCAGCGCATCGGCATCGCCCGCGCCTTGTCGGTCGGGCCGGAGCTGTTGTTCCTGGACGAGCCGGTCTCCGCCCTCGACGTCTCGGTCCAGGCGCAGGTGCTGGTGCTGCTGAACAAGTTGCGCGAAACGCGCAACCTCGCCTCCGTGTTCATCTCCCACGACCTGGGCGTGGTCCGCTATTTCTGCCAGCGCGTCGCCGTCATGTATCTGGGGCGGATCGTCGAGACGGCGCCGGCGGAAGCGCTGCTGGATAGTCCGCTGCACCCCTATACCCAGGCGCTGCGCGCGGCGACACCGACGCCGGATCCGGCGCACAAGGTCACCATGGCGCGCCTGACCGGCGACCCGGCCTCGCCCTTGAACCCGCCGCCCGGTTGCCATTTCCATCCGCGCTGCCCCCATGCCATGGAGCGCTGCAAGGTCGAGATCCCGGTTTTGAAAGAGGTGGCGCCCGGCCGCACGGTCGCCTGCCACCTGATGGATCAGGCCTAGAGCGCGCGCATTGCCGGCCGCTTGATCAAGAACAGCGCGATCGTTTCCGGCTGCTTCGGGTCGAATTCGACGAACAGCGCGCGATCATCGCCGATCCACGAAACGCGGAGCGTGCCATCGCCCGTCTGCTCCTGCTCGTCGGGGGCTCCCAGCTTGCTCTGCAGCAGACCGACGATATGGGCCGGCGAAAACCCGCCCGCCGTGGCGATGCGCAGCGCCAGATGGCGCAGGCGCGGCGCCGGACAGGCGCCCTCGGCCGGCTCGGAGGCGAAGCCGGCAATGCCGTCGGCGACGGTCTGGTCGGGCTGGATCGGCAGGGTCACGGCACAGAACGGCGCCGTCATCGATGGCGGCGCCGGGTCGAACCGGATGACCCCGTCGAGGGCGGTTTGCAACTGGTCGGGTGTTGCTTCGCCCAAGGCCGGATCGGCCATCAGGGTCACGAGCCGGTCGAGCGAGCGGGTGTCGGCCGAGTGACCGGCGGGCTGCAGCATTGCCCAGCTACCGATGGCGAGGGCGGCGATCGCGATGAAACGGATCATGAGGCTGCTCCTGCCACGTGCTCGCGTGGTGCTGGAACAACAGCCTTGTGGGGACAAGGTTCCGCGCCGCGCATGGACGGGCACCCGTGGGCCGGCTACACAGATCGTCCGATAAGAAACGCAGAAGGAAACCGTCCCATGAGGTCACTGCTGGCCCTGCTCGCCACCACCGTCCTGGTCCAGCCCGCCTTCGCTGAAACGCCACGGGAAAAGGCGAATATCGACACCGTGCGGGCGTTCTACGAAGCCGGGTTGAACCAGAAGGATTTCGCATCGGCGCGGCGCTACATGGGCGACCATTACACCCAGCATAATCCGAACGTGCCCGACGGGCTGGACGGCTTCAAAGCCATCGTGGATTTCCTGCGCGAGAAGGCGCCGCAATCCCATAGCGAGATCAAGGAAGCCTTCGCCGACGGCGACCGGGTCATCCTGCATGTCCTCGCGGTCCGGGCCCCGGGCGATCGCGGCAGCGCCGTCGTCGATATCTTCCGACTCGAGCACGGCAAGATCGTCGAGCATTGGGACGTGGTCCAGCCGATCCCGGCCGAGGCCGCCAACACGAACACGATGTTCTGAGGGATCGCGGCCAAACGCCGCTTGATGAACGTATACAAACGGCGGCAGGCTAGCCGGATCAATTTGCCACGTAGGACAGGTCTCATGCCGATCAACAACCGCATCGCCCATTTTCACGACGAGATGACGGCCTGGCGCCGCGATCTGCACGAGAATCCGGAGCTGGGGTTCGAGGAGCAGCGGACGTCCGACATCGTGGCGGCCAAGCTCGAGGAATGGGGCATCGAGGTGCATCGGGGCCTGGCCGGCACCGGCGTGGTCGGCAGCCTGAAGCTCGGCACCTCCAAGCGCGCCATCGGCATCCGTGCCGACATGGACGCGCTGCCGATGAGCGAGGCCAACGGCTTCGACCATCGCTCCAAGATCGACGGCAAGATGCACGCCTGCGGCCATGACGGCCATACGACCATGCTGCTGGGGGCGGCCAAATACCTGTCCGAGACCAAGAATTTCGACGGCACGGTACATTTCATCTTCCAGCCGGCGGAAGAGGGCGGCGGCGGCGGCCGGGTCATGGTCGAGGAAGGGCTGTTCGACAAATTCCCGGTCGATGCGGTCTATGGGCTGCATAACGACACGACCCTGCCCGTGGGCGAGATCTCGGTGGTTTCAGGCCCGGTCCAGGCCGCGTCCGACGTGTTCCGCATCCATATCACCGGCAAGGGCGGCCATGCGGCCAAGCCGCATTTCTGCATCGATCCGGTCGTGGTCGGCTCCCATATCGTGGTGGCGATGCAGTCGATCGCCGCGCGCCGGGTCAATCCGCTCGACAGCGCCGTGATCTCGATCACCCAATTCCACGCCGGCACTGCCAGCAACATCATCCCCCATTCGGGCTGGCTCGACGGCACGGTGCGCACGCTGCTGCCGGAAGTGCGCGACGACGTGCAACGGCTGCTGACCCAGATCGCCGAGACCACCGCCGCCGCCTTCGATGCCGAGGCGAAGGTCGAGTATCACCGCAACTATCCGGTGACCGCGAACCACGCGGCCGAGTCCGACCGGGCCGCGATGGCCGCCGCCAAGGTGCTGGGCGCCGACAAGGTGATCCGCGAGCGCGTGCCCTCCATGGGCGGCGAGGATTTCGCCTTCATGCTCGAAGCCCGCCCCGGCTGCTATGTCAAGCTGGGCCAGGCCGGCGCCGACAAGGGCAAGACCCCGGTGCATCACCCGAACTACGACTTCAACGACGACATCCTGCCGCTGGGGGCGTCGCTCTGGGCGACGCTGGTCGAGCAGGAATTGCCGCGGGGGTAAGGCTCCGAAGCATCGGCACGGCCCTACCCCGGCCCTCCCCCGCAAAATGCAGGGGAGGGCGGTTTTTCTTAAAGCTCTCTCGCCAGAAACCCCATCACCGTCGCCAAGACCCGCCGCCTGTCGTCGGGCCGGGTAAAGCCATGGCCTTCATGGTCGAACAGCACGGTTTCGACCGGATGCTGCCGGGCGGCCAGGGCTTTCAGCAGGGTTTCGGTTTCGCTGAACGGCACGCGCGGGTCGCGTTTGCCGTGGGCGACCAGCAGCGGCACGCGGATCCGGTCGATCAGGGTCAGCGGCGAGATCGCCTCCAGGAACGCCCGGTCGGCGACCGGGTCGCCATACTCGACCGCGCGATGGCGCCAACGCCAGGGCCCGGTGTCGCGCAACAGCGTCAGGAAATGCACGATGCCGTAATATTCGATCCCGGCCTTCCACAGTTCCGGATGCCGGGTCAGGGCCGCCAGCACCATATAGCCGCCGTAGCTCTGGCCCATGACCGCGATGGCAGTCTCGTCGATGTCCGGCCGGGCACCGAGCCAGAGCCGGGCCGCACGCAGATCCTCGACCGCATCCAGCCGCAGCCGCACGTCGTCCAATGCGGCGAAGCGGCGGCCGTAGCCGGTCGAGCCGCGCACGTTCGGCAACAGCACCGCATAGCCCGCCGCCAGCATCGCCTGCACGTCCGGGCGATAGGTCGGTCGGACCTGGCTTTCCGGTCCACCATGGACCCAGACCACGGCCTTGCGGCCCGCGTCCGGCAGGGCCAGCCAGGCCTGGATCGGCAAGCCGTCGAAGCTTGGAAAGCTGACCAGCTGCCAGGGCTTGAGTGCGAGGCCGGTCGTGTCGGCGACCAGCAGCGGTGTCACCGTCCCGCTCGCCGGTTCGACCCGCCATAGCCCGCGCGGCCGGGTCGGATCAGTCTGCGACAGGATCAGTTCCGTGCCGTCGGGCGACCAGGCCAGTTCGCCGATCACGCCGGCCGGCCGCTCGACGATCGTGGCGGCGCCGGTGGCGCTATCGACCAGGTGCAGTTCCGACCAGCCGGCCCGGTTGACCGCGACGGCGAGGCGGCTGCCGTCGGGGGCCGGCGCCAGGGTCTCGACATCGCCATCGGGCATGAACAGCGGCGTGAGCGTGCTGGTCGCAGGATCGAAGCGGGCGACGCCGACAAACTCGCCGCCGAGCTCGGTCAGGACATAGGCCGCACTGCCGTGTTTCAGCCAGCGGAAGGCGGCATAGCGGGCGGTCCCATGGGCGCGCTCGATCGGGCGAACGGCGCCGGTCGCGACCTCGACCAGGGCCAGCGCCTGGTCGGCATGGCTGCGATCGGCCTGCAGCGTCAGCCAGGCGCCGTCGGGGCTCCAGGCCAACAGTTTCTGCTGGCCTTCGCATCGGGCGAGGCAGGTCGTGGCGCCGCTCGCGAGATCCTGGACGAACAGATCGAAATCGACGCCGTTGCGCGTGTTGGCGGTATAGGCGATGCGGGTACCGTCGGGGGCGAAGGCACCCCAGGTGTGGATCGCGTCGGGTGCGTCGGTCAGCGCCCGGCCGGTGCCGTCGGGGCGCCGCAGATGCAGCTGCTGGCGCTCGTCGCCGCCGCAATCGACACCGAACACGATCGTGTCGTCGCTGGGCGAGCGGGCGAAGAACGCCACGGGCTCGTCGAGCGCCGTCAATTGCCGGCGCGTGCCGTCGGCCGGGTCCAGCGACCAGATCTGCATCTGCCCGCTATCGTCGGCCAGATGGTAGAGCCGGCCGTCGGCCTTGGCGAAGGCCGGGCTGATGGCGGCGGAGACGGCGAGCAGGCGACCCGGCAGGGAGGATGACACAAGCGGCTCCATTGGTTGCATGGCATCCCCGGGTAAGGCTTGCCCAGATCCATTCTATCGGCGATGAAAGAAGGATGGAACCGACCCCAGACGCGCCCGAGCCCGAGCCGCACGAATCTTCCAGCAATCGCGGGGCGGTGGCGGCGCTGGTCGTCGTGCTGGTGCTGGTGTTGGGGGGCTGGTTCTTGACCCAGGGGCTGCGGAAGAACAGCAATATCCAGGATTGCGTCGCCTCCGGCCGGACGAACTGCGCGCCGATAAACCAGTAGGATAGAGTTCCTTCGGCGGGGCGCCGCCCAGACGGGCCGGGCCATAGGTCGAAAACCCAGTATTTGCTCTCGTCATAACGGCGCCGACCGTTTGCCGGTTCCCTGGATCGGCGGATCTGGTGGAACCGGACGGCGCCTTCGCGGCTTTGCCTTCCGGGACAGACCGCGGCCCCGCGCCCTGACCGGAGACGCCAGGATGACCACCATGCCGCCCGATGCGCCGGCCCTTCCTGCGGGGCGATGGACGCTCCTGGCCGTGCTGCGGCTGGCGGGCGATGCCGGCCTGCAGCTGTTGCGGCACGAGGGGTTCGAGCTGTCGGGCTATATCGCCTTCACCGCGATCCTGGCCCTGTTCCCGTTTCTGATCTTCCTGACCGCACTGGCGGGCTTCGTCGGCGATGCCGAAAGCGCCGACCGGATCATCCAGACCCTGTTCGAACTCTCGCCCACCGACATCGCCCAGGTGCTGGCGCCGATCGTGCGCGACGTGCTGACCCAGCAGCATGGCGGGCTGATGACCGTCAGCATCCTGTTCGCGCTCTGGACCGCATCCAGCGGGGTCGAGGCGCTCCGGACCTTGCTCAACCGCTGCTATAACGTGCGCGAGACGCGCGCCTTCTGGCGGACGCGGCCGGAAAGCGTCGCCATCGTCATTGCCGGCGCCGGTCTGTCGCTCGTGTTGTCGGTGGTCCTGGTGCTGGGCCCGGTGATCTGGAAGGTGGTGATCGACTATCTGCCAATCGACGGCGCCTGGTTCCTGCCCTGGGTCGTGCTGCGCTATGGCCTGGCGGCGGTGCTGGTCGCGGTCTGCCTGATCGGGCTGCACCGCATATTGCCCAACTGCAAGCAGCCGATGCGCCGCGTCTGGCCGGGCGCCGCCACGACGGCATTGCTGTGGTTATCAACCGCGGCGCTGTTCTCGGTCTATGTCGACAATTTCGCGTCCTACAGCGTCACCTACGGCAGTCTGGGCGGGGTGATCATGACGCTGATGTTCTTCTACATCAGCGCCATCATCTTCGCCTTCGGCGCCGAGCTGAACGCGAGCCTGGCCCGCGCCCTAGACCGCTGACTTCGCGGGCTCGTCGCCCAGCTTCAGGCGGGCGACGAAGGCGGCGACGCCCAGCATGGTCAAGCAGGCGGCCGGGACCAGCATCGGCAGGATGGTGCTGCCGGCCTCCTTCGCGACCCAGGGCATCAGGTTCTGGCCCCAGAAGCCGCCGAGGTTGCCGATCGAATTGATCGCGGCCAGGCTGGCGGCCGCCCGGGCGCCGCTGAAGAAGCGCGGCGGCATCGACCAGAAGCAGGGATAGAGCAACTGGATGCAGGGCGCGCCCAGGATGAGCGCCAGAAAGCGCAGCTCGTTCGATGGCAATTGCGTGCTGGCGACGAAGCAGGCAACACCGCAGACGGCGATGACCACGACCGCGCGCAGCATGACCCGGTCGCGCCGCAGCCGTGCCGGCAGCCAGGCGAGCATGCAGGCCGACAAGGCCCAGGGGATGGTGTTCAGCAACCCGTTGACGCTGGCGCTGACGCCGAAGCCCTTGACCACGGTCGGCAGCCAATAGCTGACGCCATAGAGCGAGGTCGACATCATCATGTAGATGAGCGCGAAGCCCAGCACGCGCCAATCCACCAGGGCTGCCCACGGATTGCCCTCGGTCACCGCCGCCTCTTTCTCGGCGGCCAGGCGTTCGGTCAGCCAGCTCCGCTCTGCCGGCGACAGGAACTTGGCCTCGGCCGGGCTCGACGGCAGGTATTTCCAGACGATGAAGGTGAGGATGATCGGGGCGGCACCGGTCACGACGAACACCCATTGCCAGCCGGCCAGGCCCAAGGTGCCGTCGAGATCGAGCAGCGGCCCGCCGATCAGCGAGCCCAGCGCATTGGCGAGCGCGCTGCCGAGCGTGAACAGGCCCAGCACGCGGGTGCGGTGCTTCTGCGGAAACCACAAAGTCATGTAGAACAGGATGCCGGGGTAGAGCCCGGCCTCGGCCACACCCAACAGGCAGCGCAGGATGTTGAACTGGGTCAGCGACTGGCAGAAGCCCTGCAGCACGGTGACGATGCCCCAGGTCAGCATGATCCGGGCCATCCAGAGGCGCGCGCCGTATTTATGGACGGCGAGCGTGCTCGGGATCTCGAACACCAGATAGGCGATGAAGAACAGCGACGAGGCGAAGCCGTAGGCGACCTCGGTCGTATTGAGCGCCGACACCATCTGCAGCTTGGCGAAACCGACATTCTGCCGGTCGATGAACGAGACCAGGAACATGATGGTCAGGAGCGGCATCAGCCGCCAGATCAGCCGGTTGACCAGGCTTTGTTCGTCGATGGTGTCCTGCTGCAAGGCGCTCGCTCCCGGCCGATATCTCGTTGGCCGGCAATCCGGCCTTTCCGGAATAAGGCGACGGGACGGGGTTGGCAACGAAATCCCCAAGCCGGGTGGCATCCGCAGCGCATTTGGCAAAAAAAGAGGGGCTCTCCTCTCGCCGAGGAAGCCCCTGTTTTTGTCCGGGAGATGGTGGGCGGTACTGGGATCGAACCAGTGGCCCCCACGATGTCAACGTGATGCTCTACCGCTGAGCTAACCGCCCCATCTCAAGGTCTCGAACCGGCGCCGCAACCGGCATTCCGTCCGAGGACGCGGTAGGTACTAGGTTTCCGGGGGCGATGCAAGAGGGTGCCTGCATGGGTTCGCCGCATGGCGGGGGCGCATGGCGGACAAACCGACTTTGCGGGTCGCATCCCGGCGGTGCCGATTGGCGCCCGGGGCGGATTTGCGTTACATCAGAAGAATGCACGGAACGTCGCCCGCATCGACAGCCGCCGCCATCGTCCCGCCGACGGTGCCCCGGCCGTTCGAGATCCTGATGCCGACCGCATCGCGCCGGCCGCTGGTCGTGGCGTCCCCCCATAGCGGCGACCATTATCCGCGCGAATTCCTGGCGGCCTCGCGGCTGGATCCGCTGACCTTGCGCAAGTCGGAAGATTGCTTCGTCGACGAGATCTGCGCGATGGCGCCGGAACTGGGCGCGCCCCTGCTGCGGGCGCTGTTTCCCCGCGCGTTCGTCGATTGCAACCGCGAGCCCTGGGAACTCGATCCCCTGATGTTCGAGGATGCCCTGCCGGCCTTCGTCAACCATAGCTCGCCGCGCGTCGCGGTCGGCCTCGGCACCATCGCGCGGTTGGTCGCCGACGGCCAGGCGATCTATCGCGGCAAGCTGCGCTTCGCCGAGGCGGAGGCCCGTATCGAGACGCTCTATCGGCCCTATCACGCGGCCCTCGGCGACCTGATCGACGAGACGATTGCGGGGTTCGGCGCTTGCATCCTGCTCGATGCCCATTCGATGCCGTCGGTTGGCGCCGGGCCCGGCCCGGCGCGGGCGCGCCGGCGGGTCGATATCGTGCTGGGCGACCGCATGGGCAGCGCCTGCCACCCGCTGGTGATCGAAACCGCCGAGCAGGTGCTGCGCGCCCAGGGCTATCAGGTCATCCGCAACACGCCCTATGCCGGCGGCTTCACCACCCGCCACTATGGTCGGCCCGGCGACGGCCGCCATGCGCTGCAGATCGAGCTCAACCGGGCGCTCTACATGGATGAGGCCCGGCTGGAACGCAAACCGTTCCTGACGACGTTGAAACAGGACATCGGCCTGGTGATGGCGGCGCTCGGCACGATCGAGCCGGCGGCGCTGGCGTGAGGACGTCAATCCTTGAACATACACAGGTGTATGCGTATGTTTGTCTAAGGAGGTCCCGGAATGGCTGTTGCAGCAACAAGCGGTGGTGTCGATGCCCGAAGCAATCGGCTAACCGCACTCGTCAGTGATTCCGAAAGCCAGATCATTGCCAAGAAAGCCGAAGCGGCGGGCTTGTCCGTCAGCGCCTACCTGCGGGTTCAGGCGCTCGGCCCCGAGGCCGATCTGACGAATGACGCGGCGCTTCGCCAAGTCGACCTGTTGATCGATCGGATGGAAAGCGATCTCGACAGCGCGATTGCAGAATTATCGGCAGCCCTGGCCCGAATGGAGACCGCATGATCGAATGGTTCGACCGTATTGCCCGCCTCGCGGCCTTGAGTGAACGGGTCTCGATCCTGACCGATGGCGTAAAGGGGCTGGCCGGCAAGGTCGAAAACCATAACACCCGGCTTGTCCGGCTCGAGACGATCGTCGAGATCGCCCGTCCGGATGGCGCCGTGCTGCGAATCGCAAGTCCGCCCGACAGCGCGACCTAAGTGGCTGCTGGACTTTCACGTCATAAATTCGATATTGGTTTCAGAAGAAACAAAATCGGAGCAGCGACCATGATGGATGCCGTCGTCGCCCATCGCGAACCTTCGACCCGCGCGGACTTCACCATCGACCAGGGCTGGGACAGCTACACGGCCGAGGAACACGCAATCTGGCGGACCTTGTTCGAGCGCCAGGAAAAGATCCTGGTCGGGCGCGCCTGCGACGAATTCATGGCAGGGCTGGTCGGCCTCGGCGTCGCCGCCGGCGGCATTCCGGATTTCCGCCGCCTGAACGATGTGCTGATGAAGGCGACCGGGTGGCAGATCGTGGCCGTGCCGGGCCTGGTCCCCGACTTCACCTTCTTCGAGCATCTGGCCAACCGGCGCTTTCCGTCGACCTGCTTCATCCGCACGCGCGACCAGCTCGACTATCTGGAAGAGCCGGACATGTTCCACGACATCTACGGCCATGTGCCGCTGCTGATGAACCCGGTGTTCGCGGATTACATGGAGGCCTACGGCAAGGGCGGCGTGAAGGCGATGGAGCTGGGCGCCTTGCACAATCTCGCCCGGCTTTACTGGTACACGGTCGAGTTCGGCCTGATCAAGACGCCGGCCGGCACGCGCATCTATGGTTCCGGCATCCTGTCGTCCAAGGGCGAATCGATCTTCTCGCTCGACGATGACGCGCCCAACCGCATCGGGTTCGATCTGTTGCGCGTGATGCAGACCAAATACCGGATCGACGATTATCAGGAGAGCTATTTCGTCATCGACAGCTTCGAGCAGCTGTTCGAGGCGACGCGGCCGGATTTCACCGCCTATTACCTGGAGCTGGCGCAGCG
>Ga0302314_10007564_pt1 | contig 19515 bp, 2 predicted proteins | sample III_Palsa_N2_3_FD_200533 | JGI IMG/M metagenome (GOLD analysis project Ga0302314, IMG submission 200533) | Peat permafrost microbial communities from Stordalen Mire near Abisko, Sweden - III_Palsa_N2_3 | ecosystem: Environmental > Terrestrial > Soil > Palsa > Peat permafrost | place: Sweden...
CCGGTGCGGGAGGGCGCTGGGGATGGTGTGGTGGTGGTTGGTTCGTTGCGTCGGGGTGAGGGCGGGGGCGAGCGGTTCATCCGGTCGGTCGGCGAGGCCTACGCACACGGCGTCACCATCGACTGGAGCGCCTTGCTGACCTCGGACACCCTCGTGGATCTCCCGACGAGCGTGTTCGAGCGCTCCCGCTATTGGCTCGACTCACCCGGCTCCGGCGCCGCGCCGAGGGCCGCGCGCCCTGCCGCTGACGGCGGTGATCGACGCTACCGGGTCGTTTGGAAGGCCCTGCCGGACGCTCCTGAAAGAACACCGGACCTGAAAGGCACCTGGCTCGTGCTCGCCTCAGCTCACGACGGGCAGACCGGGTTGACCGGTCGGATTCAGCGGGCGCTGGAGGAGCGCGGGGCCGACGTGCTCACCGTGGCGGTGCCCGAGGACGGCGCGGACCGCGAGACGGTCAGCTCACTGATTCGCGGGGCCGCCGACCAGCCGATCGCCGGTGTGCTTAGCCTGCTCGCGCTGGACGAGCGCCCGGGCGGACGGTCCGCCGTGCTGTACCCGGGCTTCGTCTCCACCGTGGCGGCGCTCCAAGCCCTGAGCGACGTGGGGAATACCGCACCGGTCTGGTGCGTGACCGGAGGGGCGGTAGCCGTCGACGACGGCGAAGCCCTGCATCACCCGCTTCAGGCTCAGATCTGGGGACTCGGCCTGGTCGCAGGACTCGAGGACGCTCAGCGCTGGGGCGGCCTCGTGGACCTGCCGTCCTCCGTCGCGGCCTGGGACGAGACGGTGCTCGACCGGCTCTGCCGCGTGCTGGCCGGCGCCGACGGCGAGGACCAGGCCGCCGTGCGCGGCTCGGCGCTCTACGCCAGGAGGCTCGTCAGGGCCCTGCCGCCGACCGGTGCGGTGCGCCGACGCTGGACCCCGCGCGGCACGGTTCTGATCACCGGAGGGACCGGCAACATCGGCGCTCGCGCAGCCCGCTGGGTCGCGGCGAACGGAGCCGAGCGGATCGTGCTGACCAACCGCCGCGGGCTTGACGCGCCCGGCGCTACGGAACTCGTCGCCGAACTCGAAACGCTCGGCGCCGCAGTCCGGGTGCTGGCTTGCGACCTGGCGGACCGCGCGGCCCTCGGCCGACTGCTCGACGAGCTCGCGGCGGACGGCGAGCTGACCGCCGTCGTCCACGCGGCGGGAATCGGCGGGGAGGGCAAGCCCCTGACGGCGACCGGCCTCGACGAGTTCGCCGCCGTCCTCGACACCAAGGCCACGGCCGCCGCGAACCTGGACGAACTGCTGGCCGACACTCCGCTCGACGCGTTCGTCCTGTGCTCCTCCGGCGCGGGCGTGTGGGGCGACGCGGGCCACAGCGCGTACGCGGCGGCCAACGCCTACTTGGACGCTCTGGCTCTGCATCGCAGGAGTCTCGGTCGAAGCGCGGCCACCTCCGTGGCCTGGGGCGCCTGGGGAGGCGGCGGCATGGTCGATCCCGCGGAGGCGAAGCGCCTTGAGCGCAACGGGGTGCGCCTGATGGATCCGGACGCGGCCCTGCGCGCCCTGGTCTCGGCCGTGGACGACGGCGAGAGCGCCTTGGTTGTGGCCGACCTGGACTGGCCGCATTTCGCGGAGCTCTACCGCTACTCCCGGCCCCGCCCGCTGCTCGACGATCTGCCCGAGGCCCGGTACGCTCCGGCCACGCAGGACGAGGGCGACGCGAGTCCGGCCGACTCAGGCGGAAACCGGGCACGCTTGGCCGCGTTGCCGGCCGCCGAGCGGGAGCGCGAACTGCTGCGCCTGGTGCGTACCCGGACGGCCAAGGCGCTCGGCTTCGAATCCGCTGAGGCGATCCGGCCCAAGCGGCCGTTCCGGGAGCTCGGCATGGACTCGCTGACCGCAGTCGAACTGCGTGGCGAACTCAATGCCTTGACCGGGGTCCGGCTGCCGGTCACCGCCGTGTTCGATCACCCGACGCCGGCCGCTCTCGCCCGGTCGATCGGCGAACAGCTCGGTCCTGCGGCGTCGGCCGAGGGGGCGGGCGTCGCCGCGATCGAAGGGCTCGAACCACTCGCCGCGCTCGAACTGCTCGGCCCCTCGCTCGCCGCCGGCGCGGGACCCGGCGCCGAGGACGCGCTGGTCAGGCGGGAGGTCGTCAACCGCCTGCGCGGCCTGCTGCGCCGCTGGGAGGCGCCCGAGGCGGGCGTCGAGGCGGCGCCGGACGAGCAGGACGGGCTCGAGGACATCTCCGACGAGGACATGTTCGAGCTCATCGAACGCGAGCTCGGGCAGGGCTGACCGGCGACTGACCGGGCAGTGCGGCCCGGTCAGTCGCCCTCGGGCGGGAACGCGAGCAGCGCCGGATCGGTCCTCGGACCGAGACCGAGCTCGGCCGCGGCGTCGAGGAGGGCGAGGACGGCGCGGTAGCCGGCCGGGCCGAGGTCCGCGGTGTACTCGTTCACGTACAGCGCGATGTGCTGCTTGACCACCTCGTCCCGCATCTCCTGGGCGTGCTCGCGCACGTACCGCGCGCTCGCGGCCGGATCGGCCCAGGCGCGGGTGACCGAGGCCCGCAGCACGTCCGCGAGCTCGCGCAGCCGGCCGGCGCCGAGCGAGCGCCGGGCCACGATCGCCCCGAGCGGGATCGGCAGGCCGGTGCGCAGCTCCCAGGCCTCGCCGAGGTCGACGAGGGCGCGCAGCCCGTAGCGCGGGTAGGTGAAGCGCGCCTCGTGGATGATAAGACCGGCGTCCACGGCGCCGTCCCGCACCGCCGGCATGATCTCCTGGAACGGCAGGACCCTGATCTCGCGCGGGCCGGCCGTGAGGCGCTCGGCTGCCCAGACGCGCAGCAGCAGGTAGGCGGTGGACCGCTCGCTCGGCACGGCCACGACGGCCCCGTCGAGCAAGGACGGGGTCGGTGCGGGCCCGTCGCCGTCCGCGCGGACGACCACGAGCGGTCCGCACCCGTGCCCGAGCGCACCGCCGGTCGGCAGCAGCGCGTACCGGTCCAGGAAGGCGGGCAGCGCCGCGTAGGAGACCTTGAGGACGTCGAGCTCGCCGCGCCGGGCGAGCTCGTTGGTGACGTCGATGTCCGCGATGGTCACCTCGGTGCGCGGCGCACCCGGGATCAGCCCGTGGTTCCAGGCGTGGAAGACGAAGGTGTCGTTGGGGCACGGCGAGTGGGCCAGGGACACGGCGTCGGACATGGCGGCCTCCTCCTTCTCTGTCGCGGTCGAGGGGCTTCGCCCCGGTGTGTCTCCGGACAACCTGCCCTCTCGCGGGGCGCCGCGCTCGGTCCGTCCGGAAGGTGTGGTGATTTCCCCAGCTGCCGGGGCCCACGATGTGTGCAGAACTGGAGGTGCGGACATGACGATCACGGACCAGACGGAGACGCTCACCGGCCAGTGGCTGAGCCTGGACCTCGACGAGTGGACCCGGCGCGTGGTGCGCAGGCATTTCGATCCGGTCGACGGCAGCGCCTATTGGCTGCGCCGCCGAGACGGGCTTGACTTCGATCCGCGCGACATCACCCGGTACGCGGAGCTGGCCGCGTTCGGCTTCTTCGACCTCGAGGAACTGCGCGACCTCGACCCGGTCGAGCTGGTCCCGGCGGCCGTCGCGCGTCCGCTGGGCGGGCGCGTGTGGGAGTCGGGCGGCACCACCGGCCGCCCCGGCCGGGTGTTCTACACCGAGTCCATGTCCGCGCACCACGCCGCCTGGCGGCGCTTCGGGCTCGAGGCCACCGGCTTCGAGCCCGGACGCAGCTGGCTCTACGCCTGCCCGAGCGGGCCGCACATCGTCGGGCGCGGCGCGTATCAGATCGCCGAGCTCTACCGCTCCACGGTCTACTCGATCGACCTGGACCCGCGGCTGATCAAGCGGTACATCCGGCGGGGCGCCGCGGCCGAGGCCAACGCGTACGTGGACCATGTCGTCGAGCAGGTCGTCGAGATCCTGGACACCGGCCGGATCGACTATCTCGAGACCACCCCGGCGCTGCTGCAGGCGCTCATCAACCGGCGGCCCGAGCTGGTCGCCGCGCTGGCGGGCGTCGGGCTCGGCGGCACTCAGTTCACCTCCGCCATGTACCGCCACTTCCGCGGCGTGCTCGGCGGCGGGCTGATCGGCACCACCTACGGGAACACCCTCGGCTGCGCGATCGGGCTGCCCGCCGAGAGCGGCGGGGACATCCTCCCCTACGTGCCGAGCTATCCGCAGGTGACGATGCAGGTCGTCGATCGGGAGGACCCGACGCGCGAGGTGGCCGCGGGCGTGCTCGGCCGGGTGCGCCTGACGGTGCTGCACGATGACCTGTTCCTGCCGAACATCCTCGAGCGGGACCAGGCGGTGCGCTACCGGACCGACGGGCGCTGGCCCTGCGACGGCGTGGCCAATGTCAGGCCCCTGCAGAACGGGGAGCTCGTGGCCGAGGGCCTCTACTGATCCCGTCCCGCGACGCACCAGGGACCGAGACCATCCGCTCCGGCGGAGCCCACCGTAAGGGGAACGGAACACAGATGGCTGACGAGGACAAGCTCCGCGACTACCTCAAGCGGGTGACCGCGGATCTGCGGACGGCCAACCGGCGGCTGCGCGAGTTCGAGGAACGCGAGCACGAGCCCATCGCCGTGGTGTCGATGTCCTGCCGTCTGCCCGGCGGGGTGGACAGCCCGGAGCAGTTGTGGGAAGCGCTGATCGAGGGCCGTGACGCCGTCGGCGGCACGCCGCCGGGACGCGGCTGGAATCTGGACGAGCTCCACGACGCCGACCCCGCGCGGCCGGGCACCACCTATGCCCGCACGGGCGGCTTCCTGCAGGACGCCGACGCCTTCGACGCCGGGTTCTTCGGCATCTCGCCGCGCGAGGCGCTGGCCATGGACCCGCAGCAGCGACTGCTGCTCGAGGTGTCCTGGGAGGCGTTCGAGCGCGCCGGGATCCCGCCGGAGCAGCTGCGCGGCCCGGGCAGCGGCGTGTTCATCGGCGCGAGCCAGCACGGGTACGGCATGCTCGCGCCCGCTGGTCCCGGTGTCGAGGACGTCGTGGAGGGGCACAGGCTCACCGGGGGCGCGAGCGCCGTGCTTTCGGGGCGGCTCGCCTACACGTACGGGTTCGAGGGCCCGGCGGTCACGGTGGACACGATGTGCTCGTCCTCGCTGGTGGCCCTGCATCTCGCGGTCGGCTCGCTGCGCCGCGGCGAGTGCTCGGCGGCGCTGGTCGGCGGCGTGACCGTGATGGCGAGTCCGGCTCCCTTCATCGAGTTCAGCCGGCAGCGCGGGCTGTCCGCGGACGGCCGGTGCCGCTCCTTCTCCGCGGACGCCGACGGCACCGGCTGGGGCGAGGGGGTGGCCGTGCTGCTGCTCGAGCGCCTGTCCGAGGCCCGTCGGCGCGGGCACCGGGTGCTCGCGGTGATCCGCGGCAGCGCGGTCAACCAGGACGGCACGAGCAACGGTCTGACCGCGCCGAACGGCCCGGCCCAGCAGCGGGTGATCCAGGCCGCGCTGGCCGACGCCGGGCTTGCCCCGGCCGACGTGGACGCGGTCGAGGCGCACGGGACGGCCACCCTGCTCGGCGACCCGATCGAGGCGCAGGCGCTGCTGGCCGTCTACGGCCGGGGCCGGCCGGCGGAGCGGCCGCTGTGGCTCGGCACGCTCAAGTCGAACTTCGGCCACACCCAGGCCGCCTCCGGGCTCGTCGGCGTGGTCAAGACGGTTCTGGAGCTGAGGCACGGCCTGCTGCCCAAGACCCTGCACGTGTCCGAGCCGACCCCGCGGGTCGACTGGGCAGACGGCGGCGTGCGGCTGCTCACCGAGGCGAGGCCGCTGCCCGAGACGGGCCGCGCGCACCGGGTCGCGGTCTCCTCCTTCGGCGCAAGCGGAACCAACGCGCACGCGGTCCTCGAGCAGGCGCCGAGCCCCGACGAGGGCGAAGCCGACCGCCACGAGGCGCAGCCCGCGGCCGGGACCCGGCTTCCGCCCGTGCTGCCCTACCTGCTGTCGGCCAAGACCGAGCAGGCGCTGCGGGTCCAGGCGGCGAACCTGCGCGGACTGCTGAGCCGGAACACGGACATCGCGGACCTCGACCTCGCCTACTCGCTCTCCGCCACCCGCACCCGACTCGAGCACCGCGCGGTCGTGGTGGCTTCCGGCCGGGCCGCGCTGCTGGACGCGCTGACCGGGCTGTCCGAGGACAGGCTGGGCGTGGGCGGCGAGGTCGCCACGGCTGTCCCGGGCGAGGGCACGACGGCCTTCATGTTCTCCGGCCAGGGCGCCCAGCGGGCGGGCGCGGGGCGCGAGCTGTATGCCGCGTTCCCGGTCTTCGCCGCCGCGCTCGACGAGCTGTGCGAGCAGTTCGACGGCGAGCTCGAACATCCGCTGCGCGACCTGCTGTTCGCGGACGAGGGCAGCCCGCAGGCCGCGCTGCTCCAGCAGACCGCTTACACCCAGCCGGCACTGTTCGCCGTCGAGACCGCGCTCTACCGGCTCGTCACTTTCTGGGGCCTGACGCCCGACTACCTGATCGGCCACTCGATCGGGGAGCTGACCGCCGCGCACCTGGCCGGCGTCTTCTCGACGGCCGACGCCTGCCGCCTGGTGGCCGCACGCGGCCGGCTGATGCAGGAGCTGCCAGCGGGCGGCGGCATGCTGGCGGTCCGCGCGGCGCAGGGCCACGTCCTCGCGTTGCTCGCGCAGGGGACCGACGCGGCCGACGCGGTCAGCGTGGCCGCGGTCAACGGACCGGAGTCCGTCGTGCTCTCGGGCGACGCGGCGGTGCTCGGCCGGCTCCGGGCCACGCTCGCCGAGCGGGGCGTCGAGGCGACCTGGCTCAAGGTGAGCCACGCCTTCCACTCGCCACTGGTCGAACCGATGCTCGAGGAGTTCCGGGCGGTCGCCGAGAGCGTGCGCTACCACGCGCCGAACCTGCCGATCGTCTCGAATCTGACCGGTGAGCTCGCCGATCCCGAGGAACTGTGCACGCCTGACTACTGGGTCCGGCATGTGCGCCGCCCTGTCCTGTTCGCCGCGGGTCTCGGCACACTCGCCGCCGCGGGCGTCGACGTCCTGCTGGAGCTCGGCCCCGGCCACACGCTCAGCGCGATGGCCCCGGCCACCGTCGGCTCCTCCGTGACCGTCGCCCCGGTGCTGCGCCGGGACCGGCCGGAGGCCGCGACGCTGCTGGGCGCGCTCGGCCGCGCCTACGCGACCGGGGCCGAGCCTGACTGGACCGGAATGATCGAGAGCTGGGGCCCGGGCCGGCGCGTCGAGCTCCCGGTGTACCCGTTCGAGCACGAGCGGTACTGGCTCGCCGCACCCGCCGCCCTCCCCGCCGATCCCGGCCGGCTCGCCGACGCCGAGTTCTGGGAGAGCGTCGAGCAGGGCGACGGCGCCGCGCTCGCCGACCGGCTCCACCTGCCCGCCGCCGCCCTCGACGAGGTGCTTCCGGCCCTGTCCACGTGGCGGCGCCGGACGAGGGACGCCGCCCGCATCGACTCCTGGCGCCACCGCGTGGGCTGGCGACGCCACGAATCGGGCCCGGTGAACACCGTGGAGCTGAGCGGCACGTGGCTCGTCGTGCACGGAGCGGACCGGCCGGTCCCCGCCGACTGCCTGGACGCGCTCGCCGGCGCGGGGGCCGAGCTCGTCCCGCTGGGCGTGGACCCGGCCGCCGAGGAGGACCGGAGCGAGGTGGCCAAGCTGATCCGCGGCGCGCTCGACGGCCGTCCGCCGCGCGGCGTGCTGAGCTTCCTCGCGGACGACGAGCGCCCGCACCCGCTGCACTCCGCGGTGAGCCTCGGCCTGTCCGGGACGCTCACGCTGATGCACGCCCTCCAGGACGCGGGGCTTCGCACCCCGCTCTGGCTGGCCACCCGCGGCGCGGTGTCGGTCAACGTCGAGGATGCGGAGCCGAGCCCGGCGCAGGCCGCCGTGTGGGGCCTCGGCCGCGTCTTCGCCCTCGAACAGCCCGAACGGTGGGGCGGGCTGGTCGACCTCGATCCCGCGCCGGACGCGGCCGAGCCCGCCGGGCTCGCCGCCGTCCTCGCCGGGCTCGACGCGGAGGACCAGACGGCGCTGCGCCGCGACGGGCTCTACCTGCGCCGCCTCTGGCCCGCCGCGCCCTCGCGCGGTGAGGCCGAACCCGCGTCCTCCCGCGGCACCGCGCTGATCACCGGCGGCACCGGCGGCCTCGGCCTCCAGGTCGCCCGCCGCCTGATCCGCTCAGGTACCGAGCACCTCGTGCTGCTCAGCCGCCGAGGTTCGGACGCGCCCGGCACCGCCGAGGCGGTCGCCCGGCTGCGCGAGCTCGCCGAGGGGGTCACCGTCGTCGTCGAGGCCTGCGACGTCGCCGACCGGGCGGCGCTGGCCGCCGCCGTCGAGCGCGCCCGCGCCGCGCACGGCCCGATCCGCACCGTCGTGCACGCGGCCGGCGTCGGCCGGCTCGCCCCCGTCGCCGAACTCGACCTCGCCGAGCTCGACCGCGCGATCTCCGCGAAGCTGCGCGGTGCCGCGAACCTCGACGCGCTGTTCGCCGAACCCGAGGCGGACGTATTCGTGCTCTTCTCCTCGATCGCGGGCGTCTGGGGCAGCAGCGGGCATGGCGCCTACGCCGCCGCGAACGCCTATCTGGACGCGCTCGCCGAGCGGCGCGTCGCGCGCGGGCTGCCGGGAACCGCCGTCGCGTGGGGCATGTGGAGCCCGGAGAGCGGCGGCATGACCGCTCATGCCGACGCCGTCGGCACCTCCTGGCACGGGCTCGGGCAGCTGCCGGCCGAGGCGGCGCTCGACGCGCTCGACGGGGCCCTCGCGGACGGCGATCCGAACCTCGTCGTCGCCGACGTGGACTGGTCCCACTTCCTGCCCGCGTTCACCGCCGCCCGGCCACGGCCGCTGTTCGGCGAGCCGCCCTACGCCGACGCGGTCGGCGGCGGACGCCGCGCGGAACCCGCGGACGCCGGGGCCGCCGGAAGGGCGCTGCGCGAACGGCTGTCCGGCCTGGCGCCGGCCGACCGGCACAAGGAACTGAACGAGCTGGTCCGCACGGCCTGCGCGGCGGCGCTCGGGCACGCCGGGGCCGCCTCCGTGGACCCGTCCCGGGCCTTCAGGGAACTCGGCCTCGACTCGCTCACCGCCATCGAGCTGCGCAACCGGCTCGTCGCGGCCACCGGCCTCGACCTGCCGAGCACGCTCGTCTACGACCACCCGAGCTGCGCGGAGCTGGCCTGCCATCTGGCGACCGAACTGTCCGGCGCCGCGGCGGCGCCGGCCGCCCCGCGTGTGGCGGTCGCGGCGCAGGTCGAGGACGATCCGATCGCGATCGTCGGCATGGCCTGCCGGTATCCGGGCGGCGTCGAGTCGCCGGAGGAGCTGTGGCAGCTGCTCGCCGCGGGCGCCGACGCCATCACGCCGTTCCCGGCCGACCGCGGCTGGGATCTCGACGAGCTGTTCGACGAGGACCCGGACCAGCCGGGCACCAGCTCCGTGCGCGAGGGCGGATTCGTGCGCACCGCGGCCGATTTCGACGCCGGTTTCTTCGGCATCTCCCCGCGCGAGGCGCTGGCCATGGACCCGCAGCAGCGACTGCTGCTCGAGGTCGCCTGGGAGGCCTTCGAGCGCGCGGGCCTGAGCCGGGAGCGGCTGCGCGGCAGCTCCGCCGGCGTCTACATCGGGATCAGCGGCAACGACTACGCCGCGCTCGCCGGGGCGGGCGCGGACGGCGCCGAGGGACACCTGATCACCGGTAACGAGACCAGCGTCGCCTCCGGCCGGATCGCCTACAGCTTCGGGCTCGAGGGCCCGGCCGTCAGCGTGGACACGGCCTGCTCCTCCTCGCTCGTCGCCCTGCACCAGGCCGCCGCCGCGCTGCGCCGCGGCGAGTGCGGGCTCGCGCTGGTCGGCGGCGTGGCCGTGATGGCCTCCCCGGCGCCCTTCGTCGGCTTCAGCCGTCAGCGCGGCCTCGCCGCCGACGGCCGCTGCAAGGCCTTCAGCGAGGGCGCCGACGGCATGGCCCTGGCCGAGGGCGCCGGCGCGATCGTGCTCGCGCGGCTGTCCGACGCCCGCCGGGAGGGCCGCCCGGTGCTGGCCCTCGTGCGCTCCAGCGCGATCAACCAGGACGGCGCGAGCAACGGCCTGACCGCCCCGAGCGCCCCGTCGCAGCACCGGGTGATCCTCGCGGCCCTGGCCGCCGGGGGCTTCGACGCGACGGACGTGGACGCGGTGGAGGCGCACGGCACCGGCACCGCGCTCGGCGACCCGATCGAGGCCAGGGCCCTGCTGGCCGCCTACGGCCGGGACCGCGACCCGCGCACGCCGCTCTGGCTCGGCTCGGTGAAGTCGAACATCGGGCACACCCAGGCGGCGGCGGGCATGGCCGGGATCATCAAGATGGTGATGGCGATGCGCCACGGCGTGCTGCCCGCCACGCTGCACGCCGAGACGCCCACCTCGCACGTGGACTGGGGGCAGGGCGAGATCCGGCTGCTGTCCGAGCAGCGCGCCTGGCCCGCGCGGCCCGGTCGGCCGCGGCGCGCGGGCGTGTCCTCCTTCGGGATCAGCGGCACGAACGCCCACGTGATCCTCGAGGAGCCGGCCGCGGACGAGGCCCCCATGAACGGACCGCGGGTCCTGCCCGGCGCCGACGGCGCCGCCGGACGGGACCCGCGCGTCCACCTGCCCGCGACGCCGACGGCCTGGGTCCTGTCCGCGCGGGACAGGGACGCGCTGCGCGGCCAGGCGGAGCGTCTGCGCACGTTCGTCGCGGCCCGTCCCGAGCTCGCCCCGGCCGAGATAGGCGGGGCCCTGATCTCGGGCCGGTCGGTCTTCGAGCACCGTGCGGTCGTCCTCGGCGAGGACGCCGACCGGCTCGCCGCGGGCCTGCGCGCCCTGGCCGCGGGCGAGGCCGGGCAGCCCGCGGAACCGGGCGTGCGGGTGGCCGCCGGCGTGGCCGACCTGGCGGGCAAGACGGTGTTCGTCTTCCCCGGCCAGGGCGCGCAGTGGGCCGGCATGGCGGCCGAACTGCTGGAGACCTGCCCGCCGTTCGCGGCGACCGTCGCGGAGTGCGAGGCCGCCTTCGCGCCGCACGTCGACTGGTCGCTGACCGCCGTGCTGCGCCAGGACCCCGGAGCTCCCGGCCTCGACCGGGTCGACGTCGTCCAGCCCGCGTCCTTCGCCGTGATGCTCGCGCTGGCCGGACTGTGGCGCGCCGCCGGGGTCGAGCCGGACGCGGTGCTCGGTCATTCGCAGGGCGAGATCGCCGCCGCCTGCCTCGCCGGAGCGCTCAGCCTCGAGGACGCCGCGCGCGTGGTGACCCTGCGCAGCCGCGCGATCCTCGCCCTGAGCGGGGCCGGCGGCATGGTCTCCCTGGCCGTGGACGCCGCCGCGGCGCACGAGCTGATCGCGCCGTTCGACGGCCGGATCTCGGTCGCCGCTCGCAACGGGCCGCGCTCGGTGGTCGTCGCGGGGGACGCCGACGCGCTGGAGACGCTGCTGGCCGACCTCGCGGCGACGGACGTCAGGGCGCGGCGGATCGCCGTGGACTACGCCTCGCACTCGGCGCAGGTCGAGCGGATCGAGGAAGAGCTCGCGCACCTGCTGGCGCCGATCCACCCGCGCGCCGCGCGGATCCGGCTGCTCTCGACCGTCACCGGCGAGTGGCTGACCGGACCGGAGCTCGGACCCGAGTACTGGTACCGGAACCTGCGTCAGAGCGTGGCGTTCGAAGGCGGTGTGCGCCGCCTGGTCGAGGAGGGCTTCCGGCTGTTCGTGGAGTGCAGCCCGCACCAGGTGCTCGGGCTGGCGATCCAGCAGACCGTGGAGGACACCCCGGCGGCCGGGGAGCCCGTGGCCGTGCTCGGCTCGCTGCGCCGGGACGAGGGCGGCCTAGACCGCTTCCGGCTCTCGCTGGCCGAGGCGTACGTGCGCGGCGCGGCGGTGGACTGGTCGCGCGACTACGATGCGGCCGGCCCGGTCCGCTTCGAACTGCCCACCTACGCGTTCCAACGCAGCCGCTACTGGCCGGCCGCGGAGCCTGCCGCCGAGCGCGGCGCGTCCGCGTCCGACGCCTCGTCAGACGACGTGGACGCCCGCTTCTGGGCCGCGGTCGAGCGCGAGGATGTCAGTGATCTGTCACGCGTCCTCGACATCGCGGAGGACGGACTCGGCGAGGTGCTGCCGGCGCTCGGCGCCTGGCGCCGCCGCACCAAGGACCGGCTCCGCCTCGACCGCCGGCGCTACCGCGTCGTCTGGCGGCCGGTGGCCGGGACCGCCTCGGACGCGGCATCCCGGCTGAGCGGCCTTTGGCTGCTGCCGTTGCCGGCCGAGGGGCTCGGCGAGGAGGCGATCGAGCGGGTCCGCGCCGGTCTCGAGCGCAACGGCGCGCGCGTCCTGCCCGTCCCGGCCGGCTCGGACGGGCAGGACCGCGAAGCCTTCGCCCGCCGGATCGAGGCCGCGCTCGCCGCCGAGCCGGCCCCGACCCCGATCGACGGCGTGGTCTCGCTGCTCGGCCTGGACGAACGGTCCTTCGCCGCGCCCGGCGAGCAGGCCGCGGCCGATACGGTCTCGGCCGGACTGGCCGGCACGCTCGCGCTGGTCCAGGCGCTCGGCGACCTCGGCATCGCGGCCCCGCTGTGGGCGGTGACCAGGGGAGCGGTCTCGATCGGCCGCGCGGACCCGCTGCGCAGCCCGTTCCAGGCGGCGCTGTGGGGATTCGGACGGATCGCGGCGCTCGAGCACCCGGACCGCTGGGGCGGTCTTGCCGATCTGCCGGAGACCGTGGACGACGCGGCCGTCGACCGGCTCGCCGTGGTCCTCGCCGGCCTCGACGGCGAGGACCAGGCCGCCGTGCGCCCCTCCGGCCTGTTCGCCCGACGCCTCTCCCGCGCCCCGCGTACCCGGTCCGGCGTGCCGCGCGAGGCCTGGCGTCCGCGCGGCACCGTGCTGGTCACCGGCGGTACCGGCGGGCTCGGCGCCCACCTCGCCCGGCACCTCGCCCGCACGGGCGCGCCGCACCTGCTGCTGGTCAGCCGCCGCGGCTCGGACGCGCCGGGCGCCGAGGAACTGCACGCGGAACTGCTCGAGTTCGGTGCGCAGACTGTGACCGTCGCCGCGTGCGACGTGTCGGACCGGTCCGCACTGGCCGCGCTCCTCGACGGCATCCCGGAGCAGCACCCGCTGAGCTCGGTGATGCACGTCGCGGGCGTCCTCGACGACGGTGTCGTCGATGCGCTCACCGCGCAGCGCCTCGCGGTCGTCGCCGGTCCCAAGTCCGACGCCGCACTGCACCTGCACGAGCTGACCCGGGGCCTGGACCTCGACGCGTTCGTGCTCTTCTCCTCGCTCGCCGGCACGCTCGGCGGCCCCGGCCAGGGCGGTTACGCCGCGGCGAATGCCTACCTCGACGCGCTCGCCCGCGCCCGCCGCGCGGAGGGACTGCCCGCGACCTCGGTGGCCTGGGGCGTATGGAGCGGCGGCGGCCTCGCCGACGACGAGGTCGTCCGGCGCGTCCGGCGCACCGGGATGCTCGCGCTCGACCCCGAGAGCGGCATGGCCGCGCTCCAGCGCGCCCTCGACGAGGACGAGGTCTGCCCGGTCATCGCGGACATCGACTGGTCGCGCCACGCCGACGCCTTCACCTCGACGCGCCCGAGCCCGGCCCTGCGCGACCTGCCCGACCTGCGCACGGCCGGCTCCCCGGCAACCGCCGCCGCGACCGTTCCCGACGCCGCCGGCGAGGGCTCGGCCGCGGAGCTGGTCGCGCGGCTGGCCGGGATGCCCGCCGCCGAGCGGGAGCGCACGCTCGCGGCGCTGGTGCGCTCGCTGGCCGCCGCGGTCCTCGGACACACCGACTCCGACGCGATCTCGGCCGCCCGGGCGTTCCGTGATCAGGGCTTTGACTCGCTCACCGCGGTCGACCTGCGCAACCGGCTCGCGGCGGCCACCGGCCTGCGGCTGCCGGTGACCCTGGTGTTCGACCGGCCGACGGCCACCGTGCTCGCCCGGGACCTCGCCGTCCGGCTGTTCGGCGAGCAGGGCGCGAGCGTCGGTGCCGACGCGCCGCGCACCGTCCCGGCCGCGCCGCCGGTCCCGGCCGCCACCGCCTCGGTCCCGGCCGCCGACCCGATCGCGATCGTCGCCATGACCTGCCGGTACCCCGGCGGGGTGAGCACGCCAGAGCAGCTGTGGGACGTGGTGGCCGAGGGCGTCGACGCGGTCGGCGGGTTCCCGGTGAACCGGGGCTGGGACCTGGCCGGGCTCTACGATCCGAACCCCGACAACCCCGGCACCTGCTACACCCGGCAGGGCGGCTTCCTCTACGACGCGGACGCCTTCGACCCCGGCTTCTTCGGGATCTCCCCGCGCGAGGCGCTGGCCATGGATCCGCAGCAGCGGCTGCTGCTCGAGACCTCGTGGGAGGCGTTCGAACGCGCCGGGATCGACCCGCACTCGATGCGCGGCGGCCAGGTCGGCGTCTTCGTTGGATCCAACTACCACGACTACGTCTGCCGGTTGCACGACGCCCCGGCGGGTTTCGAAGGCCAGTTGGCGCTCGGCAGCGCGGGCAGCGTGGCCTCCGGCCGCATCTCCTACCTGCTCGGCCTCGAGGGCCCCGCGATCACCGTGGACACCGCGTGCTCCTCGTCCCTGGTCGCGCTGCACCTGGCGGTGCAGGCGCTGCAACGGGGCGAGTGCGAGATGGCGCTCGCCGGCGGCGTGACCGTGATCTCCTCCCCGGAGACCTTCATCGAGTTCAGCCGCCAGCGCGCGCTGTCCCCGGACGGCCGCTGCAAGGCCTTCGCGGAGGGCGCCGACGGGGCCGGCTGGGCCGAGGGCGTCGGCATGCTGTTGGTGGAGAGGCTGTCCGCAGCGAAGGCCAAGGGGCACAAGGTGCTCGCGCTCATCGCGGGCAGCGCCGTGAACCAGGACGGCGCGAGCAATGGCCTGACCGCGCCGAACGGCCCGTCGCAGCAGCGGGTGATCCACGCCGCGCTCGCCGCCGCCGGTCTCCGGCCGCACGAGGTGGACGCGGTGGAGGCGCACGGCACCGGCACCTCGCTCGGCGACCCGATCGAGGCCGAGGCCCTGCTGGCCACCTACGGCCGGGGCCGCGAGGCCGGGCAGCCGCTCTGGCTCGGCTCCGTCAAGTCGAACATCGGCCACGCCCAGGCCGCGGCCGGGGTCGCGGGCATCATCAAGATGGTGCTCGCGATGCGGCACCGCGTGCTGCCCAAGAGCCTGCACATCGACGCGCCGTCCTCGCGCATCGACTGGACCGCCGGCTCGGTCGAACTGCTCACCGAGGCCCGCGCCTGGGAGCGGGCGGGCGCCGACCGTCCGCGCCGCGCCGGGGTCTCCGCCTTCGGCATCAGCGGCACCAACGCGCACGTCATCCTGGAGCAGGCCGCTGAGACACCGGCCGAGGAGACCGTCCCGGCCGCGCCCGCGGGCGGGCTCCCGGTCATCCCGTGGCTCGTCTCGGCGCGCGGCGAGGAAGCCTTGCGCGCCCAGGCCGCGAGGCTCGCCGACGCGCTGTCCGCCGACGAGGATCGGCAGCCTGCCGAGGTCGCCGTCGCGCTGGCCGCGACCCGCTCAACCTTCGAATACCGCGCCGCCGTTCTCGGCTCCGACCGCGCCGAACTGCTCTCCGGGCTGCGCGCCCTCGCCGAGGGCCGCTCCGACGCGCGGGTGACCGTCGGCCGCGCCACGGGCGGACGCACCGCCTGGGTGTTCACCGGACAGGGCTCGCAGTGGCCCGGCATGGCCCGCGAGCTGTACGACGCGTTCCCCGGATTCGCCCGCCGGCTGGACGCGGTGTGCGCCGAGTTCGACGTGCTGCTCGACTTCCCGCTGCGCGACGTGCTGCTGAGCACCGACGTCGAGGTTGATCGGACGGGCGTTGCCCAGCCCGCGATCTTCGCGATGGAGGTCGCGCTGGCCGGTCTGCTCGCGTCGTGGGGCTTGGTGCCGGAATGTGTCGCGGGCCACTCGATCGGCGAGTATGCCGCCGCGTACGTCGCGGGGGTCTTCTCGCTTGCCGACGCGTGCCGTCTGGTCGCGGCTCGTGGAACCCTGATGCAGGCCCTGCCTTCCGGCGGTGCGATGCTGGCGGTCGGCGCCGACTGGGATCGGGTCGAGCCCTGGTGCGGCGACGGCGCCTGGCTCGCGGCCGTCAACGCCCCCGGGTCCGTGGTCGTCTCCGGCACCCGCGAAGCCGTCGAGGCGATCCGCGAACGCTGCGAGGCCGAGGGCGTCCGGTCCTCCCGGCTGCGGGTGAGCCACGCGTTCCACTCGGGCCTGATGGACCCGATGCTGGCCGGCTTCCGCGCCGTGGCCGAGTCCGCCGAGTACCGCGTCCCGACCACATCCATGGTCTCCACGGTGACCGGGCGGCTCGAATCGGACCGGTGGACCGAGCCCGGCTACTGGGTGGAGCAGGTCCGCTCGCCGGTCGGCTTCGCCGACGCCGTGGCCGAACTGCGCACCCGCGGCGTCTCCCGCTTCCTCGAGGTCGGGCCCGACTCCGTGCTCACCGCGATGGTCGGCCGCTGCCTGGAGGCCGAGGACTCCTCGAAGCCCGCGCACGCGGTGCCGCTGCTGCGCCGCGACCGCGAGGCCCGGCCCGCGCAGCTCGTGCACGCCCTCGCCGCGCTGCACACGAGCGCCGCAGGGCCGGACTGGCTCCAGGTCTTCGGGCTCGACAGCGCGCCCCGCCCCGAACTGCTGCCCGCCCTGCCCACCTACGCCTTCCAGCGGCAGCACTACTGGCTGGAGGCCGATCCGGCGCCGGCCGCGACCGACCCCGCCGCGCTCGGCCAGCGCGCGCTCGGACACCCGCTGCTCGGCGCGGCCGTGCAACTGGCCGCGGGCGGCCTGCTGCTGACCGGCCGGCTGTCCCTGGACTCCCACCCGTGGCTCGCCGATCACGCCATCGAGGGCGTGGTCGTCGTGCCCGGCACGGCGCTGGTCGAACTCGCCGTCCGGGCGGGCGACGAGGCGGGGCTCCCGCTGATCGAGGAGCTGACCCTCTCCGTGCCGCTGGTGCTGCCCGCGGACGTGGCGGTGGACGTCCAGGTGTCCGTCGGCGAGCCGGACGAGTGGGGTCATCGGGTCGTCGAGATCCACGCGAGGGCCGAGAACGCCCTCGACGACGCTCCCTGGACCACCCACGCGACCGGCCGCCTCGCGCTCAGCCGCCAGCACGTCGTCGCCGACCTGACCGCCTGGCCCCCGGTCGGCGCCGAACCGCTGCCGCTGGACGGCTTCTACCGGCGCCTGGCCGAGGGCGGGTTCGCCTACGGGCCCGGATTCCAGGGCCTGCGCGCCGCCTGGCGCCGCGGCGACGAGGTCTTCGCCGAGGTCGCGCTGCCCGAGGCCGAAGCGGGCGCGGCCGACCGCTTCCGGCTGCACCCCGCGCTCCTGGACGCGGCCCTGCACACGATCGCGCTTCGCCGCGAGACGGGCGAGAAGGCCCTGGTGCCCTTCTCGTTCGCCGACGTCTCCCTGTACGCCACCGGAGCCGCGCACCTGCGGGTGCGCCTGGTCCCGAAGTCCGGCGACGCCGTATCGGTGGACCTCGCGGACGCGCTCGGCGCGCCCGTCGCGTCCGTCGGCGAACTGACGATGCGTCCGGTCGCCGCGGAGCAGCTCAAGGCCGCGGGCTCGGCCTACCACGAGTCGCTGTTCCGGGTCGAGATGGTGATGGCCCCGGTGGACCCGCTGGCCGGGACGCTGCACGAACGCTGGGCGGTGCTCGGCGACGCCGAGGCCGGACGGGTGCTCAAGGCGCTCGCCACCGCGGACGGCGTCATCGCCGAGTCCTTTCCGAACCTGGCCGTCCTGCGCGCCGCCGTGGCCGACGGCGCCCCGGTGCCGGACCGGGTGTTCGTGCCCTGCTTCGGCGAGGAGGTGCACGACGGCGACCTGATCTCCCGGATCAGGGAGGCGACCTACTGGGCGCTCGAACTGGTGCAGCAGTGGCTCGTGGACGGGCGCTTCGGCGCCTCGCGCCTGGTGTTCGTCACCCAGTGCGCGAGCGGCGAGGAGGTGCGGGACCTCGTGTGGGCGCCGGTGTGGGGCCTGGTGCGCTCGGCCCAGTCCGAGCACCCGGACCGGTTCACGCTGGTCGACGTCGACGAACGCGACGTCTCCTACGCGGCGCTGGCCGCGGCGGTGGCCTGCGGCGAGCCGAACGTGGCCATCCGGGTCGGCGCGGTGCACGTGCCGCGTCTGAGCCGGGTCGCGGTCCGGGTCGGCGAGACCCCCTCGGCGGTCTGGGACCCGGCCGGCACGGTGCTGGTGACCGGCGGCACCGGCGGCCTCGGCGGCCTGGTCGCCCGGCACCTGGTCGCCGAGCACGGAGTACGCCGCCTGGTGCTCACCTCGCGGCGCGGCCCCGGCGCCCCCGGCGCGCGCGAGCTCAAGGCGGAGCTCGAGGCCCTGGGAGCCGAGGTGGTCGTCGAGGCCTGCGACGTCGCGGACCGGGCGCAGCTGGCCCGGGTGATCGACTGGATCGGCACGGAGTTCCCGCTGCGCGGGGTCGTGCACACCGCGGGCGTCGTGGACGACGGCACGATCGGCTCGCTCACCCCCGAGCGGGTGGACGCCGTGCTGCGGCCGAAGGTGGACCCGGCGCTGAGCCTGCACGAGCTCACCCACGGGATGCAGCTGTCCGCCTTCGTGATGTTCTCCTCGCTGGCCGGCACCCTCGGCGGTACCGGACAGGCGAACTACGCTGCTGCCAACACCTTTCTCGACGCGCTCGCGCAGCGGCGCCGCGCCGAGGGCCTGCCCGCGCTCTCGCTGGCCTGGGGACTGTGGGACGAGTCCGTCGGCATGGGCAGCCGCCTCGGCGGCGTGCATCTGGAGCGGATGAGCCGCGGCGGCGTGACCGCGCTCTCGCCCGAGGAGGGCCTGGCGCTGTTCGACGTCGCCTGCGCGAGCGCCGACGCGGTGCTCGTCCCGGTGCGGATCATCGTGGACACGATCCGCGCCGCGGTCGGCCCCGAGTCGGTGCCGGCGATGCTGCGCGCCCTGGTCAGCAGGCCGGAGCGGCGCGCGGTGGCCGCCGCCCTGACGGCCGAGGCGCGTACCGCGGGCGCCTTCGCCCTGCACCCCGCGAACACCTCGCGCGAGGACCGCGAGCGTGCTCTGCTCGAACTGGTGCGGGTCGAGGCCGCGATCGTGCTCGGGTATCCGGGCGCGGCCTCGGTCGAGCCGGACCGCGGCTTCCTCGAGCTCGGCTTCGACTCGCTCACCGCGCTGGAACTGCGCAACCGGCTGACCGCGGAGACGGGCCTGAAGCTGCCCGCCACGATCCTGTTCGACTATCCGACGCCGGTCGGCATGGCCGCGCACCTGCTGGACAAGCTGGCCCCCGCGACCGAACAGCCCGCGATCGCCCCGGCACGCGCGGGCGCGACGGCCCGCACCGGCGTCCGGCCGGACGCGGCGCGGGACCCGATCGTCATTGTGGGCATGGCGTGCCGGTATCCGGGCGGGGTCATCTCTCCGGATGGACTGTCGGAGCTGGTTTCCT
>Ga0302314_10007565_pt1 | contig 19514 bp, 16 predicted proteins | sample III_Palsa_N2_3_FD_200533 | JGI IMG/M metagenome (GOLD analysis project Ga0302314, IMG submission 200533) | Peat permafrost microbial communities from Stordalen Mire near Abisko, Sweden - III_Palsa_N2_3 | ecosystem: Environmental > Terrestrial > Soil > Palsa > Peat permafrost | place: Sweden...
ACCAGGCCTCGGAGCTGCTGATCGGCGTCATCACCCACGGGTACAAGCTGCTCGAGGTGCCCGCCACCATCCACAAGCGGGCGGTCGGCGAGTCCAAGAAGGGCCAGAACCCGCTCTACAAGCTGCACATCCCGGGGCTGAACAACGTCTTCTACGGCAGCCGGTTCATGCGGGTCGTCCTCGGCACCTGGTGGCGCGAGAGCCGCCGCCGCAACCGCCGCCGGTAACGTCGCCTGGCGGCGCGGGCAACGCCCCATACCGTACGCGAAAGGCCTGGAACGCCAATTCGTTCCAGGCCTTTTCCCTGGGGTGAAACCAGGGACCGTTCGACAGAAGGATTTTGAATTTACGACTTGGCGTTGGAGGGCTTCGCGGCCGGGTCGGCGGAGTTGGCCGCTGGCGTCACGACCACCGCGGGGGCGGACGACGCGGCGTCGGATGCGGCGGCGGCGGTCACGTCGGCCGGCGACGGGGCGGTGCGGGTGCCCGGGGGCACCGAGTCTGGGCCGGTGGCGGCCGCGCGGGCGGCGGTGGTGCGGTCGGCGAAGAGCACGTAGTGGAAGATCATGAACCGCAGGATGAACGTCACGACGTTAGCCGCCAGGTACACCAGCCCGACGACCGCCGCGCGCTTGACCCCGTGCTCCAGGCCCATCCAGGACGCGAGGTGGTAGCCGAACTTGGTCGCCAGCGTGAGGATCACCCAGACCATCGCCGAGATCACCCAGAACGGGACGGTCTCGCGCAGCACGTCCGGCTTGCCCTTGCGCTCCCAGGCCCAGCGGCTCAGCACGTAGCTGACGGCCGCGCCGCCGAAGGTGGCCACCAGCGCCGCGGGGGTCGAGGTCATGTGGAACCCGCTGTCGCACACAGCGAGCAGGATCTCGCTGGTCGCCAGCGACGCCGCCGCGACGCCGACAAAGCGGGTGAAACGAACGCCCACCTTGGTACGGAGCTTCATCACGAGGCGGTTCTGAGCCAATGCCATCTGCTTCCCTTGGGGCTGGGACCGGTGTTACTCCAGTAAACAGCACGAGAACCGCAGGCCCTCGACACCACCCCCGGAAGCGCCGTAACAGGCACTTCAGCGAGGATGCTTCGGTCACGCGTACCTTTTTCACGTTACCTGGTACGGCTGCCCGCCGTCGCCCAGACTAAGCGACTCGTGGGTGATCGCTTCGGAGCGTAACCTGGGCGGCATGAGAATCCTGGTGCTCGGCGGTGATGGCTACCTGGGCTGGCCGACGGCGCTTCACCTGTCGTCCTGCGGCCATGAGGTGGCGGTGGCCGACAACTTCGCGCGCCGGCACTACGACGACGAGCTCGGCGTCGAGTCGCTGGTGCCGATCGAGCCGCTGCGGGCCAGGATCGCGCTGTGGGAGTCGCTGACCGGGTCCTCGATCGGGCGTTACGTGGGCGACCTGTGCGACCCGGTCTTCACCTATGACATGCTCCGCTCGTTCCGGCCGGACGCGATCGTGCACTTCGCCGAGCAGCGGGCCGCGCCGTACTCGATGATCGACCGGTCGCACGCGCTCTACACCCAGTCGAACAACGTGCTCGGCACGCTGACGCTGCTGTACGCGATCGCGGAGATCGACCCGCGCATCCACCTGGTCAAGCTGGGCACGATGGGCGCCTACGGCACGCCCAACATCGACATCGAAGAGGGCTGGCTCGACCTCGAGCACAACGGGCGGACGGATCGGGTGCTGTTCCCGAAGCGGCCCGGGTCGTTCTATCACCTGTCGAAGGTGCATGACTCGCACAACATCGAGTTCGCCTGCCGGATCTGGGACCTGCGGGCGACCGACCTGAACCAGGGCGTCGTGTACGGGCAGGCGACGGCCGAGACTTCTCTTGACGACGGGCTGGCCACCCGGTTCGACTACGACTCGGTGTTCGGGACGGTGCTCAACCGGTTCGTGATCGAGGCGGTGATCGGGCACCCGCTGACCGTCTACGGATCGGGCGGGCAGGTGCGCGGTCTGATCGACATCCGCGACACCGTCGCGTGCGTCCGGCTGGCGATCGAGAACCCCGCCGCTGCCGGTGAGTACCGGGTGTTCAACCAGATGACCGAGTCGATGTCGGTCAGCGAGATCGCGTCGGTGGTGGCCGCGGCCTACCCGGGGACGGTCTCGATCGAGAACCTGGACAATCCCCGGGTGGAGGCGCCGGAGCACTACTGGAAGGTGAAGCACACGGCGCTTATCGACCTGGGGCTTGAGCCGCATCTGCTTTCCGACACGCTGATCGAGTCGCTGTTCTCGATCACCAAGCGGTACTCGCACCGGGTCCGGCCGGAGGCGCTGCGGCCGACGGTCGACTGGCGCAAGGCCTCGCCTTCGTAGGGTTCTTTTTCGTGTCTTCGTTACTTGGCTGCGCCGAGGGCGTTGCGGAGGCGGGCGATCACCTCTTCCGGCGTCCGGAAGATCTCCCGCCAGGTGAAGTGGACCGCGATGTAGCCCGCCTCGCGGAGCTGGTGGTCGCGCTCTCGCTCGTTGAGCAGGTCTTGGCGGTCGTTGTACTTGACGAGGCCGTCGGCTTCGGCGATCACCTGCTGCGCGCGCCAGAGGAAATCCACTCGGGCGGCGAACTGCGCCCGCTCGCCGTGGATGGTGACCTGCAGCTCCGGCGGGTCCAGGCCCGCCTCGGCGAAGACGACCCGGGCGGCCGACTCGAGCGGCGACTCGGCGCGCTCGTCGGCGAATTCCAGGGCGCGCCTGGCCTGCCTGACGCCCGGCCATCCTTTGCATGTTTTGAGGATTTGCAGGAGTTCGGGTTTGGTCGCCTTCTCCTGGTTGAGCGCCGAGTCCGCGACCACGACCGCGTCCATGAAAGGCAGCGTCCGGGCCAGATCCGCCACCGTTCGCGCGACCGTCGTCACCGGCAGGTTGTACAGCCTGGTCACGTGCTTCTTGGGAAGCTCACTGGCGTGAAAGACGATGTCCGCTGGCCTTGCTCGGTTCCATTTGTTGGCCGGCGGGAGCGTGAGGGTCACGGTGCCTTCCGGCGGTGACATCAGCAGGCTGAGCCGGTGCAGCAGGGCGGCCGAGTGGTAGCTCGCGACCGCGTTTCCGCTGGCTTCTCCGGTTGCCCGGGTTGCTCCGGCTCCGGCTCCGGCTCCGGCTCCGGTTCCGGCTCCGGCTCCGGTTCCGGTTCCGGTTCCGCCGGCGGTGGCCATGGCCGCCAGCACTTTCAGGGCGTGTGCGCGTACCGGATCGGCGCCGGCCCAGTCCACCGCGCGCTTGGTGGCGTAGACGCCCTGGCGCATCCGGATCAGGTCGCCCGACCGGACCAGCGAGCGCAGCAGCGGTGGCGAGATCCCCCTGGCCCGCCACCTCCTGGCCGACATGACCGTGTTGCTACTGACGACATCGGGGACAGCGGTACGCACCACCGTTCAATACTCGCAAACCAGATTTCAGCTTCCTATCACTTCTGACCATTTTTTTGTCTTGTTATCAGTTCTGACCACTTTTGAGGCCGATTCACCGGGATTTTGTGGTCAGAACTGATAAGGAGATGAAGGAAGTGGTCAAAACCGATAGGAAGAGGCGGCCAATTCGGGGAGGCTCACTTCGGGGTGTTGGTGCTGCCGGGGCTGGCGTGCCACAGGGTGCGGGGCGGGCTCTTGATGCTGCCGCCGGGGGCGCCGGTCTCGGCGTAGGGGGAGAGCGCGAAGCCGTTGGCGAAGACCAGCGGGCGGGCGGTGGCGTTGTCCCCGTCCCGGGCCGGGTCGTCGTCGGGGGTGATGAGGTTCCTGGGGGCAGCGAGGTCCTGGGCGTCTGCGGTGGCCGGGCCTGCCTGCAGGTCGCGGCCGGTGGCTAGCGCGGCGCGGACGGCCGCCAGGCCGCTCGCCAGGCGGATCTCCTCCAGCGCGGGGATGTCCCAGCACTCGGTCGCGTTCACGGTGACGGCCATCGGGCCCGCGCCGGCCCGGCGGACCCGGCCGCGGACAAGCAGCAGCCAGGAGCCGAAGAGCCTGGCCGCGCACCGGTCCTGCACCGACTCGAAGAACGTCAGGTCGACGAGGCCGACCGCGTCGTCGAGAGACGCGAAGATGATCCGCTGGCCGGAGCGGACGGCCGGGGTCTGCGTCGCCACCTTCGCGCCGGCCACCAGGATCGTCTCCCCGTTCCTGCAGTCGTCCAGGTCCGCCGATCGGACCACGTTCAGCTCGGCCAGCAGGTCGGCGTAGAAGTCGATGACGTGCTGGCTGACGTCGAAGCCGAGGATCTCCAGTTCGGCCTCCACCCGTTCGCCGAGATCGAGTTCGCGGAGTTCGCCCGCGGGGACGAGGTCCGCCATGCCGTCGGCGGTGTCGGCGCCGACGAACAGGTCCAGGGCCAGTGACGTTCCCGGCCGCGCGGATGCGGTCTGCCTGGCCAGCACGCCGACTCGGGCGAGCAGGTCTCGGCGTGTCGGCGCGGGGGCGCCTCCGGATGCGGGGAGATAGCGATCAGGGGCCGGCCGGGCGACGTCGGCGGGGCGCGCGGGGGTGATGGCGGGCGCGGGGGCGGCGGGCGCGGGGGCGGCGAGGCTGGCGGGGTCGAGCGAGGGGTAGAGGGAGTCGAAGGCGCCGATGAGGGCCAGGCGCTCTGCGACCGGGCGGGAGACTCGGGCGCGGTCCCAGAAGTCACGCAGGCTCGTGTAGGGCTGGCCGGAGACGATGCGCTCCACCTCGGCGTCGCTGATGCCCTTCACCTCGCGGAGCGAGCAGCGGATGGCCGGGGGCTCGCCGTCGCCGGCCGTCCGGTGATCGCCGTGGCGTCCGGGGAAGCGGATGGACCAGCGGGCCGGCCTGCGGTCATCGGGAGCGGGACCGTCGGCCGATGCCTTTTCCGTCCTCCATTCGCCGGATGAGGCGTTGACGTCCACCGGGAGGACCTGGACGCCGGACAGGCGGGCGTCGCCGATGATCACGCGCTTGGGGTACATGCCGGGGTCGTGGGTGAGCACGCCGGCGTAGAACGCGGCCGGATGATGGCGCTTGAGCCACGCCGACTGGTAGACGGGGATCGCGAACGCGGCCGCGTGCGCCTTGCAGAAGCCGAACCCGCCGAACGCCGAGACCACCTCCCAGACCCGCTCGATCGTCTCCGGGTCGAAGCCCCTGATGTCGGCCTTGGCCCGGAACCAGGGGGCGGTCCGCTCGGGGCCGCCGGGTGTGGACAGATGGCGGCGGACCAGGTCCGCCTCGGCCAGGCCGCAACCGGTCAGCACGTCGATGATCCGCAGCACCTGCTCATGGAAGACCACCACTCCCCCGGTCTCCTGCAGCGCCCCGCGCAGCTTGTCGTCCGGGTAGCGGGGCTCGGCCAGGCCGTGCCGGGCGCGCAGGAACGGCGTGATCATGTCGGAGTTGACCGGGCCGGGCCGGAACAGCGAGATGTCCACGATGAGGTCGGCTATGTCGCGCGGCGCCATCTTCTTCACCAGCTCGCGCTGGCCGGGCGACTCGATCTGGAAGCAGCCGAGCGTGTCCGACCGGCCGATCATCGCGTAGGTTGCCCCGTCGTCGCGGGGCATCGTGTCGATGTCGATCTTCTCCGCCGTGGTCCGCTCGATCTCGGCCAGCGTGTGCGCCATCGCCGACTGCATGCGGACGCCGAGCACGTCCAGCTTGATCACCCCGGCGATCTCCGCGTCGTCCTTGTCGAGGTGGCTGAGCGGGAACCCCTCGGCGCTGGCCTGCACCGCCGTCCGGTCGAGCAGGGTCCGGTCGGAGAGCAGCACCCCGCACGGGTGCATCGCGACGTGGCGCGGGAGACCGTCCAGCTGTTCGGCTATGTTGAATATGGTTGCCAGCTGCTCAGTATTGACCCGAGAGCGGCGGAGCTCCGGCAACTCGCTGAGGGCGGCCGTGATGTGCTTCGCGCGGATGTGCGGGAAGGCCTTGGCGATCGCGCCGATCTCATCGGGGGGAAGCGACATAGCGGCGGCGACGTCCCTGATCGCGCTGCGCGCCCGGTAAGTCTCCATCATGCAGACGCAGGCGGTGCGCTCCGCCCCGTAGGCGTCGAAGATGATCCGGTACGCGTCCAGGCGGCGGGCGGACTCGACGTCCAGGTCGATGTCGGGCAGCGTGGTCCGCACCGGGGTGAGGAACCGCTCCATCAGCAGGTCGTGCTCGAGCGGGTCGATGGCGCTGATGCCGAGCAGGTGGTTGACGAAGCTGCCCGCGCCCGAGCCCCGGATCGCGCAGCGGATGCCGGCCGCGCGGACGCGGTCGGCCACGTCGGCCACCGTGAGGAAGTACGGGGCCATGCCGGTCGCGCCGATGATGGCCAGCTCGTGCTCAAGCCGGTCGCGGGCGTTCCTGGCCGCGCGCTGCCGGCCGATGCCCGGCCGGGCGGACGGGTGCGCGGTCCGGTAGCGGCCGGCCAGGATCGCGTGCTCGCAGCGGGCGCGCAGCGCCCGCTGCTGCTCGCCGACGGGCCCTTGCGTCTCGGGCAGATGGTGGGCGCCGACGCCGAGGTCCTCGGCCGGGTCCAGCTCGCACCTGCGTGCCAGCTCGGCGGTGGCGGCGAGCAGCCGGGCGGCGCCGAGCGCGTCGGCCGACCGGCCGCCCGGCCCGGTCATCGCCGCCGTGACGCGCTCGGCGACCCGGGCCATGTCGGCGGGCCCGGCCAGGTACGCCCGGCCGTTGTGGGCGACAAGCCGGGGCGAGCCGAGCGGGACCAGGTTGCGCGCGGCGTCGAGCACCTGGGCGGCCGGGCTGTCGGCCGGGTCCAGGTACCTGACCGCGTTGGCGAGCACGGCCGTGGTCCCCGTGTCGCGGGCGAGCTCGGCCAGCCGGACCGCGTTGACGGTGGACCTGTGCTCCAGGTGATCCACGATCTCGACGACGGTCTCGCAGCCCAGGGCGTGCCAGCGGTCGAGCAGCCGCCGCGCCTGGTCGCGGCGGCGGGCGGCCACCGCCCGGCCGACGTCGCTAGCCGGGCCGAGCAGCAGGATCAGCCCAGCCGCGTGCTCGGCGACGAGCTCGGGGGTGACCGCGGGCACGTCGTCGTCGGCCGCTCGGACGGACCGGCCGCCGTCGGCCGCACGAGCCGCGCGGGCGGGCCGGCCATCATCGGCTGCACGAGCCGCGCGGGTCTCGGGTACCGCGCGAACGCCGCCGGCCACCCCGGCCGCCGACGCGGCGTGGGCGGCCGAGACCAGGCGGCAGAGCGATCCCCAGCCCTGGCGGCCGACCGCGAGCAGCGTCACCCGGCCGACCCGAGGGACCTTTTCCTCGGAGGTCAGCAGCGGCAGATCGACGCCGAGCAGCGGCTTGATGCCGGCGTCGGCGCACGCCTGCACGTGCTTGAACGCGCCGTAGAGGCCGTCGCGGTCGGTCAGCGCGAGCGCGGGCATGCCCAGGTCGGCCGCCCGGGCGGCCAGCGCCCGCGGGGTCGCGGTGCCGTAGCGCAGCGAGTACGAGGACGCGACGTGCAGGTGCGTGAACGCTTCGGCGGGGGCGGCGAGCGTCATCAGTCCTCGACCCGGCGCAGCGTCCAGACCTCGGCCGCGACGTCCCGGCGCAGCTCGTAGGTGCCGGCCGGCTGCCCCCTGCCCGCCGACGCCTCAACCCGCCAGTACTCGAGCTCGGGCCGGGCCGGGACCGGATTGGACTCCCGCCACCAGTCGCGGTTGACCAGCCAGTACTCCTGAACCGCGTGGACGGCGTAGCGTCGCCGCCGCCACCCGAACCAGACGGGCAGGCCGTCCTCCCCCGTCTGAACCTCGACCGGTTCTCCGTACAACCGAGCCATGTCCTGCCCTGCACTTCCCGCACGCCAAGCCACCAGCACCGCGCGGCGTGGCTCGCGCGGGCCGGCCCGCCCGGGGGAAGACAGGCGAAACCAACGTTCGCCCGACCCGACGAACCCAACTGCATGATCGAATATAGATTCACTCGAACATGCAGTCAAATCACCGGCCACGCCTGCAACTTCATACGCGGATGACATCGAAAGTCATGCGCAGACCAGCGCCAAAATGGGCGGGTGTGGCGTCGGTGACAGGGCCTCGGGCCGACGGGCCGACGCTAGGCGCGCCGGCCCGTCGACACCGGGCGCCGGTCGCTGGCGTAGGCGATTGGCTCGGCGCCGTGGCCCGCAACGCCAGTTCGCCCGCCGACGGTGAGCGCGGCGGGCGAACGGGGACGGGGGCTGGGGCTACTCGATCCAGCCGGGGATGGGGTAGGCGGACAGCAGGTCGCGGATCTCGCCCGCGATGCGGGCGAGGGGCGCCTCGTCGTCCTTGGCGGCGGCCGTGATGGCCTCGTCCATCCACGCCGCCAGTTGGGGCATGTGCTCCTCGGTGAGGCCCCTGGTGGTGATCGCGGGGGTGCCGAGGCGGATGCCGGACGGGTCGAACGGGCGGCGCGGGTCGTACGGGACCGCGTTGAAGTTCAGCTCGATGCCGGCCTTGTCGAGCGCCTTCGCGGCCGGCTTGCCGCCGATCCCCTTCGAGGTGAGGTCGACCAGCAGCAGGTGGTTGTCGGTCCCGCCCGACACCAGGTCATACCCTCGGGCCTGCAGCGCCGACGCGAGCGCGACCGCGTTGGCCACCACCTGCGCGGCGTAGCGGCGGAACGACGGCTGGGCCGCCTCGTGCAGCGCCACCGCGATGGCGGCGGTCGTGTGGTTGTGCGGCCCGCCCTGCAGGCCGGGGAAGACGGCCTTGTCGATGGCGGTCGCGTGCGCGGCGTCGGTCATGATCATCGCGCCGCGCGGCCCGCGCAGCGTCTTGTGGGTGGTGGTGGTGATCACCGGGGCGAAGCCGACCGGCGACGGGTGCGCCCCGCCCGCGACCAGGCCCGCGATGTGCGCGATGTCGGCCACCAGGACCGCGTCGACCTGGGCCGCGATCTCGGCGAAGGCCGGGAAGTCGACCGTCCGCGGCAGCGCCGTGCCACCGCAGAAGATGACCTTAGGCCGCTCGCGGAGCGCCAGGTCGCGCACCTCGTCGAAGTCGATCCGGCCGGTGTCGCGGCGCACCCCGTACTGGACCGAGTGGAACCACTTGCCGCCCACGGCCACACCCGCGCCGTGCGTCAGGTGGCCGCCCATCGCCAGCGCCAGCCCCATGACGGTGTCGCCGGGCGACGCGAAGGCCAGGTAGGCGGCCAGGTTGGCGGGCGACCCCGAGTACGGCTGCACGTTCGCGTGCTCGACCCCGAACAGCGCCTGCGCCCGCGACACCGCGATCGACTCGATCGGGTCGATGAACTGCTGGCCCTCGTAGTACCGCTTGCCCGGGTAGCCCTCGGAGTACTTGTTGGTCAGCAGCGTGCCTGAGGCCTCGAGGACGGCGGTGGAGACGTAGTTCTCCGACGCGATCAGCCGGAACTTGTCCTGCTGGCGGCGGGCCTCGTCGTGGATCAGCCCCGCGATCTCCGGGTCTTCTGCGTCGATCTGCGGGATGGGCGGCTGGTGCATGGGGAAACGACCTCCTCGTCGTGGGCAAGGCTATCAACCGGCGCAGGCGCGAAGCCGGGAGCGGCGGGGGTGGAACACGCGACCGTTCGATACCTTCGATTTGTTCCCCTGGCAGCGACGGACAGGACCCCGCCATGAGCACCACGATCATCCTCGACTGCGACCCTGGCATCGACGACGCGCTGGCGATCGCGTTCGCGGCCGGGTCGCCCGAGATCGAGCTGGCCGGCCTCACGACCGTGGCCGGCAACGTCGAGCTCGCGAAGACCACCGCCAACGCGCTCGCGGTGGCGTCGTTCGTCGGCCTCGGCTCGGTGCCGGTCACCGCCGGGTGCGGCACGCCGCTGCTGCGCCCGGCGCTGCACGCCGGGCACGTGCACGGCGAGAGCGGCCTCGGCGGCGCGGTGCTGCCGACGCCAAGCCGATCGACCGAGGGCGGGCACGCCATCGACTACATCATCGAGTCAGCCGCCGCCGCGCCCGGGGAGATCACGCTGGTCGCGACCGGGCCGCTGACTAACATCGGGCTGGCGCTGCGGCGCGAGCCCCGGCTGGCCTCGTGGGTGCGGGACTTCGTGATCATGGGCGGCTCGGCGTCGCGCGGCAACGTCAGCCCCGCCGCCGAGTTCAACATCTGGGCCGACCCCGAGGCGGCGGCGATCGTGTTCGGCGCGGGGTGGCCGTCGGGCGTCCGGATGATCGGGCTCGACGTCACGCTGCTGGCGCGGGCGACCGCCGCCGTCCAGGACCAGATGCGGACGCTGGGCGAACTCGGCTCGCGGCTGCTGCTGCCGGCTCTCGCGCAGTACTTCGATTCGGCCGACGACTCGGCCGAGCCCGGCGCCGAGCCGCCGGTGCACGACGTGTGCGCGATCGTCTCCATCGCCGACCCCTCGGTCTTCGACTACACGCCGGCGCTGGTGCAGGTGGAGACGCACGGCACGCTCACCGCGGGCATGACGGTGACCGACTTCTCAAAATCGATCATCCCGAACGCGCGCGTGGCCACCGCGATCGCGGCCGATCGCTTCTGGGACGTCACGCTCGACGCCTACAAGTCGGTCGCCGCGCGGATGGGGTAGGCCCGCGTCGCCCGCGCCCAGCGGGCACCGCCGTGACCATTTGCGCCGGCCCGGGACGAATACTAAGATAAAGTTAAGAGCCGGCTTCGCGAGAACCGCTGTCCGTTCCGAAGAAGGAAATCGGATTAAAATCCTTCTCCAGCTGGACCGACCGAGACGGTTCTCCGGCCGCCGTCAATTTCCACGGTCGTCTTCGCTTGCCCGACGAACGGGCCGGGGTGGTATTGCCGGTATCAGAAGCGACTAAAGCGCCGGTTCTGGTGGCGGCGGCCAGCGCGCTCGGCTCGGCCATCGCGATTGTCGTCTCATATTCCTGGACGGCCTGCTCCGCGACCTCGACCAGGTCGCAGTAGCTCCACTGCTGGACGGCGGCGCCGGGCGCCCGGAGCCAGGCGGTGCCGGAACGGCACCAGAGCGTCAGGCCGCTGGCGATCGAGAGCACGGCCATGTCGGCCCCCGGGTCGTCGGCCCGCACCAGCTTGCCGGCGAAGCCCCGGGTGCCGAGGTCCTTCTCCAGCTCGGTCATCGCCTCGCCCGCGGTGGCGGGATCCCCCCGGCCTGTCACCCGCCCGCCCTCACGGTCGGCCTCGGGGGCCGGCAGTGCGAACCAGACGGCCTTGCCGCGCAGGGCCGTGCCCGCCAGCCGGGCCCGTGACAGGTGATGCCCCCAGCGCCCCGCTGACAGCTCGCGCACGACCTCGAGGCCGCGGCCGCTCATCGCGTCGGCCGGCGCCCGGGAGACGGTGCGGCCGGGCACGTTGCCCCGCACCCAGCCGGGAAGGGTGTCGAAGACCTTGCAGACGAGCTCCGCGCGCGGGCCGGCCCCCCGCAGGTACAACCAGAGCTCGGGGTTGGCCGGGGCGGGCCGCCGCTGCTGCACGTGCAGCGTGTTGGCGGCGAGCTCGCTGACCATCGTCACGCCGTCATCGACGGCCTCGGGCTCGAGGGCGAGCCCCCCTGCCACCTGACGGAACAGGCGGCGGGCAACGCCCGCGCAGGTTGGGTCCCCCGGGAGTGCCCACGCGCCACACGCGCGAGACTGCACCATCCGCAACCCGTCATCCATATCGATGCCTCCGGCCCAAGCCGCCGTCGTGCCGTCAGAGCCCCGTCACGCCTGTGCCGGGTCTCCATTTTCCGGTCTGATTCTGAATCTGTGAAGCACAGGTTCTGAGTCATGTGCGTCACTTCACAGTACTCTGCGACCCACTAATAAGGAAGCAGAACCGCCGCCCCCCGGGACGCATCAACGGATCAAATAGGATCGAATCAGGGCAATTAATCCTGCCCGATAAGCCGAACCGTACAATTACCTACGGCTTCTAATGCATACCTACGGTCAGTCGCCGGTGGCCATTTTCTATGGACATAACCCGCCTAATCATGCGAAAACACCCCAGGCGCGCCCCTACACCCCGACCCGACCGGGCGCTTATCGACGCCTATTGTATTCCATTATTTGAGGGATTCACATAGATCACACGAGCGTGCAATTGCGTCACACGCAACCGATTGCTCGTTTGGTCTGGCAGCCGCGGACCCCGCCAGGGTAGATTCGCACCTGGCGCCGGGAACCGCGATGATGCGGCGAGCAGCTGCCAGGGCTCCATGAGACAGGGCTCACAGAAAACACGAGGGTCCCCTGGGATGCACCCCAGGGGACCCTCGTGCCGTGCGTCACGACACCACAAGCTCTAGAAGCTAGATGTCGTAGCGCCCCCCCTGCACGTCTCCCAGAAAAGCGGTGAAGGCGGACCGGTCGATGACGTGAGCGCCGCCCTCCGGGCGCTTGCTGTCACGAACCGCGGTAACGCCGGGAAGGTTGGCTGCAACCTCAACGCAGCCACCATTGTGCGCGCTGAGCGCGGCCTTTCGCCAGATAGCTTGAGACAGGTCGATCACTAGTAGTTACTCCATTCTCTTGGCGAGTTTTTCGAGGTACACCGTGGTGTCCTCGGGTTCGAGCGCCGCATCGCACGCGCGCTCGAACGACTGGATGTAACCATTAACGGCGACCGGCGTGCTTACCTCTTCGATGGAGTAGTCGGTCTCCACGAACACAAGCGACGGCTCGGATTCGGGGAAGTCGAAGATGTTCACCATCGAGAAAAGGCCGGTCGGCGGGCCGTCGTCGAACCGCTGAATCCGCAGCTCGACGTTGCGGCGCTTGCTCGTCTGGGCCAGGTGCTCGATCTGCTCCCTGCGGTCGCCGTGCATGCCCCACCGGTACAGCAGCGACGCCTCGGTGATCACGACCGACAGGTGCGGAGCGGTCCCGTCGGCCCGGTCGAGGATCTCCTGCCTGCGCAGTCGCGCCGCGACCGCCTTGCGCCGGTAGGCCGGCGGACGCGGCCCGGTCTTGAACGAGGCCTCCATGTAGGCAGGCGTCTGGAGCAGGCCGGGCAGCAGCAGCGGCATGAACACGCGGATGGCGGTCGCGTCGTTCTCGTAGCCCGCGAACTCGTTGTCGAAGATCTCGCCGTACTCACGCCACCACGGGCGGACCCGGCAGCGCACCGCGAGCTCCTCGATCTCCTCCCGCTCGGCGCCCTCGATCTCGTAAATGCGGACGAGGTCGCGGATATCGCTCATCTCGGGCCGTTTCCACTGATTGGCCTCAAACCGGCCGACCTTGCCGCGACCCCAGTTCAGGATGTCGCAGACATGGTTAGCGGTGTAGCCAGAAGCGCCCCTCAGCTCGGCCAGGCGCCGGGAGAGACGTCGCTTCGCGACGGTAGCGCCATAGGCATCATCGCTCATCGATATCTCCCTCCATCCTCGCCGAATCGCTTTGAGATATGTTCGATCTCAGGTTTTTGTCGGTATTGCGCACGCTTGAACCGCTAACACCACACAGACAGCACCTGTGGATGTAGTCATGAGTATACCCACATTGCGATTCACAAATCAAGGCTTTTCAGATGCGATGTCGCAGGTCTTCCGGACGCCTAGACGGGCGCTTAGCGGAACGAAACGGCAGGCACGGAAACTCGCGCCAACAGCGGAAAGGCCCGCCGACAAGAGCTGGCCGGCCGGCCGGATCATTAGGTGAATATCGCTACGAATCGGACTCGCCGCGGTTCGTCGCGTCGTCGAACTCGCCGTTCCTGGCGCCGTCGAGAAAGCAGTCCCATTCATTCCGGTCGAACACGAGGACCCGGCCGGCCGGGTCGCCCGCCACCCGCATCAGCACCCAGTCGCCTCGCGTCCAGGCCGCGCTGAGCGGGAAGGCGATCTCGATCGACCCGTCGACCTCGCCCGACCGCTGCCAGACGAGGCGAGCCACGTCGATGCCGAGCTCGTCCGGTGTCGGCTTGCCCTCGGTGCTCGTTCCTGCCTCGACTCCCATGCTGATGGTGTCCGCCGCGGCGCCGGTCGAGAAGTTCATCACGGGACCCTCGCCACCGCGCAGTAGAGCCAGCGGGACCCGTCGCTGTCCGCGAGCTGCACGTCCTCTGCGCCCCAGAGGCCACTGTACGTGAGCGAGGGCGCGCCGCCCTGGTACGGGGTGACGATCTCGAGCCCGTCGAAGAACCGGCCGATCGCGGCCTTCGACCGGAAGTGCATCTGCTCGGTCGCCTGGTCAAACACCCGGCGGAACCCGTCGACGGCCAGCGGCGGCTTGGCGTCATCGGTGATGTGCGACAGCGACAGGTAGCTGCCCGGCCCGACCGCCTTCACGTAGCGCGAGACCAGGCTCCACGGGTCGGAGCCGTCGGAGACGAACATCAGCACGGCCGTCATCAGCAGGCCGGTCGGCTCCCCCGAGTCGAGCAGCGCGCGCACGCTTGGGTGGCTGAGGATCGATTCCGGCTCGCGCAGGTCGGCGCAGATCACGCTGACCGAGCCCTCGTCGAGGATCGTCTGGCTGAAGAGCTCCACCATCGGGTCGTTGTCGACATAGACCACGCGCGCATCCGGGTGGATTTTCTTGACCACATCGTGCGTGTTCCCGATCGTGGGCAGCCCGGACCCGATGTCAATAAACTGCCTGACCCCCTGCTGGGCGATCCAGGCCGCCGCTCGCTGGTGGAACCCCCGGTTCGACCAGGCGCAGTCCTTGATCTCCGGCACCGCGGTCAGGATGCGCTTCGCGGCTTCCTCGTCGACGTCGAAGTGGCTGGTGCCACGGAGCATGTAATCGTAGATCCGCGCCGGGGAGGGCTTGGTCGTGTCCAGGCCCTCCGGAAGGCGCAGGGCCTTGGTCATCAAGGGCCTCCGGGGGTCGTCTGGTGCGGCTCGCAGCCAGTTTTACACGCAGATCAACGGCCTGGAATGAATCGGCACGAAGATCGGCAGTTCTACCTAGCGGACCTTAACCCACCTAGTGCCAATCCTGGATCGGCTGTACGCCCCCGCATACTCTTCTTGATCCTAGTGAAAAATCAAAGTCATTGATAGCGAACGGTCCCGTGCTCCGCCCCCACCGCGCGTAAATTGAGTTCATAGGGATCGCCCGCCCATACCCCTCCTGGCGTCCCTTCCACGGTTGGCACGGCCGTTCCTGGGTCCGAAGCCGGATCGACAAATCGAACATATTGACCGCCGGGCTGGACGTCTCCGACCCAAGGACGGCGGCCCGGCGGCAGTGACGTCTTGTGTGATTGGATGCACATAAGCGCACACAAAGCAACAAAGGTAAACGGGGAGTCCGGGGTGTCCCGACGGGGCGGGTATCAGGCAGGCGCGGCGGTGCTCGGGGGGCTCGCCGCCATCGGCGTGATCGCGGCCGCGGTGACGATCGGCGTCGCCGCGACCGGCGGGACCGCCCGGCCGGCGGCTGCGGGCGTGCTCGACGCGAGCGTGACCGGGCCGGCCGCGGCGGTTACCCACTCGGTGAGCGCGGCCGAGCAGCGTCGGGCGCTGACGTACTGGACGCCGCGACAAATGCGGGGCGCGACGGCGGCGTCGCTCCCCCGCGGCCCGATACGGACCACGATGCCCGCCGTGACCCGGATGCCGGCCCAGCCGAGCCAGAGCCAGGGCGCCCCGGACGTCACCGCGCCCAAGGGGATCCCGACCGCGAGCCCGTTCGCCGGATCGCCGACGACCGGGGCGCTCTTCTACACCACGGGCGGCAAGGGCCACTTCTGCACCGCGTCCGTGGTGGACTCGACGGCGGATGATCTGGCGCTCACGGCGGCGCACTGCGTCTACTCGAGCGCGTTCGCGACCAACATCGAGTACGTGCCCGGGTACCACGACGGAAAGCGGCCGTACGGGGCGTGGCCGGTTCGCACGATCACGGTCGCGAGCGGCTGGAAGGCCTCGCACGACCCCGACCTCGACTTCGCCTTCCTCACGCTGGCCACGGCCGGCGGCCAGCAGATCCAGGCCAGGACGGGCGGCCTGACCATCGGGTTCACCCGCTGGTACAGCGAGAAGATCGAGGTCATCGGGCACAACGACAGCGACGCCGAGCCGATCAGGTGCGCGACCAAGGGCTTCAGGTTCCGCACCGGGCAGATGGAGTTCTACTGCCACGGGTTCTGGACCGGCACCAGCGGCGGCCCGTGGATCATCGGCTACGACGCCAAGAACGGAACCGGCACCGTGTTCGGCGTGATCGGCGGCTACGAGGAGGGCGGCGACTACGAGTGGGCCTCCTACAGCGCCTACTTCGGGTCCGCCGCGAAGATCCTCTACGAGCAGGCCGAGCGCGCGTCGGCGCCGCCGCACCCGTCGCCGTCGCCGTCGGTGCCGCCCACGTCCTCGCCCACCCCCACGTCCACGCCCTCGGTGTCGCCGACTGCGCCGCCGACCGCAACCGCGCCGGACACCACGTACCCCACATCGACCGCGCCGGCCCCACCGGGCACGGCGGTGTCGGACACCACGTCCCCATCGCCGACCGCGCCGGTCCCACCTGGGTCGATCAGCACCGCGTACAGGGCTCCGGTGCCGTCCGGGTAGGCCCGCGCGCCCGCAACGGGGCGGCCGCGCCTGTCAGCTACGCCATCGACCTCGAACGCGACCTGTCGGCTACGCCATCGACACTGATAGAGCCGGTCGCTGGCGTAGGCGACAGGACCGGGATCCTGTCGATGGCGTAGGTGACAGGACTGCGGGCTGCCGGGGGCGGGGAAGATTTATACGCTCGGCAAGATGGCCTTAAGTCGACTTCGGCCCTGGTCGGCGGCTGGTTGAATGCACACGTTCACTCGTGACGTTACGAAGACTGGGGAATCCGGGTGTCCAGGCGGAGCAGGTTTCGGGCGCGGCCGGCGGCGCTGGGAGTGCTCGCCGCGCTCGGCGCGCTCGGCGCGCTCGGCGTGACGACCGGGGCGGTGAGGTCGGTCGAGGCGCTGGGCGCCGGTTAGCTGCACGCGACTCAGCTTCACCCGACCGCACGCGCGTCGTTCCGCGTCGCCGGAGGCGCGTCGGCCGGCGCACGCGGAGCCGTGGGCCGGGTAATCGACGACTACCTGGGAACCGATCTGGTCGCGGTTACCTACGAGGAACCGCCGCTCAGCCTGGGAAGCAGGGCGGCGCGGCGAGCGGCGGCCGCTTACTGGACGCAGCAGCGGAGGCAGGGCGGCGCCGCGTCAGCGCTGCCTGGCCGGCCCGCGGCCGGCGGGAAGCCCGCGGCGACGGTGACGGCGGACGAGAAGCCGTCGCCGGATGCCACGCCCGCTGGGGTACCGACGGCGGGCCTGTTCGGCGGATCGCCGACCATCGGGGCGCTGTTCTACGCGAGCGGCCGCAACCCCCGGGTCTGCACCGCCGCCGTGGTGGACTCGACGACCGGCAACCTGGTGGTGACCTCCGCGCACTGCATCGTCGGCGAGGGGTTCGCGACCAACCTGGAGTACGTGCCCGACTACAGCGACGGGAAGGCGCCGTACGGCATCTGGCCGGTGACGGCCATCACGGTCGCGCGAGGCTGGCGGCACGGGCGCAACCCCAATCTGGACCTCGCGTTCCTCACCGTCACGACCGCGCACGGGCAGATTCAGGCCGTCACCGGCGGCCTCGCCCTGGGGTTCAACCTAGGCTACGACCAGACGATCGAGACTGTCGCCTACAACACCAACAACACCGAGCCCGTTCGCTGCGCGACGAAGAGCTTCCGGTTCCGAGCCGGGCAGGTGGAGTTCCGCTGCGGCGGCTTTCACGACGGGACGAGCGGCGCGCCGTGGGTCGTCGGCTACAACCCCGGGAACGGGGCCGGCACCCTGGTCGGCGTGCTCGGCGGCTACGAGGGGGACGGCGTCTACCAATGGGCCTCCTACAGCCCGTACCTCGGATCGGCCGTGCGCGCCGTCTTCCAGATGGCGGAGCTGCGGTCGGCGCCGTCGCTTGACGCCAGCACGATGAACCCGCCGCGCCGCGCGCAGCCCGCGGATTTCGCCGGCGAGCACTTTGCCTGACGAGGCTCAGAGGCAACGCCGACCGGTTAGGCGTTTGTCGTTGTCGTCGTCCTGGTGACGGGAACGACAAACGACTCATTGATTTTGATGCCTAGAGGACCTTGGTGCCGTACATCTCGCCCAGCGGGTCGGCCAGCAGCTCCAGCCGGACGCCGTCCGGGTCCTTGAAGTAGATCGAGGTGCCGCTCGCCTCGGTGTAGGAGACGCCGGCGTCGTCCAGCTTGGCCTTGAGGTACGACCACTTCTCCGGGGTGACGGAGATGGCAATGTGGTTGATGTTGCCGAGCGTCTCCAGGTACGGGCCCAGGTCCAGGCCGGGGAAGTCGAAGAACGCGAGCAGGTTGCCGTTGCCGATGTCGAAGAAGAAGTGCGTCGACCCCTGGTAGTCCCGGTTGCCGAACAGCTCGGTGAGCGGGAACTCAAGGACGCCCTGGTAGAACTTGATCGTCTGCTCGACGTCGGAGCAGATCAGCGCCGCATGGTGGATGCCGCGGGCGGAGGTCGGCGGACGGTCGGGGGTGATGTACACGGCCTCAAGGCGAGCCCGCTCCGCCTTGATCGCGTTCAGGTCGATCTCGGTCATCGGCGTGCCTCCAGGTCTGGTTGGCGATGGTTACGGGTGAACTTAGAGCACGCGCAGCTCGACGCTGATGTTGCCTCTGGTCGCGCGGGAGTAGGGGCAGACCTGGTGGGCCGCCTCGGCGAACTCGCGCACCTTCTCCCGCTCCATGCCCGGGACGTGGATGACCAGCGTCACGGTCAGCCCGAAGGCGTCGCCGTCGGGGCCGATGCCGACCTGCGAGGTCACCGTGGAGTCGCCAAGCGCGGCCTGATCCCGGCCCGCGACCAGGCGCAGCGCACTGTGGAAGCAGGCGGCGTAGCCGGCCGCGAACAGCTGCTCGGGGTTGGACCCGGCGCCGGTGCCCCCCATCTCCGGGGGGAACGCCAGATCGAGGTCAATCTTGTGATCAGAGGAGGCCACGTGGCCGTTGCGGCCATCGCCGGTGGAGGTCGCCTCGGCGGTGTAGAGAACGGTGTCGGGCATACCTGCGAGACTATCGCGGCGGGCCCGTCCGGGTACGGGGCTCGGGGGCCCGACCCGACCGCAATCGCAAGCGGGCGCGGTGGTTCGGTCACGTTGGGTATGCTGAACAGGTTCTTCTTCTCGCGGACTGCGACCTACGTGTAGCCGTTGCGTGACCTTCGCCATGCACAATGGTCATCGAGCGCCCGTAGCTCAGTCGGATAGAGCGGCTGCCTTCTAAGCAGCGGGTCGCGGGTTCGAATCCTGCCGGGCGCACTCATATGTGCTCTGACCTGGGGAAACTCGTCTCACTGGGTCGGAGGCCGAGCTGCTTTGGTCAAGCAACTCGGCGCTACAGACGTTACTTTGGTGCCTGGTATCTCTGTAGCGCTCCCCCACGTCGGAGGGAGTTTCAGCATGTCTCGTCCGGTTTCGAGCACCCTGAAGAACCCGCTGCGGGCCTCGACCATGCCCCTGCTCGCGCCCTCAGCGGTTTCCGACGGGCCGGGAAGCCTCGGCCGCGGCGCCGCCGTACCCGCATTGGAGGTCACGGCGCAGCAGTTGCGGCGGATGCAGATCAGCGAGTTCAGCGCCTGGCTGCGGA
>Ga0302314_10007566_pt1 | contig 19514 bp, 17 predicted proteins | sample III_Palsa_N2_3_FD_200533 | JGI IMG/M metagenome (GOLD analysis project Ga0302314, IMG submission 200533) | Peat permafrost microbial communities from Stordalen Mire near Abisko, Sweden - III_Palsa_N2_3 | ecosystem: Environmental > Terrestrial > Soil > Palsa > Peat permafrost | place: Sweden...
GCCAAGGCCGAGATCGAGAAGCGCGTGTCGGAAGCCTTGCGGATGGTGAGGCTCGAAGCCCATGCCGACAAGCTGCCGGGACAGCTGTCGGGTGGCCAGCAGCAGCGCGTCGCCATCGCCCGCGCCATCGTCGTGCAGCCGCCGCTGGTGCTGATGGACGAGCCGCTGTCGAACCTCGATGCCAAGTTGCGCCTGGAGATGCGCGTCGAAATCCGCCGCATCCACAAGGAACTCGGCCGCTCGACCATCTACGTCACCCATGACCAGGACGAGGCGCTGTCGCTGGCCGACCGGATCGTCGTGCTGCATGACGGCAAGGTCCAGCAGGTGGGTTCGCCGGAAGATCTCTATGCCCGGCCGGCCAACCACGAGGTCGCGCGCTTCATGGGCTATCAGAACTCGCTGACGCTCGATGTCGTCGGCGGCGCTGATGGCGAGACCAAGCTTGCCGGTCCCGGCATGTCGGTCCAGGGCATCGGCCATGTGCCGTCTGGCCGCGCCGTCGCCTCGATCCGGCCGGAGGATCTGGTCGCCGGTGCCGAGGGTGTCAACACCATCGACGTGCGCGTCACCGGGGCGGAATATGCCGGCCGCGAATTCGTCGGCACGGCGGTGACCCAGGATAATCAGCCGGTCATCTTCCGCAGCCCGCTCCGGATCTCGACCGACGAGCTGGTGCGCCTGTCGGTGCCGACCGACCGGGTGCGCGTCTTTGCGGACGCCGCCCGATGAGCAGCCTCGCCGCATCCGGCGGCAGCATTGCCGGGTCCAAGCCCGGCTGGCGCGCCTCGCTCGGTTGGGACGGAACCACGCTGCTGATCGTGCCGGCGGTGCTGTTCGTCCTCGCCTTCTTCGTGTTCCCCTGCATCTACGGCCTGGTCCTGTCGTTCATGCCGCTCAAAGGCGACACGTTCGACAACTACATCCGCTTCTTCAGCGAGAACCGGTTCTATTCGACCATCTGGAAGACGCTGCTGATCGCGCTGCCGGCGACGCTCGCCAACGTGTTCCTGGCGCTGCCGATCGCCTTCGCGCTGCGGAAATCCAGCAAATACCAGCGGGTCGTGACCGCGATCCTGGTGGTGCCGATCACGCTCGGCACCGTGCTGGTGGCGCAAGGCCTGCTGGGCTATCTGGGCCCCAACGGCTGGTTCATGCGCTTCCTGATGACGATCCACGTCATCGATGCGCCGTTCCGCATGACGCACAACTATATCGGCGTGCTGCTGTCGCTGATCATCACCGGCTTCCCGTTCTCGTTCCTGCTGACGCTGTCCTATGTCACCGGCATCGATCCGATGCTGGCCAAGGCGGCGGCGACCTTGGGCGCCAGCCCCTGGACCCAGTTCAAGCAGATCTATCTGCCGCTGCTGGCCCCGGGCCTCGCCATGGGCTTCTGCCTGGCCTTCGTGCAGTCCTTCGCGGTGTTCCCGTCGGCGGTGCTGCTGGGCGAGCCGGCCGGGACGACCCGGGTCATGGCGCTCGCCGTCTATCAGCTGGCGTACGAGGATTACAACGCACCCATGGCCGCCGCCGGCGCCATGGTGATGGGAGCGGTGCAGCTGATCGTCGTCGCCTGTGTGCTGGGCCTGCGCGGCATGTTCTATCGCGGTCCGGTCGGAGGGACCAAAGGATGACCACCGTCAGTTTGACCCGCAGCGGCGAGTTTCGCGCGCCGTTCTGGAACCGTGTCTGGAGCGTGACGCTCTGGTCGCTGGTCTGGCTGTTCGTCTTGAACGTCATGGCCGTCGTCGCCTCGGTCGCGGTCGACAGCTTCGGCACGCGCTGGTTCGCGACCTGGCTGCCCGAGGCGTTCACGACCAAATGGTATTTCAGCGCCTGGGACGAGTTCCAGCTGGACGACGTGCTGATCGTGACCGTCAAGGTCGTGGCCTCGGTCGTGCTGATCTCGGTGCTGCTGGGCGTGCCGGCGGCCTATGCGCTCGCCCGCCGGGAATTCGCCGGCAAGCGGATGATCCTGCTGCTGCTGGTGCTGCCGGTGCTGGTGCCGACCATCACCTATGGCGTGCCGCTGGCGACGCTTTTGTACCGGGTCAACCTGGGCGGCACGCTCGCGGGCGTCATCTGCGCCAATCTGGTGCCGACCGTGCCGTTCGTCGTGCTGGTGATGACGCCGTTCATCGAACAGATCGACCAAAGGCTCGAATCCGCCGCGCGCGTCTGCGGTGCCGGCACCTGGGGCGTGTTCCGCTACGTGCTGGTGCCGCTGCTGGCGCCGGGCATCATGGCGGCCTCGCTCCTGGTGCTGGTGCGCTCGATCGGCATGTTCGAACTGACGTTCCTGACCGCCGGTCCGGACAGCCAGACCCTGGTCGTGTCGCTTTATGCCGCCGCCTTCTCGGCCGGCATCCGCGCCAACCAGTCGCTGGACGCGCTGGCCGTGGTCTACATGGTCTCGTCGCTGTTCTGGCTGATCATCGCGCTCCGGTTCGTGAACCCGGTGCAGTTGGTCGCAAGGGTGAAGGACTAAGGTCCTTCCCCCGTTGCGACTTGTCGCACGCGTCAAGGACTAGGCGCCCGGTCCCGATGGCGCTAGTGTCTGGCGCCATCGGGACCGGCAGCGGCCGGCCTTCAAGCTCAACGAGGCTCCATGATTTTCAAGCGTCTCCTCGGCACCGCGCTTTCGCTGTTTCTGGGCACGGCTCCGCTCGTCGCCCAGGCGGCCGACGTCACCACGCCCAGCGGCCTGCACATCATCGACACCAAGGTCGGCATCGGCCCGATCCCGACCGCCGGCCAGACCGTGACGGTCAACTACACCGGCTGGCTGTTTGTGAACGGCAAGAAGGGCAAGAAATTCGACAGCTCGCTCGACAGTGGCGAGCCGTTCTCCTTCACGCTCGGCCAGGGCCAGGTCATCAAGGGCTGGGACGAGGGCCTGTCGACCATGCATGTCGGCGGCAAGCGCACGCTGATCATCCCGCCCGAGCTGGGCTATGGCGCACGCGGCGCCGGTGGCGACATTCCGCCGGGTGCGACGCTGATGTTCGACGTCGATCTGCTCGGCGCGAAATAAAACTCCGGGGTTGAGCGAAGGGCGCCAGTCGGCCAAGACTGGCGCCCTTCGTCATTTCCGGATGGTCCCATGACCCAGCATCATTTCATCACCGCCGATGTGTTCACCGACCGCCCGTTCGGCGGCAATCAGCTGGCGGTGTTTCCCGATGCCGACCTGGCGCCGGCGCTGATGCAGCAACTGACCGCCGAACTGCATCTGAGCGAGAGCGTGTTCGTCTCGCCGCCGCGCAATCCGGCCCATACAAGGCGCCTGCGCATCTTCACGCCGGCTATGGAAGTGCCGTTCGCCGGCCACCCGACCGTCGGCACCGCGATCATCCTGGCCGAGACCGGGCAGCTGGGACCGATCGACCGGCGGCTCGACATCATCTTCGAAGAGGAAGCCGGCCCGGTGCCGGTCACGATCCTGCGCGACGAGAACGGCCGCCTGACCGCGACCCTGACCAGCCCGCGCGTGCCCTCGCGCCTGCCGGGCACGCTCGACCCGGCGCTGCTGGCGGCGGCGGTCGGCCTGAAGGAAGCGATGCTGCAGACCGACGTGCCGCCTGCGATCTACAGCGCCGGCGTCTCGTTCGCGATCATCCCGGTCCGGCCGGAATTCCTGTCCCAGGCCCAGATCGAGCCGGTGCTATGGCGCCATGATCTGGCGCGCACGCCGGCCCAGCATCTCTATCTGGCGGCACTCGACGATTGGGCCGATGGTCGCGAAGCGCGCGTGCGGATGTTCGCGCCGGCGATGGGGATCACCGAGGACCCGGCGACCGGGGCGGCGGCGGCCGCGTTCGTGGGCTTCCTCACCGACCGCCAGCAGCCGCCCGACGGCACCGTGCGCTGGACGCTGTCCCAGGGGACCGAACTGGGCCGGCCGAGCCGAATCGAGATCGGTGCGGAGATCGAGGGCGGCAAACTGATCGCCGCCTATGTCGGCGGGACGGCGGTGCTGATGAGCAAGGGTGTTTTCGAGATGAACGGCTGAATGGGCCGTCAGATCAGAATGCCAGGGGGCTGTTCGCCGCTCGGCCCAGCGCTATATCGCTGCCATCGCGGGCGGCGCCGCGCCATAATTTACGATTGGGACGGCTTTGGGTGAAACGATCGACGGCATCAAGGAGCCCGCTTATGCCTGCCCGGACCGTCACCGCCGATCGCCTCGAAATCCGCCCGCGCACTGTCGCCCTGGTCGGCCCCGCCGGCAGCGGCAAGACCACTCTGCTCCACGCCCTGATGTCGGCGGCCGAGGCGCCCGCCTATAACCGCGGCGCCAATGTCGGCCATTGCCGCTTCAAGGGCGAGCTGTGGCGGGTGATCGACGCGCCGGCGGCGCCGACGTTGTCGGACGTCGATGTCGCGCTGGTGGTGTGCGAGCCGGCGCCGGTGCAGGCGTTCAAGCTGGCGCCGATCCTGGCCGATCTGCAGGCGCGCGGCGTGCCGCATATCCTGTTCGCCAACAAGATCGACACGCTCGCCGGCCGGGTGCGCGACACGGTCGCGGCCCTGCAGGAATTCTCCGACCGGCCGCTGCTGCTGCGCCAGGTGCCGATCCGCGAGCAGGGCGAGGTCATCGGCTATGTCGATGTGGTCAGCGCCCGGGCCTATCGCTATCGCCCGGGCGAGGCATCGGCGCTATTTTCGCTGCCGGCCCAGATGCAGGAGCGGGAAAACGAGGCGCTGGAGGCGTTGATCGATGTGCTGGGCGATCGCGACGAGGCGCTGCATCAGAAGATCCTGAACGATATCCGCCTCAGCCCAGACGAGATCTTCGAGCAGCTGAAGCGCGATCAGCAGAGCGGCGCCATCGTCGAGATGCTGCTGGGCAGCGCCCGCCACGGCAACGGCATTCGCCGGCTGTGGAAGGCGCTGCGCCATGACGCGCCGGACCCGCGGATGACCGCGGCCCGGCAGGCCCTGCACTATGCCTAAAGGAACATACCGCCCGACACTTCGATGCGCTGGCCGGTGACCCAGCGGTTCTCGTCGGACAGCAGCACCGCGATCATCGGGCCGATATCGTCGGGCACGCCGGCGCGGCCGAGCGCGGTCTGCGCCGCCACGAACTTGTTGAGCTCGGCATTGTCGCGCACGTGGCCGCCGTTGAAATCGGTCTCGATGGCGCCGGGCGCCACGACATTCACGGCGATGCCGCGCGCCCCCAACTCCTTCGCCATATAACGGGTCAGCGTCTCGACCGCCGCCTTCAAGGCGCCATAGGCGGCATAGCCGGGCAGGGCGAAGCGGGCGAGGCCGGACGAGACATTGACGATCCGGCCGCCATCGACCATCAGCGGCAGCAGCCCCTGGGTCAGGAAGAACACGCCCTTGAAGTGGATGTCGACCAGCCGGTCGAAGTCGCTCTCCTTCATGTCGGCGATGCTGCCGGGTGCGCCGAAGCCGGCGTTGTTGACCAGATAGTCGAACCGGTCGCGGCCCCAGACCCGGGCGAGCGCGGCACGGACCTGATCGACGAAGCCCGCAAAGCTCGACACCTTGCCGGCATCGAGCTGCAGCGCCACGGCCTTGCGGCCCAGCGCCTCGATCTCGGCCACGGCCGCATCGGCCTCTGCCCGATTTGAATGATATGTCACGATGACATCGACGCCGCGCTTGGCCAGATTGATCGCGGTATTGCGGCCGAGGCCACGGCTGGCGCCGGTCACGATGGCGAGCTTGGTCGTTGAATTCCCTTGGGTCACGGCAGGTCTCCCGAACAGAAGTGGTGGGAAGAACCTAGGCTCGGACCGGCTCGGGCTTAATACCGGAACGAGCGAACTTCTTGCCTGATCCTCCAAATCGAGCTTTTGCCGGTTCAGGCGAAAGCCGGTAGGATCGAGCCTCATCATCCGGGAGTTCCCTCGTCATGTCGTCACCCCTGAAGGACGCGGTCGTCGCCCATATGGCCGCCCACGGCGGCGGCGATGGTGTGTATCGGACCGCGATCGACGGGCTGGCCATGATGCGCAGCAGTGCCGAGACCCTGCCGCACTACATGCTGTACCGGCCGGCGCTGTGCATCGTCGTCCAAGGCGCCAAGCAGGTCATGGCCGATGACGAGCTGTTCGATTACGACGAGATGCAGATGTTCGTCGTCAGCATCGAGCTGCCGCTGATGGGGCGCATCACCCGGGCCAGTGCGGCGACGCCGTTCATGGGGCTGATCCTGGAACTCGATGTCGGTGCGATGCGCGAGGTGATGCAGCAGCTGGACCAGCCGCCGCGGCCGCGCGGCGAGGTCGGTCTCGGCATCTTCGTCAGCGATCTGGATGGGCCGCTCGCCGATTGCGTGACCCGCCTCATCCGGCTGCTGGCGACGCCGCAGGCGATTCCGCTGCTGGTGCCGGCGATCCAGCGCGAGCTCTGTTTCTGGCTATTGACCGGCCGCCACGGCAGCGAGATCTGCAAGCTTGCCCACCCCGACAGCCATACCCAGCGCATCGCCCAGGCGATCCACGTGCTGCGCGGCGATTTCGCCCGGCCGATACGGATCGAGGAACTGGCGGCGGCGGCGCGGATGAGCGCCTCGTCGTTCCATCAGCATTTCAAGGCGCTGACCTCGATGACGCCGCTGCAATACCAGAAGAACCTGCGCCTGCTGGAGGCCCGGCGCCTGATGCTGGACGAGACCGCGAATGCCACCGCCGCGGCCTATCGGGTGGGGTATGAAAGCCCGTCGCAGTTCAGCCGCGAATACGCCCGCATGTTCGGCGCACCACCGCGCCGCGACGTGGCGGAATTCCGGGCGATGGTGCTATGACGGTCGCACCGCCTCTCGCGGTGGCGAGGATCGAAGGAAAAGATTAACACCTGAGGTAGATGGTTCTCAACCATCTCTAACGCATAGCGCGCGGCACGATCGAAACATCGGTCGGCCCCGTCGCGAAGGGCGTTCGTCGCTGTCCGGCAAACCGACGCTACCCCTGCGATGTACTGAATACCTGAAGGGGAACAAGGATGAATTCGATTCGGACCCTAAAGATCGGGGCGAAGATCTATGCCATCGTCGGGTTGCTGTCCCTGGTCGCGGCCGTGATCAGCTGGCGCGGCATCGAAGCGCTGCGCACCTATCAGATCGAGGTGCAGGAGATGCGGTTGGCGTCCGATCGCTCGTTCCATGGGCTCGAGGTCAATGCGCTCATCTATGCGGTGGTGATGGATACCCGCGGGACTTTCATGTCGCGCAGCCCGGACGAAATGGACAAATACGCAAAGCCGCTCCTGGACAATCTGCATAAGATGGACGGGCTGATGAAAGAATGGCGGGCGCTGCTGCCGGCAGGCCGGGAACACAGCCTGGACGAGGCCCTCGGTCACGTGAAGGACTTCATCACCTTTCGCACCGAGACGGTCCGTCTGGCGCGCGAGGCCGGGGTCGATCCGGCGCGGACCTATAGCGACAATGACGCCAATCGGGGCAACCGCCAGCAGTTGGGCCAGGCGATCGAGCGCCTGGCCGCCGGCAATCAGCAGGAGATCGCCGATATCGGCAAGCTGCTGGACGACAGCTATGCCCACAGCTTGGTCGAACTGGTCGGCATTGCCGCGGTCGGCATCGTCGCAGGCCTGTTGCTGTCGTTCCTGGTTACGGCGCGCGAGATCACCCGGCCGCTCACCGCGCTGACCTCGGTGATGCGCCAACTGGCGGGCGGCAATTTCGAGGTGGCGGTACCGGGCGCGGCGCGGACCGACGAGTTGGGCGATATGGCGGGCGCGGTCAAAGTGTTCCAGGACAACGGGATCGAGGCCCGGCGCTTGACCCGGCTCGCCGCCGACGAACAGGCCGCGCGCGCAAAGCGCGCTTCGGCTCTCGAAACCCTGACCGGCGCGTTCGAGGGCCATATCGAAAAGATCGTCACGGCGGTTTCGGTCGCCTCCGCCGAATTGACGGGGACATCCAAGGAGATGGCCAACGTGGCCGAGCGGACCAGCGGTCAGGCCCTGGCGACGGCCGCCGCGGCGGAGCAGGCCTCGGCCAACGTCCAGACCGTCGCGGCCGCCAGCGAGGAGCTGGCAGCCTCGACCTCGTCGATCGGACAGCAGGTGACGCGGGCCAGCGAAACGGTCGATACGGCGTTGCGGCGGGCCGACGCGGCCGAGCATACGGTTCAGGAACTGGTCGAAGCGGCCAAGAAGATCGGCGAGGTCGTGCTGTTGATCAACAACATCGCCCAGCAGACCAATCTGCTGGCTCTGAACGCCACGATCGAGGCGGCACGGGCCGGCGATGCGGGCAAGGGTTTCGCCGTGGTGGCCGGCGAGGTCAAGGCTCTGGCCCAGCAGACCGCATCCGCGACCGGTGAGATCCAGGGCCAGGTCGATGGCATGCAGAGTGCGACCGACAAGATGGTCGAAGCGATCCGCGCGATCGTGACCACGATCGGCGCCATCACCGAAGTCACGACCATGGTCGCCTCCGCGATCGAAGAACAGGGTGCCGCGACCCACGAGATCGCCCGTAACGTCCAGCAGGCCGCTTTGGGCACCCACGACGCCGCGCAGAATGCTGCCCTCGTCAATGCCGCGGCGAGCGAGACCGGTGCCGCCGCGAAACAGGTCCTGACCTCGGCCGGCGCGCTGGGCCAGGAGGCGGCGGCGCTGCGCAGCGAGGTGGACGCGTTCCTGGCAGGGGTGAAGGTCGCGTAGAGGGCCGCTGGCCGTCGGGTCTCGTCAATCGCCGGAGCGGCGCCGCAGATTGAGGCTGGGGATCTCGTGGATCTCCACGTTCAAGGTGATGGAACGCTGTTCGAATGCGGTCGCGAGGTAGCGGGACGCGGTATCCATCAGGCCTGCCGCGAACTTCTCCTGCACGGCAAGGGCGCGGCCCGCCTTCATCCGCACGGTGATCAGAATGAAGCCGTTGGTCGGATTGCCGTCGCCGATCATGACCAGATCGCGGCTCATCGCGCGGGTGCGGATGGCGCCGACCTCGAACACGCCCGACGCGGCGGCGGTCTGGTGCACGGCGCTCAGCAGCTCCGGAATCGACGCGACCTCGGCGAGGTTGGCGGAATATTCGATGATGATATGCGGCACGGGTGGCTCCTCTAGACGTTCAGCAGCAGGTTCTCGCGTTCCCAGCTCGAAATCACCCGCTGATAGGCCTCGTATTCCGCCAGCTTCACATGGGTGACGGCGGCGATGAATTTGGCGCCCAGCACGTCCTTCAGCGGCTCGCACGCGTTGAATTTCTCCAGCGCGTCGGACTGGTGGCGGGGCAGGGTGAACGGGCGGCCGTGGGCGCTGCCGCGCACCGGGTCCTCGGGGCGCAGGTTCTGCACCATGCCCAGATAGCCGCAGGCGAGCGAGGCGGCGAGCGCCAGATAGGGGTTGGCATCCGCGCCGGCGACCCGGTTCTCGACCCGACGATTGTCGGGCGCCGACAGCGGCACGCGCAGTCCGACGGTGCGGTTGTCGCGGCCCCAATGGACATTGATCGGCGCGTCGGTGCCGGCGATCAGCCTGCGATAGGAATTCACGTTCGGCGCCAACAGCGGCATGACCATCGGCAGGAATTTCTGCAAGCCCGCGATATGGCCGCGGAACAGGTCGGTGTCGGTATTGTCGTCGGTCGCGAACAGGTTCCGGCCGGTCTCCGGATCGACGATGCTCTGGTGGATATGCATGGCGGAGCCGGGCTCGCCCTGCATCGGTTTCGCCATGAAGGTCGCATAGATCTGATGGCGGACAGAGGCCTCGCGCACGGTGCGCTTGAACAGGAAGACCTGGTCGGCCAGCGACAGCGCGTCGCCGTGGTTGAAATTGATCTCGATCTGGGCGGCACCGGCCTCGTGGGTCAGCGTGTCGATGTCGATCTGCTGCGCCTCGCAATAGTCGTAGACATCCTCGAAGATCGGGTCGAACTCGTTGACCGCGTCGATGCCATAGGCCTGCCGGCCGCTTTCGGTCCGGCCGGTGCGCCCGACCGGCGGCACCAGCGGGTAGTCCGGGTCGGTGTTGATCTGGACCAGGAAAAACTCCAGCTCCGGTGCCACGATCGGCTTCCAGCCGCGGGCGGCGTAGAGCTGCAGCACCCGCTGCAGCACGAAGCGCGGCGAGATGTCGACGGCGGCGCCGTCGGCATAGACGCAATCGCTGATCACCTGCGCCGTCGGTTCCTGGTGCCACGGCACGAGGCGGATCGTCGATCCGTCCGGGATCATGTATATGTCGCTGTTCTCGGGGCTGGTCACGTCCTCGTCGTTCGGAAAATCGCCGGTGACGGTCTGGACGAAGATCGCCTCTGGCATGCGCAGCCCCCGATCGCGCAGGATGCGCAGGAACTTCTCCGCCGGCAGGATCTTGCCGCGCGCGATGCCGGACATGTCCGGTACCAGGCACTCCACTTCGGTGATCCGATGATCCTTGATGAAGGTCTCCAGGAGACTCATGCTGTGTCAGCCGCGGGGCGGCGGCGCTCCTCTGCCGTTGGTTTGTCCGAACGTCAGTATGCGCCGCCGGTCGGCCGTCGCCAACGGACCTATTGCAGTGCGGGAGAAGCGGTTTGAGCGACGGCGCCCCGCATGTCGACAGCTGGTACCGGCGCACGGCCAACCCCTTTACCGAATATCCGCCGCTCCAGGGCGAGGCCCGGGCCGACGTGGCGGTGCTGGGCGCCGGCTACACCGGCCTGACGGCGGCGCTGCATCTGGCCGAGCGCGGCTACAAGGTCACGGTGCTGGAGGCAGAGCGTGTCGGCTGGGGGGCGTCCGGCCGCAACGGCGGCCAGATCCTGACCGGCTACAATCCCTCGATCGCGACCCTGGCCGGCTGGGTCGGGCCGGTGGATGCGCGCCGGCTGTGGGATCTGGCCGAGGAGGCGAAGCGCCTGCTGCTCGATACGATCACGCGCCACGGCATCGCCTGCGGCCTGACCCGCGGCTATCTCTACGCCGGCCTCAAGCCCCGGCACATGACGGCGCTTCGCACAATGCAGGCGGAATGGCAGGGCCTGGGACACGAGAGTGCCCAGCTGCTGGATCAGGCCCAGATGCGCGACCGGGTCGGCTCGCCGCTCTATATCGGCGGGCTCTACGACCCGGAAGGCGGCCATCTGCATCCGCTGAACTACGCGCTGGGCCTGGCCGACGCCTGCCGGGCGGCCGGTGTCACCATTCATGAGCATTCGCCGGTCGTCGCGGTCGATGCCGGTCCGACGCCGTCGCTCACCACCGCCCATGGCCGGGTCCGGGCGAACGCGCTGGTGATTGCCGGCAACGCGCTGTTGGTGCCGCTGGTGCCGGGCCTGGGACACACGATCGCGCCGGTCGGCACCTATATCGCCGCGACGGAACCGCTGGGCCCGGCTCGCATGCGCCAGGTCCTGCGCGACGACGTCGCCGTGTGCGACATGAATTTCGTGCTGAACTACTACCGCCGCACGCCCGACGACCGGCTGCTGTTCGGCGCCCGGGTCAGCTATTCGGGACGCGAGCCGTCCAACCTCAGGCACTTGATGCGGCGCTCGATGCTGAAGACCTTCCCGCAATTGGCCGACGTCCGGGTCGACCAGGTCTGGGGCGGGCTGGTCGATATCACGGTCAACCGGGCGCCGCATCTGGGCCGGATCGGGCCAACCAGCTATTTCGCCCATGGTTTTTCCGGCCAGGGCGTGGCGCTGACCGGCATCGCCGGCCGGGTCATGGCCGAGGCGATCGCCGGCCAGGCCGAGCGGTTCGATGTGTTCGCGCGCATCCCGCACCGCGCGTTTCCGGGCGGTCCGCTGCGCACGCCGGCGCTGATGCTGGCGATGCTGTGGTACCGGCTCGCCGACATGCTGTGACGGCCGCCCGCATGCTTGACAAGCGCCGCCGGAAATTGTTCGGATGCGGCCATCGTCATTCTCCAAAAGCGTTACGTCACAAGGGGCGACACGACCCCGCCTGAGACCTCCGATCCCGGTGTCCCAGCGCGGTGTCTATGGAGGGGCGGGTCGGGGGTTTTTGTCGATCAGAAGGGGACAAGGGCATGAAGATGCGGCAGTTTTTGTTGGGGACGGCGGCAACCTTGGTCGCGATCGCGGCCACCGGTGCGGCGCAGGCGGCGGATAGCAAGGTCCTCAACATCTATAACTGGTCCGACTATATCGGCACGGACACGATCGCCAATTTCGAGAAGGCGACCGGCATCAAGGTGTCCTACGACACCTATGACGCGAACGAGACGCTCGACGGCAAGCTCAAGGCCGGCCATTCCGGCTACGACCTGGTCGTGCCCTCGCTGACGCCGTTCCTGGCCCAGCAGATCCAGTCGGGCATCTATCAGCCGCTCGACAAGTCGAAGCTGCCGAACTGGTCCCATCTCGACAAGGGTCTGCTCGGCCGCATGGCCAAGTACGACAAGGACAATGCCCACGCCATCCCGTGGGTCACCGGCACGACCGGCATCGGCGTGGTGATGGAAAAGGTCAAGGCGATCATGCCGGACGCCCCGGTCGACAGCCTGAAGTTCATCTTCGATCCGGCGATCCTGGCCAAGTTCAAAGGCTGCGGCATCACCATGCTGGATACGCCGACCGACGTGTTCCCGGCGGCGCTGCAGTATCTGGGCCTGAACCCGGACAGCGAGAACAAGGACGACATCCAGAAGGCCTACGACCTGATCATGAAGATCCGGCCGTTCATCCGGAAGTTCGACAGTTCCGAATATATCAACGACCTGGCCAACGGCGACGTCTGCGTCTCGTGGGGCTATTCGAGCGACATCAACCTGGCCCGCCGCCGCGCGGCCGAGGCGAACAAGGGCGTCACCGTCGCCTATCACATCCCGAAGGAAGGCTCGGAGCGTTACATCGATACGATGGCGATGCCGAAGGACGCGCCGCATCCGGACGCGGCCTTGAAATTCCTGAACTACATCATGCAGCCGGAAGTGATGGCCGAGACCTCGAACACGATCTATGGCCAGAGCGGCAACGCCGACGCCATCAAGTTCGTGACGCCGGAAATCGCCGGCGATCCCGGCATCTTCCCGCCGGCCGACGTCGAGGCGAAGCTGTTCTCGATCTCGGTCCCGCCCAAGGATATCGATCGGTTGAAAAACCGGCTCTGGACGAAGATCAAGAGCGGGCATTAATAGAAGGCTTGGGGGCGGTGCCGATCCGGCGCCGCCCCAGAACCTTGTATCCATGGCGAAGGTATCCGGCCCCGTGACACACCCCTCCGTTCGCGACAGCGAGCCCTGGCGCGATCCCTCGGCCGAAGCCCATATCAAGATCGACCAGCTGGTAAAGGTCTTCGGCGACACCCGCGCGGTCGACGAGGTCTCGCTGCATATTCACCGCGGCGAGCTGTTCTCGCTGTTGGGCGGGTCGGGCTGCGGCAAGACCACGCTCTTGCGCATGCTGGCGGGGTTCGTCACGCCCGACGCCGGCTCGATCGTGATCGACGGCCAGGACGTCAGCCGCGTGCCGCCCTACGAGCGGCCGGTCAACATGATGTTCCAGTCCTACGCCCTGTTTCCGCACATGAGCGTCGAGGACAATGTCGCCTTCGGCCTGCGCCGCGATGGGGTGGAGAAGGGCGAGATCAAGCGCCGGGTCGGCGAGGCGCTGGACCTCGTGCAACTGGGCACGCTCGCCAAGCGCAAGCCCGGGCAATTGTCCGGCGGCCAGCGCCAGCGCGTCGCCCTCGCGCGCTCGATCATCAAGCGGCCGAAGGTGCTGCTGCTGGATGAGCCCTTGTCGGCGCTCGACAAGAAGCTGCGCGAGGCGACCCAGTTCGAATTGCGCATGATCCAGGAACAGGTCGGCATCACCTTCGTCATGGTCACCCATGACCAGGAAGAGGCGATGACCATGTCGACCCGGATCGCCGTGATGAACCACGGCAAGATCGTCCAGGTCGGCAAGCCGAACGAGATCTACGAGTTCCCGCACAGCCGCTTCGTCGCGGACTTCATCGGCTCGGTCAATATGTTCGAAGGCCGGCTGAAGGAGCTGTTCACCGACCATGCCCTGGTCGAAAGCGCGGAGGCCGGCGGCGATCTGGTGGTGGGCCCGACCGGCGCCCAGGCGCCGGGGGCGGCGATCTGCGTCGCGGTCCGGCCGGAAAAGCTGAAGCTCGCGAAGCCGGGCGAGGGGCTGGACCTGCCCAATCGCTTGAGCGGCCGGGTGCGCGACATTGCCTATCTGGGCGATGCCTGCGTCTATCACGTGACGCTCGACAGCGGAAAGATCGTCAAGGCGACGGCTCCCAACCTCGGCCGCTGGGACGACCAGCCCTTTGCCCGCGACGAGGCGGTTACGGTCGGCTGGGCCGCGTCCGCCTCGATCCTGGTCGATCCGTGAGCGGGCCCGCGCAGTGGGTCCGGGCGCGGCTGCCGGGGCGCGGCCTGGTCATCGGCGCGCCCTATCTCTGGCTCGTGGTGTTCTTCCTGGTGCCGTTCCTGCTGGTGGTGAAGATCAGCTTCGCCGACAGCGACACGACCATCCCGCCCTATACGCCCCTGTTCACGCTCGACGACGACAGCGTGCTGCAGATCTCGCTGCATCTGGATAATTTCATCCGGCTGTTCAGCGATGATCCGATCTATCTGCTGTCGTACCTGAGCTCGCTCCGCAATGCCGCGGTCACGACCTGGTTCTGCCTGCTGATCGGTTACCCGATGGCCTATGCGATCGCGCGCGCCACGCCGACGCTGCGGCCGGTGCTGCTGATGCTGATCGTGCTGCCGTTCTGGACCTCGTTCCTGATCCGCATCTATGCCTGGATCGGCATCCTCAAGGACAATGGGCTGCTGAATAATTTCCTGATCTGGATCGGCGTGATCGACGAACCGCTCAACATCCTCAACACCCAGACCGCCGTCTATATCGGCATGGTCTATGCCTATCTGCCGTTCATGGTGCTGCCGCTCTACGCCACGCTGGAAAAGCTCGACGTGTCGCTGCTCGAAGCCGCGATGGATCTGGGGGCCCGGCCGATGCGGGCGTTCTGGGCGATCACCTGGCCGCTGTCGCTGCCGGGCGTGGTCGCGGGTTCGCTCCTGGTGTTCATCCCGGCGGTGGGCGAGTTCATCATCCCGACCTTGCTGGGCGGCGCCGACACATTGACCATTTCGACCCAGCTGTGGAGCGAGTTTTTCGCCAACCGCGATTGGCCGATGGCGTCGGCGGTGACCGTCGTCATGGTGGCGCTGCTGGTGGTGCCGCTGATGCTGCTGCAGCGCGCCCAGGCGCGGGCCGTCAACGGGGCGGCCTCGTGATGACCGCAAGGGGCGGCATTTGATGGACGGGTTCGTGCGCGGCCGCTGGTTCCTGCCGACAGCGCTGGTGCTGGGCCTGATCTTCCTCTACGGGCCGATCGCGACGCTGGTGGTCTATTCCTTCAACGAATCCAAACTGGTCACGGTCTGGTCCGGCTTCTCGGTCAAATGGTACGGCGAGCTTGCCCATAACGACCAGATCCTGGATGCCGCCTGGCTGTCGCTGCAGGTCGCGGTCGCGAGCGCCACCGGCGCGCTCATCGTCGGCACGATCGCGGGCTACGTGCTGTCGCGCTTCACCAAATTCCGCGGGCGCACCCTGTTCGCCGGCATGGTGACGGCACCCCTGGTGATGCCCGAGATCATTACGGGCATCTCGATGCTGCTGATGTTCGTGGGCCTGGAGCAGGCGATCGGCTGGCCGGCCGGCCGCGGCGTGCTGACCATCATCATGGCGCACATCACCTTCACCCTGAGCTTCGTCGCCGTGATCGTGCAGAGCCGGCTCTCCGGCATGGACATCTCGGTCGAAGAGGCGGCGATGGACCTGGGCGCCCGGCCGGTGCAGGTGTTCTTTCTGATCACCCTGCCGCTGATGGCCCCGGCGCTGGTCGCGGGTTGGCTGCTGGCCTTCTCGCTGAGCCTCGACGATCTGGTCATCACCGCCTTCGTGTCGGGCCCCGGCTCGACCACGCTGCCGCTGGTGATCTTCTCCAAGGTCCGACTGGGCCTCAGTCCGGAAATCAACGCGCTCGCCACCGTCATCATCACGGTGGTTTCGATGGGCGTGTTCGGTGCGGCGCTCTATCAGTACAAGCGCAGCAAGACGTTGGGCTGAAACGCGGATTGCCCGGAAAATGACCCAGGCGCGGTAGGGCACTCGCATGGCTTCTAGATGTTGATCCAATGGGCGGCTGCTGACCCGCCCGAGGGATCAACTTCCGGAGCGCCGATGTACCAAGCGTTTTACGGCCTGCGGCAGATGCCGTTCGACGCAGCCGCCGATGCGTCACTCCTGGTCGAGACCGCCGGGCGCCAGAGCGCGCTCGATGCGATCGCCGATCAGGTACGCCGTCGGACTGGGGTCATCACGCTTGAAGGCTGGCCCGGTGCCGGCAAGACCGAGTTGTTGCGCGCCTATGAACGCAGCGCCGATCCTGATCGGGTGCGGGTCGGCTGGATCACCCGGCCCAATATCGACCGGGCGGGTCTGTTCGCCCTGCTGGGCGAAATGCTGGCCGGCCCGTTCGCGCCAACCTCGCCGCCTCAGGACCTGAAGCGGCTCTTGACCGAGCGCGCGGCCGCGGGCCAGACGACGGTGCTGCTGGTCGACGATACCGAGAATTTGAGCGACGGCGCGCTCCATGCCCTGGGCGCGGTCGCCGATCTGGCGGGCCAGGAAGAGTCGCTGGTCTCGATCGTGCTGGTCGTACGGCCGCCGTTCGTGGCCTTGTTCGCGCGGCCGGCCGCGGCGGCGCTCGATCGGCGCGCCAGCGTGCGCGTGCGGCTGCCGCTTTTCACGCCGGTCGAGGCGCGCGGGCTGCTCGAACATCGCCTGCGCCAGGCCGGCGCCGACGATCCGACCCGCGTGCTGTCGCCCGAGGCGATCGAGGCGATCACGGTCGAGGCCGGCGGCATTCCGCGCCGGCTGCTGTCGCTCGGCGACCGGGTGCTGCAGGCCGGTGCGGTTCGGCGCCGGCAGCCGGTCGATTATGACGTCGCCGAAGCGGCGATCCACAGTGGCGCGCCGCCGGTCGTCGTCCCCGCCCGCACGCGCTCGCCGATCAGCATCGAGCGGCACGGGATGCCCGCCTGGGAGACCGGCGTGTCGCGCCGCCTGCTCGACGGTGCCTCCCGCGTCGCGATCCCGGCGATGCTGCTGATCGTGGCCATGGGCGTCGGCTATTGGCTGTGGAACCTGTCCGACGAGAGCGACGCCGCCTCTTCGCCGCCGATCCAGGCCGAGGCCCCGCCCGCACCGGCGCCGGTCCCGCCGCCGCAAGTCGCGACCGCGCCGCCGCCGGCTCCTGCAGCGGCGCCTGCGCTGTCACCGGTGAACCTGTTGTTCATCCCGGCACGCCGCGGCGACACGTTGCGCGCGCTCTATCGTGCCGCCTATCGCGCGCCGCGCTATCGCCCGCCGTTCGAGCAGCTGCTGGCGGCCAATCCCGACGTGGCCGCCGACCAGCCGCTGACGGCGGGGCAGCTGGTGGCGCTGCCGGGGCCGCTGATCGACCAATAGTTATTGGGTATCGACCCGGTCGGCCGCCTGCTTCTGGGCATCGGTCAGCTTGTCGCCCAACAGCCGGCCGTTGGTCTCGGCCGCCTCGCGCAGCCGCGCCGGGCCGTTCGAGCTTCGGGCGCGCTGGTACCAGGCATAGGCACGCACCGGCTCGGCCGGCACGCCCAAGCCATGCTCATAGGCGTAGGCCAGATCGTACTGGGCGACCGGTTGCCCCTGCTTCGCCGCCGTGACCAGGGCGGCGATGGCGGCCGAATCCGTGCCCTCCAACCCGTGCTCGCGCCAGATCGCGATGGCGCGGTCGAAATTGGCCGTGGGCGCCGCGGGTATAGGCGGACGCGGTGCGGGCGCGACGACATGGACCGGAGCGGGGGCCGCTGCATGCGGGACCGGCCGCTTGTCTTCATCCTCGCCGGCGCCGAGTGCCGCCAGCCGCTCCCGGGCGCGCGGATCGCCCGTGGCCAGCGCCTGGCGATACCAGCCGATCGCCGCATCCGGATCCTGCGGCAGCCCATCGGGCCGCTCGGTATTCTCCGCCTGCAGGCCCAGCGCATAGGCGGCCGGCCCGGAGCCCTCGGAGGCCGCCATATGATACCAATAATCCGCCTGGCGCAGATCGCGGGACACGCCTTGGCCCCGCTCATAGGCCTGGCCCAGCCGATAGGCGGAATCCGGATCGCCCTGCTGCGCGAAGGCATACCAGCGGGCGACCGCCGCCTGATAGTCGCCCATGCGCGCCGCCGTCGCCGCCTCCAGATCTTCCGCCCGGGCCAGCGTCGTAGACGCCAGCATCAGCGCCGCTACCGCCCAGATTTTTCCGTTTCGGCTCATTCCGCTTTTCACCCGTGATCGAGCGTTCTGGAACATGAACACTTCAGGTGGCCAAGCGTCTCCACGGCCCCACGGAAGACACGCGTCCTTGGCGGCAGCGGCGTGCCGAGGCGCGCCTTACGCCGGCTGATAGTACGGCGGCGGCACTTCGATCGATTGGCCGGCTTCGGCGGCTTCCTGCTGTTTGCGCCACATTTCGGCATAGCGGCCTCTGGCGGCGACCAGGTCGAAATGGCGGCCGCGTTCGGCGATGCGGCCGGCCTCCAGCACGATGATCTCGTCGGCGTCGATGATGGTCGATAGGCGATGGGCGATGACCAGCGTGGTGCGGCCGCGGCTCACTTCCTTGAGGTTGGTCTGGATCTCGCGCTCGGTATTGGTGTCGAGCGCGCTGGTAGCCTCGTCGAACAAAGTGATCGCCGGGTTCTTCAGGATCGTCCGCGCGATCGCGACCCGCTGTTTCTCGCCGCCCGAGAGCTTCAGGCCGCGCTCGCCGACCTTGGTCTCGTAGCCGTCCGGCATGGCTAGGATGAACTCGTGGATATGGGCCATGCGCGCCGCCTGCTCGATCTCGGCAGTGCTGGCGCCGGGGCGGCCATAGGCGATGTTGTAGGTGATGCTGTCGTTGAACAGCACCGTATCCTGCGGAACGATGCCGAGCGTGGCGCGCAGGCTCTTCTGCGTCACCGTGCGGATGTCCTGGCCGTCGATCAGGATCTGGCCGGCATCGACGTCGTAGAAGCGGAACAGCAGCCGGCTCAAGGTCGACTTGCCGGCGCCGGACGGGCCGACGACCGCGACCGTATGGCCGGCCGGCACGGTGAAGCTGACGCCTTTGAGGATCTCGCGGCGCGGGTCGTAGCCGAAATGCACGTCGCGGAATTCGAGCGTGGCGCCATCGACCTTAAGCGCCTGAGCGCCGGGCGCGTCGGCGATCTCGCGCCCGACTGCCATCAGCTCGAACATCCGCTCCATATCGATCAGCGACTGCTTGATCTCGCGATAGACGAAGCCGAAGAAATTGAGCGGCTGGTAGAGCTGAACCAGATAGGTGTTCACCAGCACGAAGTCGCCCAGCGTCATCGTGTGATTCACGATGCCGACGCCGGCCATGTACATGACCACGGTCAAGCCCACCGAGATGATCGCCGCCTGGCCGATATTGAGGATCGACAGCGAGACCTGGCTCTTGACCGCCGCGCGCTCGTAG
>Ga0302314_10007567_pt1 | contig 19513 bp, 17 predicted proteins | sample III_Palsa_N2_3_FD_200533 | JGI IMG/M metagenome (GOLD analysis project Ga0302314, IMG submission 200533) | Peat permafrost microbial communities from Stordalen Mire near Abisko, Sweden - III_Palsa_N2_3 | ecosystem: Environmental > Terrestrial > Soil > Palsa > Peat permafrost | place: Sweden...
AGGCTACGCGCCGCGTCGACGAACTCGCGCTCCCGCATGGCCAGCGTCTGACCGCGCACGATGCGGCCGATATAGGGCCAGGAGAAGAAGCCGATCACGACGATGAGCAACCCGATCCGCAGACTGTTGCCGGAGAGGCCGAAAGCGTTGTTCGGCAGCACACCCAGGATCGAGATCGACAGCAGCAGCACCGGAAAGGCCAGGAAGAGGTCCATGAGCCGGCTGAGCACCGCGTCGATCCATCCGCCGAAGAAGCCCGCGACCATGCCCATGATCACGCCGAGGAAGATCGCGATTGCCGTGGACACCCCCGCGATACCGAGCGAGTAGCGGGCGCCGTAGACGATCCGGCTGAAGATGTCGCGGCCGTTGGGCAGATCCACGCCGAGCCAGTGCTGCGCGCTGATGCCGCCCATTCCACCGATCGGCGTCGAGAAGTTCGGGTCGATGAGGCTGTTGTTGAGGCTGTTCGGGTCCTGGCCCTCGAGGCTGGAGAGCTCGGGCGCGAAGATCGCCGCGAGGATCAGCAGGATGGCCAGGACCCCGCCGGCCATCGCCACCTTGTCCTTCTTGAGGCGGTTCCACGCGATGCGGCCGAGGGAGCGGCCTTCGATCGCGCCGACGACGGCATCGGGCACAGGCGTGAAGTCCGTGCTCCCCGCTTCCTCGATCAACGTCATCGCGTTGTGTCCTGTCTTCTGGTCGGTACAACGGTGGGAACCCACCTCACCACGGCAGGGATCACCGCCATGGTTGGTGTTGACACAAAGTCCCATGTTCCGGAGTGAAGCCTGCCCCGGTGTCCCAGAGTTTGGGAAGACCGGATGAGGCTCCGTTGCTTAACCGTGATCACTCGGCCATAAGGTTGTTCTCATAGCAAATGCAGGAATACGGGCTGTAATGGATCTATACCAGCACTCAACTGCCAAGGGCGCAATCCGGCACGATCCGCCCGGTCACCCTACGCATCCGTGTTGAAGCATCGGCAAGCGTAGCGCACGTGTCCAGATGGCAAGACGGCGGTGCCGATCGCCAGACCGTACCGGTGTTCGATATCCGGCCTGTGAAGAAGTGCTCACCAGGCCGTTCGCGCAGCGGCCCGGAGCGCTGAACCGCTGCGAACTACGTAGCGCTCCACAGCTCGTGGTCGGCGCGCAGCAGCAGCAGCGAGCGCGGGGCCAGCGAGATCGCCGTCCCGCCGCCGAGAACCACGTCGTCCCGCGCACCCGGATCGCCGTCCAGGGTGGTGTCGACGACGACCTGGTACCAGCGGGCCCAGGGGTCACCCGGGACGGTGAACTCCAGCTCCTCGGCCCCGGCGTGCATCACGAGCAGGAAACTGTCGTCGGTGATGCGCTCGCCGTGCGGACCCCGGCCGCGAATGTCCTGGCCAGAGAGGTAGACGCCGAGCACGCTGGCCGGAGCGAACCAGTCGGCGTCGGTCATCTCCTTGCCGTCCGGACGAAACCACGCGATGTCCTGCAATCCACCCGGGAAGGCCGGCTGCCCGCTGAAGAAGACGCGCTGGCGCAGCACCGGGTGGTGCCGCCGCAGGTGGATGAGCCGGCGCGAGAGATCGAGCAGGCTGCGCCACTCGGGGTGCTTGAGCAGCGACCAGTCGACCCAGCTGGTCTCGTCGTCCACGCAGTAGGCGTTGTTGTCGCCGTCCTGGGTGCGGCCCATCTCGTCCCCGGCGACCAGCATCGGCACGCCCGTGGCCAGCAGCATCATCGCCAGCAGGTTGCGGATCTGGCGCCGGCGCACGAGGTTGAGCTCCTCGTCGTCGCTCTCCCCCTCGACCCCGTAGTTGCTGGAGCGGTTGTCGTTGCTGCCGTCCCGGTTCTCCTCGCCGTGCGCCTCGTTGTGCTTGTGGTCGTAGGTGACCAGGTCGCGCATCGTGAAGCCGTCGTGCGCGGTGATGAAGTTGATCGAGGCGTAGGGCCGGCGGCCGTCGTCCTGGTAAAGGTCGGAGGAGCCGGAGATCCGGTAGGCCAGGTCGCGCACGTCGGGCCGGGCGCCGCGCCAGAAGTCCCGGGCGGTGTCGCGGAACTTGTCGTTCCACTCCGTCCACAGCGGCGGGAACTCGCCGACCTGGTAGCCGCCCTCCCCCACGTCCCACGGCTCGGCGATCAGCTTCACGTCCTGCAGCACCGGGTCCTGCGAGATCACCGTGAGGAAGGAGGAGAGCTTGTCCACGTCGTGCATCGAGCGGGCGAGCGCGGAGGCGAGGTCGAAGCGGAAACCGTCCACGCCCATCTGGGTGGCCCAGTATCGCAGCGAATCGGTGATCAGCTGGATCACGTGCGGCTGGGTCACGTTCAGGGTGTTGCCGCAGCCCGTGTAGTCCTGGTACGTCGCCGGGTCCGAGCCGAGCCGGTAGTAGCAGTCGTTGTCGATGCCGCGGAAGGAGAGCGTAGGTCCGTTCTCGCCGCCCTCGGCGGTGTGGTTGTAGACCACGTCGAGGATGACCTCGATGCCGGCCTGGTGCAGCGCCGCGACCATCTCCTGGAACTCGCGCACCTGCCCGCCGCGCCGCCCCCGTCGCACCGCCGCGCTGTATCCGGCGTGCGGGGCGAAGTATCCGAGCGAGTTGTAACCCCAGTAGTTCACCATGCCGCGGTCGAGCAGATGCGGCTCGGAGACGAAGTGGTGCACCGGCAGCAGCTCGACCGCCGTCACACCGAGGTTCACCAGGTGGTCGACCACGGCCGGGTGCGCCAGGCCCGCGTACGTCCCGCGCAGGTCCTCGGGCACGCCGGGGTGACGCATCGTCAGCCCGCGCACGTGCGCCTCGTAGATCACCGTCTCCGACCACGGGATGGACGGCCGGGGCCCGGTGTCGGCGCGATCGCGCTCGTCCACCACGACGCCCTTGGGCACGAAGGGGGCCGAGTCGCCGGACTTCTGGCCGTAGACCGTGTCGTCGTTCACGAAGTCGCCGTCCACCGCGCGGGCGTACGGGTCGAGCAGCAGCTTCTCCGGGTTCCAGCGGTGACCGAGCTCGGGCTCCCACGGCCCGTTCACCCGGAAGCCGTAGCGCTGCCCCGGCTCGATCCCGGGCAGGTACCCGTGCCAGACGTGGAAGGTCGACTCGGTGAGCGCGATCCGCTCCTCGGCGCCGTCCTCGTCGAACAGGCAAAGCTCCACGCCGCTGGCGCCGGCCGCCCAGAGCGCCGCGTTCGCGCCCTGGCCGTCGTGGCTCAGGCCGAGCGGCCGCCAAGAGCCGGGCCAAGCTCGCGACCCGGTACGAGCCATGAAAATCAGCACTCCACTCATTCGCCTGGGACGCCCCATGCAATACCCTGGGCGACGGGAGATAACCTTTGAGGGCTACGCCCTGAGGGCGAAGCCCTCAATATAGCGAGCCGGAGGCAGCATGGCGCAGACCTGGGAAAGCGGGCTTCCCGAGGCCGCGTTGGCCCGGATGCACGGGATACAGGGTACGTCCACCTGGGGGTCCGCCCTCAGCACGCAGGAGTTCAACGCGATCAAGGGCGTCGGTTTCGACCCCGTCGGCCAGGTGCTCGGGACCGCGGTCTACCAGATCGGCTACCAGGGCGGATACGGCTGTTCGGGGGCCTGGAGCGGCTACCTCGGGCAGAACATGTCCACCGACGTCTCCTCCCGGGCCTGGGCACCGTTCAGCGCGCTGGTCAAGGCGATGTACGACGCCCGGCACACCGCGCTGAGCAGGGCGGTCGCCGAGTGCACCGCGCTCGGCGGGGACGGCATCGTGGGCGCCTCGCTCAAGGTGCGCCGCTTCGAGGCGGGCGGCCTCGAGTTCACCGTGCTCGGCACGGCCGTGCGGGCGCGCGGCACGGTGCGGCCGAGGCGGCCGTTCACCTCGCACGTGACCGGCCAGGAGTTCGCCAAGCTGCTGCACGCCGGCTACGTGCCGACGGGCCTCGCGCTCGGCATCTCCATCGCCTCGCGGCACGACGACTACCGCACCCGCGCGTCGCTCAGCCGCTGGGCCGGGAACCAGGAGGTGCCCGGCTACACCCAGCTGATCAACAACGCCCGGCACGACGCGCGCAACCAGCTGATGAAGGACGCGCGCAGGCACGGCGGGGACGGGGTCGTGGTCGACGAGATCGACCTGCGCATCGGGGAGCGCGAGTGCCCGACGTACGAGGGCGCCAGGGACCACATCGCCGAGGCCTTCCTGCTCGGCACCTCCATCGCCCGCTTCGAGCGCTCGCACCGGGACAAGGGACCCGCGCCGAAGGCACTGACGATCATGCGGCTCGACTACCAGAAGACGAAGACGGGTTTGTGAGATGACCGACGAGACGACTGCCAAGGCCCTGCACGACGAGGGCGTGCCGGAGGACGCGATGAAGCGTCTGGCGCACCTGCAGCCCGGCAAGGGCGGGATCTTCACCTCCGACCTGACCGTCAACGAGTTCCTGCTGGTGCGCGAGGTCGGGTTCCGGCCGCTCGGCCTGGTGCTCGGCTCCTCGATCTACCACGTGGGCATCCAGCTCGGCCGCTGGTCGAAGAACCAGGAGATGGACGTCCTTTCGCAGGCCATGTACCACGCCCGCGAACTGGCGATGAGCCGGATGGAGGCCGAGGCCAGCGCGCTCGGCGCGGACGGCATCGTGGGCGTGCGGCTCGAGGTGGAGTTCAAGGAGTTCGGCGCGGACATCGCCGAGTTCATTGCCGTCGGCACCGCGGTCAAGGCGGAGGACGGGGTGGACCACGGCGACCACGCGCACGGCTGGCGCAACAACAAGGGCAAGCCCTTCACCTCGGACCTGAGCGGCCAGGACTTCTGGACCCTGATCCGGGCCGGCTACGCGCCGCTCGACCTGGTCATGGGCTCGTGCGTCTACCACATCGCGCACCAGCGCTTCGGCCAGGTGCTCGGCAACATGGGCCGGAACGTGGAGATCCCGCAGTACACCCAGGCGCTGTACGACGCGCGGGAGCTGGCGATGAGCCGGATGCAGGCGGAGGCCGAGGCGCTGCACGCCGAGGGCATCGTCGGCGTGCAGCTCAAGCAGCACTCGCACACCTGGGGCGGGCACACCACCGAGTTCTTCGCGATCGGCACCGCGGTGCGCCCGCTGCGCCCCGACCACGTGATCGACCGGCCCACCATGGTGCTGTCGCTCGACAACTGAGAGCATGGGCGCCATGGGAGAGGTGGAGCTGCCGGATTCATCCGGCACCAACGGCACGAGCGGCATGGACGTGGAACTGCTGGCCGCCGCGTTGCGCCAGGACAGCGCGGACCTGGACATCTACGCCAAGGTGCTGTCGGTGAACCTGGTCGAGTCGCTGCCGCAGGGCGCGGTCCAGGTCGAGCGCAAGCGCAGCATGGCGGACCGGGTGGCCGGCCGCGAGGGCACGGTGACCTCGCTGGACGTCGCGATCGGCGACGTGCGCCTCGGCCTGCGTCTTGACCGGGGGCGGACGATCGGCGAGATCTGCAAGGAGGTGCGCGGCGTGGTGCTGTCCCGGCAGCAGGTCGGCCTCGACGAGTGGATCGACGCGCTGGCCAGGGGTCTCGCGGACAGCGCGGCCTCGAGCGCCAGGGCGCGCGAGGCGCTGCAGCGGTACCTCGGGGCTTAGCAGCCTGAGAAATCCGGTCTCGTCGGCCCTGGCAGGGTACTGCCAGGGCTTCTTCAGTCATCTCGGCACCGTCGTCGTCAGCACGCCACGTGGACGGCGGGTGCGGCGCTGGTCGTCGGCTACCGTCTACCACAGTCCGAAGCCGAAGCGATTCCCATTCCCGTGACCTCGGTCACATCCTCATCGCACCTGCGTCCCCACCCGAGGTCCGCAGCGCTCCGCCGCGTACGTATCCCAGCTGCGACTCCCGATTTCGTCGTCTGCGCAGCGCCACTGCGCAGGCGACGAAACCTCGCCCCGCGCGAAGTTCGCCGCACCCCGGCCGCCCTCGGCCGCTGATACGGTTCTCAATGTTCGATCTCCGCCCGGCACAATAGGCATCATAAGCAGGACAGGGATCGCAACTACAGGACTATGCGCAGTGCCACTGCGCGCAAAATCGTCCGCGACCGAGGCAGGAGGCACCGCAGAGTGAAGTCGTTCTTCGCGCTGCTCGAAAAGGCCATGGAGAAAACCGGCACGACGCTTCGCCTGTGCCTGCTGATGCTCGTCGCCGCAGCTGCATATCTCATCAGCCAGTTGAAGTGACCTCGGTTCCCCCGAACCTGACCACGATCACCGTCCCACGCGGCGAGGAGCCTGTACCCATGGAGACGAAGACCCCGGACACCGGGACCGCGAGCCGCGCCACGCGTGTCGTCGACCGCCTTTGGCGGGCATACGCTCCATTCCAACGAGGCCGCGACACATCCGGCGACCTCACGTCCATGCTCGCTATCCTGGTGCTCGCCGACTTCGTCGAAACAGCGGGCAAGCCGACGGACGAGTTCGTCAGGCGATGGGACCGAGCGGTCGCGGAGGCTCCCATCGGGCACTCGCCGCTCACCGATCTGCACGCCGCCATGAAGAACGTCGGCGCATACAAGCGCTTTCCGCTGCCCGACCTCGTCGACACCGCGTTCCCCAAGGACGACGAAGAGGTTCCGTGGGCCGCGGCGTTTCTCGCCGCGCTGATGCGGTCGCCGACCTTGGCCGAGGCCGGCGTGCCAGAGGTCTGTGAGCTGCTCATCGATCGCCACGTCCAGGAAAGCACCCGGTCGGCCGGTGAGTTCCACACCCCGCGAAGCGTCGTGCGCCTACTCGTCGAGATGGCAGCCCCCCGGCCCGCAGACCGCATTCTCGATCCGGCCTGCGGGTCCGGCGGCCTGCTCGCGGCCGCCGCGCGCTCGGTAGCCGAGTTCGACCGCGTGGACGGCGCTTCCTTCGAGGCGTACGCGACGGATCGCAGCAATCCGCGGCTGGCCATGATGAACCTCGCGCTGCACGGGGTGCAGCAACCCGTCGTGCGCGCCTCCGATCCGGCATCGCTGCTCCGGGACCGACGCAGCGGCGTCGTGGACCGAGTGCTGAGCAATCCGCCGTTCAACCAGCGCCTCGACGATATCCGCGGCGTGGACTGGCCGTTCGGCGAGCCTCCGGAGTCCAATGCCAACTTCGCCTGGCTCCAGCTCGCCTGGGCCCGGCTGAGCGACGAAGGGCTCGCGGCGGTAATCATGCCGCCGCGGGCGGCGTGGTCCGCCAACGCCCGCGAGGCGGCCATCCGAAGAGCACTGATCGACCACGGCGCGCTGCTCGGCGTCATCGCGTTGCCGCCGGGCCTGTTCACCCACACCGCCATCCCCGTGCACATCTGGTATCTCGCGCGGGACAAGTCCCGTCACATGCCGACCGACGGCCCGAACTCGGTCCTGTTCATCGATGCCGGCCGACTCGGAACGCCGACGCAACGGCCGCCGCGGGCACTGACCGAGCACGACGTCGAGCGCATCAGCAGCCGATTCCAGGAGTGGATGAGAGCTCCCGGTGCAACGGCCGAAGAGCCGGGTTTCTCGCGAGCGGCCAGCCACGAGGAGATCTTCCGCAACGCCGGCAACCTCGATCCGCGCCGGTACGTCGAGCCCGAACCGGAACTGACGACGCCGCCGCCGCCGCCGAATACGCTACGGGTACTCGATGAGCTGGATCGGCAGGAAGGGCTCGCGTCCGATTCGAGTTCTGATGTGCGCGGGGCCGTCGGCGTCTGCGAGCGGTTGCTTCGCAACAGCCCTGCACCCTCGCGAGTATCGCTCCGGCACATCGTGGACGGCGTGTCCGGCGAATCCGCGTCGGGCCTGCTGCTCGCCGGCCCTTCGGGAAGCCTGGTCCGGGCCAACGCGTACGTGGACGCGGGCATCCCCGTCGTGATGCCCAAGGACCTGGTGGACAACGGATTCAGCCTGGAAAGCATCAAGTACATCACCGAGCGGCACGCCGACACCCTGGACCGCTATCGCCTCCGTCGGGGCGACGTCGTGCTGGCCCGCCGTGGCGAGCTGGGGCGATGCGCCGTGGTGGGCGACGAGCAGCATGGCTGGATCTGCGGAACCGGCTGTTTCCTGCTCCGCCCCCCGACCCCGCTCGACGCCGACTACTTCGCGGCGTACCTCCGCAGCCCGGAAGCGCGCGCATGGCTTGACGCCCACTCCACAGGCGGCATGACCATGAAGACCATCTCGCTCAACGTGTTGGGCGAGATGCCCGTGACCCTGCCCGATCTCGGCACGCAGCAGGCGATCGTCGCCGCGGTGGCACGGCTGGACGAGCATGAGCGTCTGCTGCGCGAACAGCTCTCGCTCACTCGAGAGCTCCGCCGTGCCACCCTCGACGAATTCCTGGCAGGTGTGCGAACAGCCCGGGCCTAGAACCGCGCGGGCTCGGTGTACGTCCCGAAGACGTCCTTGAGCATGCCGCAGATCTCGCCGAGCGTCGCCTCCGCGCGCGCCGCGTCGAGCATCGCCGGGATCAGGTTCACGCCCTCGGTCTCGGCGCCGCGCCTGAGCTCGGCCAGGGCCGCGTCCACCGCCGCGTTGTCCCGTCCGGTCCGGCGCGCCGCCAGTTCCCGGTTCTGGGCGAGTTCGACCTCGTGCGAGATCCGGAGGACCTCCAGCGGCGCCTCGATCGACTCGGTGTGCGCGTTGACCCCGACGATCCGCTTCTCGCCCTTCTCCACCGAGCGCTGGTAGCGGAATGAGGCCTCTGCGATCTCCCCGGTGAAGTAGCCCTCGTCGATGCCGCGCAAAAGACCGGCAGTAATACTCCCGTCGTGACCGAGGTCCCTGATCCGGCTGAAGATCTCCTCGGCCTGCGCCTCGATCCGGTCGGTGAGCGCCTCGACGTACCATGAGCCGCCGAGCGGGTCGGCGACGTTGGCCACACCGGTCTCCTCGAGGATCACCTGCTGGGTGCGCACCGCGATCTCCGCGGCCTTGGCGGAGGGCAGCGCGAGCACCTCGTCGAGCGCGTTGGTGTGCAGCGAGTTGGTGCCGCCGAGGACCGCGGACAGCGCCTCGATGGCCGTGCGCACGATGTTGTTCTCAGGCTGCTGAGCCGTGAGCGAGACCCCGGCCGTCTGCGTGTGGAAGCGCAGCCACTGGGCCTTCTCGGTCTTCGCGCCGTAGACGTCGCGCAGCCAGCGGGCCCAGATCCGGCGGGCCGCGCGGAACTTGGCGATCTCCTCGAAGAAGTCGATGTGCGCGTCGAAGAAGAAGGAGAGACCCGGCGCGAACACGTCGATGTCCAGGCCTCGGGACAGGCCGAGTTCGACGTAGCCGAAACCGTCGGCGAGCGTGTACGCGAGTTCCTGCGCGGCCGTCGCCCCGGCCTCGCGGATGTGGTAGCCGGAGACGGAAAGCGGCTTGTAGGCGGGGATGTCGCGGGCGCAGTACTCCATCAGGTCGCCGATCAGGCGCAGGTGTGGCTCGGGCGGGAAGAGCCACTCCTTCTGCGCGATGTACTCCTTGAAGATGTCCGTCTGCAGCGTGCCGTTGAGCTGGGCCGCGGCGAACCCCTGGCGCTCGGCTGCGACGACGTACATGCAGAAGACGGGCACGGCGGGCCCGCTGATCGTCATCGAGGTGGTGACCTCGCCGAGCGGGATGTCGCGGAAGAGCACGTCCATGTCGGCCGCGGAGTCGATGGCGACCCCGCAGTGCCCGACCTCGCCGAGCGACCGCGGCTCGTCCGAGTCCCGTCCCATCAGCGTCGGCATGTCGAAGGCGACGGACAGCCCGCCGCCGCCGGCCCCCAGGATCGCCCTGAACCGCTCGTTCGTGTCCGCGGCGCTGCCGAAGCCCGCGAACTGCCGGATCGTCCAAGGCCGCCCGCGATACCCGGTGGGGTAGAGACCGCGGGTGTAGGGGAACTGCCCCGGCCAGCCGATCCGCTCGAAGCCCGGATACTGCGCGGCCTGCTCGTCCGTAGCCGGTCCGTACGCCGGCTCGGTGGGCTCACCGCTGATGCTCGTGGTGTCCCGATCGGTCTTTCGGGCGGCCTCGTAAGCCGCCTGCCACCGCTCTCTACTCATGCCTCCAAAGTACTAGGACGTCCTAGTAAATGTCGATGGGCCACCCGTCAGGAGCATTAGTACGACAAGTAGTTCGAGCGGAACTGGCCCGGTAGGGTGGAATATGGAAGTTCGGTTGATCGCGACGAGCGAACCCCTCCACACTCTGAGGTATGACAGTGACACTTTCGGAGCGACCCGCAGATCTGAAGGCCTACGCGAAGGGTCGAGTGCCGATCTACCTGCTGGTAGATCCTCACGCTCCAACCGGACCCGAGATCAGGGTCTTCACACAGCCGAACGGCAAGCGCTACCAGGCTGAGACGATCGTCCTCTTCGGCACCCCGCTCCGCCTGCCAGAACCCTTCGACGCGGTCACCATCGACTCCAGCCGCTTCCCAGCACCCACCGCCTGACGCACGCCGCCCGCGGCCACCCAGCCGAGCGCGGACCAGGCGGCGCCGGAGGCCGCAGCGCAGCGCCCGGCCGAGGAGCGTCAGCGACGTAGGACGGGCGCGGAGCGAAGGCCGACGGCCCAGTCGCCGCAGGCGCAGAAGCACCCGAGGAGCGGAGCGACATAGGGCCTCCCACGACGGCGCGCCACCACCAGCGCCAGCGCGGCCGTACGAGGTCCGGTGCGAAGCGGAGCGCAGCGCCGGAACGTAGGAAGGCCGATCGCCAACCGCAAACCGTCAGCCCGCCCGCCCGTCTGCCGCGGCCTACTCCGCGAAGTCGCCCGCGGCCAGCCTCAAGTCTCTGAGCGTGTCGAACAGCGAGTCGTGCTGCTCCTCGCTGAGCGTGCCGAGGCCGAACTCGGCGCCCATCAGGTCGGCGGTCGCCTTCTCGACGACCAGCCGACCCTGCTCGGTGATCTCCGCGAGCACGCCGCGGCCGTCGTTCGGGTTGGGCCTGCGGGCGACCAGGCCGGACTTCTCAAGCCGGTCCACGATGTTCGTCACCGAGGTGGGGTGCACCTGCAGCCGCTCGCCGATCTTGGACAGCGGCAGCGCGCCGGTGCGGCTGAACACCAGCAGCACCAGCGCCTCGTAGCGGGCGAAGGTCAGGCCGTAGGGCTTGACGATCGCGTCCACCTCGGCGAGGACGAGCTGGTGCGCGCGCATCAGCGAGGTGACCGCGCGCATCGAGCTCGACTCGCCCCAGCGGTCCCGCCAGAGGTCGAACGCCCGCTGCACCGGGTCGAAGGAGAGCACCCCGAGTCCCTTCCCTGACTTACCTGCTTGCCGTCTGCCGTCGCCGCCCGCACACCGCCCGCCGCGCTCAGCCCTCCAGCAGCGCCCGGTCGCGCACGGCGCCGGTGGCCGCGGACGTGGCGAGCAGCGCGTAGGCCTTGAGCGCGAGGGAGACGGGGCGGTCGCGGTCCTTCGGCTTGTAGCCCGCGCCGTTCTCCAGCGCGGCCCGCCGCTCGGCCAGCACCTCGGCCGGGACGTCGAGCTCCAGCGCGCGGGTGCGGATGTCGATCGAGACGGTGTCGCCCTCCTCGACCAGCGCGATCACGCCGCCGGCCGCCGCCTCCGGGGAGACGTGGCCGATGGACAGGCCCGAGGTGCCGCCGGAGAAGCGGCCGTCGGTGATCAGCGCGCACTTGGCGCCGAGGCCTTTGCCCTTGAGGAACGCGGTCGGGTACAGCATCTCCTGCATGCCCGGACCGCCCTTGGGCCCCTCGTAGCGGATCACCACGACGTCGCCCGCGACGATCCGGTTGTTCATGATCGCCTCGACGGCCTGGTCCTGGCTCTCGAACACGCGCGCCGGGCCGCTGAAGGTCCAGATCTCCTCGGCCACGCCCGCGGTCTTCACGATCGCGCCGTCCGCGGCCAGGTTGCCCCACAGCACCGCGAGGCCGCCGTCCTTGGTGTACGCGTGCTCGCGGTCGCGGACGCAGCCGCCCGCCGCGTCCAGGTCCAGCTTGTCCCAGCGGTTCTCGGTGGAGAAGGGCTCGACGGTGCGCACGCCGCCGGGCGCCGCGTGGAACAGCTCCTTCGCGGCCTCGCTCGGCTTTTCGCCGCGGACGTCCCACTCGTCCAGCCAGGCGGCCAGGCTCGGCGCGTGCACCGCGTGCACCTGCTCGTCCAGCAGCCCGCCGCGCCACAGCTCGCCGAGGATGGCCGGGATGCCGCCGGCCCGGTGCACGTCCTCCATGTAGTACGTCTTGTCGGCCGAGGCCCGGTTCGGCGCGACCTTCACGATGCACGGGACGCGGCGCGAGGTCTCGTCGATCTCCTTGAGGCCGAAGCCGACCTCGGCCTCCTGGGCCGCCGCGAGCAGGTGCAGCACGGTGTTCGTGGAGCCGCCCATCGCCACGTCCATCGCCATCGCGTTTCCGAACGCGGCGGGCGTGACGATCGAGCGCGGCAGCACGGACTCGTCGTCCTCGCCGTAGTAGCGGTTCGCCAGCTCGACGGCCAGCGAACCGGCGCGCTCGAACAGGGCGCGGCGCTTGGCGTGCGTGGCCAGCACGCTGCCGTTGCCGGGCAGGCCCAGGCCCAGCGCCTCGACCAGGCAGTTCATCGAGTTGGCGGTGAACATGCCGGAGCAGGAGCCGCAGGTCGGGCAGGCCGAGCGCTCGATGGTGCCGAGCGTCTCGTCGGAGACCTTCTCGTCGGCCGCGGCGGACATCGCGTCGATCAGGTCGAGCTTGTCGTAGGCGACGCCGTCCCGGATGTGCGCCTTGCCGGCCTCCATCGGGCCGCCGGAGACGAAGACGGTCGGGATGTTCAGGCGCAGCGCGGCCATCAGCATGCCCGGGGTGATCTTGTCGCAGTTGGAGATGCAGACGAGCACGTCGGCGCAGTGCGCGTTGACCATGTACTCGACGGCGTCGGCGATCAGCTCGCGGGAGGGCAGCGAGTAGAGCATGCCGCCGTGGCCCATGGCGATGCCGTCGTCCACGGCGATGGTGTTGAACTCCTTGGCCACCCCGCCGGTGGCCTGCACCGACTCGGCGACGATCTCGCCGACGTTGCGCAGGTGGACGTGGCCGGGTACGAACTGGGTGAAGGAGTTGGCGATCGCCACGATCGGCTTGCCGAAGTCCGCGTCCGTCATGCCGGTGGCGCGCCAAAGGGCGCGCGCCCCAGCCATGTTGCGTCCGTGGGTCGATGTCCGGGATCGCAGAGCCGGCATGGCGGATCACTCCGTTTCTCAGGTGCCTCTATCTGGTCGGCAACGCTGCCAACGGGGGAAAGTCTCCCACTTCGTCCGCCTCTCGGGACAGCGGTTCCGGCATTCAAGATGCCGGAACGCGCCGCCCGGCGGAGTCGAGGGAGGGGCGGGGCAGGGACGGCAGGCCGGTTCAGACGGCCACCGGCTCGGCGACCGCGCCCGCGACCACCTCGTTCTTCACCGAACGCTCGGCGAAGAAGGCGCCGGTCGGCAGCACCGACATCACCAGGATCCAGGCCAGCCGCTTGCCGGTCCACTTGCGCTGAGTGTGGCCGTACGCCGTGATCATGACGTACGCGATGAACAACAGGCCGTGCAGCATGCCGAAGATCTGCACCGGCATCTGGTGGTGGCCGACGATCTGCAGCGGCATCGCCACGCCGAGCAGGATCAGGAAGGAGACGCCCTCGGCCAGCGAGACCGGGACGAACAGGCGGAGGAACTGATCGCGAGAAGACATGCCAGGCATCTTACCGACATACGGTCGGGAAAAATGCACCGACCCCCACTCCGAGCGCAACCGGGGAACGTAAGACGCGTCACACCAGCGGCGGAGACCTCTAGGCTGTAGCGCATGGATTGGAGTAGGCGAGCATGCTCGCGGCGGGGGCACGTCCTCTATGAGCCGGACGAACAGGAGTATCTGAGCCAGGTCAAGGCCGACACCGGGCTGGGGGCCGCCTGGCGCTGCCTGCGCTGCGGGGACTTCGTCCTCGACGTGCCCACGGCGAGCGGCCCGGTGGCCGAGGCGCCGATGCCGTTGCGGGGCAAGGCGCTGCGGTCGCGGCTGATCATGCGGCTGCTGGCGGTGGAGCGGATCTTCCGCTTCCTGCTGGTCGGCCTCGGCGCGTACGCGGTGTGGAAGTTCTCCAACTCGGAGCACGCGCTGCAACTGCTGTTCGAGCGCAACCTGACGATATTCCGGCCGGTGGCCCAGCACTACGGCTACGACCTGGACAACTCCTCGGTCGTGACCACGATCCGGAAGTTCTTCACCTACAAGCACGCCGGCCTCGATCTCGCGGCCGGGGCGCTGGCCCTGTACGCGGTGATCGAGCTGATCGAGGCGGTCGGCCTGTGGCTGGCCAAGCGCTGGGGCGAGTACTTCGCCTCGGTGGCCACGGCGCTGTTCCTGCCGATCGAGATCTACGAGCTGACCGAGCACGCGACGAAGTTCAAGATCGCCACGCTGGCGCTGAACGTCTTCGCGGTGCTCTACCTGGTCTGGTCGAAGCGGCTGTTCGGCGTGCGCGGCGGCGGCAAGGCGTACGCGGCGGAACTCACCAGCGAGTCGCTGCTGCACGAGCCGGAGCCGGGGCCGCCGACCACCGCGACCCTGCCACTGCCCTTCATCGACACTGGAGGCGACGGACGCGACGGCGACAGAGGCGATGCCGAGGGGACGACCGTGGTCACCGAGAACGCCGCGCTGGCGCCGACGGTGCGACTCCCCCTGGCGGAGCCGCCCCAGGGAATTGTTCAAGCTTAAACAATCTCGCGTAAACTGGGAGCCATGAGTACTACCCGCTGGCTGGACGAGACCGAGCAGGAGGCGTGGCGCGCCTGGCTCGAGGTGATGCGGCTGCTGCCCAACCACCTCGAGGACCGGCTGCACGAGCGGCACGGGCTGACGCTCACCGACTACCAGGTGCTGGTCGAGGTCTCCGAGTCGGACGAGCACCGGCTGCGGATGACGGAGCTCTCGCACCGCACCCAGCTGTCCAAGAGCCGCCTGTCGCACCAGATCGGCCGGATGGAGCGCGCCGGCCTTGTCACGCGCAGCCAGTGCCCCGAGGACCGGCGCGGCCAGTGGGTCGAGCTGACCGAGCCGGGCTGGGCGATACTGCGCGACGCCGCCCCGGAGCACGTGAGCGACGTCCGCGAGCTCTTCTTCGACCTGCTCGACGGGCAGCAGACCGCCGTCATCGCCACCGCCCTGCGCGCCGTCGCCGACAAGCTGGGCCGCAACCCGGCCACCGGCTGCGCCAACGCCCGCGCCGAGCACGGCGCGGAAACGGGGGACACGGGCGACTGCCCGGAGTCCGGGCCTCAGGGCTCCTGAACGGTGCCCTTCGTGATTCTGTCGCCCTCGACCGCGAGGTAGACGTCCTGCCGACGACGATCACGGCCGACTTTGCGCGATCGGGAGGCTCCGGGCGCTCCTTGCTTACGCACCTTCGACATCAGCAGGCGCGTCCGATTCGTCCATGATCTTGGCGACGTCCATCGCGAGCCATCCCGCGCCGATCCGTGGCACGCCGCCGTACCGGCCACGCAGATAGCCGCGCTCCAGGTTCTCCTGAGTCGCCGGGTGCGCATCGGTGAGCGGATAGAGCTCGGACTGGCCCATCGGGCTCTTCTCCGTGATCCACACCTCGCGACGGTCGAGCGGCGCGTCGGCGTGCGCGCTGCCCAGGAGCGAGACGTCGTGAAGCGTGCAGATCAGCTGGGCACCGTGCGGGTTCGCCTTAGGGTCACGGAAGAGCCGCAAAACCTCGGCGACGAGGGTGGGGTGAAGACTCGCGTCAAGCTCGTCGTGCAGCACCACCGAGCCGGTACGCAGAGCCGCGAGGACTGATCTTGCCGTTGAGACCCAGGCCAGAGTTCCGTCGGACTCTTCACGGGGAGCCAGTGCCACTGGTCCTGCGGGGCTTCTGTGCTGGAGCCGAAGCACCTTGAGCTTGTGCCCCTGCCGTTCTACCAACGACAGATCGAGGACATTGCTCTCAACGAACCCGCCTCCCATAATGCCCAGGTCCGCCATAGCCAGCAAGGGCTCGACCTCCGCGAACCAGTCTGCGGGCTGTGAGGTGGGCAATGCCCAGATGCGCCCACCCAGGCGTTCGGGATCTGCATCCATCAGCCCGCTCGTGAACCACTCGAAGATCCTGGCCAGCTGAGGATTGTTCAGCTGCGCGCCCATGCTCACGAAGAGGGCGTTAGGGCGGGTGAGCCTCGTCATCTGATCGAGCTCGCCTCTGAGCTGACGCCCCTTGAAGTCGTACTCGTCGTCAAGGTCGGCGTCGCGCACGAAGAGGGTGCGTCGCCGCGCGGTGGCGTACTCGTACAGCCACTCGGTCTCGACCCGCTCATCCGAGACCTCGAAACCGTAGACGCAGCGAATCCCGTCGAGGAGGAACTCCACCTCGAAGAGCGACGCGTCGCCGCGAGCAGCCGGATCCAGCTTGAACAACGGCCGCGGCACACCGCCGTTCGGAGCCCAGCTGGCCCCGGAGTTGGTGACCGCCTCCTGCATCCAGGCGATCGCCTTGAGCACGTTCGACTTACCCGATGCGTTGGCGCCGTAGATCGCGGCGACGCGCGTCGGCTCAGACCCGCTCTCGGCTCGCTTGCGCGGGCGCAGGTCCAACTCGAACTCGTCGCGAAACGAGTAGACGTTCGCGGCACGGAAGCGAAGCAGCACAGAGTCACCACCTTCAAGGCGTGTAATACCCGTACCCTAGCTGCCAGAACGCGGTTTCCGTAGAAAATCTACGCCAACAGCTCGTCCGCCGCAGTAAACGGATCCAACTCCCCCGCGGCTACACGCTCGGCGAGCCTGCGCAGCGGGCTGTCGGCGCCGCCGTGGACGGAGCCGTAGCGGGAGCGCAGGACGCCGAGGGCGATGGCTTCGATCTCGGCGGCGGCCCGGGCACGACGGCGGGTGGCTAGCAGGCCGGTCTCGGCCAGGTAGGCGCGGTGCTTCTCCAAGGCCTCGACCAGCTCCGACACGCCCTCGCCGCGCGCCGCGACGGTCTTGATGATCGGCTGGCGCCAGTCGCCGGGGTTCCGGCGCTCGCCTAGGGCGAGCATGTGGTTGAGCTCGCGGGCGGTGGCATCGGCGCCGTCGCGGTCGGCCTTGTTGACCACGTAGACGTCGCCGATCTCCAGGATTCCGGCCTTGGCCGCCTGGATGCCGTCGCCCATCCCCGGCGCCAGCAGCACGACCGTCGTGTCCGCTGCCGAGGCGACCTCGATCTCGGACTGGCCTACGCCGACCGTCTCGATCAGGATCACCTCGCAGCCCGCCGCCTCCAGCACCCGCGCCGCCTGCGGGGTGGCCGCGGAAAGGCCGCCCAGGTGGCCGCGGGAGGCCATCGAACGGATGAAGACATCGGGGTCGGTCGCGTGGTCCTGCATCCGCACCCGGTCGCCGAGCAGCGCGCCGCCGGAGAACGGGGACGAGGGGTCCACGGCGAGCACCCCGACCCTCTTGCCGCGCGCCCGGTACTCGCTGACCAGCGCGTTCGTCGAGGTGCTCTTGCCGACGCCGGGCGATCCCGTCAGGCCGACGAGGTACGCCGAGCCCGTGTACGGACCGAGCGCGGCCAGCAGTTCGCGCAGCTGCGGCGAGCCGTCCTCGACCCGGGAGATCAGCCGGGCGACCGCGCGCGGGTCGCCGCCGCGCGCGCGGTCGATCAGCTGCGGGATGTCGATGTCGCTGTCCCTGTTACCTGCTGGCACGTGTTCCCGGATCCCTTGCTGCCGACGATCCCGCTCCCTGAAATGCCCGGCTCAGCCCGGCTCAGCCCGCGGCCGGAACGCGCAGGATCAGCGCGTCGCCCTGGCCGCCGCCGCCGCACAGGGCCGCCGCGCCCACGCCGCCGCCGCGCCGGCGCAGCTCGAGCGCCAGGTGCAGCACGATCCGGGCGCCGGACATGCCGATCGGGTGGCCGAGGGCGATGGCGCCGCCGTTCACGTTGACCTTGTCGAAGCTCACGCCGAGGTCCTTGACGGATTGCGCCGCGACCGCCGCGAAGGCCTCGTTGATCTCGATCAGGTCCAGGTCAGAGACCTCGAGACCGTCCTTGGCCAGCGCGTTCCTGATGGCGTTCGAGGGCTGCGACTGGAGCGAGTTGTCCGGGCCCGCCACGTTGCCGTGCGCGCCGATCTCGGCGATCCACTCGAGGCCCAGCTCCTCGGCCTTGGCCTTGCTCATCACCACGACGGCGGCTGCGCCGTCCGAGATCTGCGAGGAGGAGCCCGCGGTGATCGTGCCGTCCTTGGTGAACGCGGGACGCAGCTTGGCCAGCGTGTCCGCGGTCGTCTCGGCGCGAATGCCCTCGTCCTTGCCGAAGACCACCGGGTCGCCCTTGCGCTGCGGGATCTCCACCGGCACGATCTCGGCGTCGAACAGGCCGTTCTTCTGCGCCGCCGCGGCGCGCTGGTGCGAGGCGGCGGAGATCTCGTCCTGCTCCTGCCGGTTCAGGCCGAGCCGGGCGTTGTGCTTGTCGGTGGACTCGCCCATCGGAATGTTCTCGAAGGCATCGGTCAGCCCGTCGTAGGCCATCGCGTCGAGCATCTGGATCGCGCCGTACTTGTAGCCCTCGCGGGACTTCGGCAGCAGATGCGGGGCGTTGGTCATCGACTCCTGGCCGCCCGCGACCACGACGTCGAACTCGCCGGCCCGGATCAGCTGGTCGGCCAGCGCGATCGCGTCGAGGCCGGAGAGGCAGACCTTGTTGATGGTCAGCGAGGGCACGTTCATCGGGATCCCGGCCTTGACCGCGGCCTGGCGGGCGGGCATCTGCCCGGCGCCGGCCTGCAGCACCTGACCCATGATCACGTATTGGACCTGGTCGCCGCCGATCCCGGCGCGCTCCAGGGCCGCCTTGATGGCGATCGCGCCGAGGTCCGTGCCGGAGAACGGGGTGAGCGAACCGAGCAGCCGACCCATCGGGGTACGGGCTCCGGCGACGATGACGGAGGTGGTCATGAGGGAGACTCCCAACGAATAAAGCTGCGCTTGGCATAGGTATGGGGACGTGAGATTCACACTATCGCCGAACGGGCTACTCGCCAGTAGGGTCTGTGCTGTCATCTCCGACACACCCGCGGTGTGCCGGGGACCCTATCCCTGTTCCCTGGAAGGGCACCTCAAGATGATCACTCGAGTGGATCACATCGGCATCGCCTGCCGCGACCTCGCCGCGAGCATCGCGTTCTACGAGCGGACCTACGGCTTCACCGTCTTCCACCAGGAAGTCAACGAACAGCAGGGGGTGCGCGAGGCGATGCTGCGGATCAACGGCACGGACGACGGCGGCGCCACCTACCTCCAGCTGCTCGAACCGATCCACGAGAACTCGCCGATCGCGAAGTTCCTGGAGAAGAACGGCGAGGGGGTTCACCACGTGGCCTTCGGCACCGCCGACGTGGCGGCCGAGACCGCGGACATCACCGCGACCGGCGTCCGCGCGCTCTACGAAGAGCCAAGGCACGGCACCTTCGGCTCCTCGATCAACTTCCTGCACCCCAAGGACTGCCAGGGGATTCTCACGGAGCTGGTCCAAGCCCCGTCCGACGAGTGACGAGCCGACGCACGGCACCTTCGGCTCCTCAATGCGGGCAACATCTCGCACCCCAAGG
>Ga0302314_10007569_pt1 | contig 19511 bp, 18 predicted proteins | sample III_Palsa_N2_3_FD_200533 | JGI IMG/M metagenome (GOLD analysis project Ga0302314, IMG submission 200533) | Peat permafrost microbial communities from Stordalen Mire near Abisko, Sweden - III_Palsa_N2_3 | ecosystem: Environmental > Terrestrial > Soil > Palsa > Peat permafrost | place: Sweden...
GGCGTGGGGAACCCGGCGCACGAGGCCCGCCTTCTCGGCGCCTCGCACGAGGCCGGAGATGGCGCCCCGCGTGACCAACAGACGCTTGGCGAGGGCCGACGGCTGAAGTCGGCCCGAGGGTTCGGCGTAGAGCTGAACCAGAAGGACCCACTTCGCGTCCGTCAGCCCGAAGCGGTCGAGGTAGGACTCGAGTGCCGCGTACGCATCGCGCGCGACGCGGAGCAACTCGAGCAACGTCAGCAATGCGTCAGCGTCGGTACGACTTCCGAGAAGCTTCTCGACCCGGGACAGTTCCGGAAGCTCGCGCAGTAACAGCGGCACAGCCCGGCAATGTGCCATACGCAGACCGCGTCCGGGAGCCCCCGGCCAAGGCTGCCCCGGACCGCGCACTCCGCGTGTCTCTGCGGCCCCACGCGACAGCACTCCGCGCCACCCTCGGGCCGCGCGGCCTCCGGCCTCACTTCGGGTTACGGAGGCGTTGCGTGAACCACCAGTGGTGCCCTTCGAGGTCCTCGGCTTCGTAGCCCCGGTCCTCCCAGTACTCCTCGCCGTAGTCGACGGTGGTTGGCTCGGAGACGACCTTTGCCCCCGCCGAACGGGCGCGGGCGCAGTGCGCCTCGACATCGTCGACATAGAGCATCATGTTTTGTGTGTTGGCCCCGCCGATGGAACGCGGGCTCTTACGGTAGGGAAACTTGGCGCGGGCCCCACCCACCATGACCAGTCCTTCGCCGAAGACGAGCTCGGAATGCTCGATGCTCCCGTCCGCGCCCTCAATCTTGATACGCACCTCGAAACCGAAGGCTCGACAGAGCCAGTCGATGGCCTTGGCCGGCTCATCGTAATAGAGCGCCGTCGAGATTCGCGGCCAGCCAGGCGGAGTGGGACGCATGCATTCTCCTTTCGAGAGATGCGAAGGGGCTCTGAATCAACCCCCGGGACGCTCAGATGTCACACCTTTTCACGGGAGGGGACAAAAGCTCCCACGATGGGCCGCGCCATCTCTCGCTCCTTGAGACGGAGAGCACCCGACACCCGCATCACCACACCCGACAGGCGACCTCATGGACCATGGGCGAGCCCTTCTTGCATCCGAAGGCCTTCTGGAACTCGGGCATGTTGGCAACCACGTTGTTCACCCGGAGTTTTGGCAGCGAATGGGGGTTCGTCACGACCTGGACTCGTGCCGTCTCCGGGCGCACGTTGGCACACCACGAGAAGCCGTAGGACAGGAAGAACTCCTGGCGAAAGCTGACGCCGCCCGGACCGAGGTCATCCAGCGACTTGCCCTGCGCCTTGAGCGTGTTCTCCAACGCGAGCAGGGCGATGTGGAGACCTCCGTTGTCGGCCGTGTCCTCGCCTTGCGTCAGGCGACCATCCTGCTTCACTCCCAGGTCCGGTATCTGCTGTGAGTATTCGTCGACAATGCATTTCCCGCGGATGTCGTAGCTCTGACTGTCCTCGACGGTCCACCAGTCGCGCAGGTTTCCTTGACCGTCGAACTTGCGGCCCTGGTCATCGAAGCCGTGGGAAATCTCGTGGCCGATGACCATCCCGATGGCGCCGAAGTTGGCCGCATCATCCTGCTTGGCCTCGAAGTACGGAGGCTGGAGGATGCCGGCCGGAAAATTGATGGTATTCAGCTGGGGGTCGTAATAGGCGTCGATGGTCGGCGGCGTCATCGTCCATTCCGCACGGTCCACCGGCTTGCCAATCTTCGCCAGCTGACGGCGCAGCTCGAAGGCGCTGGCCGCTCGCACGTTGGCGATGAGACTCTCGCGACCAATCGTCAGCGAGTCGTAGTCTCGCCACGACTTTGGGTAGGCGATTTTCTCTTCGATGGCCGCCAGCTTCGCCTCGGCCGCCTTCTTCGTCTCGGCGCTCATCCAGTCGAGCTGCTCGATGTCGCCCGCCAGCGCATGCTCGATGGCCTTCACCAACGCCAGTGAACGGCTCTTGCTCTCGCCAGGAAATGCGCGCTCGATGTACGCCGCGCCGAGCGCCTCGCCCAAATCGCGGTCCGCGTAACCAACGCACCGCTCCCAGCGAGGCTTGGGCTGTTGGGCGCCGAAGAGCGTGGTCCCGAAGAAGTCGAAGTTCGCATCGACGAACGGTTTGCTCAGGGAGGAGGCGCTCCCGTGCAATGTCCACCAGCGGAGGTATGCCTTCCACGCCGCGAGCGGTTCGGTCCGGAGGAGCGTTTCCACTTCGGCCAGGAAGCCCGGGGTGGCGACGATGTAGTGCTTCGGTTCGGGCGCGTCGACGGCCTTGAAGTAGGTCGCCCACCTGAATGAGGGCGTCGCGGCCTTGACCTGGGCGAGCGTGCGGACGTTGTTGATGTTCTTCGGGTCCCGTCGCGCCACGGCGTCCATCGACGCCCGGGCCAGGGCCGTTTCGATGCGCATCACCGAGACAGCATCCGTCTCGGCCTCGGCTGGCTTCTCCCCGGCAAGGACGAAAAGCTTCGCCACGTACGCCAGGTACTTTTGGCGAATCTCCTTCGCCTTCGCATCGTCGCCCAGGTAGTAGTCCCGGCTTGGCAGGCCCATGCCGCCCTGGTCGATGGCTCCCACCACCAAGGCAGCATCGGCAAAATCCTGCGTCGGTCCGTACCCGAAGAGCGCCGCGGGTGTGGCGTTGTCGTACTGGCCGAAGCCACCGGTCGAGCCCCGGATGCTCTGGTGCAGCTTGGCGATTTCTGCCGCCAGCTCGGTCTTGCTTCTCATCCTGGCAATGCGGTCCAGGGCACCTTTGATGGGCGCCACGCCATCGCGGTCGAGCTTCGCCTCGTCCATGCACACCGCCCAGTAGTCGCCGAGCTGTTGCTGCACGTGCGTCCGCTTGGCGTCCGGCTGGGCAAATTGTTCCATCGTCTCTCGGAGCACCGTCTCGTTCCAGACCTGGAGGTTCGAGCCGGTGAACCAGGCCACCTCGTCGGCCGGGATGGGGTTCGCCGCCATCCATCTCGAGCAGGTGTACTGGTAGAAGTCGGCGCAGGGGTCGAGCTGCTTGTCCGCGACGTCGACGTCGAAGTGACTGAGGGGGACGCCTCCATCGGCCGACCTGGCCGCGCCCGCCCAGAGCGCCACCACTCCCAGAAGACACCCGGTGAGCATCGTCTTCGTCTGAGCCATGTGTTTTTTGAACCCCCTCGCAACGCCACCAACCGACCCAAGTAGACGCTCGGCACGCGAACCGATTGCCTCGAGGCGACGGACCCTAGGGGGTCTCCACTTCCGGTTCCAGTCCTGATGGAGCCCTGAAGACGTCCATCCTTTTGACTGACCCGGCGTAGCGCACGGCCGCCTTCGAGCAATCGACAGGGTGCACCGTCCGTCGTGCGTCCGGCTTCCCCAGCTTCCACGCGGTGGCAGCTGGCATGGAGAACATCGCCATGATTGCCGCTCTTGTCGTCCTGATTGCTGCGGAAGCCTATTTCGTTGCGACGACGCTCCTGGACTTTTTTCCCTTCAACAACATCCGGGAATCGACTTCTTCCGAACGGCGCCGCGAAGTGGCTGTCAACTCGCCGGGTCTCTTGCTCCCCATCATTCTGCTCTGCGGTTCCGCTGCAGCCCACCTGCCGGTGCTTGCCCTTGCTGCTGGCGCACTCGAGCTTGTGATTGGGCTTGGAGGGGTACTTCTGTGGTGGTCACCGTACCTCACCGGCCGGTCAGTTCCCTGGGCAACAGCCGGGACCGATGAGAGTTGGCGCGAGTTGCATGGTCGTATTTACGCCAAGACGCTCATCGTTCTGCCGCCGATTGGCGGGCGTCCTCGCCCCAACGTCGAGCACATGATTTTGCACGCGCTCATCATCGCCGGTGGTGTGCTGGCGATTGTCTATGGAGCCCAATAGCGAGACGCATCGCGCGTTGGATTAAGAAAGGAACCATGTCCAGCACGCTCGCCATCGTCGGTGTCCGCGGTCTCGGCCGCGAGATTGCCTTGCACTTCGCAAAGGAAGGCTGGCGCGTCCTTTGCGCCTCGCGCACCGCCGCCGACGTGGAGCGCCTGGCTCGGGACGTCACCGCGGCGGGAGGCATCGGTGTCCCGATGGTGTGTGACATCACCGTCCCCGCCTCGCTCGGCGCCCTCGCCCAGGAGCCGGTGGACCTGGTGGTGGCGTCCCAGACGTCCGGGGGGCGCTTTGGAGCGATGCCACTCCTGGAGATTCCGGACGTCGAGCTCGTCCAGGGCTTCGACGCCTACGTGCGAGGCACCTGGAACCTCATGAAGGCGCTCGGCCCGGGGCTCCTGGCGCGCGGCCGTGGAAGCTTCCTGCAGATGGGGACTTCGTCTGGAATTCGTACCAAGGAGGGGTTCGCCGCCCTCGGTGCCACGCAGCACGCGCTGCGCGCGCTGGTGCAGGTGGCCGCACGCGAGTGGCGGCCCCGTGGCGTTCACGTGGCCTACCTTCCCATCGACGGGCCCATCGGGGACCAGGACCGTCCCTCGAGGCCGGAAGGTCGCGTGCTTGGCCCGGCATCCATCGCCCGGGCGTGCGCCTACCTCCATGCCCAGACCCCCGACGCCTGGACCCACGAGCTCGTCCTGCGGCCGGCTTTGGGCGAGTGGACGGCTCCCACCTGAACGTCCGTCGCCGACCGGGCGAAGAAGCTTCCATTTTTTCGCGGCACTTGGGAGCAGGGCTGGTTACCCACCGAGCCCATGACCGACACCCGCGCCTATGCAGCCTTCGATGCGACGAGCCCACTGCGCCCCTTCAGCTTCTCGCGGCGTGAACCCGGCCAGCACGATGTCCTCATCGAGATTCTCTTCTGTGGCGTGTGCCACTCGGACTTGCATCAGGTGCGTAACGAGTGGGCGAGCTCGAGCTACCCGATGGTCCCGGGTCACGAGATTGTCGGGCGGGTGGCCAAAGTCGGTCCGAAGGTCACCCGTTTCGCCGTCGGCGACTCCGTGGGTGTCGGCTGCTTCGTGGACTCGTGCCGGACGTGCCCTTCCTGCTTGAAGGGGCAGGAGCAGTACTGCGAGGTGCACATCGCCTTCACCTACAACGGCACGGAGATGGACGGGAAGACGCGCACCCAGGGCGGCTACTCGTCCCAGATTGTCGTCGATGAGAACTACGTCCTGCGCATTGCGAAGGAGGCTCCGCTGGACCGTGTGGCGCCCCTCCTCTGCGCCGGAATCACCACCTACTCGCCGTTGCGGCACTGGAAGGTGACGAAGGGGCAGAAGGTGGCGGTGCTTGGACTCGGAGGCCTGGGACACATGGCCGTCAAGTACGCCGCGGCACTCGGCGCCGAGGTGACGCTCCTCAGCTCGAGCGCGTCGAAGAAGGCGGACGCGGCGCGGCTCGGAGCCCATGACTTCGTCGTGACCTCCGACGAGGCGACGCTGGGCAAGCTCGGTCGCCGCTTCAACGTCCTCATCGACACCGTCTCGGCGCCCCACGACATCGCCCGCTACGCGGAGACGCTGGCCACGGATGGAGTGATGGTGCTGCTCGGCGTCCCGGAGAAGCCAGCGCTGCTGCCGGCGTTCGCGCTCCTTCCACGACGTCGGTCCATCGCCGGTTCGCTCATCGGCGGCATCAAGGAAACCCAGGAGATGCTCGACTTCTCCGCGGCGCACGGCATCACCGCCGACGTTGAGACTATCCCCGTCCGGGACATCGACAAGGCGTACGCCCGGATGCTGAAGGGCGACGTCCGGTACCGCTTCGTCATCGACACGGCGAGCCTGAAGCGGGACTGAGCCGGTCGTCCTCGGGAAGCTGGTTTTGGGGAGAGGCGCCCCTGGGACAACGGTCTGTTGTCCTCAGGGCAACGGGCCAAGCCTCGAGCGACGGTTAGCTTCTCTTCATGAATCAGCTTCGTCCCGTCACCCGCGTCGTCACCGCTCACCGGCAAACCGAAGGCGCCGGCTTCGTCGTCCGCCGTCCCTACCCTGCCCCGGGGCTGGCGCTGGTGGACCCCTTCCTGCTCCTCGATGAGATGGGGCCGGTGGACTATGCCCCGGGAGAGGCCGTGGGGGCTCCGGACCATCCTCACCGGGGCTTCGAGACGGTGACGTACCTGCTCGACGGCGAGATGGAGCACGAGGATTCCGCCGGACATGCGGGTTCACTCGGGCCTGGTGACGTGCAGTGGATGACGGCTGGGTCGGGCGTGGTGCACTCGGAGCTTCCCTCCCGTCGCATCCGCGAACGTGGGGGCCGGGTCCACGGGTTTCAAATCTGGGTCAACCTTCCCCGTCGCGACAAGCTGATGGAGCGGCGCTACCAGGAGATTCCTGCGGCGCACATCCCGGTGGGGCGTTCCGCCGACGGGCTGGCCGAGGTGCGCGTGGTGGCCGGTGAGGCGCTCGGCGAGCGCGCCGTCATCGAGACCCGGACGCCGATTTTCTTTCAGGACTGGACGCTCCGCCCGGGCGCGCGCGTCTTCCTTCCGCTGCATGCGGAGCATCAGGCCTCGGCTTACGTGTTTGGCGGCGAGGCCCTGGTGGGCGAGACGCGCGTCGCCGACGGACAGCTGGCCCTGCTGGGCGCCGGAGACGCGGTCCAGCTCGGAGCGCCGGCGACAGCATCCCTCCCCGCGCGCCTGCTCTTGTTGTCGGGCGTCCCCTTGCGCGAGCCGGTGGCGCGCTACGGGCCCTTCGTCATGAACACGCCCGAGGAAATCCACCAGGCCATCGTCGACTTCCAGGCCGGCCGCATGGGTGAAATCCGCCGCTAGGCCCTCGTCTCAGCCGGAGGTGGCCTGCTCGGCGGGAGCACTCGACGCGACGGCCACACCCTCCTTGAGGAAGGCCACCGTCGCTCGCAACACCTCGGTGTCGGCCAGCGGGCGCGTGTGCCCGAGGCGCTCCAGCGGGACGAAGCGCGCGCCCGGCCAGGCCTCGGCGATGGCCCGGCCCTGGGCGAATGGGACCTCCCGGTCGGCGACATCGTGAAAGAGGAGGGCCGGCTGGCGTATCCACCCGGCAATCCGCCGCACGTCGAGGGAGTCGAGGTGAACGCCGACGAGGCGCTGCACGGCAAGCAGCATTCCCTCGGCGCGTTCCTCCGAGAGGCCGAGCCCGGCCGCGAGCCGCCCGATGAAATGCTGCGGAGCCGCGGGCGGGGCAATGAGTACGGCGCGTCCCGCCGGGAGGTTGTCGAAGAGCGCCACCGCCGTGGCGGTGGCACCGAGGGAGTGCGCCACCACGGCATGAAGCGGGCCCACCGCGCGGGCGATGTCCTTCAGGGCCTCCGCCATCTTCGGCACGGTGGTGCGCCGTCCACTGGAGTGGCCGTGGGCCGGCTGGTCATAGGCCACCACCCGGAAACCGGCCTCGACGAGGGGGCGGATGAAGCTGGACAGCTGTGCCGCGTTCCCGTTCCACCCGTGGACAAGCACCACCGTCGGGCCCTCCCCGAAGCTCCACGCCGCGAGCTGCCCTTCGTCGGTGGGGACGTCGAAGCGCGCTCCGACGAGGCCGGGCGTCCCCGGGATGGGGCGCCGGCGACGTCGTTGCGGCGTGACGAAGAGTGCCGCCGCCTTCCTGTCCGAGACCGCCGGGGCCAGCCGGCCGAGCACCCGGAACTGCAGCCGAACCAATCCCCTCATTAAACGACCGTTCGTGCTTTTCTTAGGGAGTGAGACGACTGTGGGAGACGGCATGAGGCACCTTCCTTTCAGGAACGGACAGCGGCATCGGCCAGGAGCCGGTCGAAGGCGGCCCGGAGGGCCGTCTCGGCCCGGGGGTCCCGGAGCAGGCGCTTGGCGTGGTGGTAGCCGAGGAGCAATGCATAGAGCTCGAAGGCGAACTGCCGGCAGTCGAAGTCCTTCCGAAAATGGCCAGCCTCGATGGCCATCTTCGCCGACCGGGCCAGGGCCTCCAGCAGCTGCCGCTGCGCCGCGACGAGGAAGTCGCGTGGACGGCCAGCCCGGTCGTCGAGCTCCACCGCCGCGCTCACGAAGAGGCAGCCGCCAACCGCATCCGTGGCGTTGGCCCAGCGGACCCAGTTGTCCAGGAGGTGACGGATGCGCGGCGTCCCGCGCGGCGCTCGGAAGGCGGGGCGTACCACCGTGTCCTCGAAGCGCCGTGTCGCAGCCCGGAGGACTTCGAGTTGCAGCTCCTCCTTGGACCCGAAGTGGGCGAACAAGCCGCTCTTGGACATGGCCAGCGCGCCGGCCAGGCTGCCGATGCTCAGCCCCTCGAGGCCGTCCCGGCTGGCCATCCGAAAGGCCTGGTCCAGAATCCGCTCGCGGGTGTCATCGCCCTTGGACATGGCACTCTTATACGAACGGTCGTACTTTTTGTCAAGGAGGCCCCTCGGACTAGGCTTTCGCGCGCCCGCGCCACGCGGCCGGCTTACCCCGCTTCGCCCCGAAACCGCTGAGGAAACGCATGCGCATCTTCGTCACCGGAGGCACCGGGTACATCGGCAGCGCTGTCGTCCGGCACCTCGTCCGCGCCGGACACTCCGTCACCGGGCTTTCGCGGACTCCCGAGGCACGAGCCCGGCTTCAGTCCTGGGGCGCCGAGGGGGCGCTGGGGCGCCTCGAGACGCCGAGCACCTACGGCCCCCTCGCCGCCGAGCATGACGCCGCGGTGCACCTCGGCTATGCGACAGGCGAAGAGGTGGGGGCCGCGGACCGTACCGCGGTGGACACCCTCCTGGCTGCCGCAGAGGGCAAGAGCAAGCTGGCCGGCGTGGTGTACACCTCGGGCGTCCTCGCCCTTGGGCCGGCAGGACAGACGGCCGCCTACGAGGATGCCTCCACGGCCCGGGCCATCTTCAACACCTGGAGACCTGCGAACGAGCGGCTGGTGCTGGCGGCCAACTCCCCGATGCTGGCCACCGCCGTCATCCGCCCCGGCTGGGTATACGGCGGCAAGGGTGGCCTGGCCGCGGACTACTTCGAGACCGCTCTCGCCGACGGCGCCGCGGTGTACATCGGCGACGGGCACAACCGCATGCCCGTCGTCCAGCGCGACGACATCGCCGAGCTGTACCGCCTGCTGCTCGAGCAACGGGCGAGCGGCATCTTCCACGGGGTCGAGGAGCCGCCCGCGCGCATCATCGACTACGCCACGGCTGCCAGCCGCGCCGCCGGGAAGGGAGGCGCCGTCCGGAGCCTCCCCCTGGCGGAGGCGAAAAAAACCATAGGGACCCTCGCCGAGATGATGTGCCTCGACCAGTGGGTGGGTTCCCGTCGGGCGCAAGCCCTGGGCTGGAAGCCGCGGGGCTCCTTCGTCGAGAACGCCGCCCAAACCTTCGCCGAGTGGAGCGCTCCGGCGTAGCCATGGCCCGGCCACCGACGGCGATTCACTTGCGCCGTGCTGCCGTGCTAATTCCCTGCGCCTGCTCGGCCCGGGAGGGGACGCCGCCATGCTCAGAAACATCCTGATTGCCATTGCTGCGCTGGTAGTGGTGCTGCTCATCGTCATCGCCACGCGCCCGCCCACTTACCGTGTCTCGCGGTCGACCACCATCGCGGCACCGCAGGCAGTCGTCTATTCGCAGATTGTCGATTTCCACAACTGGGATGCCTGGTCTCCCTGGGCCAAGCTCGACCCGGCCATCAAGGAGACGTACAGCGGTCCGACCTCCGGGCCGGGCGCCGCCTACGCCTGGGCCGGCAACGACAAGGTGGGCGAGGGGAAGATGCTCATCACCGGGGTGACGCCGAATCAGGAAGTCAACGTCAAGCTCGACTTCATCAAGCCCTTCCAGGCCTCCTCCCTCACCGGGTTTGCGATGGAGCCAGCGGGTGCCGGAACGAGGCTGACCTGGTCCATGTCGGGCGAGAACAACTTCGTGATGAAGGCCATGTCCCTCTTTCACGACGTGGATACCGACATCGGAAAGGACTTCGACAAGGGCCTGGCCTCCGTGAAATCCATCTCCGAGACGGAGGCCAAGCGACTCGCCACCGAGGAGATGGCGAAGAAGGCGGCTGCCGACGCAGCGGCGGCGCAAGCCGCCGCCGCCCAGGCTGCCACGGACGCCGCTGCCGCCGCCGCGGCGGCCAAGCCTCACAAGGCCCACAAGTAGCCGGGGTGCCCCGGGGCGGAGGTTTGCTGAGGGAAGGCTCCTGGCAGTAGACGCATCCGCGTGGCGACTCGGAATTCCTCGACGGGCGGCCCTCCGCCCAAGACGCGCAGCGAGGACGTCCCCGACGTCCTCGTGGACTGCCATCTGCGCATGCGCGAGGTGACGAGACTCGCCGCCGAGTTGGCCAGCCGGCCGGACGCCTCCCTGGAGGACGTCCGCGACGTGGCCAGCAAAGTGGACCGCTACTTCACCGTGGCCCTGCCCCTGCACGAGGCGGACGAGGAGGTCTCTCTCTTCCCGCGGCTCCTTCTCCGCGTCCCCACGCTCGGCCCCACCATCGCCGCGCTGCGAGACGACCATGCCGCGCACGCGCAGCGCGTGGCCGCTGTCCTCGCCATCTGCCAGGAGCTCAAGGCGTCGAAGGAAAGCGATGACAGCCTTCGCCGTGAGCTCGCCGCCACGGCGGTGTCGCTGGCCGAGGCCTGGCGTCCCCACCTCGCGACCGAGGAGCGCGACGTCTTCCCTTGGGTGAAGACGGCTCTCAGCGAGGAGGAGCGGGTCACCATTCGCGACGAGATGCGCGGCCGGCGGGCGCACCTTCCGAGGTGATGCCCCATTCGCCGCTCGCCCTTTCCTCGCAGGAAGGCGGGCCGCGGAGCCTGACCGCGCTTTTCCTTGGGAGAAACTACCGGTGCGGCTTTCGCTTCGCGGCGCCACGGCGGCTGGCCGGGGCGCGGCGCTTGGCGGCCGCCGCCTTGCCTTTCGGCCGGCCGCGGCTGACGGCTCGCGGGGCGCGGCGTGGCTTGGCCGCGCCCTGGAAGTACTTCTTCATCGGTCGGAAGTAGAAGGCCGTCCAGCCGGCCTGGTAGTCGGCCTCCTGGCCAGCCGGAATCTGCGCATGCACCAGGGTGAGGAGCGTGCCGCCGCGGGCCGGCTCGAGCAGCACCTCCACCCGCGAGTCCGGAGCTCCCGTCGGGAAGTCCGTCGTGCGCCAGGCGTGGACGATGCGTTCGCCGGGCTCGAGCACGAGGTACGTCCCGCGGATGTAGCCCTCCCAGGCCGTGAAGGCGCCGCCGATGCGTGGCGAGGAGGTGGCCACGCCCCCGCCGGTGAAGGCCTCGTGCGTGCGCGGGTCGAGCCAGGCCCGGTAAACGTCCGCCGGCTGGGCAGCAAGCCTGGCGGACATCTTGAAGCCGTTGGACACACCCGCCTCCCGCTCCGACGAAGCCTGGGACTCTGGGGTGGAAGCCCGCCGCAAGTCCAGCAGCGCTGGCCAATCGACATCCAGCTTGCTTCCCTGCCCGGGGCCGCGGCCCCCACGGTCTTCCGCACGAAGAAGTGCCACCCGCGAATGGCTTGCGGGCTTCGCCGCTGAAGGTAGAGTCCAGAAGTCGAGGGAGGACGATGGAGCCCATCCGCACAGAGCGCCTTGTCCTGCGTGAGCCGGAGGAGGCGGACCTGCAAAGCCTGGTCGCCATTCTTCGCGAGCCCGAAGTCGCTCGCTGGTGGCCGGGCTTCGACGAGACCGAGGCCCGTCTGGCCTTCCTCGGGCGCGACGACATCTCCGTCCTGGCCATCGAGCACGAGGGCCGTCCCATCGGGGCCATCCAATTCTACGAGCAGGCGGACCCAAGCTACCGCCACGCGGGGGTGGACCTCTTCATCGCCTCCGGCTGGCAGGGCAAGGGACTGGGCAGCGAGGCGGTGAAGGGCCTGGCCCGCTACCTCTTCACCTCGCGCGGGCACCACCGGATGGTGATTGACCCGGCCGCGAACAACCTGCGCGCCATCCGCGCCTACGAGCGGGTGGGCTTCCGTCAGGTGGGGGTGATGCGTCAGTACGAGCGCGGCCCCGACGGCCAGTGGCACGACGGGGTGATGATGGAGCTCCTCAAGGACGACCTGCGCTAGAGAAACCTCAGCTGGCCGGTGAGGGCTTGAGTGCTGGCGCGTCTGCGCCAGGTCCAGGCTGGACTCCCCGCCGGCGGTGGGCGAGGCAGAGCAGCGCCGGCTGCAGAAGCCTTGGCACCACGGCCAGGATGAGGGCTCCTCCGATGACGACGATGGCCAGCGGCCGCTGCGTCTCCGAGCCAATGCCGCGGGACAGCGCCGCCGGGGTGAGGCCGAGCATGGCCACCGACGTCGTCATGAGCACGGGCCGCAGGCGTCGCTCGGCAGCCAGGAGCGCGCCCTCCTCGAGGCTGTGCCCTTCCGCCCACAGTCGTTGGGCGTAGGTGACGACGATGAGGGCGTCCTGGATGGCGATGCCGAAGATGGAGATGAAGCCCATCGCCGCGGAGATGGAGAAATTCGTTCCCGTCACGAGGAGCATCAGAACTCCACCACTGATGGCCACCGGGAGCCCGCCCAGGACGATGAGGGTGTCCACCCAGTTCTTCACCGAGGTGAAGACGAGAAAGGCGATGATGAGCACCGTCAACGGAACGATGATCACCAGCCGGGCGTTGGTTTCCTTGAGCTCGTTGATTTCCCCGGCCCACTCCAGGTGGGTGTCGTAGGGAAGCCGGACGTGCTCGTCGATGGCCGCCCGCGTCTCCTCGATGGTGGAGGCGAGATCGCGTCCACGCACCGAGAACTTCACCGGCACGTAGCGCTGCTGGTCCTCGCGGTAGATGAGGCTCGGGCCCTCCTCCTCCGTCACCTGGGCCACCGTCCCCAGCGGCACCGTGGTGCCGTCCGGTGTGGGGACCGGGATGTCGCGGATGACGGCCAGGTTCTTGCGGTCCTCGAGCCGCCAGCGAACGGTGAGGTCGAAATGCCGCTCTCCTTCGTAGACCTGGGTGACCGCCTGTCCGCCGATGGCCGCCTGGACGACGGCGCCCACGTCTCCGACGTTGATGCCGTAGCGTCCACAGGCCACGCGGTCGGGGACGATGCGCAAATTCGGCTGGCCGAGCGAACGGAAGATGCCCAGGTCCGCGACGCCGCGAATCCTGCGCATCACCTCGAAAATCTCCTGTGCCTTCTGCTCGTCGACCTTGATGTCCGGTCCCACCACCTTGATGGTGTTCTCTCCCTTCACGCCGCTCATCGCCTCTTCCACGTTGTCGGCGATGACCTGGCTGAAATTGAAGACCACCCCCGGGAAGGCGGCGTGCAGCGCGGTGACCATCTCGTCGGTGAGCTTGTCCTTCGTCATTCCCGAGCGCCACTTGGACGGTGGTGCGAGCGGAGCGAAGAGCTCGATGTTGTAGAACCCCACCGGGTCCGTGCCGTCGTCCGGCCGGCCGAGCTGCGACACCACCGTCTCGATTTCGGGGCGGCGCCGCTTCTCGGGGGTGCAGGCCTCGTCCGGGGGGCATCCGAGCACGATGCGGCGTATCCTCCCCACCGCGCGCGCGGACTCCTCCAGCGAGACGGACACCGGTAGCGAGGCTCGAATCCAGAAGTTGCCCTCTTCCAGCTTGGGCATGAATTCGCGTCCCAGAATCGGGCTGAGCGCCGCCGCGAGCACCACCGGGACGACGGCCACCGCTACCGCCCAACCCTTTCGGCGAATCGCGAAGGCGAACAAGGGCTGGTAGACGCGGTCGAAGAAGCGCATCAGCCAGTTCGAATGCTGCTCCTGCTCCGACAGGTGCGGCATCGGTGTCACCTGCAGGAAGCGCATGGCCAGGACGGGCGTGAGCGTCAACGCCAGGCACAGGGCGCCGCCGATGGCGAAGGCATAGGTGTGGGCCATCGGCGCGAAGATGACTCCGGCCACGCCGTTGAGGGTGAAGAGCGGGACGAAGGCGGTGGCGATGATGAGGGTCGAGAAGAAGAGCGGCGAGCTGATTTCCCCTGCCGCGGCGGCGATGTTTCCCGCTCGGTCCAATCCGGGAAGCGGCTGGGACAGGCGCCGGAAGATGTTCTCCACCATGATGACCGTCGAGTCGACGACGATGCCGAAGTCGACGGCTCCCAGCGAGATGAGGTTCGCCGGAGTTCCGGTGGCGACCATCCCGATGAAGGCCACCAGGAGTGCGAGCGGGATGTTGACGGCCGTGACCAGCGCCGCCCGCACGTGCCCGAGGAAGGCCCAGAGGACCAGGCTCACCAGCACCATCCCCACCAGGAGGTTCTCCAGCACGGTGTGGGTGGTGATGGAGACCAGATGCGTGCGGTCGTAGTAGGTGACCAGCTCCATGCCCGGCGGCAAGAGGTGGAGATCGCGGATGCGCTCGACGCGTTCGTGAATCCCCTTCAGCGTCGACAGCGACTCGCCGCCGTAGCGCATGAGCACCGTGCCCTGAACGATGTCCGGCTGGTCGTCGCGGCCGACAATTCCCAGCCGGGGCGCCGCACCGGTGAGGACCCGACCCAGGTCCCCAACACGAACCGCGGTGCCATTCTTCTCGGCCACGGTGATTTCCGAGATGTCGCGGAGGTTTCGAATCAGCCCCGTCCCGCGCACGTTGAAGGCCTGCGGACCGACGGTCAGCGTCCCGCCGCCGACGTTCTGGTTGGCGTTCCCGATGGCGTTGATGACCTGGGTCAAGGTGACGCCCTCCCCCTTGAGGCTGAAGGGATCGAGCTCCACCTGGTACTGGCGGGTCAGCCCACCAAAGCTGACCACGTCGATGACGCCCGGGACCTGGCGCCACTGCTTCTCCATAATCCAGTCCTGCGCGGTCTTGAGGTCCTCGAGGGAGTAGCCAGGCCCCACCAGCTGGTACCGGTAGAGCTCGCCGATGGCATTCCAGGGGGAAATCTGCGGCGTCAGGTTGTTGGGCAGGTTGATGAAGCTCAGCCGGTTCAGAACGCGCTGCTGGGCCGTGTAGTATTCCGGCGTCCAGTTGAAATAGACCTTCACGTCCGAGAGACCGAAGAGCGACTGCGAGCGGATGTGGTCCAGGTCCACGATGCCGCTCAGGCCGACCTCGAGCGGGATGGTGACGTAGCGCTCGACCTCCTCGGCGCTGAGACCGAGAGGCTGGGTGATGATCTCCACCATCGGAGCGACCGGATTGGGGTAGGCCTCGACGTCGAGCCGGGCGTACGCCAGCAGGCCCAGGGCGACGAGCGCCAGGGCGAGCACCACGATGATGGTCGACAGCCGCAGCGATGCGGCGACCAGTTTCTGAATCATGGGAGGGCTTAGCTCACGCCGGACAGGAGGAGGGCACCATCGGTGACCACGGTCTCGCCTTCTTTGAGCCCCGAGAGGACCGGGTAGAAGTCACCGGTGACGTCCTCGTTCACCTGGACGCGCCGGCGCTCGAAGCGCAGCCGGCGGTCGGGCGACTCACCGAGCGCCACGAAGACGATGGTCTGGTCACTCAAGTGAAGCAGCGCGCTTCGCGGCAGCGCCACCGAGGGTGGAAGGGTGAGCGGGATGCTGAGCGTCGCGTACATCTCGGCCTTGAGAAGGTGGTCCGGATTGGCGACCCGGATGCGGATTTTGGCGGTGTGGGTGGTCGGGTCGAGTGCCGTGGAGACCCAGTCCACGTTGCCGGTGAAGACCTGGTCCGGCGAGCTCACCACCCGGACCTCGACCGGCGCGCCGGCCTTCACCGAGGACATGTCCTGCTCGTGCAGGTCGCCGAGGACAATCACCTGGTCCAGCTCCCCGATGGTGAAGAGCTCCACTGCCGTCCCGCCGCCGTACTGGCCCTGGAGCTCCGCGCCCGGGTTGGCAGCCCGCATCACGACCGCGCCATCGATGGGCGCTCGAAGCACGTAGTCCGAGCCGCCGAGCTCCGTGCCAGTGCGCAAGAGATGCGCCTTCGCCTCCGCGCGTTCCTGCTCGGCCTTGGCCTGCCTGAAGGTGCTCTCGGCCGTCTCGAGGTCGCGGAGCGGGCCGGCATGGGCCTCGTAGAGCTCTTTCTGCCGCTGGTACTCGAGCTTGCTGGCGTTGAGGCTGGCCTCGGCCTTTGCCACGTCCGACCACGCCGAACCGATGTCCGGGGAGGAGATGATGGCCAGTGGCTGCCCCTTCTGCACCCGGTCTCCGGGCGCGACGAGCACCTTCATCACCCGCCCAGTCACCGGCGAGAAGACGTGGCTCACACGCAAGTCGTCGAAGGTGACCCGTCCGCCGACCCGCAGCGAGTCCTGCACGTCCTGAACTCGGACGACCGCCAGCCGCAGGGTCGTCGCCTGCTCCGCGGGGAGCCACACCTGGTTGGCGGGCGGCTTCAGCGGCACAGCCTCTGCCGCAGAACGCCGGCAGCCTGCGGAGGCGAGGCTCGCGAGAGCCAGGGCGAGGGGAATGCACGAGCGATTCATTGCAACGTCCTTCCAACGGCTTGTTCGAGACGAAAGACGGCGGTCCAGTAGTCGGACAGGTTCGATTGAGCTTCGAGGGCGATGACTCGAAACGTCCGCTGGGCGTCGAGCACATCGAGGAGCGACGCGGCCCCCTTCTGGTACTGGATGGTCACCAGCTCCCGGGCGCGGCGAGCCCGGGCAAGGATGCCCGCATCCCCGTCCATGCGCTGCGCCCGTTCCAGCGCGATGCTGTAGGTGGCGAAAGCGGAGCCGACGTCGGACAGCACCTGGGCCTGGGTCTTGGCCTTGGTCAACTCCTGGGTGCGCGCGTCTGCCTCGGCCTTACGAATCTCTCCTTGCTGCTGGTAAAAAACGGGCAAGGTCAGCGTGAGCCCGACGGTGACCGTCGGAGGCGTGATGGAGTTGGCCGTCGTCCCCTGCTGGACGTAATTCAACGACAGCGAGATGTCGGGAAAGACGAGACGCTTCGCGAGGCGAATGGAGGCGTCGGCGCGCGCCACCTGCGCAATCGAGGCCTGCAAGTCCGGCCTGTCCTGGAGCGCCTCGGCGAGGAGCGTCTCGGACGTGGCGCCGGCGAGCTGCTGCGGGATGGCCGCCGTCAGGAAGAGGGGCTCCTCCACTCGCAACTCGGGGACGTTTGAACGGATGCCCAGAAGAAACGCGAGGCCAAGCCTCGCCGCCCGCAGCTGAAGCTTGGCCGTCGCCACCGCCTGCTGCGCTTCCAAGCTATCCGTCTCCACCCGCGCGACGTCAGCCTCCGACACCGCTCCGTTCCGGTACCGGATGTTCATCAGGTCGAGAAACTTGCTGGCGTCCTGGGCCGACTCCTCGGTGGTTTGGAGGCTTTCCTGCGCGATGAGCATCTGGACGAATTGCTGCTTCACCAGTGCCGTGCCGGTGCGCTCGGCGTCCGCGCGGCCGAGCCGTGCCGCCCGAAGCGCGGCGCGGGCCACCTCCAGGCGAAGCCCACGCTTTCCGGAGAGCGAATCCTCGATGGCCGTCTGGTCGCCGATGCCCACTCCCAGTGCCGGGGTGGGAAGGAAGCGGCAACCGTCGCAGACGAAGGACTTCCCGAAGCTCCCGCTCAGCGACGGATTGGGCACCGCGCCAGCGACGCTGACATCGCCCTCGGCCCCTTCCACCGCCGCCTCGGCGAGGAGGACGTCCAGGCCATTTTTCTGAAAGCGCGCCAGCGCATCGGCAAGCGTCAACACGCTTGGAAGCGGGGGCGGTTCTGGGACTGCCTCGGCCGACCGCGCCGCGCCGGCCAGGAGAAGGCAGACCCCAAAAACCAACATGTGCTGTGGGGAGCGACCGCTCATCAGGAAAGGGTGGTGCAGAGCAATTTCAAAGCCACCGCACCTGAGCATGGCAAATGGTTGGTATTCCAATGACATTTCGGTGGAGGGGCTCCACCGAGTGAAAGAAAATGACAGGGCGCGTAACCGGGATGCAGTTCTCCATTGCAGCCTGCACGGGCGGCCTGGGTTCGGGTTTCGCTTGACCACTTCACCGCACCCGGGTGACGGTCCGCCGCCGGATTCGCAAGCTGTCGAGGGGGCTCGCCATGTCCATCAGCAACCGCGCTGCGGCTGAATTCTTTGGGACGTTCTGGCTCGTACTCGGAGGGTGTGGCACGGCGGTGCTGGACACCGCCGTCCCCTTCGGCGTCGGCCACCTGGGCGTGGCGCTGGCCTTCGGCCTGACGGTGCTCACTGGTGTGTATGCGCTCGGCCACATCTCGGGAGGCCACTTCAACCCGGCGATTTCCGTCGGCCTGGTGGTGGGGAAGCGCTTCGCGGCGAAGGACCTTCTGCCCTACATCATCGCCCAGGTGGGTGGGGCAGTGACCGCGGCCGCGGTGCTCTTCGTCATTGCCCGCGGGATTCCCACCTTCAACACTGCCGCCGGCTTCGCCTCCAACGGCTACGCCGAGCACAGCCCTTCGGGCTACCCCCTCCTGTCGGCGCTGGTGTGCGAGGTGGTGATGACGTTCATGTTCGTGATGGTGGTGCTCGGCACCACCGACGCCCGGGCGCCGAAGGGCTTCGCCGGACTGGGCATCGGGCTGGCGCTCACCCTCATTCACCTCGTCAGCATCCCGGTCACCAACACCTCGGTGAATCCAGCGCGAAGCACCGGCCCCGCGCTCTTCGTCGGAGGCTGGGCGCTCTCCCAGCTGTGGCTCTTCTGGGTGGCGCCCCTCATCGGTGGCGCCATCGCCGGCTTCGTGTACCCAGCCGTCGTCGGGCCAGAGCGCCCGAGCTGAGGGGCGGCCCCGGGCAACGGCGCCCAGGGCTCCTGGCAGCCACAGCAACCGAGGACGCCAAACCGGCCGGGTGGGTCGCGCCGTACAAGCCGCGGGGCGGAGGTCCGCCCCTGTGGTACCGTCGGTGGCCTCGGCCGGCTGCCCGTCCCCAAGTCCTTCCAGAAAAAGGCATCCTTCGTCATGCCGCTCGAAGTCCGGTCTCTCTTCTTCGTGCTTCCCCTCCTCGCGGCGTGCGCCGCGGCGCCGTCCCCTCCCTCCGGCCCAGAAGCCTCGGCGGCTTCCTCCGCGTCCGGTGGCACCCTCTACCAGCGGCTGGGGGGGAAGGAGGGCATCGACGCCGTCGTCGCCACCTTCGTCGCCAATGTCGGACGCGACCCGCGCATCCAGCTGCGCTTCCTCTTCACGGACTTGGACAGCCTGAAAAGTCACCTCTCGGCACAAATCTGCGAGGCCACCGGTGGCCCCTGCAAGTACACCGGCAAGCCGATGAAGTCCGGCCATGCCGGCATGCGCATCAGCAACGCCGAGTTCGACGCCATGGCCGAGGACTTGGCCGCGGCGCTCAAGACGCACGGTGTCGGCCCCGTGGAGCAACAGCAGCTTTTGGGCGCCATCGGCTCGATGCGGGCGGACATCGTCGAGGTGCCCGCCCCGTGAATGCGACGGTCCCGCCCACCGTCGCCACACCGGTGAAGCTCACCGACGAGGTGGAGCCGGGGCCGCTGCCCGCGGCCTCCATGCTCAAGCATTTCCGCATCGACCGGCGCCTGGCCGCGGGCGGGATGGGCGAGGTGTACGTCGGCTTCGACACCTCCTTGAATCGCCCGGTGGCGCTCAAGACCATCCGCCCGGCGCTGGCCCGCGACCGTTCCTTCCTCGTGAGATTCGTCCGCGAGGCCCAGGCCCAGGCCAACGTCGTCCATCCGCACGTGGTGCAAATCTACTTCGTGGGGGAAGACCAGGGCGTGTGGTTCATGGCCATGCAACTCGTGGACG
>Ga0302314_10007570_pt1 | contig 19510 bp, 14 predicted proteins | sample III_Palsa_N2_3_FD_200533 | JGI IMG/M metagenome (GOLD analysis project Ga0302314, IMG submission 200533) | Peat permafrost microbial communities from Stordalen Mire near Abisko, Sweden - III_Palsa_N2_3 | ecosystem: Environmental > Terrestrial > Soil > Palsa > Peat permafrost | place: Sweden...
GCCTCGTCCGCCACATCCCTCATGCGGTCACGGTCGGATTCACCTGCGCCATCGCGACAACCATCCTGGCGAGCCAGCTGAAAGACCTCGGCGGCCTGACCCTCACGGCGCCTGAACCGGGCGCCCTCGCGCCGAAGCTGATGGCGCTCGGGGGGGCCATCGGCACGCTGCAGCCCACAGCCATCGCGACCGGCGCCGCGGTGGCCGGGGCGATCTTTCTGCTAAAACGACTCCGGCCTAATTGGCCCGCCATGCTGATCGCCGTCGTCGTCGCCTCGGTGGTCGCGTTCGTGTTTCACGTCCCGATCATGACGATCGGCGCCCGATTTGGCGGCGTTCCCAGCGGCTTTCCTGCTCCGCGCCCGCCCACCCTGTCACCAAGCCTGATGCTCGCCGTTCTTCCCTCGGCCGTAACCTTCGCCCTGCTGGGCGCGGTCGAGAGCCTGCTGTCGGCCAAGGTCGCTGACGGCATGACCGGCCGCAAGCACCGCTCGAACATGGAACTGGTGGCGCAAGGCATCGCCAACATGGCCTCAAGCTGCTTCGGCGGCATCTGCGTCACCGGCACCATCGCCCGTACGGCCACCAATGTGCGCGCCGGCGCCAGCAGCCCGATGGCGGGTGTGCTGCACGCGGTCTTCCTGCTGCTGTTCGTCCTGGTCGCGGCGCCGCTGGCCTCCTACGTGCCGCTGGCGGCCCTGGCTGGGGTTCTGCTGGTGGTGTGCTGGAACATGGCTGAGAAGGCCGAGTTCGCGCGGCTGCTGCGCAACTGGCGCACGGCGACCGTGCTCTTGGTAACATTCGGCGCCACCTTGCTCCGCGATCTCACCACCGGAATTATCGCCGGCTGCGTTCTGGCCGCTCTTCTGGCGGCTGTCCGCAGGTCCGTTCCCGAAGAGGGCGATTGAACCCTAGGCCGTATCCCGCGTCGCCCCGACCCGCTGAGCCAGCGACGCAGCCATGAACGGATCGAGATCTCCGTCGAGCACGCCGCCAGTGTCAGAGGTCTCCACGTCGGTGCGCAGGTCTTTGACCATCTGATACGGCTGCAGCACATAGGAGCGGATCTGGTGGCCCCAGCCGATGTCGCTCTTGTTCGCCTCGACTTCGGCGGCGAGGGCCTCGCGCCGCTGCAGTTCGGCTTCGTAGAGGCGCGAGCGCAGCACCTTCCAGGCTTCCTCGCGGTTCTGGTGCTGCGAGCGCTGGTTCTGGCAGGCCGCGACAATGCCGGTGGGAATGTGGGTCAGCCGCACAGCGGAGTCGGTCTTGTTGACGTGCTGACCGCCGGAGCCGGATGCGCGGTAGGTGTCGGTGCGGACGTCAGACGGGTTGATCTCGATCACGATCTTATCGTCCACGACCGGATAGACCCACACCGAGGCGAAGGAGGTGTGGCGCTTGGCGTTGGAGTCGAACGGCGAGATGCGCACCAGGCGGTGGATCCCGGCCTCGGTCTTCAGCCAGCCGTAGGCGTTGGTCCCCTTGACCATGATGGTGGCCGACTTGATGCCCGCCTGTTCGCCGTTGGTCTCTTCGACGAACTCTGTCTCCATGCCGTGGGCCTGGGCCCAACGCGTGTACATGCGCAGCAGGATGTTGGCCCAGTCGTTTGACTCGGTGCCGCCCGCGCCAGAGTTGATCTCGACGTAGCAGTCGTTGCCGTCGGCCTCGCCCGAGAGCAAAGCTTCAAGCTCGGCGCGGCCGGCGAGGTCCTTCAGCAGCTTGAGTTGGGCCGCAACGTCCTGCAGCGAGCCCTCGTCGCCCTCGGCCTCGGCCAGTTCGGCGAATTCGAGCGCGTCGGCGCGCTCCTGCTCGAGCTTGCGCACATAGCCGATCTGGTCGGCCAGGCGGGTGCGCTCGCGCATCAGCGTCTGGGCGGCGTCGGCGTCGTCCCACAGCGTCGGGTCTTCGACCCGCGCGTTCAGTTCATCCAGTCGGCGAAGTGCGGGCGCCCAGTCAAAGACGCCTCCTCAGCAGCGCGATCGACTGCTCAATCTCGGCCGCGGCCGCTTCAATGTCCGCTCTCACGACATCCTCACAGGTTCAAACTCGGGCCGCCGATTGGCGTCAGACGGCGGTGCCCGAGATAGGGCGGTGCGCGGGTTAAAACAATCCATTCAGCTCGCTCGGCTTGGCCGGGGCCTTCGGGTGGGCGGGCACGACCGCCGGCGGCGCCGTGGGGTAGATCGGCGGCTGTCCGGGCGCGCCGGCCGGATTGAACGGCGTCACCGGCTCGGCGTGCCCGCCGCCGCTAGGGGCCGCAATCCGCGCCGAGGGCTGGGTGCCGGGCTGGAACGCCTCGCGGTTCGGGCCGACCTGCGCGAACACCGTGCCGGGCGGGGCCACGAAGTCCATCTTCGGCATGCCCTTCAGCGCCTCCTTCATGAACTCGATGAAGATCGGCACCGCCGCGACGGCGCCGGTCTCGCCGTGTCCAAGCGAGCGGTTGTCGTCGAAGCCGACGAAGGTGCCCACCACGATCTGCGGCGTGAAGCCGATGAACCAGGCGCTGCGGAACTCGTTGGTGGTGCCGGTCTTGCCGCCCACCGGCCAGTTCAGCTCCCGCGCCTGGATCGCGGTGCCGTGCTGCACCACCCCCTGCAGCATGGTGGTGATCTGGTAGGCCGTGATCGGATCGATCACCTGCTGGCCCTGCGGTCCGAAATCAGGACCGTCGTCGCCGGTGAAGTCGTGGCCGCAGTCACGGCACTCGCGACTGTCGGCCTTGAGGATCGACTTACCGTCGCGATCCTCGACCAGTTCGATCAGGTGCGGATTGATCCGGCGCCCCCCGTTCAGGAAGGCCGAATAGGCCGAGGTGATCCGATAGGGCGTCGTCTCGCCCGAGCCGAGCGCCATCGACAGCACCGGGTCCATCTTCGGCACAACGCCGAACTTGACCGCATTGGCGACGATCTTGGTCATCCCGACCTGGGCGGCGATGCGCACGGTCATGGTGTTGAGCGACAGCTCCAGCCCGCGGCGGAAGATCAGCGGACCGGGGAAGTTCTTCTCGTAGTTCTCAGGCGTCCAGGGCACGCCGTTGGCGCCCGGCAAGGTGATTGGACCCGCCGAGACGATGCTGGCCGGCGTGAAGCCGTTCTGCAAGGCGGTCGCATAGACGAAGGGCTTGAACGACGAGCCGGGCTGGCGCCAAGCCTGCGTCGCACGATTGAAGTTAGACAGCGAGAACGAATACCCCCCGACCATCGCCAGCACGCGGCCGGTGTTGGGGTCCATCGCCACCATCGCGCCGTTGACCTGCGGCACCTGGCGCAGGCGCAGGCCGCCGGTGTCCATCGGCTCGACGAAGATCAGGTCGCCGACCGCGAGCGCGGACTTGCCGGCTCTCGCCCAGGACACGTCTTCGGGCGCGATGTAGCCTTCCGAATCGTCGGCGGCGACCTTCGCCTTCACTTGGCCGCCGGACGCCTCCTCGACCACGGCGACGTGCCACTTCTTCCGCTCCGAGGGCGGCGAATGGCTCAAAGCCGCCTTTTCCCACCCGGTCTCGATCGCCACCTTGCCCCAGGCGCCGCGCCAGCCGTGGCGATGGTCGTAAGTTTCGAGGCCGTCCATCAGCGCGATCCGCGCGGCGGTCTGCAAACGCGGATCGAGGGTGGTGCGGATGTAGTAGCCGCCCTGGTTCACCTTGTCGCCGAACTGGGCCAGCGCCTGCCGGCGCACCTCTTCGACGAAGTAGTCGGCGTCGTGATAGCTAGCGCGTTGCGGCGGTTGGACCACGATCGGCTCGCGCAGCGCCGCCTCGGCCTCGGCCGGCCGCGCCCAGCCCAACTCCACCATGGCCTGGATGATCGAATTGCGCCGCAGCAGCGCCGCCTGCATGTGTCGCGCGGGGTTGTAGTTGTCCGGCCCCTTCGGCAGCGAGGCCAGGAACGCGCATTGCGCTAGCGACAGGTCGGTCAGCGACTTGCCGAAGTAGTTGTAGGCCGCCGCGCCGACGCCATAGCTGTCGTGGCCCAGCCAGATCTCGTTCAGATAAAGCTCGAGGATCTGCTTCTTGGTCAGCGCCTGCTCCAGGCGCGTGGCGAGGATCGCCTCCTTCATCTTGCGGCTGAGCGTCTGCTCGTTGGTCAGCAGCACGGTCTTGGCGACCTGCTGGGTGATGGTCGAGCCACCCTCGGGCCGTCGCCCTTGCAGGATGTTGAACACGTCCTTGAACATCGCCCGGCCGACGCCGCCGACATCGACGCCGCCGTGGCTGAAGAAGTTATGGTCCTCAGCGGCCAGGAAGGCGTCGTAGACCTGCGGCGGGATTTGATCGAACGGCACATAGATGCGCCGCTCGGTGGAGTATTCTCCGATCAGCGTGCCGTCCCAGGCATAGACGCGGGTCGCCGTTGGCGGGTGATAGTCCACCAGTTCCGAGGCGTTCGGCATGTCGTGGAACAGCCAGGCCATATAGATCGCCAGACTCAGCCCCGCGATCGCGACGAGACTCAGCACGACCACGCCGGCGAAAGCGGACCAACGTCCGATCGAGATCAACCGAGACTCCCTCTTGGGGGGCGACGCCCTAGCCCGGTCTAACCCGCGTCGCGCTGGGCGCCAATGCGGCGAGGCGAGCGTGTGGCGCCGGGGTCACTTGAAGTGGTGACATGGGTGGACTAAGTTCGGTGGACTAAGTCCATGGAGCCACACCGTGCGCGCCTACAATATCCACGAAGCAAAGACGCACCTGTCACGGCTGGTCGAACAGGCGGCGGCCGGCGAGTCGTTCGTGATCGCGAAGGCGGGCAAGCCGATGGTTGTCGTCTCCGCCGTCGTGCAAGCGGAGGCGAAGCCTCCTCAGCGGCGGGGCTTCCTAGCCGGGCAGATCGACGTGCCGGATGATTTCGACGAGATGTTCGCCGATGAGATCGAGGAAATGTTCGGCCTTAAGGAATGAGGCTGCTGCTCGACACACACCTGCTGATCTGGTCGGCGGGGACCTACGCGGGCCCGTCGTCACCCATGTCACGCGAGGCGGATGCGTTGATCGATGATCCAGCCAACACGCTGCACTTCAGCCCCGCCAGTATCTGGGAAGTGGCGATCAAGAACGCCCAGGGGCGCCCAGATTTCAATAACGACCCCCACCTGCTGCGACGGGCGTTGCTGGACAACGGCTACCTAGAGCTTCCAATCACGAGCGAGCATGCCGCGGCCGTCGCGTTTCTTCCGCCTATCCATAAAGACCCGTTCGACCGCCTGCTTGTGGCCCAGGCGACGATCGAACGTGTCACCCTACTGACTGCCGACGCGAAAATCGCCGAATACAGCGGTCCGATCCGGCGGATCTAGCCGCCGCTACCGCGCGGCGATCTTGGTGCGGGCGGTGAAATAGGCGTCGATCGCCTGGGCGATCTTGTCGGCCAATTGCGCGCGCTGATCGGAATTGTTGAGCCGCGCCTCGTCGCCCGAATTGGTGATGAAGCCCATCTCCAGCAGCGCGGCGGGCACATCGGGCGCCAGCAGCACGAAGTACCCGGCGTCGCGCTGGCTGCGCGGCAGCAACGTCGCGCGGTCGCCAACCCGTTCGATCAGAACCTGGGCGAAACCGGCCGAGCGGTTGCGCGTGGTGCGCTGGGTCAGGTCGAGCAATATTTGGCCGACCGCATGGTCGTCGCTCTCGGCGGCCTGTTGCAGGAACCACTCGTTGCGGCCGAGCACATAGCCCACCCGCTGCTGGCCCTGTTCGGAGAGGGTGTAGACGCTGGCGCCGTGGATCGCCGGGTCTGACCCCGAATCGGCGTGCAGCGACAGGAAGAGGTCGGCGCCCGCCTGCCGGGCGATCTGGACCCGCTGTTCCAGCGGGATGAACACGTCCGAATCGCGCGTCATCACCACCTGATAGCGCCCGGTCCGCTCCAGCCGCGCCTTCACCGCCAGCGCCTCGGCCAGGGTGACGTTCTTCTCGAAACTGGCCGCGCCGATTGCGCCGGAATCCTTCCCGCCGTGACCGGGGTCGAGCACGACGATCTTCTTCAGGTGCGGCGTGGACTGGGCGACCGGCGCCGCCGCAGCGACCGCGTAACCCTGCTGGGCCGCCTTCGCCATCGCGGGGCCGGCGCCGGGGCGCGCGACGATATCGATCACATAGCGGTAGTCGATGACGCCATCGGCCGGGGGCAGCAGGAAGCGGCGCGAAATATCCGCTTTCTGCGCCAAGTCGACCGTCAGCCGGGCCCCGCCGGGCGCGTCAGCAACGACCCAATGCTTCACCAGCCCCCGGCCATCGCCCTTCAGCACCCCCGGCGTGGAGGCGCCCTTCAGGATCATGGCCAGCTGGCCTTGCGCCGCGTCATCGGGATCCAGCGCCCCGCTAGCCGACTTTCGCAGGTCGATCACGATGCGGGTGGTTGTCGCATCGCCGCCGAGTCGCACGGCGACCACGTCGGGATCGGCGGGCTTGCGCGCGCCAGCGGCCACCGCCACGGCGCAGGCCGCTGCGAACAGCAGCCCCAGCGCCGCGCCTGACCAGCGCGCCCTCAGCCCCTCGGACAACACCCCGCGCCTCACCCTTCGCGCCCACGCCTAGCGATTTCGCTATTTGCCCCAATATTGGCAGCGCGGCGTAGCAAAACAGTTAAGCGTCGCGTAACGCAACTGCGTCGCTTTCCATCTGCGACTTAATGTTGCTACATTAGCAGCTGCGTGGCTAGGCGTCTGACGCCGGGCTATCTTTGGCTGCGCAAGGCCATGCGTCGGGCCGCGAGCAAACCCGCGACGACGCGCCCTAACGAACGCGCGCCGCCCCTCATGGGCGACGCATTTGGAACAACAACTTGATGGGCAGCGCCCTCCTCCCCAAAGCCAAGATCGCCGCCGAAGCCGAAGCCGGCGGCGCGCCTTTGGGACGTGGCGCGCCATACAACAGCAGGCGCCCGGACCAAGCGTCCGCCGCGCGCCGCGGAGAATGTCGTAATGACAAGAAAAATGCTGATCGACGCCGCCCACGCGGAAGAAACGCGGGTGGTGGTCCTCGACGGGACCCGGGTTGAAGAGTTCGATTTCGAAAGTCTGGCCCGCAAACAGCTGCGGGGTAACATCTACCTCGCCAAGGTCACGCGGGTAGAGCCGAGCCTTCAGGCCGCCTTCGTCGAATACGGCGGCAATCGCCACGGCTTCCTGGCCCTGAACGAAATCCACCCCGACTATTACCAGATCCCGCACGCCGACCGCGAAGCGCTGATGCGCGAAGTGGCCGAGAGCGACGACGACGAGAATGGCAACGGCCACCACGCCAGCGCCGACGACGATGGCGAATCAGTCGGCGGCGTCGATGACGAGTTCGAGGGCGACGAAGAGATCGAACGGCGCCGCCGGCGCATCCTGAAGCGCTACAAGATTCAGGAAGTGATCCGCCGCCGCCAGATCATGCTGGTGCAGGTGGTCAAGGAAGAGCGCGGCAACAAGGGCGCGGCGCTCACCACCTATATGTCGCTCGCCGGCCGCTACTGCGTGCTGATGCCCAACACCGACCGCGGCGGCGGCATCAGCCGCAAGATCGTCTCGGCGACCGACCGCAAACGCCTGCGCACTATCGTCCAGGGTCTGGAAACGCCAGCCGGCATGGGTCTTATCGTGCGCACCGCCGGCGCCAAGCGCACCAAGGCGGAGATCACCCGCGACTACGACTATCTGATCCGTACCTGGGAGAACATCCGCGACACCACCATGCACTCTGTCGCCCCGGCCCTCATCTACGAGGAAGAGGACCTGGTGAAGCGGGCGATCCGCGACCTCTACGATAAGGACATCGACGGCATCTGGGTCGAAGGCGAGGCCGCCTACAAGGAAGCGCGCGACTTCATGCGCGTCCTGATGCCGGCCCAGGCCAAGAAGGTGCAGGCCTACCGCGAAACGACGCCGCTGTTCGTTCGCCATCGCATCGAGGACCACCTCGCGCAGATCTATTCGCCGACCGTGCCGCTGAAGTCGGGCGGCTATCTGGTGATCAACCAGACCGAGGCGCTGGTCGCCGTCGACGTCAACTCCGGGCGGGCGACCAAAGAGCGCAACATCGAAGCAACCGCGCTGAAGACCAACATGGAGGCGGCCGAAGAAGTCTGCCGCCAGCTGCGTCTGCGCGACCTCGCCGGCCTGATCGTGATCGACTTCATCGACATGGAAGAAGCGAAGAACAATCGGGCGGTCGAGAAGAAGATCAAGGACTCCCTGAAGGACGACCGCGCCCGCATCCAGATCGGCAAGATCTCGTCGTTCGGCCTGATGGAGCTCAGCCGTCAGCGCCGGCGCACCGGCATCCTCGAAGGCACCACCCACGTCTGCCCGCACTGCCAGGGCGCAGGCCGGGTCCGCTCGGTCGAATCGAGCGCCCTCTCCGCCCTGCGCGCGGTCGAACTCGAGGGCCTGCGCGGCGGCGGCGAGATCGTGCTGAGGGCGCCGCGTGACGTCGGGCTCTACATACTCAACGCCAAGCGCGACTATCTGATGCGCCTGCGCCAGACCCACGGCCTCTGGGTCACCGTCGCCCTCGACGACGAGCTGCCCGCGGCCGAACACGCGATCGAACGCCTCTCCAGCGAAGCCCCTCCGATCAGCGCCCGCACCTGGGAAGCCCCGGCCACCCCGCCCTACGAACCGGACGACGCCGACGACGACATCGTCGATGAAGACGAGGAAGAGGAAGACGAGGAAGTCGAGGCCGAAGAAGACGAGAGCGAGGACGAAAACGACGTCGTCGAGGCGCGCTCCGGCGACGACGAAGACGCGTCCGAACGAGGCGGCGGAGACGACGATGGCCAGCGCCGCGGGCGCCGCCGCCGCCGGCGCGGCCGGCGGGGCGAAGAGCCGCGGCAGGAAGCCCGAGCGGCTCAGCCGGTCCAGCCGGCTCAAGCGCCTCGTCCAGCGACCACCGAACAAGCCGAGGGCGACGAAGGCGAACGCGGTCGCCGCCGGCGCCGAGGCCGCCGCGGCGGACGGCGGATGCGTGAAGAGCCGCGCGCCGGCGACGCCTACGCCTGGTCCTGGCCGGCTCGTCCGGTCGGCGACGATCCCTACCAGTGGCGCGGCCCGGTCCAGGCCCAGCTGGCGCCGGCCGAAGCCGCGGTAGCACAAGCCGAGGTCGCCCCGGCGACAACGGTTCCGCCCGCTTTCGAGCAACCGGCGGCGCCGGCGCCAATGTCGTTCGCCGAAGTGGAGAGCGATCTCCAGCCATCGATCGACGACGGGGCCGCGGTCGATGTTTGGGTCGAGCTGCCGGCGCCCGAGGAGGCGCCGCGCAAGACCCGCGCCCGTCGTGGCCGCGGCAAGGCCGCCGCGACCACCGAGGTCGTGACGGCCGAAGCGCCGCTCGCCGAACCGGAGATCGCGCCGGAACCCGCCATGCCCGAGCCCGTCCCGGTGACAGCCGAGGCGGCGCCCGTCGCGGAGGTCGAAGAAGCCCTGGTGGTGGCGGCTGTAGCGCCTGAGCCGGTCGCGCCCGAACCAGTCGCTCCTGAGTCGGCCGCTCCCGAGCCGCCGTCGGCGCCCCGGCCGGTCGACGCCAACGAAATCGTCGCACCGCCGGCGACGCCCAAGCGCGGCTGGTGGCGCCGCGGCGCATGAGGCGCTAAGGTCGACGTGCAGGGGCGCGCCAGGACTTTTCCGGAGTGATGGATTTGAGCCTCCGCACGTTCTCCCCTGCGCGGCTTCTGCGGAGCGGGATCGCCTTCGTGGCGATCTCGTCGCTGCTGGCGGCGCCGGCGACCGCGGTCCATGCTCAGGGCACGGGCGAGTATTTCGGTCCCGGCATCGAGCGCGACACCGAGATCGAGGCCATCCTGCACGAGGAGATGGACCCGATCTTCGCGGCGGCGAATGTCGATCCGAAGCGGGTCGAGCTTTACATGGTCGACGATCCGACGCTGAACGCCGCGACGTTTCCCGGCTACCGCATCGTGGTCAACAGTGGCCTGATCATGCAGTGCAAGACTCCGAACGAGCTGCAGGGGGTGCTGGCGCACGAAACCGGCCACATGGAGCGCGGCGACGACGCCCGGGTCGGCGAATCGACCAGAGGCGTCGTGGGTCCGATGATCATCGGACTTGGTCTCGGCATCCTGGCCGCCCTCGCCGGCGCCCCTGACGCCGCCGCGGCGCTGATCTATTCCGGGAACTACTTCGGCCAGATCAACGGTCTGGCGTTCTCGCGCGACGACGAATCGCGCGCCGACGAAGCCGCCATCACCTATCTGGAAAAGGCGGGCTACTCAGGCGAGGGGATCGTCGACTTCTTCAACAATTTCAGATACGAAGAAGTGTTCTCCGACGCCAAGAAGTACCCGTTCTGGGTCGATCACCCGCTGACCGACGATCGGATCGAAGCGATCACCGTGCGCGCCAAGGCGCAGCCACACTGGGGCGTGAAAGACACGCCAGAGATGCTCGCCAAGTTCGAGATCATGAAGGCCAAGATCAAGGCGTACTTCAACCGCCCTTATCAGACCTACGTCGACTACCCGGACAAAGACACATCCTTCCCCGCCAGATACGCCCGCGCCATCGCCGACTACCGCGAACTCGAGACCGAGAAGGCGCTGAAGGAGCTCGACGCCTTGATCGCCGAGCGTCCGGACGACCCGTATCTCTACGAGGTCAAGGGCAACACCCTGATGGAGAGCGACCGCGCCGTTGAGGCCGAGCCGATCTTCCGCAAGGCCGTCGAACTGAAGCCCGACGCGTCGCTGCTCAACCTGGTGCTTGGCCAGGACCTGATCGCCGAGAACAACCCTGCCAAACTAGACGACGCGATCCTGACCCTGAACCGGTCGCTGGTGCCGGAACCTGACAATCCGATACCGTGGCAGTATCTCTCGCAAGCCTACGACGCGAAGGGCGCCGAGGGCATGGCGCGGCTGGCTCAGGCAGAGCTCGACTTCCACCTTGGCCAGATGAAGGACGCGCGCTCCTTCGCCTTCCGCGCCCGCGAATTTCTCAAGCGCGGCACGCCGGAATGGAACCGCGCGACCGACATCGTGCTCACCTCCGACCCGTCCCCGGACGACCTGCGCTTGCTGGGCTCGCAGGGATGAGGCTGCCCTCGGTGTTAAGCGTCCTGGCGGCGGGGCTTTGCCTTGCCGCGTGCCAGCCGGCGCACGACGACGCGTCGTTCGACGCCAAGGTGAAGGCCTACCTGATGTCGCATCCAGAGGAGCTGCGCGACGCCCTCCTAAACATGCAGACCAAGCAACAGGACGATCAGACCCAGGCCGCCCTCCCCACCCTCCGCACGGCGCTGGAACACGACCCGCGCGACTTCGTCGCCAATCCGAACGGCAAGGTTACGGTGACGGAGTTCTACGACTACCGCTGCCCGCACTGCATCAACATGGCCTCGCAGGTCGTAGCGCTGATCCGCACCCAGCCCAACGTCCGCTTCGTGTTCAAGGAGATGCCGATCTTCGGCTCGACGTCCGACTATGCGGCACGCGCCGCGCTGGCGGCGAAGGCGCAGGGCAAGGACTACGTCGGGCTCTACGAGGCGTTCATGTCGACCCGTCCGCTGACCGACCAGGACGTCGACCGCCTCGCCACGGCCAAGGGTATCGACCTCGCCGCGATAAAGACACCGGAGGCCATCGCCAAGGATCAAGCGCAGCTCGACGACACCAACAAGCTCGCCAGCAAGCTCGACATCGACGGCACGCCGGGCTTCATCGTCGGCGACACGGTGATCCGCGGCGAGGACACGAAGGGCCTCGCCGACGCCATCGCCGCGGCGGAGCACAAGGCGTAGGCGCTGCCGCCGGCAGGGGTCATGCCGCCGCCGACTTGGCTCTGGCGGGTATGGTCCTGTCGATGAACCGCTCCAGCAGCGCGGCCACCTCAAGCGGCGTGTCGAGATTGGGCGAGTGGCCGACGCCATGCCAGAAGTGCAGCCCCGCCCCGGCCGGCAGTTTGGCCCAGGTCGCCAGCATCGCCGATACCGGGATCAACTCGTCGGCGTCGCCGCCGGCCAGCAGCGTCGGCATCGGCAGGCTCTTCACCCGCTCGCCGATCCTGAGTTCGAACATCGACCTCATCGAGCCGCGTAAGCGCCGCTCCGGCGCATTGCGCATGTCGGTGGCCACCGCGCGGACCACCTCCGAGGCGGGGCCGGCCATCGCGGTCGCATCGATGCCGTCGCCCCCGCCGCCGCGTTCCTGTTGCGCCTTGCGCGCCGCCATCCGGCTGTCGATTAGCTGATCCAACGTCAGGCCGCCCTGCGGCAGCCGGCCGCCGTCCGGGTCGGCGGGGTCGAGCAGCACTAGGCCCTTGACCAAGCCCGGATGATCGACCGCGAACTGCGCCACGGTCTGCCCGCCCAGCGAATGACCGACCAGGGTGAACGCGTCCCAGCCAAGCTCGTTCACCAGTTCGAATGCGTCGGTGGCGAAAATCTGCACGCTGAAGTCCGACTCCCGCGGCGGCGCTTCCGAGCCGCCGGCGCCGCGGTTGTTGATCGCGATCGAGGTGAAACGGTCAGCCGGCAAGGCTTCCTGCACCAGCCGCCAGATCGCCGCCGAGGCCTGAAAGCCGTGGACCAGCACCACGCGCTCGGGGCCGTGGCCGTGCTGGAAGTACTCCAGCCGGACCTTGGAGAGTTGAGCGAAGGCCATGATCCCCTCTCAGCCAGCGTGTTCGAGGCACCATAGTCCCGGCGGAGCGGCTGGCGAAGCACGGATCAGGCGGCGTCAGCGCTTCTCAGAGCGGCGCAGGTGGCTCCAGCACCACCGCGATCGGGACCTCGAGCCCGCCGGCGGTCGGGTTGGCGCCGTAGTAGCGCCACAGCAGCGCGCCCGCGACCGCGGACCCCGGCACGGCCAGCAGGATCGAGATCGCGAACGACTGGCCGCTGGCCGCCAGCGCCGCGGCGATCAGGCAGCCGGTCCCGGCCCCGACATCCCAGCCGCCTTCGCTGAAGATGTGGAAGCGAAACGCGCAGGGCGAGGCCTTGGCCAGGTTGTAGACCGCCGTCATCTCCGCCGGCAGCAACAGCCCCGCGACGATGGCGCCGGGCGCGTTCGCCGCGACCGCCAGCCAGGGCGAGCCAATGCTGAGCGCCCGCAGCAGCGTCAGCGCCGCGACCGAGATGTAGGCGATGATCACCGCCCGCCGGCCATGACCGCGATCGATGTGACGGCCGAGCACCATGCCGACCACGGCGCCGACCAGCGCCGCCAGCGCCATCGCCCCGCCGTACGTCGCCAGGTTCTTACCCAGCGAGACGAACAGCGCGATCTGCCAGACGAAGTAGAAGCTGGCCGCCAGCCAGCCGTCGAGCACGAAGATCGCCATGCCCAGTCGCGCGGCCCGGAAGGCGCCCGGCGCCTCGGCCAGCACCCGCACGTTCGGCGCGCCGAGCAACGGCAGCGCCGAGAGCGCCTGCACCACCGCCACCGCGGCGAACGCCGGCCGCGGCCCGATCGTCACCAGCGCCCAGGCGCCGACCAATGGCGCGACGATGCCGACGAGCGCGGCGGCCGCCTCCCGCACCGCGACCTGATGCCCGCGATGCTCGGAGTCGCCCAGCGAGGCGAAATAGGCGTGGTAGGCGGGCCAGTAGAGCGTGTCGCCGAGCGAGGTGGTGACGCAGAAGGCGTAGAGCCAGACGTTTCGCCCGTGCACCTCGGCCAGCATCGGATACTGCAGCGCCACCACCAGTATGCCTGCGATCACCAGCGGCTTGAGGCCCCAGCGCTTGCCGAGCGGCAGCACCATCGGCCGCATCGCGAAGCGGCCGGCGATGATGGCCGTGAACGCCAGCAAGGTCGCCGGCACGGAGACGCCGACGTGCAGCAGGAAGGTGAGCAGGAACACCCCGCCCGCCCCCATCGCCACGGCCTGAACGCCGTAGTGGAAGTTGACGCGATTGACCGCGTCGTTGCCGAAGAAAGCCATGTGCGGAGGCCGATGAAGTCGTGAGGTTCGGTGAGCGCCGCCCTCTTGAGGCGGTCGCTGGCGATGCGGCGCGAGGCGCTAGCGGATCAACCTAATCAATCCAGACTCTCCATCTGGCGACAGTATGGGCGCCGTCGGGGCTCGGTGGCAAGCGGCGGGTCTCGGAACCGCGGCCGCCCAACGGGTTTTCCTTACCGGCGCCTCGGCACGCCGGCGGCTGGGACCGTGAAATGAGCGAGACACCAGACCGGCGGGTCCGCTCGGCCCTCGAATCGCTGAATTTCTTCATGGCTGATATGCAGGCCGGCATCGGGCCGTTCCTGGGGGTCTTCCTGCAGCAGCAGGGCTGGAAAACCAGCGCGATCGGCGCGGTGATGAGCCTGGGCGGCGTCGCCGGCGTTGCGCTGTCGACGCCAGCCGGCGCGGTGGTCGACGCCACATCGAGGAAGCGGCTCTGGATCATCCTTTCGGGCGTAATGACCGTGTTCGCCTCCTCCCTGGTGCTGATCTCGCACAGATTCTGGATCGTCGCCGCGTCCCAGGTCGCGACTGCGATCGCTGGCGCGGCGATCGGACCGGCGGTAATGGGCGTCACGCTGGGCATCGTGCGCCAATCGGGCTTCGGACGTCAGAACGGCCGCAACCAGGCGTTCAACCACGCCGGTAACATGGTGGGCGCGGGTCTTTCCGGCCTTCTGGGCTGGCGCTTCGGCTTCGCGGCCGTGGTCTGGCTGGCGGCGGCCTTCGCGGCGCTTTCGATCGTCTCGGTGCTGATGATCCCGCGCGGCGCCATCAATGATCGCGCGGCCCGAGGGCTCGACACCGACAGCCAAGTCGAGGGACCTAAGGGGCTCGCCGTCCTTTTCGAATGCAAGCCGCTGCTGATCCTGGCCGCGGCCCTGGCGATGTTCCACCTTGGCAACGCCGCCATGCTGCCGCTCTACGGCATGGCGGTAGTCGCCGCGCATCAGGGAGATCCGGCGGGCTTCGTCGCGCTAACGGTCGTGGTGGCCCAGGGCGTGATGGTTGTCGCCGCACTGGTCGCGTCCCGTCTTGCCCAGACCCGCGGCTACTGGCTGGTGATGCTGGTCGCGTTCGCCGCATTGCCAATCCGTGGTCTCCTCGCCGCGTGGCTGATCAACAACTGGGGTGTCTGGCCGGTGCAGGCGCTGGACGGCGTTGGGGCCGGGCTGCAGAGCGTGGCCGTGCCAGGTCTCGCCGCGCGGATCATGAACGGCACCGGCCGAGTCAACGCCGCCCAGGGCGCCTTGGCGACGGTGCAGGGTCTTGGCGCGGCGCTCAGTCCGGCGCTCGGCGGATGGCTCGCCCAGGCCCTTGGCTTTCGTCCCACTTTCGCGATTCTGGGCGCCTTCGCCTTAGTCTCCATCGCGATCTGGACGATGTTCGCGCCCATGCTCAAGCCTGCGTGCTCCGAGCCGGCGCCGAGACCCGCGACGGCATGATGTCCGACGCCGCCAAGGCGCTCGCAGCGGCGATCGTCGTCGCGGCCGGCATCGGTATACTTGTCCGGCCGTGGCGGACGTCTGAAGCGGTCTGGGCAGTCGGTGGCGCCGTTTTGCTGGCGGCGTCGGGTCTGCTGCCGCTCGCCGACGTGTGGCGCGCCATCGGCGAGGGTGGCGATGTCTACCTGTTCCTCGCCGGCATGATGCTGCTGTCCGAGGTGGCCCGGCGGGAGGGACTGTTCGACGCGGTGGCCGCTTACGCCGTCAATCGCGCCAACGGCTCGGCCTGGCGACTGTTCGCCCTGGTCTACGGAGCGGGCGTGATTATCACCGTGTTCATGTCCAACGACGCCACGGCCGTAGTGCTGACGCCGGCGGTGTTCGCGGCGGCGAAGCGAGCCAAGACCGAGCCGCTGCCCCACCTGTTCGCCTGCGCCTTCATCGCCAATGCCGCCAGCTTCGTGCTGCCGATCTCCAACCCGGCGAACCTGGTGCTCTACGCCGACCATACCCCGCCGCTGGCGGCCTGGCTGGCGCGCTTCGCCCTGCCCTCGGCCGCCGCCATCCTCGCCACCTTCGCCGCGCTGGCCTGGGCCGAACGGGGCGGCTTGAGCGCCGCCTGCGAGGAGGCCGTCCCGATGGTACCGATCACTCGCGGCGGCTGGGCCGCTGTGGCGGGACTCGGCTGCACGGTCGCGGTGCTGCTGGTGGTATCGGCGCTCGACCGGCCGCTCGGCCTGCCAACAGCAATCATGGGCGCCTTGACCGCGGCGGTCGTCCTGATCGCCCGCCGCGCGTCGCCGCTGCCGCTGCTGAAGGGTATCTCCTGGTCGATCCTGCCGCTGGTGGCCGGACTGTTCGTGATGGTGGTCGCCTTGGAGCGGATCGGTGCGATCTCGGCGCTGGCGAGCATCCTACGCCAGGCGACCGTCCAGCTCGGCGCGAACGATGCAGGCGGCGCGGCCGGCGCACTGGTCGCCTTCGCCTGCAACCTCGTCAACAACCTGCCCGCCGGCCTGGTCGCCAGCGCCGCCTCGGCCCAGGCGCATTCGCCGCGAACCGTGATCGATGCGCTGATGATCGGCGTCGACCTCGGGCCGAACCTCTCGGTAACCGGCTCGCTCGCCACCATCCTCTGGCTCGCCGCGATCCGACGGGAGGGCGAGCACGTCAGCGGCTGGCGGTTCCTGAAGACCGGGGCGATCGTGATGCCGCCGGCGCTGCTGCTGGCGCTCGCCGCCCGGCTCGCCCTGCCCTGAGCCGTCAGATCAGCCCGGCCAGTGGCGAAGACGGATCGGCGTACATCCGCTTGCCCATCCGTCCGGCCAGATAGGCTTCGCGGCCGGCGATCACCGCGTGCTTCATCGCCCTCGCCATCCGCACCGGGTCCTTGGCCTCGGCGATGGCGGTGTTCATCAGCACGGCATCGCAGCCCAGCTCCATCGCCAGCGCCGCGTCCGACGCTGTGCCGACGCCAGCGTCGACCAGCACCGGCACGCTCGACTGCTCGACGATCAGCCGGATGTTGACCGGGTTCTGCACGCCCAATCCCGACCCGATCGGCGCGCCGGCCGGCATGATCGCCGCGGCGCCCAGGTCTTCGGCCTTCTTGCACATCACCGGATCGTCGGTGGCGTAGACCATCACCGAGAAACCATCGGCGATCAGCAGCTTCAGCGCCCGGAGCGTCTCCTCCATGTCCGGATAGAGGTGCTTGGTCTGGGTCAGCACCTCCAGCTTGACCAGATCCCAGCCGCCGGCTTCGCGGGCCAGCCGCAGCGTCCGCACCGCATCCTCGCCGGTGAAACAGCCGGCGGTATTGGGCACATAGGTGAACCGGTCCGGCCGCACGAAGTCGGTCAGCATCGGCTGCGAGGGGTCGGAGAGGTTCACCCGCCGCAGCGCCACCGTCACCATCTCGGCGCCGGCGGCTTCGGCCGCGGCGGCGTTCAGGGCGTAGTCGGCGTACTTGCCGGTGCCGACGATCAGCCGCGAGCGGAACGTCCGCCCGGCGACGGTCCAGGTGTCTTCGTCGGCGATTTGCGAGCCGTCCATCCGTCTCTCCTCAGCCCCCGCCGACAAACGCCACGATCTCGATCCGGTCCCCGTCGGCCAGCGCCGTTGCGCCGAAGACCGAGCGCGGCACGATCTCCAGATTGCGCTCCACCGCCAGCTTGCGCCGGTCGAGGCCCAGCAACGTTACGAGGCCTTCCACCGTAATCGCGGCGGTCACGTCCTTGGCTTCGCCGTTCACAAACAGCAGCATCCAAACGCTCCAAAGCGCCGGGAAAGGCTGGACGTCGGTTGAAAAGAGGGCCCGTTCGGCGGCCCAGCTCTCTCCCTTCGCCGGCATGACCCGGATCAGGTTCAGCGGGTCACCGCGCGAAAACCCAGCGGTTTCTCAGTCCCTTGCCAGGACTCCCCGGAGAAGGCCGGCAATCTACGCCCGGACGCTGGAGCGTCAAGGACGGCGGCGCGGCCACCTGCAATAGCCCGCCAAGCGCCTGGGAGGCTCGCTAGCGGCGTCGGGGGCTGTCGGTGCTAGCTGTGCAGGGGTTTCGCACCGCGTGAGAAAAACGCCGCTTTAGGCGTGGTATTTTGACCTGCGCGAAGCAGGCCGCATAGCCCAAGCCACTTGACGCCGCCGAGGCCCCGCCGTTCATCCGGCGGCAGCGAAAAGCGGGGGGATTGCGGCCATGCGGATCTGGATCGGGCTGTTTGCCGCCCTCTTGGTCGGCGCTGGCGCATTGGACGCTGTGGCCGGCGTTCGCATCACCACCCTTTCCTCCCGCCCCGACCGGGTCAGCGGCGGCGACGTGCTGGTGCGGATCACCCAGGACGATGACGCGGCGACACCGGTCAGGTTAAACGGCGCCGACGTCACGGGGGCGTTTCAGCCCGGCCCGGCCCACACCCGCACCGGCCTCGTCGCCGGGCTGAAACTTGGCGCCAACACGATCTCCGCCGGCGGCGTCAGCCTGGTGGTGCGCAACTATCCGATCGCGGGCCCGATCGTTTCCGGCCCGCACGAGACGCCCTTCGTCTGCACCACCCAGTCGTTCAAGCTCTATTCGATGTTCTCAGGCTCGGCCGCCGCCAGCGACGAGGTGCTGGGACCGGCGCTCGACGCCGACTGCTCGGCCAAGACCAAGATCACCTACCTCTACCTCGCCAAGGGCGCGACCGCCCTCGCCCCGCTGCCGGATCCAACCAAGCTCCCGGCCGACCTCGCCACGACCATCACCACGACCGGCCAGACCGTGCCATTCGTGGTCCGGGTCGAGACCGCCACCATCGACCGCGGCATCTACCAGAGCACGGTGCTGTTCGATCCCACCGCGGACGCCCCGCCCTCCTGGCGGACCCCGCCGCGCGGCTGGAACCGGCGTCTGATCGCGGTCCAGGGCGCGGGCTGTCCGGGCGGTTGGTACTTCCAGGGCGCTGTCGGGGGCAGCATGGCGGCGCGGCCCGGCATGGTCGACGCCAGCCTCTACAGCGTCGCCCGGCTCGGCGAAGGCTACGCCCTCTACGGCAACACGCTGCAGAACGCCTCGCAGAACTGCAACGCCGTGCTCGAAGGCGAGGCGGCGATGATGGGCAAGGAGCACTTCATCAAGTCGTTCGGCGTGCCTGACTTCACCGTCAGCGTCGGCTGCTCCGGAGGTTCCTACGGGTCCAGCCAGCCCGCCGACGCCCTGCCCGGCCTCTACGATGGCGTCCTGATCGCCTGCACCTTCCCCGACCCGCTGGCGATCGCCACCTCCGGTCTCGACGCCCACCTGCTGACCCACTTATTCACCGTCACCGCCAAGGGCGCGTTCACCGAGGACCAGCAAGTCGCCATCTCCGGCTACAAGGGGATGAAGGCGTTCATCGACGCCGCCAACCAGGCCGAGCGCACCGACCCGGTCCCGGGCCGCGCCGACATCGAAGGCTACAAGTCCGCGGTCTGGAGCGACCTCGTGCCGGCCACCCTCCGCTACGACCCGGAGACCAACCCCAAGGGGGCCCGGCCGACGATCTACGACCACGACCGCAACATCTACGGCGTCGATCCGACCACCGGCTTCGGGCGCCGGACGTTCGACAATGTCGGCGTCCAGTACGGCCTGGCCGCCCTCAACGCCGGCCAGATCACGCCAAAACAGTTCCTCGATCTC
>Ga0302314_10007572_pt1 | contig 19506 bp, 16 predicted proteins | sample III_Palsa_N2_3_FD_200533 | JGI IMG/M metagenome (GOLD analysis project Ga0302314, IMG submission 200533) | Peat permafrost microbial communities from Stordalen Mire near Abisko, Sweden - III_Palsa_N2_3 | ecosystem: Environmental > Terrestrial > Soil > Palsa > Peat permafrost | place: Sweden...
CGCAGCGCGGCATCCGCACGTCCATCAGCACCACGTCCGGCCGCAGCCGCCGGGCGCCTTCGAGCGCTTCGAGGCCGTCGGCGGCCTCGCCGACCACGGTGATCCCGGGCTGGGCCGCGAGCAGGACGCGCAGGCCACTGCGGGTCACCGCGTCGTCGTCGGCGATCAGCAGCGTGACACCGACGGGCGGGACGGGCGGGATCGGGGCGCCCGTCGGGGCCGGGGCGCTCATGCGGGAGTCCGGACGGGCAGGCGGGCCTGCAGGACCCAGCGGCCGGCACCGTCCGGCCCGGCCCGGAACTCGCCGTGCAGCAGGCGCACCCGTTCGGCCAGGCCCGGGAGTCCGTGGCCGGAGGTCGGGAAGGCCGCCCGCCCGCTGCGGCCGCGGCCGGTCCGGTTGGCCACGCCCAGGGCCAGGCCGTCGGGCGAGAGCGCCGCCGTGACGCGGACCGGCCCGTCCGCGCCGTGCCGCAGCGCGTTCGTCACCCCTTCCTGGAGGATCCGGTAGGCCGCCCGCGACAGCGCCGCCGGCACCCGGGCCAGGTCGCCCGACAGGTCGGGCTCGACCACCGTGCCCGTGTGCCGCAGCCGGTCGAGCAGTTCGGGCAGGTCGGCCAGCGTGCGCACGGGCGCCGTGCCCGCAGCCTCCTCGCGCAGCACGCCCAGGACGTAGTCGAGGTCCTCCAAAGCGGCCCGGGTCGACTCCTCGATGCTGCGCAGGGCGGCCCGGGCGGCCGTCGGATCGCTGGTGAGCACTTCGCCGACCACCGCGGCCTGGATGGTGGCCGCCGTCAGGGTGTGTCCGATCGAGTCGTGCAACTCTTGGGCCAGCCGGTTGCGTTCGGCCAGCCGCCGTTCCCGCGCGGCCGCCAGCGCGAGCCGTTCGGCCGAGGAGGGGCCGAGCAGGCGCGGTGCCAGCCGGCGCAGGACGCCCGACACCGCCACGCACACCAGCGCCGCCAGCAGCACGCACACCAGGGCCGCCGCCCAGCTCGCCCAGCCGTCCCCGGACCGCAGCGTCCGGCCGAACAGCGACAGTTCCGCCTCGCCGCCGAGCCAGTGCCCCGGCAGGACGAGCGCCGCGAGCAGCAGCAGGTTGGCCGTCAGCGTCGCGGTCCAGCCCGCGGCGACGTGCAGCAGCAGCCACAGCGGGGTCCGTCGCCGGTCCGCCCCGAGCGGCCCGGCCGACTCCGGCAGCGGTGCGTCCAGCAGGCGGCCGGCCCCCGCGATCAGCACCCGCCGGGTGGTGCGGGCCAGCCCGGCCGCGGCGATCAGCCCCGCCCACACCACCAGCACCAGCGCGGCCCGCACCGCGTACGGGCCGGACTGCCACAGCAGCGCGGGCAGCACGGCGAACGGCAGCAGCACCGTGCTCGCCGCCGCGCCGAGGAACGCGAACAGCACGCCCGTGTATGTGGAGCCGCGTAGCAACGGGCCGATTCCCCAGGTCATGGACGCCAAGTATGCCGTTCCGCGCTCCCGGCCTCCTCCCCCGATCGGGGGAGTGTGGTTTCCCTCCCGCCCGGGAGGCGCGCACGGGGCGCCGTGTTCCAAGATCGATCAGGCCCGGAGCGACCGGGCCGATCACGGAAGGACAGCGGATGCACGCTCCTGGAACGACGGCCTCCCGGCCCGCGGCAGCACGCAACACCCCGGCGACGGCGGCCGTGGTGCTGGGCACGCTCGGCCTGTCCACCTCGGTCGCGGTCCTCGGCGGCCTGTTCGGCGCCGCCGGCCTGGTCACGGGCACCATCGCCCTGCGAGCGTGCGGACGCACCGGCACCGGCCGGGGCCGCGCGCTCGTCGGCCTGCTGCTCTCGCTCGCCGCGATCGCGGTGTCCGTCCTGGCCGCCGCCTTCATCGCCTGGTACGCGAACCACACCCAGGCGTGCTACCGCCCTGACGGCATCCACCAGTACGTCGAGTGCGTCCGCCGCAACCTCTCCAGGCACTGACCGCGCCGCGAACCCCGGCGAACACCACAACCGCACACACCATCAGAGGTGACATTCCATGAACTCACATACCCCGCTCCGGTTCCACGTCCTGCGTCGCAGGACGACCCACACCGCCGCCGCCGTGGTCATCGGGGCCCTCGCCCTCGGCGCGCTCGCCCCGTGCGCCGTCGCCGCCCCGGGGGCCGCCAGGCCGGACGCCATCCGGCAGCGTCTGAACGCCATGGTGAGCCCCGATCACGCGCCTGGCGCCGTGGCCGCCGTCCGTGACCGGGCCGGCCGCACCCTTACCTATGCCGCGGGCGTCGGGGACCTGGCCACCGGTGCGAAGGTGCCCCGCAACGGCGAGGTACGGATCGGCAGCGTCACCAAGACGTTCACCTCGGTGGTCGTGCTGCAACTGGTCGGCGAGGGCAAGATCCACCTCGACGCCCCGGTCGAGACCTACCTGCCCGGCCTCCTGCGCGGCCAAGGGATCGACGGGCACCACATCACCGTCCGTCAGCTCCTGCAGCACACCAGCGGACTTCCCGACTACGAGGACGACGTCACCGACGACATCCTGCAGCGCCGCTACCTCTCCCCCCGCGACACCCTGGCCATCGCGCTGCGGCACAAGGCCGACTTCGCCCCGGGAACGACGTGGGGATACAGCAACACGAACTACCTGGTGGCCGGAATGATCGTGGAAAAGGTCACCGGACAGCGCCTTGCCAAGGCGTTCGACACGCGCATCATCAAGAAGATCGGGCTGCGCCACACCTACCTCCCCGCCCCCGCCGAGACCACCCTCCGCGGGCCCCACCCCCACGGCTACCACAAGGACGGCCCGGACGGACCGCTGCGCGACGTCACCGAGATCGACCCCTCCTCGGCCTGGGCGGCGGGCGCGATGGTCTCCACCAGCTCCGACCTCACCCGCTTCTTCTCCGAGCTGATGAAGGAAGGCCACCTCCTCAGCCGCCCCGAGCTCCAGCAGATGCGCACCACCGTCCCCACGGGCTTGCCCGGCTACGACTACGGACTGGGAATCATGAGGACACAGCTGTCGTGCCACAAGACCGTCTGGTGGCACAACGGCAGCATCCCGGGCTACGGAACCTGGGGCGCCGCCACCGATGACGGACGCGCCGCCAGCGTCATCATGACCGCCGACCCGACCAGCCAAGCGGACATACAGCCGGCCGAGGATGCCGTCGACGCGGCCCTTTGCGGCTGAGCCACGCCTCCCTGCCTGTTCGACCATGACGAGTACGACGTCGGCTTCCGGTCCAGCAGATCGCGGAAGCGGTACGGGTGGTGGCGGCCGGGGAGACGATCCTCTTCCCCGCGGCACTGCGCCGGATGGTCGCCGCCCGCCCGCTGGGCTCCGCCGAGGCGTTGCCGAGGGCAGCCCTGACGGGGCGGGAGGAGGAAGCCCTGCGGTTGATGGCCACCGGGCTGTCCAACCCGGAGATCGCACAGTCGCTCACGGTGAGCCTGGAGACGGTGAAGACGCACGTCGGGAACGTGCTGACCAAGCTCGGCGCGCAGAACCGGACCCACGCGGTGGTGATCGCGTACGAGTCCGGCCTGGTAGTGCCGGGCTTCTCCGGCAGACCCGGTGACCCGTTCGACAGTGAGCTGCGGACACAGACCGCCGCCCCGCTCAGCGGCGCCGTCGCCACACCCGTACTCGGCCGGCGAGGAGTCGACCCGCACCGCACCGATGAGCCGATCCTCGCGCTGCCGACGATCGTTGTCGCCGGCAGCGCGCTCACCGTGCTGCCGCTGCCGCTGCCGCTGCCGTTCGCCTGGCTGCTCGTGGGCAGAACCGCCCAGGGTGCGGGACTCGGTCTTACGGTGCTGATGACGGGCATGGCCAGCGACCATCCTCCCGAGGAGTACAGCGCGACAATTGACGCTTCCGCCAAAGGCGTTCAGTGAGCGGTTGGTGGTCCGGAGTCAGCCGGATGCTCAGTTCTCCGCCCCACATCCCCGCTGGGGGCACGGGTCGGGGCCCGGGGTGCGCACAGGGAAGCAGGGTGGATTGGCAGGACCGCCGGTGTGGTGCTGGTGCGGCATTCGACGGCGGCGGCCGGTCCCAGTCCGGTCAGGGCCAGCAGTAGTTCTCTGGCCGGCGCCAGCGCGTTCAGCGCGGGGGGTGCTACGGCGACGCATGCGGCGCCCTCCAGCCAGGAGGCCCGGATGTCCTGGGCGGTGTCCACGTGGTGAACCGGCACCGTCATCGGAGCGGCCGTCCGTTCCACGGTGAGCGCGGACGCGCCGGCCCGGGGAACGAGGACGAGGTCGGCCACCGCGGTCATGGTTCGGATGGTGCTCAGGGCATCGGTGGCGCCGTGGCAGTGGGTGCCTGGGTGCTGGGGGACCAGAGCTGGGAAGCGGTCGCGCAGCAGTGCGGTGATCTGGGCTGCGACCTGCACCGGGAGGCCCGGTGCACAGACGACCGCCACCGGATGGGCATCGGGCAGATCCACGCGTGCCGCTGCTGCCGTCCCCCGTACCCATCGGGCTACCAGGGCATGTACGTCGGCAGGCCAGTCCTGGGCGTCCTGGGGGCCGCCGGCCACAAGGACGGTGTCGCCACGTGCGGACAGGCGCCGCACTTCTGCGGCGGCCGCATCTCCCAGCATGCAGCGGCCCGTACTGTCCGGCCCGCGTGGGACCTGGTGTCCCGGGCAGGACCGGTCCGGTGCTCCAAGGACAAGACGTCGTGTGCGCATGGCCTGAGCCCACCTGCGCAGGTGGCTATTCACCAGCCGCGCCACCCGGTTGTCACCGGGCGCGGTGGCCACGGCCAGTCCCCAGGCTCGTTCCTCGCGGTCGAGGTAGGTCACCGTTTCCAGTCGGGCAGGGCCACCGCGTGCGGTCTCCACACGCCCGTACCGGACGGGTAGCCCGGCCCTGTTCAGGCCACCACCCAACAGGGGCGCAGCCGGGCAGGCAACCAGCCCTCTTTGCGGATGCACAAAACCCGTGGCCACCACGGCCTCACCCTGGCGTACATCGACCTGTAGGGAGAACGACTGCGACATCCGTGAACGGTTCAATACGATTCCCAGGAAGGAAGTAGGGACGTCACTGGTCAACTGGCCTTGCTCCACCGCTCCTCCCACACGGGACACCCTCGAAACCTACGAGGGGTGCGTCCGTGCAGATGAGGAGGTTGCCGGCCCCGGCACGCACGTACGGCAGCAGATAATCGAAGCAAAACACAATGAAAGCAATGTTTTATCCAGAGATCAGCCATATGTCGGATAAGCCTCACTCATCTGTGTCACCCCTGCCGTGGGCAGACAGGCTTCCCTCGCCCCATGGCGTAGAAGCTGGGGGCAAGCTTGCTCCCGAGGGAGTGCGCTGAGATGCGCGCACCTGGCCGCACAGGTGTGCTGTGGCGTACCGAGCGCTGCCACGGAAAGCACGGTCGCGCCGTAGCTCCAGCGAGGCCTACCCAGGTGGCCGCAGGTGCTGATGCCGGTCCGCAGAGCCGATCTCGGGCCGCGAGTGGGGACCGGGGGCGCCGTCCACGATGAGCAGGGCACCGTCTAGGTGTGCAGCGTCATTCCTCAATGCCTTCCGAACCTTTGACGTCCGAGTGGTGAGGGTTTTGCTCGGCCGGGCGGCCCGGGTTTCACTGCCACCGGCGCGGGTTCAACAGAGTCGAATATTCAACACCTCCGAGGTCCGGGAGGGATACCGGTGCCAGGCGTGCTGCCGCCTACTGGGACTCAGCGCTGCATTCGCACCGCGAGGGTTGGAGTGAGGCTAATGACCACCACACTGGACACCGGTGACCGCAAGGTCGGCGATCTCATCGAGGACACCCGCGCGGTAGTGGATCCGGTGCTGCGCGGCGCGGTGGGTGCGCTGCCGGGGACGATGCGCCGGATCGGGGGCTACCACCTGGGGTGGTGGGACCGGAACGGGCTTCCCGAGGCCGGCCGGCCCGGCAAGGCGATCCGCCCGGCCCTGGTGCTGGCCGCCGCCCGTGCCGTTGCCTTCGGCGCGCACCCGGTGGCGAGCGCGGGCGCGGCGGTGCCGGCTGCCGCCGCCGTGGAACTCGTACACAACTACAGCCTGCTCCACGACGATGTCTTCGACAACGACGTACTGCGGCGGCACCGGCCCACCGCGTGGACGGTGTTCGGCAGCTCCGAGGCGATCCTGGCCGGTGACGCGATGCAGGCGCTGGCCTTCGCCGTACTGGCCGGGGACGGCAACCCCGCGGCGGCCGCGGCGACAGCGCGGCTGGCCGTGTGCTCCATCGAACTGTGCGAGGGCCAGAGCGCGGACATCGCCTTCGAGGGCCGGGCGGACGTCGACCTCAACGAGTGCCTGGCGATGGCGGAGGCCAAGACCGGCGCCCTGCTGGGCTGCGCCTGCGCGCTGGGCGGGCTGTACGCGGGCGCCGAGCACGAGGTGCTCGAGGCACTGGACGACTTCGGGCGGCAGATCGGCCTGGCCTTCCAGTTGATCGACGACTTGCTGGGGATCTGGGGGGACCCGGAGGTGACCGGCAAGCCGGTGGGTTCGGACCTGACCGCGTTGAAGAAGTCGCTGCCGGTGGTGGCGGCGCTCACCTCCGGTACCGCCGCGGGTGCGGAGCTCGGTGCGTTGTACGGTGCCGGCCGCCCCCTGCTGGGAGGTGCCGTCGACCGTGCGGCGGACCTGGTGCAGCGCGCCGGGGGACGCGACTGGGCACGGGCGCAGGCCGAGGACCGGATCAGCGGTGCGCTCGGCCATCTGGCGAGCGTGTTCCCCGAGCAGCGCCGTACCGAGGAACTGCTGTCGCTGGCCGCGGTCTTCACCCGAAGGGTCCGGTGAGGAACGGTGAACCGGAGCACTGCCACCGGGCACACCGTGCTGCTGGCCTCGCCGCGCTCGTTCTGCGCCGGGGTGGAGCGGGCCATCGCCGTGGTCGAGGCCGCCGTGGACGCCGCTGCCGGCACTGCGGACCCCACCGTGTACGTGCGCAAGCAGATCGTCCACAACGGTTACGTGGTGGCGCAGTTGGAGGCCAGGGGGGTGGTCTTCGTCGAGGAGCTGGACGAGGTCCCGGACGGTGCGACCGTGGTGTTCTCCGCCCACGGCGTCGCACCGCAGGTTTGGCGACAGGCCGGAGCCCGGCACCTGGAGGTGATCGACGCGACCTGCCCGCTGGTGTCCAAGGTGCACGCGGAGGCCCGCCGCTTCGCGGCCAGGGGCGACACCGTGGTGCTGATCGGGCACGCCGGGCACGAGGAGGTCGACGGCACCATGGGCCAGGTCCCCAGCGCCATGGCACTGGTCGGGGACGGCGACGACGTTGCCGCACTGCGGGTACCCGACGAGTCGCGGGTGTCCTACCTGACCCAGACCACCCTGGCGGCCGACGATGTCGCCGACGTCGTGGACAGCCTGCGAAAGCGGTTCCCGCTGCTGCAGGAACCGCCCTCCGACGACATCTGCTACGCCACCACCAACCGGCAGAACGCGGTCCGCGCACTGCTGCCCGAGTCGGACCTGGTGCTGGTCGTCGGGTCCGCGAACTCCTCCAACTCAGTGCGCCTGGTCGAGCTCGCGCACCGGCACGGTGTGGAGGCCCATCTGGTGGACGGCGCGGACGGGATCGACCCGGCATGGCTGGACCGGGCCGCCACCATCACGGTGACCGCCGGCGCCTCAGCGCCCCCGGTGCTGGTGGAGCAGGTCCTCGCTGCCATCACGGCGCACGGACCGACCACTGTCAGCGAACGGGCGGTCACCACCGAGACTTTGCAGTTCGCCCTCCCCAAGAAGGTTCGCCGGCCATGACGACAACCGCAGACAAGCACGTCCCAGGGGCTGCAGTGCCCCCCGAAGGGCCGGAACTGCTCAGCGCCACCGGCACGCCCCAGGGCGTGCGCGCACTGGACCCGGACCGGCTGCCGCAACTCGCGGCCGAGATCCGCGCCCTGCTGGTGCGCACCGTCACCGCCACCGGCGGCCACCTGGGCGCGGGGCTGGGGGTGGTGGAGCTGACGATCGCCCTGCACCGGGTCTTCGAATCGCCCCGCGACGTACTCCTGTTCGACACCGGCCACCAGACCTATCCGCACAAGGTCCTCACCGGCCGCGCCGCGGGCTTCGAGGCGCTGCGCCAGACCGGGGGACTGTCCGGATACCCCTCGCGGGCCGAGTCCGAGCACGACTGGATCGAGAACTCCCACGCCTCCACCGCCCTCGCCTACGCCGACGGCCTGGCCAAGGCCTTCCACTGCACCGGACAGACGGACCGACGTGTCGTGGCCGTGATCGGGGACGGCGCCATGACCGGCGGTCTGGCCCTGGAAGCACTCAACAACCTCGGTGGGTCCGCCGCCGGCCGGGCGCCGATCATCGTGCTCAACGACAACTCCCGCTCCTACGACCCCACCGTCGGTGCCCTCGCCGCCCAGTTGGCCCGGCTGCGCGGCGGCGAGGAGGCCATGTGCGGCAGGAACCTCTTCACCGACCTCGGCTTCCGCTACCTCGGTCCGATCGACGGCCATGACATCGCCGCGACGGAAGCCGTTCTCCACCGCGCGGTCGCCCTGGGCCGCCCGGTTGTGGTGCATGTCGTCACCGAGAAGGGCCGCGGCTACGGTCCGGCTGAGGCCGACAGCGACGACAGGATGCACGCCTGCGGCATCATCGACCCGGCCACCGGACGCCCCCTCGGTGCCGCCAAACCGTCCTGGACCAGTGTGTTCGGCGCGGAGATCGCCGCCCTCGGCGCCGAACGCCAGGACCTGGTCGCGCTGACCGCCGCCATGCGGCTGCCGGTGGGCCTGGGCACGTTCTCGGCCCGGTTCCCCGAGCGGGTCTTCGACTCCGGCATCGCCGAGCAGCACGCGGTCGCCTCCGCCGCAGGGCTGGCCATGGGCGGGCTGCACCCGGTGGTCTGCCTGTACGCCACGTTCCTCAACCGGGCCTACGACCAGGTCCTGATGGACGTGGCCCTGCACCGGCTCCCGGTCACCTTCGTACTGGACCGGGCCGGCATCACCGGGCCCGACGGTGCCTCCCACCACGGCCTGTGGGACCTGGCTATGCTGTCCCGGGTCCCCGGCCTGCGGCTGGCCGCCCCCCGCGACCCGGCCCGGCTGCGGGCCCTGCTCCGCGAGGCCGTGGACGTCGCGGACGGTCCGACCGCCCTGCGCTTCCCCAAGGAGTCCGCAGGACCGGACCTCGACGCCCTGGCCACCCTGGACGGCCTCGACATCCTGCACCGCACCCCCCACGCCGACCTGGACGTGCTGCTGGTCGCGATCGGCACCACCGCCACCGCCTGCCTGGAGGCCGCCCGCACGCTGGACGGCCTCGGTGTCGGGGTCACTGTCACCGACCCGCGCTGGGTCGCTCCGGTCAACCCGGCCTTGGGCCATCTCGTGGCCCGGCACCGGCTCGCCGTCACGGTGGAGGACGGCCTCGCCGACGGCGGCATCGGAACCCTGCTCGCCCAGCACTGCACCCGGACCGCAGTCACCACCCCGGTGCACACGGTCGGCCTGCCCACCGCCTTCCTCACCCACGGCGAACGCACCGACCAGCTGCGCGACGCAGGCCTCAGTGGACCTGCCCTGGCCGAGACCGTCCAGACCCTGCTGGGTGCACGGATGCCACCGTTCGCCGAGAGCCCGCGTTCCGGGCACCCACCCCAGCGGGCCGTCCCCGGCCGCCGCGCCTGAACGGATCCGACCCGCCCGCAGGAACCCCCCGCGCCCACCGCATCCAGGAGGCACCATGGCACCGCCCCGTCCGGGAGAGCCGATTCCCGGCCTCTACTGCCCACCGGTACCCGAGCCGGACGCCGCCACGGTGGCCGAGGTGGACCGTCGGATCGCCGAGTGGGTGGTCCGCGAGGACGCCTGCCCCCCGCAGTGGAAGGACGGCCTGATCGGCTTCGGGGTGGGCCGCGCGGCTGCGCTGCAGTACCCCGACTACGCCGACATCGACCACCTGGTGGCCGCCGCCGAACTGCTGGCCGCCGAGAACGTCATCGACGACTGCTACGTCGAGGACTTCGGTGGCTCTCCCGAGGGGCTGGGGGCCCGTCTGGTGATCGCCCAGAGCGCCCTCGATCCCGCGTACCTGGCGGGCGGGTTCGAAACCGACTGGGAGAAGGGGGTGATGGCGGACGAGCCGCTGCGCAGCTACCGGTCCGCGATGCGGGACTTCGCGGCTTTCGCCTCACCCGTGCAGCAGGACCGCTTCCGGCACGACATCGCCCGACTGCACCTGGGCTACCTGGCCGAGGCGACCTGGAAGCTCGACGGCCACGTCCCCGCCGTGTGGGAGTACCTGACGATGCGGCAGTTCAACAACTTCCGCCCCTGCCTGACGATCACCGACGCGGTCGCCGGCTACGAAGTGCCCGCAGCGACCTACACCCGCCCCGAGGTCCAACGCGTGGTCGCCCTGGCCGGCAATGCGACCACCCTGGTCAACGACCTGTACTCGTACACCAAGGAACTGCGCATGCAGCACCCGCACCTCAACCTGATCGTGGTGCTGGCCGCCGGCGAACCGGACCACCGCAGCGCCTACCTGAGGGCGATCGAGGTGCACAACGCCTACATGCACGACTTCGAGGACGGCGCCCGCGCGCTGCGCGGCCAGGAACCCGCCCTGGACCGCTTCCTCGACGGGCTCACCTCCTGGGTGACCGGCAACCACCGCTGGCACCACACCAACACCGAGCGCTACACCCTCCCGGACTACTGGAACTGACCGGTACTACTGGAACTGAGAGGAACACGGCTATGACCACCGTTGCCCGCAGCCCCTACCAGCAGGACATCGCCAACTACTGGAACGCCGAGGAGCGCCCTGTCAACCTGCGTCTGGGCGACGTCGACGGCCTCTACCACCACCACTACGGCGTCGGCGGCGTCGACTGGAGTGTCCTGCAGACCCCCGAGGACGAGCGCGACCAGGCGATCATCAACGAGATGCACCGCCTGGAGACGGCCCAGGCCGACATCCTGATCAGCCACCTCGGCCAGGTGACCCCCGAGCAGCGGATCCTGGACGCCGGCTGCGGCCGCGGCGGCACCTCCGTCCTGGCCCACCAGAGGTTCGGCTGCTACGCGGACGGCGTCTCGCTCTCCTCCAAGCAGGTCGCCTTCGCCAACAACCGGGCCAGGGAGCTCGGGATCGACGGCAAGGTTGCCTACCACGTGGGGAACATGCTCGACACCGGATTCGAACGCGGTGCCTACCAGGCCGCCTGGAACAACGAGTCCACCATGTACGTCGACCTGAACGACCTCTTCGCCGCCCACTCGGCACTGCTTGCCCCCAGGGGCCGGTACGTGACCATCACCGGCTGCTACAACGAGGTGTACGGGCAGCCCTCCAAGGCCGTCTCCACCATCAACGCCCACTACGAGTGCAACATCCACGGCCGCTCCGAGTACTTCAAGGCCCTGGCTGCGAACCGACTGGTCCCGATCCACGTCGAGAACCTCACCGAAGCCACCATCCCCTACTGGGAACTGCGCACGCACTCCTCGGTGACCACCGGCATCGAGGACGCCTTCCTCAGCTCCTACAAGGACGGCAGCTTCCAGTACCTCCTCATCGTCGCGGACCGGATCTGAATCGGGCGGGCGACGGCACGGCTGCCCCGGCACCAGCCCCTGAGGGGCGCATGCCGGGGCAGCCGGGCGCCGCCGGTGGCACTCGACCTCCCACCGGCTCCCCCCGACGACAGCACCGCCCCGGGCCCGTTCCGCCCCGGGCCGGTGGCTGAAAAGGCACTGCCGCCGGAATCGGAGGCGTCCTACGCTGTTTGGTGGCGAGATCCCTGCTCGATGCACGTACCTCTCGCGGAGTACTCCACGCACCAAGTAGGTGGCTGGTCATGGCGAAGCAGAAGGCGCCGAACGTTCGGCTGCGAGCGCTCCTGGTCGAGGCCGGCTGGGCCGGGGAGGATCTGGCGCGCGCGGTCAACGCCGTCGGCGCCGAGAGCTGCCTCACGCTGAGATACGACCGGACCTCGATCGCGCACTGGCTCTCCGGAAGTCGCCCGCCGGAGCACGTCTGTGAATTTGTTGCGGAGTCCCTCTCACGTCGATTACTGCGACGCGTTACGGTGGCGGACACAGCCCTGAGCCGCCGTCCGGCGGACGATTCCGCGGATCCTGCGGCGCAGGGGCGGGCGGAGGACGTGGTGACGCGACTGGTTCAGCTGGCCGGGACCGGTCCCGCACGCCGCAGTGTCGTCCAGGTACTGGCATACACCGCCGTTGCCGCTGTGCCGACCTTCGCCTCACTGATGGCGCAGAGCGCGCCCTCGGGCGCGGCACCCGTCACCCGGGTCGAACCGCAGCAGTGGCAGACGGCCAGCCTGCTGCTCGGTGTCTTCGCCGAGAGCGACGCGATGTTCGGCGGCGGACGGGCGCGGCCGGCCCTGAGCGCCTATCTCGCCAACGACGTGGCCGGGTGGCTGCGCGCCCCGGCGAGCTCCCGCAACCGGCACGAGCTCCTGCGCTCGGCGGGGCGGTTGACGTATCTCGCGGGGTACATGTGTTTCGACGGGAACCTGAACGGCGCCGCACAGGCGTACTACCGTACGGCGGCGGACCTGTTCATTGAGGCCGGGGACTCGGGGGGATTCTCCACCGTCCTGCGTGCGATGAGCATCCAGGCCTACTACCTGGGCCACCACAACCACGCCTGGGAGCTGGCGGAGGCCGCCGTCTGGCACCGGTCCGCACTGTCCCGCGTGCAGTCCGCGCAACTGTCCGCGCAGCTCGCTGTCGCGGCCGCAGGGCACGGTGACCGCCGGGCCGCCCTGTCGTACCTGGGCCAGGCCCAAGGCATGCTGTCGCGCGGCGAGAGCGCCCACGGGACCCTCGGCGCCTACCACCCCTCCTCGCTCGCCCACCAGGAGGCGGAGGTCCTGGCCCTGACCGGGGACCGGGCCGGTGCCATCACGGCGCTGACGACCTCCCTGCGCCACCGCCCGCCCGACGAGCGGCGCGCACGCGCGCTGACCACCGCCCGCCTGGCCGAACTGCACCTGGAGCAGGGCCAGCTGGAGCAGGCCTGCGTGAGCTGGCACGCCTTCCTGGACGACCAGCCGCATCTGCAGTCCGGCCGCGCGACAGCGGCCCTGGTCTCGCTGCGGTCCCGGCTACGGCCCCATCAGCGCGTACCGGCCGCGAAGAAGGTCCTGTCCCGCGTCGCCCTCCTTACGAGCGCAGCCTGACCCACACACCGGCGAGTGTCAGGAGCGCGTCCTACTCACGTGAGGCGACCCGTACCGCAGTGGTGCCCCCGGGGGCCTCGCCACCGTGCTGCGCCAGGCCGTGGACCAGGGCCGCGCCGGCCACCGGCCCCCTGGCGGTGCGTACGTAACGACAGGAACCCGAACGGGTCAGCGCCCGTGCCAGAAGCTCGGCATGGCCGGAGTCCACGGCCAGGAAGGCGGTGGTGGGTCCGGAACCGCAGACGAGCGATCCCAGCGCCCCCGCGTCGGTGCCGGCCCGCAGGGTCGAGGCGAGCGCGGGACACAGGGAAAGGGCCGCTGCCTGGAGATCGTTGGTCAGTGCCGTACCGAGCGCTCGCGGGTCGTTGTCCTCCAGAGCGCGCAGAACGGAGCTGTCGGCTGTCGGGCAGGGCACCGGCAGGTGCGATGCCGCCTGCCGTTCCGGGGCCCGACGCCGCTCGTGTCGGAGGCGTTCGTACTCCCGGTAGACGTCAGCGGTGGGCAGCGACCGGTTCGCCACGGCGATGGCCCAATGGTAGGTGTCACGGACCGGCAGTGGGGTGAGTCTGTCGCCACGTCCGGTGCCGAGGGCGGCGCCGCCGAGCAGCGCGAAGGGTACGTCGCTGCCCAACCGCGCGGCGAGATCGCGTAATTGGGCCGAGGTGGCACCGGTGTTCCACAAGGTGTCGCAGGCGAGCAGCGCGGCGGCGGCGTCGGCGCTGCCGCCGGCCATACCGGCGGCGACAGGGATCGTCTTGGCGATGTTCAGCTGTACCCCCGACGCGGCGTCGAAGTGCCCGGCCAGCAGGCGGGCGGCCCGCACCGCGATGTTCCGTTCATCGGTGGGGGCCAGGTCGGTGTCCACGCCGGTGACACGGACTTCGAACCGCCCGTGTTCGAGCGGTGTGGCGGTGATGTGGTCGTAGCAGTCCACGGCGAGGAAGACGGAGGCCAGTGCGTGGTACCCGTCCGTGTCGAGCCCGCCGACGGCGAGCTGTAGGTTGATCTTGCCGGGCGCCCGCACCATGACCCTGGTGGGGGTGGGCGTGTGGTGCATCGCGTCCTCCTCGTGCGGGAACTCGGCGGTCATTCCGCCCAACGCTCTCAGGCCTTGTCGGCGAGCTTGAGTGCCTCTTCCAGGAGGCGTTCGACGATCTGGTTCTCGGGGACGGTGGCGACTACCTCGCCGTGGACGAAGATCTGACCTTTGCCGTTGCCGGAGGAGACACCGATATCCGCGTCGCGGGACTCGCCGGGGCCGTTGACGACGCAGCCCATCACGGCGACCCGCAGTGGCAGCGGGAAGTCCTCGAATGCTGCTTCGACGCGGGCGGCGAGGCGGTGGATGTCGACCTGGAGGCGGCCGCAGCCGGGGCAGGAGACGATCTCCAGTTTGCGCGGCCGCAGGCCCAGCGAGGACAGGATGTGGCACCCCGCCTTGACCTGCTCGGCCGGAGGTGCGGACAGCGAGACCCGGATGGTGTCGCCGATGCCCTCGCTCAATAGGACGCCGAGGGCGACGGCGGACTTGATCGAGCCCTGGAAGGCAGGGCCGGCCTCGGTCACGCCCAGGTGCAGCGGGTACTCGCAGGCTCGGGCGAGGAGCCGGTAGGCGGCGATCACGACCAGCGGGTCGTGGTGCTTGACGGCGATCTTGATATCGGTGAACCCGTGCTCCTCGAACAGGGAGCACTCCCACAGCGCGGACTCGGCCAGCGCCTCGGGGGTGGCGCTGCCGTACTTCGCGAGCAGCCGCGGGTCCAGTGAGCCGGCGTTGACCCCGATCCGGATGGGCACCCGCGCGGCTGCGGCGGCGAGGGCGATCTCGCGGACCTTGTCGTCGAACTTGCGGATGTTGCCTGGGTTGACCCGCACCGCCGCGCAGCCAGCGTCGATCGCCGCGAAGACGTAGCGGGGCTGGAAGTGGATGTCGGCGATCACCGGGATCGGAGACTTCGCGACGATGGCGGGCAGGGCCAGTGCGTCGTCGGCGGAGGGGACGGCCACGCGGATGATGTCGCAGCCCGCGGCGGTGGCCTGGGCGATCTGCTGCAGGGTCGCGTCGATGTCGGTGGTGGGCGTGGTGGTCATGGTCTGCACCGAGATCGGGGCGCCACCGCCCACCGGCACCGACCCGACCTGGATCTGCCGCGAGGGCCGGCGCGCCGCCACCGCGGTCACCGGACGGTCGCTGGCGCTCCGTTCAGCGAGGGCTCGCACGGCGCGGACAGGAGTCGGGAGATCGACACTGCTCATAATGCGCTCCAGGTTTCGGCGGGAACGGGCGGACGGCCTACCAGCAGGGCGCATTTCGAATCGCGCTCGTCCCGTCGTTGCTCGGCAGGGGGCTCGACGGCTGGCATGTGTGGAATGCTTTCTCGGCGAGAACCAGGCAGCCGGTGGCCGGTAGCGATGGTGACGCCGTTCGCCGACAGGACCTGCACCACAGGCGGTGAGGCATCCGGCCCACTACCTTGGCTGCCGTCAGCTTCGCCTTCTCGGCTGGGACCACAGCCACGGGAACCCTGGCCTTCTAAGTAAGGTCTGCTTCCGGGTCATCCAGGAGCTTTGCAGTAAGCGGAGTTGTTGAATATTCGGATGTGTTGAACACGGGCGAAGGGGGGCGGGGCCGTGGGAACAGCCGCTTCGACGGCCTACGGGCTTCGTTGATCAGGCGCCGTCGAGCACCGTGGTGTCACCGGCGCCGGCCAGATCCATCGCGAGGTGCGCTGTCGCCCGGTCGGCCCGTGCGGCAGTCGTACGGGGCGGCCCCAGGGAGGGACAGTTCTGTACCGGCCTTCGCCCAGGGCCGGGTAGGTGGGGGCTGCCGGAGATCAACTCACTGTGTTGATCTCTGAAGGTGGCGTGCAGCCGTGGCCGGCAGTGAGGCTGAAGAGGTCGTCCAGGGGCGTCCCGTCGGGTTTCGGCGGGTTCGATGGTCTGGCCGACTTCGTCGAGGAGGCGCCGGGTCCGACTGATGACCGGGTTCGGGGGTGCAGCGAATGGTGGGGGCCATGTGAGCGGTGATGGCTCCGGGACGCCTGGGTCGCCCGCGTGGGGTGGATCGCCAGGGCGTCGCCGGGCCGGCCACTATCGCTGCTGGGCTGGCCAGCCGGTCCGGTCACAGGCGTGTTCAGAAGATGGACCACCCGGTGAGGGTGGTGAGGGTGTCGAGGGCGGTGATGCCGGCGGTGGAGTTGCCGTGCGGGTCAAGGGCCGGGCCCCAGGTGCAGATGGCGCAGCGGCTGGGGATGATGCCGCCGCCGACGCCGCTCTTGGCGGGTAGTCCGACGCGGTGGGCGAATTCGCCGGCGGCGTCGTAGGTGCCGCCGACGAGCATGACCGCGTTGATTCGCTTGGCCTCGCTGCGGGTGAGCAGGCGGGTGGCGTCGGCGCGCAGGCCGTGGCGGGCCAGGAAGCCGGCGGCCAGGGCGAGGTCGCGGCAGTTCATGGCCAGGGAGCACTGCCAGTAGTAGTGGTCCAGGACGTCGGGGACGGGGTTGTCGAGGCGGCCGTGGTCGGCGAGCAGGTGGGCCAGGGCGGCGTTGCGGTGTCCGTGGCGGCTTTCGCAGAAGGCGACTTCGGTATCGAAGTCGATACGGGGATTGCCGCTCTCGGTGCGCAGGAAGTCGCGCAGGGCGCCGCGGGCGTCGCCGGTCAGGGTCAGCAGCCGGTCGGTGACGACCAGGGCTCCGGCGTTCACGAAGGGGTTGCGGGGGATTCCGTGTTCGCGTTCCAGTTGGGCCAGGGAGTTGAAGGGCGCCCCCGAGGGCTCCTTGCCGACGCGGGCCCACAGGGCGTCGCCGTCGGCGGCCAGGACCAAAGCCAGGGTGAAGACCTTGGACAGGGACTGGATGGAGAAGGGCTGCAGCCAGTCCCCGGTGCCGCGTGGCTTGTGACGGGTGTTGGCGTCGGCGATGGCGAGGCCGAACCGGCCGGGATCGACCGAGGCCAGGGCCGGGATGTACTGCGCGACCTCGCCGCCGGCCAGGACGGGTAGGACCGCCTGGGTGACATCGTCGAACAGCGCGCGATAGTCCATGCCGCCTCCGGAGTGTGACGCCGTTGTCACTGCCGTGCTCCAGCATCCGGGCGGTCGCCCGATCCGGGAAGACCGCCGCCTGGGACCGGGGATCCCGTAATGCCCGCTATGGTTACTATTGGATGCGTGCTCACAACTGGGAGTGACGGACGAATGGATCAACTCACCCGGGTTGGTAGCGCCGCCTGCGCCCGGCCACCGGCCCCGCCCAGAGCTCTGGGACTGGAAGAGGTGACCTCACGCACCACGGTCGTGAAGTGCATGGGCCGCACCTACGGTGCCACCACCACCGCCAAGGGAGCGGTGGCTATCGCTGACATCACCGACATCACCCGCCCCATGCCGCTGGGCATCGCCCTCCTGGACGGCGCCGGCGCCTGGGAAGTCCGAAGCGTCGGTGGACGGAGCCTCGCCTTGGCTCGGGACCTGCTGCACGCCGTCGCGGTCCTGCGCGAGTCCCACTGGCCGCCCCGCGACCTGCACTGAACCGAGCCCTCGTGTTTCGCGGTTCCGGGAGGATCCGGCGATTGCCCCGGCGGTGAGGGCAACCTGGACCGGGGTCGACTACCTTGCCTTCAAGCGCCGCCACCGCAATGCGACGGTCAACCGATCATCGACCTTCGACGCCGGTCAGGTCCATACAGGTCCGGCAGTGTGTCGAGCAGGGTTTCGGCGGTGCCCTTCGACGGCGCTGTCGAGTGCGTTGGCGATGTCTTGTTGGCGTGGTTGGTCGGAGTGTTGGTAGATGAGTGCTGCGCGTACGGAGGTCTGGCCGGCGCGGACCATGGTGTCTTTGAGGGTGGCGCCGTTCTGGGTGGCCAGGGTGTGGCCGGTGTGGCGTAGGTCGTAGAAGTGGAAGTCGTCGGGCAGGCCGGCGGTGGTGCGGGCCTTGCGCCATAGGGGTCCGAAGGTGGAGCGGCGGACGGGGGCGCCGTGCTTGCCGAGGAACAGCAGCCCGTCGGGCCCGGGGGCGGCGAACAGGTCGAGGTGGGCCTTCATCTCGGGTCGCAGGAAGCTGGGGAGGAACATGACGCGGACCCCGGCCGCGGACTTCGTGAGCCCTGGGGCGCGGTGGCCGGTGGTCAGTTCCGGCGCTGCCCCGATGACGCGCACCGCCACGAAGGCCACGTCTGTGTCGCGGCGGCGCAGGGCGGCGAGTTCCTCGGGGCGGGCGGGTCCGTAGGCGGCGAGGTAGACCATCAGCCGCCAGCGCAGCCCTACCGCGTCGGCGAGGACGTCGACCTGGTTGATGCTGGCGATCGTCCGCTCGGGAGGGTGCTCCTTGCCCGCACCGCGGATCCGGCAGGGGTTGCGGGGGATCAGCCCGTCGTCGGCCGCGGTCTCCAGGACGGCTTTGAGCAGTCGGTAGGACTTGGCCACCACCGTGGGGCCGGTCGCCTTGAGCAGTTGCGCCCTCCAGGTGCGTACGCGTGGTGGGGTGATCTCGTCCAGGTCCCAGTCGCCGAAGTGCGGCATGAGGTGCTTCTTGAGGAGTTGGCGGTACAGGTTCTGGGTGGTGGCGGCCAGGACGCGTTCCTCGATCCAGGGCGGGGCGTAGGTCCTGAAGGTGACCTTGCCGCCGTCGGGGCCGCGCCAGTCCCCGCGCGACAGGTGCCGCTCGATCCCGCACAGCCACGCCACTGCCTCCTCCTTGGTGGTGTAGGGGTGTGGGCAGAGGTGTCGTTGGTGGTCCGGGTCGAGGTAGCTGGCACTCCACCGTCCGGAGCGGTGTTGGCGGATGAGCCCGAAGCGCCGCATCCGGTCGGGCTGGTTGCCCATCAGGCAGATACCGTCCGACCGTAGGCAGCCCGGCAGCGGAACCGCGGTGGTGGTGTCCTGCAAGATCACTTTCATCGTGCCCTCCCGACGCCCGTCGCGACGGTCTGGTGGGTCGGCGCGGGCAGGTTGTTCGCCGTCCAGTCAAAGGTGTCCCCAACCGTCACACAAGTCCCAGAAGTGGAACATATTGGTCAAATCTTGCACATGGCGGGCGCACGGCGAGTGCCCGAGCGCACTGGTAGGCGGCGGTCAACGAAAGGCAGGGATCAACGTGGTGCGGCCGGCGAGGTCGCCTCGGTGCTGCCCAGGGTCGCTGCCCAGGGTCGCCGACGTCGAGGACAGGCCGGGTCGGTGGTGAGCGTCGGCCAACCGGGCCCGATCCTGGCCACATGTACTCATCTCGGCGACGCCGAGCTGTGGTCCTGCACCATCCTGGGATGCCCGAATGGATCAATCATTGCAATCTGGTAGAAATCGGGCGCGTGCACGACTAGTGCACGAGTAACAGCGGTATG
>Ga0302314_10007573_pt1 | contig 19504 bp, 18 predicted proteins | sample III_Palsa_N2_3_FD_200533 | JGI IMG/M metagenome (GOLD analysis project Ga0302314, IMG submission 200533) | Peat permafrost microbial communities from Stordalen Mire near Abisko, Sweden - III_Palsa_N2_3 | ecosystem: Environmental > Terrestrial > Soil > Palsa > Peat permafrost | place: Sweden...
GGTCAATAAGTCGATCGCCGCACCCGCACGGCAGAGATAGATACGGACGAATTCCGTGCCCAACACCAGCTGGGCCAGGATCTCGCGGCAGAGCGCAACCGGCAGCGCGGCATCGGGACTGTCGAGTACCAGCCAGGGTTCCGCCGTCGCATCGGATCGTGCATGCGACCGGCTCGCGCTGCCGAGGGCTGTGATCAGCGACCGGGTCAGATGCATGAGCGCGTTGGCGGCGTAGAAGTCCTGATGCACGTAGAGCAGCAGTTTGGCCATCCGACCAGGGACATTGGTCATCAGGCTGATCCGCACCTGGTTGCCATGGATGTCGGCGGTGATGTCCGTGGTGCGGGAACGTTCACGCAGGCAGGACCGGACCCGGGCTGCGATCGCGATCGCGGTCTGGGCCGGTTGCCGGATCGGGGCCGTGACGGCCACGACCACGGCCTGGCGATCGGGGATGGCTGCTGCGAGCGCCACTTCCAGAACGCCTCGCACGCGCGCGACGACCTGGTCATTCCGCAGCCGGGGTGCTCCTTTGAGACCTGACGCAGGGACTCGGATCGTGAGCGGACGAATACTCAGTGCGACCTTCCGTCCTGCGAGGTCCTGCAAGGTAACCGCGGGTCGCCCCTGCAGGCGCCGCGCGACGGCACAGTGGCTCTTGAGGTCGGCTGCGATGCGAAGCACGGCTGGAGGGTCCTTGCTAGCGGGCAAACCACAGTGCTGCAGAGCGTCGCAGCGCCGACTCATCCGGTTCGCCAACAGATGCCCAGGCAATGATCCCGTCAGGACGGATCAGGAGCGAGTCCATGCCGAGCTGATCGATGGCCCGCCCTGACAGGTAGATTACCCGGTCTCCGTAGGCGCTGGCCTGGCGTTCGAGCGCGGCATTTCCGGTGAAATCGAGCAACAGCCCGAGACCCTGATGCATGCGGTCGCCGATCGTCGAGCCATCCGCGAATGCGAAATTCGGAACGCTGTAGCCGACGGAGGGATGGGCGCCGGCCAGGGGATAGCGCGTGTTCACGCCGCTGACCCGGCCGGCGAAATAGGTGGCGCCATCGCGGGTGTTCATCAGATCCCGGATGATCGCATGCACGGCTCGGGCGTGCGCGTCTGGCCTCATGATGGCGACCTGGGCCCGTGACCAGTCTAGGACCTGCGCCCCGATCGGGTGCCGCTCGGTCTGGTAGGTGTCCAGCAGCCCGTGAGGCGCGGTCTGATGGATGGTTGCGGCAAGCTTCCAGCCCAGATTCATGGCGTCGCCCAGCCCCAGGTTGAGTCCCTGGCCGCCGAGCGGCGAATGGATGTGCGCGGCGTCCCCCGCCAGCAGCACCCGGCCCGTGCGGTAGGTCGTGGCCTGGCGGGCCCGGTCGGTCCACGTGGCGGCGACGTGCAGCACGCTGATGGTGACGTCGGTGCCTGAGATGCGGCGCAGGACCTCCTGCACGTGTTCCCGGGTTATGGGCAGTTGTGAGCCGTGAAACGCTCCGCCATCGAAATCCTGGACATTCAAATAGCCGGGCTGGGCCTGGTTGTACATCCCGTGAGGAGTCACATTCCGGCCGGGACTGAGTTTCTGCGGATCTGCCAGGTCGGCCTGGACGGTGTAGCCGGTGAACTCCGGTTCGGTGCCTGCGAATTCAAAACCGCCCTCCTTGCGAACAACGCTGCGGCTGCCGTCGCATCCCACGAGCCAGGCGCCTCGGAAGGAATCACCGCCTGATGCGACGGTCACGCCCTGGTCGTCGTGTTCAAAACCGGAAACGGCAAGTCCACGTCGGATCACAGCGCCAAGCGCTTCCGCCCGTCGACCGAGCACGGTTTCGAGCTCCGCCATCTCAGAGATCAGATTGGTGGGGGTCGAACTGGGCAGCCGGTGCTTCCACTGGGAAGGATCGATCGTGCCATGCTGGAAGGTGATGCCGGCGAAGTGCCCGGCCTGGCGCTGCGCGTGCGGCCCTTGACCGGCAGGAGAAGCGCCGAAGGGGTTTGTGAGGCGCTTGGGCACCTCGAGCTCGTCCAGCAGTCCACGGCGATAGAGCGCCTCGATGCTCGGCGATGAGAGTCCCCGTATGCCGAATGGCAGGCGCTTCAGTGGTGAATCCGGACGGTCCTCCTTCTCCAGTATCAGGACTGAACACTTGGCGAGTGCCAGTTCACAGCCTAGAAAAAGCCCCACGGGACCGGCGCCAGAGATGATGACATCATAAATCGATCTGCGCCGGTTGTCATTGGTGAGCATTTTTAAGCGCGCGGCATAGAGGTCGGACGGTGGTGGGTCTGGCCCAGACTGACCAGACATTATCCATCGTAGCGGCAATTCCACTGTCGGAATGCACATGGGTGTATTTGGTGTCGTGGCCTGGGCAGAGATCGAGTTGGCTATTCATTTCATATAGACATAGAGGCAAGTCATCATCGACATCAAGGCAATTGAAAATGCTGATTGAGTCCTACTATGCACCACCGATACGAACCGGTCCTGGTTGGGATTGGCAAATGTAGAGATGAACTGCTATGATTGCTGGCTGCTGCAGAGCCGGTAACTTCATGTCACTTTGCCTGAAAACAACTCTCACAGGCTGCAGATCAAATGACGATTGATCGATGAGGTCGGCGTTGTACGATCCTCGGTCACGGAGTACTGCCATGACCGCCGTCGCACTTTCCCCGAAATATCAGGTAGTCATCCCCAAGGATGTCCGCCGCCAGATCCACCTCAGGCCGGGCCAGAAGTTCGAAGTGATCGCCTTCCAGGGCCACATCGAACTCGTGCCTGTCGTCCCCATAAAAAAGCTACGCGGGATCGCCAAGGGAATTTCAACTGAAGTCGATCGGGCAGATGATCGATGATCGTGGTCGATTCCTGTGGCTGGCTGGAGTATTTCGCTGACTCGGATCGGGCCGATCTCTTCAGGCCTGCTATCGAAGGAGCCAGGCCTCTCATCATCCCTTCCATCTGCATTCTCGAGGTCACCAAGACGTTGCTGCGCGAAAGCGGACGAGAGATCGCTTTGCGCTGCGTCGTCGCCATGCGGATTGGTCGCCGCATCGATCTTGATGAGCAACTAGCGGTTGATGCAGCGACCGTTGCTGTCCAACTTCGGATGCCGACCGCCGATAGCATCATCCTGGCCACGGCCCAACGCTTCGGTGCTACGGTATGGACCCAGGACGCCGATTTCGAAGGCAAGCCGGGCGTGAAGTTTTTCCGCAAGGGCTAACTCACCCGAGGCTGAAGGGCCGAGCCATGTTCGTTGTTCGACGTGCTCTGTTCAAAGTGGACTTAGGACGGCTCTCGCCTCATCTCGACAATGAGAAAACCCTTCGACGGATATCTCGAAGGTCACATTGTCGACAATGGTCGGACCGACAGGATTTGAACCTGCGACCTCTTGCGCCCAAGGCAAGCGCTCTAGCCAAGCTGAGCTACGGTCCGATGGGGAGAACGATACTAGGGATTATTCCGAAAACGCCACTGAGGGCTGCCGCTGCGTCACATTGACTTCGCCATGCGTGATGGAGGTACTGCCTGGCGTGCGCGGAAGGGCACACCCCGTCCGCGGGCAGGACCGAGTCCACCTTCATCGACATCTCGACGGATGTGCGCCCACGTACCTCCTTTTTCTAGCCTGTCAGCGGACACCGGGCTCGACGAAAGGAGGTCGCCATGGCGACCCAGCTCCTTCCTGCCAATCCCCGCCTGCTGCAGCTCAAGAACCAGGCCAAGGACCTGCTGCGCCCCTGTCGTGGTGGGGATCCCGTAGCTCTGCGCGAGCCTGCGGCCGCACTCCCGGGGGCCGAGGGCAGCCCGACCCTGTCGCAGGCGCAGCATGTCATCGCGCGGCGCTACTCCTTCGGCTCCTGGCCGCGTCTGAAGCACTTCATCGACACCTATGACACCCAGGACATCCGTCCTGAGGCGACCGAGCTGCGGTAGGCCATCGATGCCAGCCAGCTGGCGCTGATTGAGCAACTGCTCGATGCGCATCCCGGACTCCTTGATGAGCATGTCGCACGCTCCAAGAGCCGGTACAGCAACCAGCGCCCGCTGGTCTATGCCGCACGCACGGCACGCCCGGAGGTCGTGCAGCTGCTGCTGCGTCGCGGTGCCGACCTCGCCGCCGATGGCCATCTTGCCCTGGCGCGCGCGGCCCTGCACGACCCGCAGCTGACGGTGCCGCGCCTCCTGCTCGACCAGGGCATCGATGCCAATGTCGACGCCTATGACTGGGGGCCGCTCATCCTGACGCCGTGCGAGACCCTCGCGCCGGAGATCCTGGCCGAACTCCTGCGCCGCGGGGCGGACCCCAATCGCATCAACCGCGCCGCGCGCTGCACCGAGTCGCCCGTAACCATGGTGCTCGGGACGTATTTCGCGCGCCGCCAGTCGCGCCGCACGTTGCCTGGATCTGCTCATCGCCGCGGGCGCGGTGTATGCCGATTCTCCAGTCCTGGACGTCCATCGAGGGCGGTGCGATGCGCTCGCGTCGCGTCTCGCTGCCGACCCCGCTGTGCTGCACGAACCGCTCCATGGGCTGTCGTACGGCTCAACCGGCGGCCGCGCGCTGACCGCGGACGGTGGGACGCTGCTGCATCTGGCCGCGGAACTCTGCGCCGTGGAGGTGGTGCGCTTCCTGCTGGGACGCGGCGCCGAGGTCAATGCCCCCGCGCAGCGCGACGCGCAGGGCCGCGGAGGCCAGACGCCGCTCTTCCATGCGGTGGCGCACTACCATGACTGGGGGGTCGCGACGACCGCACTGCTCTTGGAGCATGGGGCGGACCCCACTCTGGTATGCACGGTTCGCGGCTCGATGCATCATCCGGATGAGTTTGTCACGGGCAGCGCCTACGACTATGCGCGGGCGTTCCCACCCGGACGCGACGCCAGCGACCCGACCCGGCATTGCTGCGCCGTCATGGCGGGAGGGGGCGCGGCTGAGGGCCGCACGCCCCGGTGTTCAGAAGTGGATGCCGAAGGAGAACTGCACACCGGTGGCGCGGAAGATGTTGCGCTGGGTGGTGACGGTCTCGTCGCCCGCCGCATCCAAGGTGAAGTATTTCATGCGCGCGTGGCCGAGGTAGGTCGGTATCTCCAGGCCCGCCTGCCAGGACTCGGCGAATGTCGCATAGAGGCCGAGGTGCAGCCCGTATTCGAAATAGCGGGATCTATCGCTGGCGTAGGCCCCGCCATCAGGGGATGCCGAGTACAGGCTCCAGCCGCCACCGATGAAGGGCGCCGCCTCGACGTGCAGCCAGGACCGGAAGGCGTAGCCATAGCCGGCGAAGACGTCCGCACACGGATTGACGATGCGCACATCGCCGGCGTAGGACGAGAAGTAGTAATGGCTAACTGAGAAGCCCAGGCCCCACAGGAAGCCGCCATGGGGTCCCAGGTCGCCATAGAAGCCTTCGATGCCCTCGCGCAGCGAGAACATGCGGTCGACCTCGCTGTTAGTGGTGGTGCTTGCCGGCCCGCCGCCAACCGGAGTGACGGTGCTCTGGCTCTCGGTGGAGACGCGCGCGGCGAGGATGCCGCCATCGGCGCGGATATCATCGACCGCGAGATCGGCAGCCTGGAGTCCGACACTCAGGCACAGCAGCAGACCACAGCGCATGACCGATACTCAGTGCGCCCTGACGCGGTTCCATACCAGCATGCGGCGGTCGCCACACCTGGCGGTCGACGTGGAGCCGGGAGCAGGCCGCGGATCACTGATCCCGTCACTCGCACTGGTATTGCCTTTGTGCGCAATATATTGCCAACGATCCCCTCAACCAGGTTGAAAAGAGGGGGTAGGTATGATGACAGCTTGAGAAGCAGCGCACCAGGAGCTCGGTACGCAGGCCCATCCACGACGCGGCATTGCCTGGAATGGCGATAGGAGCATAGGAACGTATGGCCTACGACAGTGACTTCGGTGAATTCCTGGCGGTCATCGTGCGCCGCCAGGGCATGAGCATGGCTGATTTCGCCCTGCGCGTCGGGCTCAGCGCATCGACCTTGTCGCGGGTGCGCACCGGGGCGCGGCTGCCCAGCGACCATCAGGTCGCGCACTGGGCCGAGCACCTGCACCTCGGCACCGAGGAGCGGGCACGCTTCCTGGAGCTGGCGCTGCTCGATCGCACCCCGCCGGAAGTCCGCAGCCGGCTCGCCAAGGCCGAGGAGGTGGCCTCCAGCGAGCAGCACCAGCGGGTGCGCATCGAGAACGACTTCGGGGCCTACCGCAAGGGCCAGCGCTACCACGACGGCTGGTGGCTGGCCTATTCGAGCTCCTTCCTCGATGATGGTCGGATCCAGCGCAGCCTCCTGCACATCGACGGTGACGCCGTGCGCATGCAGGTCGCCGAGGAGGGGCGCGTGCACTACAGCTACCACGGCACGGTCGAGGTCCTGGCCGACAAGGTCTTCATCCGCATGTCGGAAGACCGCGGCGGGGTCGAGTATGTTCAGATCACGCTCGACTCGCTCTTCGACTGGCGCGAGCCCTCGTTCTTGTATGGTCTGGTCTGTGGCATCTCCGGCAAAAGCGTGCACCACCCGTTGTCCTTCCCGGCCTGCAGCCGGATCCTGCTCTTCCATGTCGCGGTCGCCCAGGGCGAGGCGGACGCCCCGGAGGAGCTCACCGCGCTGCTGGGCAGCTTCAGCCCCGAGGAGCTCGGGCCGTGCTGGCCGAAGCTGCTCGGCAGCGACGCCTACCTGCGCCAATGCCTGGCGCTCGGCGACGAGCCGCTCGACGCGGCGGTGGTGCGCATGGTCGCCAACGCCCTCGCCCCTGGCAGCGGTGTCCTGCGCGCGACCCTCGGTCGGCCGCCGCACGCCCAGCTGGGCACGGGGGCGTAGGCCATGAATGCCGACCGCACGCGTTTCGCCAAGCTGCTGCGGGCGCGCCATGCCAGCATCCGCATCGTCACCAACGACGAGGCCTATGTCATGGAGTCGATCATCGGCGCGGCCATCGATCTCGGGCGCAAGGTCCTGACCTGGTCCGCGGTCAAGGGCGTCAGCGAGGGCATGTTCCAGCAGGAGGTCGAGGCGCGTCCTGACAGCCAGGCCGCGCTCAAGGGCCTGCGCCAGTTCATGAGGGAGGATCACGTCGGGGTCTTCGTGACCCTCGACCTGGCCAGCCACCTCGAGGACGTGGTGGCGGTGCGGGCGCTGCGCGAGCTCATCGAGCACTGCCGCCGCCTGCGCCTGAGCCTGGTCATGCTCGACCACCTCGACCGCCTGCCGGAGGTGATCGCGGTCGAGACCGTGACCTTCGAGCCGACCCTGCCGGATATCGAGGAGCTGACCACCCTGACCAAGGAGACGCTGCACCGCCTCAAGAGCGAGAACGTCGAGATCTCGGTGCGCATCTCGAAACCCGACTTCCAGGCGCTGGTGCGCAACCTGCGCGGACTGACCCGGACCCAGGCGCAGCAGGTGGTCGCCGACGCGGTGGTCAACGATGCGACCTTCGACGGCTCGGATGTGCAGTTCGTCCTCGCCCGCAAGCGCCAGGTGCTGCGCGGCGCGGGGCTGCTCGAGGAGGTCGACAGCACCGTCTCGATGGATGACGTCGCCGGCATCGCGACCCTCAAGCAGTGGCTCGCGCAGCGCCGGCCGCTGATCGATGGCGACCATCCGACCCTGACGCCGCCGCGCGGCGTGCTGCTTTTGGGCGTACCCGGCTCCGGCAAGAGCATGTGCGCCAAGGCCATCGCCACCCTCTGGCAGCGGCCGCTGATGCGCCTCGACGCCGGCGTGCTCTACGACAAGTGGGTCGGCGAGTCCGAGCACCGCCTGCGCGAGGCGCTCAAGCAGGCCGAGGCGATGGCGCCCCTGGTGCTGTGGATCGACGAGATCGAGAAGGCCTTCGCCGCGGCCGCCAGCCATTCCACCGATGGCGGGCTGTCGCAGCGCCTCTTCGGCAGCCTCCTGACCTGGATGCAGGAGCGGAAGTCCGCAGTGTTCATGGTCGCGACCGCCAATGACATCGAGGCGCTCCCGGCCGAGCTGCTGCGCAAGGGCCGCTTCGACGAGATCTTCTTCCTCGACCTGCCGGACGTGGCGACGCGCGGCGAGCTGTTTTGCATCCATCTGCGCAGGCGCGGCCAGGATCCCGCCGGCATCGACATCCCGGCCCTGGCCGAGGCGGCGGACGAGTTCTCGGGGGCCGAGATCGAGCATGTGGTCACCACTACCCTGATCGACCTGCTCGGCTCGCAGCAGCCGCTGTCGACCGCCGCCCTGGCTGCGGCGATCACCGCGACCACGCCGCTGGCGGTGACCATGGCCGAGCAGGTGATGCGGCTGCGTGCCTGGGCGCTGGTGCGCTGCCGCCGTGCCGGCGCCGAGCCGGGCAACGCCGCCACGGGCCGGCCGGCCGATGGCGCGCACCGCAGCGGGCTCGGAAACTAACCCGTACGTCATATTTCAAACGATTCTACCACTGCGCTAGGCGAATGACTCAACGCCGTGCCTTTGAGCGCGTACGACCGAGTGGATGCTTGTTGGCCCGCGCTTGTCATGCACAACTGTCAGGGTGAGTCCACGCACCCTCCTCATCGCTCCGCCATTGCACTCCGGGACGCTGGTCATCGAGGGTGACGAGGCGCATCATGGCCGGGTGGTGCTGCGCCTGCGCCCGGGCGATGACGTGCGCCTCGCCGATGGCGAGGGCCATGCCGCGGCCGCGGTGGTGACCGGGGTCGGACGCGAAGCGCTCGAGGTCGAGGTCGCCGCGGTCGAATCGATCGCGGCGGTCCAGGTCGCGCTGCTGACCGTCGCCAGCGCCGTGCCCAAGGGCGACCGCTTCGCCGAGCTGGTGCGCGGCCTGACCGAGCTCGGCGTCGGGCGCTTCATCCCGCTGTCCTGCGAACGCGGCGAACGCGTGCCGGCAAGTCTCGAGCGCGCGCGGCGCATCGCCGCCGAGGCGCTCAAGCAGTGCCACCGTTCGCGTCATCTCGAGATCCTGCCGGGCCGCACGCTGACCGAGCTGGCCCAGGAGGGCGGCGCCCTGGTGCTGCTCGATCCGCTCGGGGAGCCCGCCCGGCCGGGCACGCCCGCGCCGACCACCCTGATCATCGGGCCGGAAGGGGGTCTGAGCGAGGACGAGCGCCGCACCCTGGAGGGCTGTCCGAGCATGCGCATCAGTGGCACCATCCTCCGCATCGAGACCGCCGCCATCGCCGCCGCAGCGGTCTGGGCCGCCGCCTGGGAAGCACCGCACTCATGACCGACCCCGTCGACGCACCGCCAGTCCCCACTCCCGATGCGGCGGCACCGCCGCCTGCGCGCGGCGGCGGCTTCACCTTCACCGACGGCGGCTGCCGCACCGAGGTGCGCATCGGCGGGCTGCTGGTCCTGGGCGCGGTGTTCCTGTGGCTGTGGCTCGGGCCGCAGTGGGCCACCCGGCTGTACCTGGTCGGCGCTCCGCTGCTGGTGGTCGGCATCCCCTGGCAGGTGCTGCAGGCGCGCCAGGGGCGGCCCGGCTACCCCTGGAAGCTCGGCCTGGCCTTCACGCTCTTCGCGGGAGCGATGTGGCCGGACCTGCGCTACCGCGATGACATCCCGGGCAGCGTCGATGTGCAGACCATCGTGCCGCTGCTCGGACTGGCCGGGGTATGGATCCTGCTGTGGTGGCCGTTCGCGATCCTGCGCACCCGGGCGCATCGCCGGGAGACGGCATGACCCTCACGCCCATGCAGCGCACGCTCGCCATCTGGGGCGGCGGCACCGGCGCGCTCCTGATCGTGATGCTGGTCGTCCTCGGGGTGCGCGGCTCGACCGAGAGCGACCTCGATGGCGAAGCGCAGAAGCTGTATGCGGACTACCTCAGGCTCTATCACCCCGACAAGCCCAATGACGGCCTGCCTGCGGCCGACGCCGAGCGTGCCCTGACCCAGGCCCAGGACATGCAGCTCGACGCCTTGACCAAGGCCGAGTCGGTGCTGGTGCCGGAGCTGCCGCGTCCCTACCGCACCATGGACGTCAACGAGGCCGACGCCCAGGTCCATGCCGACTACCAGGCCATCCATCAGCTGTCCCAGAGCCACCGCATCAAGCTGCCGGAGGATCTGCCCTTCCTCTCGGGCCTCGACCAGGACCCCGCCCGCCGCTCGGTGCAGCTCGCCAAGCTCTACCTGTACCGCGCGGTGCTCGACCGCTGCATGGACGCGGGCGTGCACCGCATCATCAACGTCATGCCGGGCAAGGCCCTGCTCGACCCGACCGGCAGCTACATGCAGGTCTCCTGCGTGTTCACCGTCGACACCCACTACGAAGGGGGCCAGGCCCTGCTCCAGGCCCTGCTCCAGGCCGATGCCATCGGCATCGGCATCTCGTCGTTGTCGATCGAGAAGATCTCGGATGTGATGCAGAACATGCAGTTTACGGCCAACCTGCTCTATCCGGTGCGCTCCGACAACCATCCGGCATTGCGCACCCAGGGCCAGACGGCACAGCGGAGCGACTGATGAAACTCAGCTTCACCTCGCAGATGTGGATCGCCATCGGGCTGATGCTCCTGGCCGTGGTCTTCATGGCGTCGCCGATCATCGGCACCAATGGCCACTGGTCCTCGCCGGTCACCGAATACCGCGTCGTCGGACCGGATCTGAATACCCCGGTGTACCCGGCCGAGCGCGCCACCGAGGCGATCGTGCCTGATCTGAGCGGCACGCCGTCACACAACCCGTTCAATGCACGTTCCAATGGCGGGCCGCCTTCGGTGCGCATCCCGCCGCCGCCGATCCCGCATCTCGACTATCCCGCGCTGCCGGTCATGCCGGCCGCGTTCCACTAGACCTGGAGCATCTGATGCGTGCCGTACGATTGCTGCAGGTGGCGCTTTTCGGCCTGGTCCTCGGACTGGGTGGCGGCGGCCTGGCCGGCGCCTCGGAGTACATCGACCTGGTGGTGCGTCCGCTGGATGAGATCACGCTCAAGGACGGCACCATCGTCAAGGGCCGGGTGGTCGAGAACCTGCCGGACAGCATCCGCATCCGCCTGCCCGGCAATGCCGGTGAGAAGGTCATCCCCAAGGAGATGATCAACGGCGACATCCTCTACAAGCAGACCGCCGGCCAGGTCTTGCGCCGCCGCGCGCAGCAGGACCTCGACGCCAGCGACGTGAATGACCTGCAGCACACCCTGAAGTGGGGCATCGACAACAACGCCAAGGATGACGTGCTTGACGTCGCGCGCGCCGCCATGGCCTCGGCCAGCACCACCGAGCTGGCCGAGACGCTGATCCCGTTCCTGATCTCCGCCACCGACAACGACGACGCCCAAAAGCTGCTCCAGCCGCTGCTGGTGAAGTTCCCGCAGTGGTCCAAGGGCTATGAGATGATGGCGCAGATCCTCAAGGCCCTCGGCAAGGATGCGGATCTCGCCGCGCTGATCACCCAGTGGCTGGTGATCGAGCCGACCGCCCAGGTGCCGAACCGCTACCTCGCCGGCGCGGCCGAGAAGCAGGGCAACCTGCGCGCCGCGCTCGAGGCCTACCGCAAGGGCTTCAACCTCTACGGTGACAACGAGTCCGGGCTCGGATTCGCCCGCACCTCGCTCAAGCTCGGACTCTACGACGACGCCCAGACCACCGCCGACAGCCTGATCAAGTCCGGGCAGATGGTCGACGAGGCCACCGCCATCGAGGGCGCGGTGCTGCTCTCCAAGGGCGACGGGGTCAAGGCGCACGCGCAGTTCCAGCAGGCGCTCTCGGGCAAGCTCTCGCCGGAGACCCAGGGCTGGGTGCGCTATGACGAGGGTCTCATCGCCTACCGCATGAACCAGGTCGACCGGGCGCGCCTGAACTGGAAGGACCTCGATCTGCCGCTGGCCAAGCTCGGACTGGCGATGCTCGACCACCAGCCCTTCCCGCTCGACCAGGCATCGCCCGAGATGCAGGCGATGGTCACCGAGTACAACGCCTCGATCCTGCTCGAGAACGGCCGCTACGACCAGGCGCGCGCGCTGCTTGATCCGGGCAGCTCGCCCCGCCAGGCCTTCCTCGCCCAGCTCGCGGCCCTGAAGCGGCCGACCGAGGAGAACCTGCAGGCGGTCGCCACCAATCCCAGCCCCGAGTCGCTGCGCTGGCAGACCTACTTCTACATCCTGCTCGGCAAGTGGCCGCAGGCCGAGGCGGTGGTCGCGCAGCTGCCCGACAACGACGGCTACGCGGCGGTATGCCGGGTCTATCTCGCCGAGGCGCGCAAGGATACGGCCGCGGCGCGCGCCGCCTTCGACAAGGTCAAGGATTCCATCAATCCGCCACCTGAATACGTGCACCGCCTCAACCAGGCCTATGAGGAGGCGGCCGATGAGCTCTTCACCGAGAAGTTCGACTGCCCGTCGGAGGCGTTGAGCACGCGCGAGGTGCCCTGGACCTTCCTCGCCCCCGGCACCTCGATCGAGATGCATACCGACAGCGACAAGCTGATCCTCGCCGGCACCCAGACCGTCGGCCAGGATTCGGTCACGCGCCTCTACCGCCGCGCCTCGGCGGTGGGCCTGCGCTGGGTCCAGGCCTCCTTCGACGTGGCGGGCGCCAATGGCGCCTACTGCGGACTCGAGATCCTCGACAGCGACTTGGCCAATGGCGTGGCCTTCGCCATCCAGGGCGACAACCACCTCGGCTGGCGTCAGGAGACCAGCGGCGTGTGGGGACCATGGACGCCGCTTGATGCCGACGCAGCCCAGAGCCAGGTGCTGCGCATGAACCTCAGCCATGGCGCCGTCACCCTCGAAGTCCCGGGTGACGACGCGCCCAAGACCTGGAACGTCGCCACCGGGCTGTTCAAGGACCAGGTGCAGCTGACCGTGTCACTGTTCGGATCCGCCGATCCCGGCACGAACTGGACGGTCGCGGTGCATGACTTCATGATGCAGTCGCGCGCCAGCGCCAAGCCCGCAGGGCACTGAGGCGGCGATGCGTCGCGCGCGTGGCCTGGCGGCAGCCGTGGCGCTGTGGATGGCCATCCAGTCGGCGTCAGCATCGGCCGCGGAATCCGCGAGCTCCATGCCGGTGAGCGCTCCATCCGAGGCCACCACCGCCGCTGCGCCATCCCCGCCCCCACCCCCACCACATGCCGAACCGGTGCGCTGGGACTATCTGCCGACCGTCGGCTATCTCGGGGACACGTTGTGGTTCTCGCTGCGGGTCGGAAGAGGGGCGAATCGCTGGCAGGTGCGCACCAATGCCGGCGCCATCACCAATGAGAGCGGACCCGACCAGCAGACCGTCGATTGCCACCTGCTCCTGCCGTCTGACCCCACGGCGCTCTCCTGGATCGAGTTCTCCGCCCCGGGCCAGCGCCGCCTGGTGCATCTGGTCGCGCCGGGCGAGGGGTCGACCCTGGCGCTCGACCGCTGGCAGCGCCTGAGCATTGCTGGCGAGGCGGTGGTGCTGACCGTCGACCGCACCGAACCGGACCGCGACCGGCGCTGGCGACCGGTGCGCTTCTCCGACATCAGCACCCCGCTGCCCTGCACGGTGACCATCCAGGCGGACCAGGCGGTCGGCGGCGATGGCGGGATCCTCTCGGCGGTGATCAATGCGCAGACGGCCACGGTCGCGGCCTGCAACACCCTGGTGCTGGTGCCGTCATCGGACCAGAACGCTGGCTGGAAGCACCGCGAATACCGTCAGGTGCTGGCGTGGCTGGTGTCCGACCTGCTGTCCCGCCACGCCGCGCATGTGGTGCTGGTCGACCCGGTGGCCCCGGAGGTCCTGCGCCCGGACATCACCCCGCTCATCACCCAGGTGCGGGATGTCGCCGACGCCTATCACTGCCGCATCGTCGCCATGCGCGCCCTGTCGCAGGACCGCTTCTGGCTGGTCAGCCCCGGCGTGCTCGGCACCACGCTCAATGCCGAAGGGCGCTTTGCGCTCGATGCCGCGCTGCAGCCGTGGCGCTGATCCGGCATCGGCGCCGCTAGCGCGCCCGACCGCCTGCCCAGGATGCCGCCGATGCGCTGCCAGCTGTTCCGCACTGATCCGCCGACGCTCCTCGCCGCCCTCACCGAGGAGGCCATGCTGCTGCGCTACCAGGACTACCTGGCGCAGGAGATCCCGTCGCTGGCCGAGCAGACCCTGATCCGCCACCTGCGCCGCCTGACAGGCTATGCCAGCCAGGTGCTCAGCAGCGGCTTCGAGACCATCGCCCGCAACGACATCACGGCCGCCGACGAGCTGCTCAGCGACGTCTTCGCGGTCGCCACCTTCCTGGGCTGGGATCTGCCCCTGGAGAGCCTGGGCGATTCCGACCAGCAGCTCGATGACCTGCCGCGCGGCCTGCTCGGCGCCGACCGCAATCCCGATTCGGCGCGGGTCTGGCTGCTTGACGGCGCGACCGTGGCCCTGTCGCGCGCGCGCGCCGTCAGCGACAAGGTCGACATGACCGGCCACAACCGCGCCGCCCCGCCCTGATCCCGGCAGGAGCCAGGGGCTTGCGGGCCGCAGTGGCCGTGGTATTCAATTGTTCATGACTGTCTCGGGCCGCATCACCTGGTCGCTGTGCCTGCTCGGCCTGGGAGCTGCCGCGAACGCCGCCGACAGCGCATCCCCGTCCCCATCCCTCACCCCATCCACCACAGCAGCCCTCGCCCCACTCCCGGCTGCCGCCCCCGCCGTGGCGATGGCGCCCGATCCTTCCCGGGCGCGCATGGCTGCCCCATCCCGGCCGCAGGCGTCCCCGCCATCCGACTGGAGCTGGCGCATCTCGCTCGGCGCGGGCCTGGCCCGCGAGCGCCTGCACTACGCCGCCAGCGCCCAGCCCGCCAGCCCGGTGCCATCCGGCTATGACGCGGCGTCGGCCAGCGCCTCTCCAAGCGCCTCCTGCGCCACGGCGGAACTCGCCATCAGCGCCCTGCATGGCCTGCCCCGGCGCGCCGGGGCGAGCGGCCTGGTCTATGGCTATGAGCTGACCCTGACCAGCTACGCCCCCACCAGGGTGGCCCTGCCGGTGGTCGACGCCGACCAGTCCTCCTTCACGCGCAACGGCACCAGCTTCACCAGCACGCTGTCGCTGCAGGCCATCGGACTCGGCATGCCGGTCGGCTGGGCCTGGCAGGCGGGGCCACGCTGGTCCTGGAACGCGCTGGGCAGCGCGCACCTCGGGCTGATGCACCTGCGCTACACCTCGGGCGAGAACGAGGTCGATGGCCGCAACGCCCCACTGGACCTCTATGCCAACGATCTGCTGAGCCTCGCCTACGACGTCGGTGCGCAGCTCGGCTTCAGCTACCAGGCGCGACCCGGGTGGAGCGTGGCCGCAGACCTCGGCTGCCGCTACGGCCAGTCCCTGAGCGGGCGCACCGACGACCAGGTCGTCTACTACCAGGGCGCCGCCAATGCCCAGCCGGGGAGCTATGCGGAACGCCTGCGGATCAGCACCACCGCGGCCTACCTCATGCTCGGGGTCGGCGGCAGTTTCTAGGCGCTGCGCAGGAGGCGGCGCCGCGCCGCACGACCGTTCAGAACTGGTAGTCGAGGCTGAAGTAGGTGACGAACTTCTTCTGATCCTCGAGCTGCTGCGCGAAGATCAGGCCCGGATTGATGTAGGCGGTCCAGAACTCGAGGTTCGCGCGCAGCTCCGCGCCGACCGAGCTGTACCAGGTGCCATCGCCGAAGAGGTGGTTTTCGGAGGCCTTGGCGGTGTCGTAGAAGCCCTCGACCGTGATCTGGCGGATGACGAAGGGTGAGGTGCTGAAGCCGACGAAGGGCCTATAGACCGGCAGGCGGTAGGCGACGCTGCCGGCGGTGGCGTAGTTGCCGACCGCGACGGTGTGGTAGTAGTAGCCGCGCGGCAGCCCGATGCCGGAATAGCCGCCGATGGCGAACTGGCCCTGCAGCGTGCGCTGCCCGGAGCTGACCCCGACGATGCCGCCGAACACCAGCTGGTGCCCGGCCGAGGGGATGACGCTGATGATCTTGGTGCCGATGCCGAGCAGGGTTGCGCCGCGATAGCCGGACTGCCAGTGGTTGTACTGCGCGGACACCGCGAACTGGTCGGCATCCTCATAGGTGTAGCTGGTCGGGTAGAACGAGGAGCTGTCGAAGGCCACCGTCGCATTGACAAAGGTGTCGCGTCCGGTCAGGGCCGGGGGCGTGGCCAGGGGGACGTTCCGGTAGACATTGGTATAGCTGTCCAGGCTCTGCGTGTCGGACACGCCAACCCCGACATAGCCGAGGTAGCGGCGTGCCAGGCCGTTGAGGTTGTAGCCGGCCAGGGCCTCGATCGAGTCGACGTTCTCGGCATAATCGTAGAGGTTGCCGTATACATCCTCGACGATGTGGTCGTAGCCGAGCTGCTGGCGGGTCGCCACCACGCCCATGTCGATCCATTGGCCGCTGTAGTCGTAGCTGGCCATGCCGACCGGCGTGCCGTTGACCAGGCCCGCGCCGACCCCGGTGATGAACTCGTGCGTGAAGACCGGATCGGCGGCCATGCCGATGACGCCGATGCCGCCGGTTGGGACCACGAACTCGGTCGGCGTCCAGAACAGCGGCCGCACCTCCTCCAGGCCATGGTAGGGGTGGGCGACCAGGTCCTGGGAATCGCCGGCTTCGCTCGGCAGCGACCAGCGCGAAGCGTCGGTGGCGTTTGACGCGTCGGACAGCACCTCAGCGCCCGCGCCGTCCGCGGGCAGGGCGAGCAGGCCCGCGCTCCCGGCCGCGGAGGGCACCGGGCGCATGGCACTGGCCGCCGCAGGCGCGCCTGCGGCCCTCGCCCCGCCGATCATGCCGGCGGGGCGCGCGCGGGCGCGATCGGTCTGCGTGAAGCGCGGCGCGGTACGCGCCAACGGCGCGGGGAAGAGCAGATGGATGGTCGGGATCGCCGGCGGCCAGAGCGCCGGATCGTCCGGGATCTCCGCCAGGTAGGGGCCATGGTTATCGCAATCGATGATCGCGAATGCGCCACCGCCCGGCTTGGGGACGCAGGCCAGGACGCCGCCGATGGTATTGGTCACCGGCACCAGCACACCGGGCTTGTCCGGATCGATGCAGTAGGCGTTGGCGACCCCGGAGACGTCCGAGCAGATGAAGAGGCGTGTGCCCGCCTCGTTCCAGGCCGGATGCAGGATGCGCCCCGCGACGCGCGCCAGCACGGTGCGTGTGCCCGGGGCGGCCAGTGGCGCGAGCAGCAGCGTCGAGCCATGGACATCGGTCTCGATCCAGGTCAGCTCATCGGCATGCGGGCGGAAGGCCGGACTCCATGGGATACCCTGGGTCGGGAACACGCTCCAGCCCTGGGCCTGGTCAGAACCGAAGAAGCGGTCATTGAGCGACACGTCTTCCAGGACGATGTCGTGCAGGGAGGCGGGCAGCAGGTGCAGTCCGGCGATCTGGTACGAGCCGGGCGCGGTGCCGACATGGCGGACGTCGTCCTGCACCATGCGCGGCCCGCTGATGCGGTGCACATGGCCGCCAGGCGTGATGACCGAGATGGTGCTGCGCGCCCACGGGTTGTCGCTGGCATGGGTCTCGGTGTAGGTCAGGGTGCCGTCGGGCAGCGAGCGCGCATCGCCCTGGGACCACGAGGTCAGGCCGGTGGTGGCGATGCGCCCCGAGCCGTCTGGCGTGACCGCGACCTTGATGAAATGCGGATCGCCATAGGGGGGGTTGTAGGCGGCGAAGAGCCGCCCGTCGGAGGTCCAGGCCGGAGCGGAGACGACACCGTCCTCTCCGGTCAGGCGCCGCGAGACGGTCACCGGCTGGGTGCGGATCAGCGCCAGCTGCCCGAGCTGCTCGGCCAGCAGCGCATCGCGCGCCTCCTCGATCAGGTCGGTATGCTCCTTGCCCAGCAGCGGCACCGGGCCGCCATTGAACTGGAAGGGCCAGCGGTGCTCCTGGCGTTCGATGAACTGCCAGATCGTGTAGCGGTCGCCATAGGCGGCATCGAGGTAGCGCAGATAGGCGATGCCGTAGATGTAGACCTCGGTGCCGAACGGCCAGCGCTGCTGCGTCAGACGCCACTTGGAGACCTCGGGGATGCCGTCGCTGGAGGCCGCGTCGAGGCGCCAGACCATGTGCGTGAGGCTGTCGCGACCGCGCCCGCCCCAGGGCGAGCCGGGCGGGGCGTAGACCGTCTCCGACCACTGCGCGCAGCCCTCCTGCCAGAACGAGGGCATGGTGGCATGCGCCGGGATGTCGAGGTAGGCCATGATCAGGCTGATCGGATCGCCGAAGGGCAGGATGCGCCCGAAGATCTCCTGCATCACATGGCGGAACGGGTTCGGATCGCGATCATTGGAGATGTGGTGGGTCAGCTCGTGGGTGAAGGTCCGCTCCAGCTCGTCGCCACCGGTGTAGATGAACGACTCCTGGGTCGCTGGCGCCAGGTCGATATTGACGATCGGCACCGGGATGGTGGTCGAGAAGCCATTGTGCGTCTCGGCATCATCCGACAGCAGCAGGGTCAGGCGACGGGTGATCTGATAGCCGGCGTCGCGCGCCAGGCGCACGTAGATGAGCTCCGCGCGGGCGATGAAGGGCTTGAGCTGCTCGACCTCGTCGGCCGGGGCCAGCACGTGCAGATGCTCAGTGTCGACCACCGCCAGCTCGTCGCCCGGCTTGATCAGCATCAGCTCCTCGCTGGCCTGCGCCGCGAACGGGCAGGCCAGCAGCAGCGCGCAGGCGATCAGCGCGCGCAGCGGCAGGCACGACAGCAGGGAGGTGATCAGCGACGACGGACGGCAGACGGGCATGGGGTCCTAGGCTTCGGCACGCACGGGCTCACACCAGCACGGGGATGGTCATGGCCTGGCCGCAGCGTGGGCAGGGCATCTGCTCGCCGGAGAGCCGGTGGGCGATCGAGAACCAGCCACCGCAGGCGCTGCAGGTGATCGCTTCCGAGGGCTCGTTGGCGGCGCGCTTCTTCTCGTCCTTGGGCTCGTCGAGCTTGAGCGCATCGGGATCGTCGTCGTCCTTGAGGTCGATGGCGACCTCGGCCTGGGCCTTGCTGAGATCTTCGGAATGGAAGGTCAGCCGGGCGTGGCCGATCTTGACGATGTCCCGTTCCGCGACCAGGGTCCTGCCCTCGACCTTGGACTTGGCCACCCAGGTGCCGTTCGAACTGCCGAGGTCCTCGACGTACCACTTCTCGCCCTCGCGCACGAAGGCGCAGTGCTCGCGTGAGATGCTGGTGTGCTTGATCGGGATGTCGGTCGCCGAGGCGCGTCCCAGGACGATGCGGTCCTTGCTCAAGGCACTGCGGGTATACCCTTCGGCTCCCTTGATACGGATGGTGAGAAATGCCATCGGTGCTCCTGCGAAGGTAGGGCCCTGCGTTTCCAAGGCCAGCGGGTTGTACGGAGCAAGTGTGGACCAGTTGACGAGCATTGCCAGCCAACGTGCCTGGAGCCGCGCCCGGCGCGCTGCCGGCGAGCGCATCAGCTTTGTGCCGACCATGGGGGCCCTGCATGAGGGCCATCTATCCTTAGTACGTCGCGCCCGCCAGGACGCGAAACGCGTCGTGGTCTCGATCTACGTCAACCCGACGCAGTTCGACAATCCCG
>Ga0302314_10007574_pt1 | contig 19504 bp, 12 predicted proteins | sample III_Palsa_N2_3_FD_200533 | JGI IMG/M metagenome (GOLD analysis project Ga0302314, IMG submission 200533) | Peat permafrost microbial communities from Stordalen Mire near Abisko, Sweden - III_Palsa_N2_3 | ecosystem: Environmental > Terrestrial > Soil > Palsa > Peat permafrost | place: Sweden...
CGCTCATGATAAGGCGCCTGGTTTCACGCGCCCCCTTTACCCCTATCCCGACTATGCCAAATACAAAGGAACGGGCGACGTCAATCACGCTGAAAATTTCGATCGTGCTTCAGGCCCATCCTATCCGTAGACCCTGACCGCAGCCGATCAGATCATCCGCGCGCTGGATTGCGTTTGAATCTCCCCCGTAAGAAAACCATCTATTGCGCCTCTGCTGTTTCATTGTTGCACTCAGGCACAGCTATATCTCGGAGGACCGCCTCGATCCGCGCCAGGTCTTGAGTGATGGCCGACCTCTGCAGCTGTGACAGGCGCTTCTCCTTCAGGAACGCCCTCGCGTCGTCGGCAGAGCGCGCCCAGGCGGGACGATGCCGTGCGGTAATGCATGCATTGGGACAGCGGGTCGGCTGGCAAAGTGCCGTCAATGGCAACTTGCTCCCGATCGTGGATGCCTGCTTGAGACATACCGCGGTGCCCGGATCGAAAAAGCAGTCCGCCAGCACGCCGACATGAAGTGTCCTGGCAAGACTGGCGAGCATCGTTCGCAGGCGCGAACGATCGGCAATCATGGCAGGCAGTGGGTCCAGTTCAACGGCTACTTCGTCAAGCGCCCGCGATATACGTGTCGCCGCCGGTCCACCAAGCGTCGCGCCACCTTGGCGTTCGTCGAAATAGGTAAGCAGATCGTCCAACTGACCGAGGGCGCGTTGGGTCTCTATCTCGGCCCGAAATCCCGACGCGCTGGAGCCTGCGTAGCCCTCGAAGGTAGCGACGGAGGCGTGCTTATACTGGATCATTCCAGCGATCGTCCCGAACGGCCGGTTGGCGATGTGCCAGGCAACTGTTCGACGAAACTGACGCGTGGTGATGCGCCAGGGTATGCCATCAGGGCCGTTGGGAACAATGAGCCCGTCCAGGGTTCCGAACAGGTGGTTGAGGTGATCACGGTAACGGTTGAGCTGACGAACGACCTCCGCAGACAGGTGATCCTTCGAGCCCGGTCGTGTCGACAATACCGGCCACAGCGTGGCCAGCCCTCGGGCGGATGCCGCGCGTTGTGACAGCTTCTCCAGCACGTCTATCGCTTCGGCGACGGGTGCGATGGTTACCCATTCTTCTGCCTTGCCTTTGGAGGCCTGCCCCTTATAGGCCACTGACTTGATCCGGTGGCGCATGATGATGCCATCCTCGCTGCGCGACACAGAGAGGCATCCCCTCTGCATCGCCTGAACCTCGCAGTCGCGCATACCGGTCAGGTAGGCGCAAAGGATGTAGGCGGCCGATTGCAGCATGCGCTCTTCCAAAGCCAGTGCCTTGATATCGAAGCGTGATCGCCAGGGCCGGCCCGTCTGTGGCAGGCGAGACACCGGCGTATCCATGCCGCCGGGTTCAACCCCCAGCTCGCGCACCGCAGCGTCAATCAAGTCTCTTGCTTCGTCGGAGAGCCCGATATGCATCCGCGTATCGACACGGGCGTCAATGCCGATATGGAGATGAAGCAAAGCGTAGTTGATCGGAGGCGTTATCTCCCCAGTCACCGGATGGTGCAGAACTATCCCGTTGTGGGCTGTCGTCCATATCGGCACGCCGCGGCCATTACGGCGGAGTTCATTGAAATAGGCCGCCAATCGGCTAAGCTGTTGAACCAGCCGTGTCTTCGGATGAAGGGTGGCATCGGACCTGATAAACGCAGTGCAGCGGGCCTCGAGCCGTTCATGTTCCTCGCGAGCCGACAAAATATCCGGCGCGAAATCGGACACATAACGAAGAGACCAGGCCACCAGAGGGGTGATTATGCCTTCAGGGATGCGTGGTGTGAGGTTCTCCCTGACATGGCGATGACCCGCGACTTGTGTCGGCGCCCGGCCGCGCCATGGCTGGTAAGATAGCCCTCCGGAAGGCAGATGGCCGCGGTAGTGGAAGAGATCCGACGGCACTTCAAGAAGCTGAGCGATGACGACAGCGCGGCGCGTTCCGTCCGCCTTCAGGTGTCTGGCGTAGCGATCAAGCAGCGATTGGTCGATGCGCCGGAAATCTATCGCGCCAAGTTCGTTGAGGACGAAGTCAAAGAATCGACGGGCCCGATTGAAAACCTGCCGGACGCTGGCTGGTGGCAACCGATTACGGTGGCCGGGGATATCGTGGTTGAGGCGTGCGAAAAGGAACTCACGAATGGCCTCCCTTACGCCCGGGTCAGCCACGGAGCCGAAATGAATCGTCATATGGCAGCGCCGGGTATTCTCCCGGAACACAGCCGGCGCCAAATCCCAACTTGCATCGCTGTAGCGGGACAGACCGTCACGGTCAAAACCGGGTTTAAGCGGGGCTATTGCCAAGACAGGCCTTTGATCAGGCTTGTAATCGGCTGCGGGCTTGGCGACAGCCATCATGCTCGTGCCTCCGGCGGGAGATAGAGCGACTGAGGACCGATCTCGGCCCGCGCCTGGGCGATCAGATGATCGGAAAAGGTAGGTAGCACCTGGTGAGTAATCCGGGCATGGGCTCGTCCAAATTTAATGCCCCAATCAGAAGCCGAAACGCGCGCCCGTTCCCCTTCTATGAAATCAAGGAACGCCAGAATGGCGGGCAGCTTACGCGCCGTGATTACAGCATTGCGGCATTCCAGGCACCCCCAGAAGGGTTGCGGGCATGGCGATCCAGCCGCGCCGAAGGGACTGTCATGGAAACCCGAACAAGCCGCAAGCCAAACGTCCTGCTGCCCGTTGGCGAGTGCGCGCCCGATACCAGGCGGGACTGGAGCAGCGTCGCTGCCATCGCACCACAGGGCCTCTTCGTCCGGCCGCAAAATGGTCGGCTGGGCCGCCTCGACTACCTCATGCAGAGCATCTGCGACCGTTCTCTCGTGCAAGGGGCGTAGAGACGGAATGTTCGCATAATGTCGGGCGGCGACCTCGGGGCTATGCCCGACCGCAAATCGAGCCATATGGCCCTCGGTCTTCAGATACCAAAGCGCCTTGTGTGTTTTACGCAGGCGGGAAAGCGTCAAATGTAGCGGGCGGCCATCGTCATCGATGATGCTATGGCGGCCCACCCAGCCATCAATGATCGCTTGGGGGTGCCCAATGCCGGCTCGGAGCTGGGTCTTGCCTGTATAGCAATAAATCCATAGGCAGTCACCGGGAACGAACCTTCGCGTGAAGCTGGTGACCTCGATAAGCTTGCGTAACAGGCCTCCCGGGGTGCTTATCCCGCCGTCACGCACGCGTAGGCGCTTGTGCTCGGCACCATGTGCGCGCCGCTTCAAATAGGCGATCTCAACGGTCCCGGCCCTTGGATTGCGCAAACAATCAACCGTCAACGCCTTGCAACATTCAATCTCCAGGCCCGTCTCCAGCGACAGGAAGGTGAGCAGCGATGGGATATCCCGCGCGAGAAGGTGATGTCGACCGTGCAACTCGTCGCTCATAGAAGACACTGGTAAACCATGGCGACGCCGGCTGAAATACAGCCTTTTGAACGCCGGGTCGGCGCAGCTGATCCGTCCTTCCGCGGCAATCTTGGCTTCCACTGCTGCCGTCATATCCATGAGGTTATCCTCGACCACTTCGCCCAGGGGCCGGCCTATGCGACGAAAAATCTCGCCAATATCCGTTCGAGCTGCGTCACGAAGCTGGCGTGCGACATAGGGACTGTACGCGTCGCGCGGCCGGGACCGCCCCAAGGGGCTTGCCGAGGTGTAACTTAGGCGGCGACACAGGCCTTCATCGAGAAGCCCCGGGTGATCGGCGTTAATCGAACGCAAGGCCAGAAGGGTCTTCGCCAAAACAGTGTGTCGATGGATCGGCGACATCCCAAGGTCAGAAAGGTGTTCCTCGTAGCTATCGATATGTTCCGCCCGAAGGTCAGCCCCGGTCTTCACTTCCTTATGGCCGTTTAAAAATGCAAAGAACCGGCGATAGCTTTGCATATGCTGCTTGATCGTGGTGGCCGCGCCGAGGGAGCCACCAAGCTCGGCCTGACGCCTGAGTGCTCCTGCGAAGGCGATTGCCAGTGCACGCGGCTGTAGATCGGTTAGATCGACATCGACGCCCCCACCATGCCGGGCCTCAATGGTGAAACGGAGCCCCAGGACTGTATCGATTGCCGGCTGAGGAAGTACGCCATCTGCCGGCGTAAAGCTGACCTGGGCACCTTTGCGTGGCCGGCGGCTCATATCGAACGCTCCGACGGAAGAAGCGCCAGTAGTTCTTCGACCGCCGCATCAACCGTGTCAGCGCGTGAAGCAATATGATCGAGGTAGATATAGGTCGTGGTAAGGTTGGCGTGGCCTAGAAGCCGCTGGACCTGTTGCAACGGATCGCCCAGGATCTGTCGATATCCCTCCATGGAACCCGCCGGCAAGGCCGCGTCCCGCAAGCGGTGCTGGATCAACATCGCCAGCATGTGCACCGCGAAGGTGTGCCGGAGCTGATGCGGCGTGATATTGATCTGGAACCCGAAACCCTGGCATCGTTGCGATGCGCGGGCAAAGATCACCTCCCAGGAGTTCGGCTGTATCGGCAGGCCGACTTCTGTCAGCCAAAGCCCCGCGGGCTCGCATGGCGTGCCATCGTCGTCGCACAGGACGGTCCTTCCTCGCTCTTCCGGGGTTATCTGATCGAGTGCCAGGCTGCCGCCTCCACGTAGTTGAAGCCGGGTGCCGCCGGCCCCCTTGAGGACATAGATGGCGCGGCGAATGGACTGCCACCCAGAGCGCAGTTTGAACTTGGCAACGCTCGTCGCTCGTTCGACAGCCAGATAGGCGCGCACCTGTTCCAGCAATGGCTTAGAGATCAAAATGTTGCGGCCACGACCACCCTTCGTCAGAGCCGCCGGCAGATCGATCCATGCCTGTCTTCCAGTCGCCTCGGATCGGCCACATAGCTCGAAGGCAAAGAGAAACGACGCCTCTTCAAGCCGGAGGCCGGTCGTGACCAACAGGTCGGCGAATAACGCGTTACGAAGACCGTTCCGGTCGCGAGCGCCAGGTCGCGGTGAACCATCTGGACGTAACCCGCGCAGACCAACTTCGCGAAATACCCGGTAATCCTCGAGAGTGACGAAACTTACATCTGATCGGTGCGCGGCCGGTTCATAGGCGTCATTGCGGCCCATCATGTGCGCTCGACGTCCTCCATGCCCATGCCTCCACACCGCCCGGTGTTTGAAAGGTATCTGATCGGCGAGGCCCTCTTCAACGCCCCAGCGATATAGCCTGTCGAGACAAGCGACAGCACGATTCCATGATGCCGCCGAGATACGTTGGTCGGCGTTATCGCGGCGGCGGGCGCGGTGATACGCCAGGACGTCCGAGCGATCCGCCTGCCACACGTGTTTGCCGCCGGCGACCGACAGAAAACGTACCCAAACCAAAACGTCATAGCCATAGGCGCGCAGGGAATGGCGCGATCGAATGCCGCTCAGAGGCAAGTCAAGGAAGAAACGATCCAGATCGGCATCATAAACCTTTCCATCCCGGAGGATAATCGGGACGAAAGCGTCGAGCCCCTCGACCGGCCTACGCTCTTGGATGGAGATGGTAGAAACCGTGGCTAAGTTATCCACAAGTTGTTCAACCTTCCCCCAGACCCCCATCCGGGCGTGCGCCTTCGACGAAAGAGTTTATCCGGCCGACACTCTACAGGCCTGCCGCCGCCAGCTCTTTGGGGGAGCGCTGCGGCAGGCCTGTAGAGTGCCTCCGTCGGCATATGAATGAAGATCATAAAGACGACAGGAGTCGGTGCAGACTGTCAAGATAAGGCGGTCAGTTCCTCGCGCGCCCGGCTGGCGTGCAGGTGATAGGTCTCCAGGTCCTTACGGTTCAGCCGCGCCGCACTTCCGGTCAGGTGCCCGGCCTCGTGCAGCAGGGTCGCCTGGTAGTCGTCGAGCGTATCGAATTGCTCCGGATGCGGCATGACGACCTTATCGGTGCGGGTATCGTAATAGGCCATGTCGCCCTTGTGCTGCACCGGCAGGGCCAGGCGGCGGATGAAGTCGCTGATCTCGAAGGTCGACAGATCGCGCCGCGCCGGCGGACGCCCGTAACACTCCGCGTCCAGGCCGTCGATCTGGTCGGCACAGAAGACGGGATAGGCCTTGGTATAGGTCAGGTGCCGGACCTTTTCGGGATCGCCGGTCTCGTCTTCCTTGGTCGTGCGGTTGCACAGGATCGCGACTGACGATTTTTCGCCCTTCCGAACGCGACCGCCTAGGGCTTCGGCTTGCTTGAAGGTGAACCAGCGATTGCCGGAAAAGCCATTGAAAGCGGCCGCCATCGACAGGAGCAGGATATTGCCGCCGGTGAAGGGCTCGCCGGTATTACGCGCCGGAAGGCAGGCGACGGCGCCGTTTCTCCAGGGGCGGCGCCAGGGCATGGTCCCTTGGTCGATCTCGGCGAGCACGCGGTCCATCATGGCGGTGTAGGCAGGGCTTTTCATGGTCTTTTCCTTTGAAAGACGTTGATCCTGCCCCTCGATTTCCCTCCCTTTTTCCTTCAAAAAAACGGGGGAAGGTCGCCCCTCCCCCAGTTTCCTCACAGCACCACCTCCTGGGTGGGATAGCGTTTCAGCACGGCATCCAGAATCTCCGGCCGATCGACCGGCACAAAGACGCGTCCGGTGTGATTGATGATCTCGGCGAAGCATCCGAGGGTCAGCAGGGCGCTGCGTTCCAGGGGGTTACCATCGACCTCGATCCGGTAGCGGTCCATCACCTTCGACCGCCGCAGCCGCAGTTGCTGGGCCAGGCGAAGGATACGGTTCTGCTTGATCAGCACTGGCTCGACCTCGGCGGCCGTCCGCGGCAGGTTGGTGGCCAGCGTCTGCCCGAGATTCTTCAGCAGGCTGGTCGCCATCACATCGTCGAGCGTGACCCCGAGCCAGCGCTGGCCGGACGGTGCCCGCAGACGGCGGACCTGGATGGACTTGCGGGGCATGTGCTTCCAGATCGGAAGGATGATGCCGGTGACCATGTAGAGGTCGCGGTGAACGAACGGATCGAGGCTCGCATAGGCGTCCGTCCAGGCCGCTTCCCAGGTCACGGCATCCACCTCTTCCCAGTTGGACTCCTCGTACAATTTCAGCACGACGGTGTCGCGCTCGCCATTGGGCCGGACCAGGCGCATGGCGGGCCAGAGCCGGTCCTGGTTGTCGGTCGTGGTCTGGCCGTGAACGACCACGGCCACGCGCTTGGACTTGCTGTTCCATGCCATTGAGCACCGGCCGGGACCTTCGTCGCGCATCAGGGCCTTCGCCGCATCGAGATCCAGCAGCTTGCGCCGCGAGCGAATGCTGAAATGGTGCAGTTCGGTCAGGCCGCCGGTCGGGTCGGTGCGGATCGTCCGGGTGCTGACATGGTCCATGTCCTCCGCGACGATGTCCTCGACGCCGGTCTCCAGCGTACCTTTCGAACGCGCCGTGTCGATGATCGCGGCAAACCGGGTCTGGAACTCGCCAAAGAGCGCGTTTTGATCGCTGATCTTCAAGGCCAGCAGGCGGTTGAGGAAGGTATGGAGGGGTGGCATGCTCTCTGGCGCCACGGCCGCGCCGTCATCGGTGCGTAGCTTCAGCGCGGTTTTGGTCTCGAAATCCTCGACGCTCATGCAAGTGATATCGCCGGCGATCAGGGCGTAGTAGAAGGCCAGGAGCGCGCGGCGGCCCCATTCGTTCTCCAGATTGTCCTCCGCCCGCAACATGCCGCTGCCGGCCGAGCGCCGATCACCGCGGGTTATGGCGCCGAGCGTGTCCAGCAGGCGGGCGATGGTCGAGAGAAAGCGCAGTTCGCCTTTGATATTGGTCGACACCGGCCGGAAGATCGGCGCGCTGACCTGGTTGCTGCGATGGGTGCGGCCCAGGCCCTGGATGGCCGTAATGGCCCGCCAACCCCACTCGACGCAGTAGGACACCCGCTGACGCTGGTTCTTAAAGGTGCGGTCGGCGTGAAGCGAGCGGCCGGTGCCGCCGGCCTGTGAGAACACCAGGATGTCCTTGTCACCGTTATTGAAGGCCTCGGTCTCGGCGCTGCGGGCATTCGAGCTGATTTTCTGCACCCGCTTCCTGTTCCCGTCGACGATGGCGCGGCGGCGGCGGCCGGTGACCTCGGCGACGGCATCGACCCCGAAGGCGTGGATGATCGCGTCGAGGATACCGTCAACCGCCGGCAACATGGCCAGGATCATCAGGCTATCGTCGCGTAGGCGCAGCGCCTCCTGCGAAACGACAGCGTTGCCGTTGGCGTCCCGGACCGGCTCCATGCGGACATTGCCGTCATCGTCCTCGACCTCGGTCATCAGCATCAAGGGAAAGCTGTTCTCCAGGTATTCGGTGACGGTATCGCGCGGGGTCAGGTCGATGGCCAGGTCATCGAAGTCGTCCGGTGACAACGCGTCCAGGCGGCGATCAAGAGACGCTTCGTTGGTCGAAACCAACTGCACCGTGCAGCACCGGCCGGCGGCCAGATCCTGGCGCATGGCGCGAATGACCGTCGGCGCCTTCAAGCCGCACAGCAGGGCGTTGAAGAAGCGCTGCGAGGTTGAAGCAAACGCGCTTTTGGCAGCGGCCAGGTGATGACTGGAATTGGTCTCACCCTCGGCGCCCCGGACATTAACTGCCTGCAGGGCCAGCTCCAGGTTCTGGTGGATTTGCTGGAAGGCGTCCGCCCACGTGTCCCAAATCATGATGTCGGTCTCTGTCAGCTCATGCAGCAGCGGATCGACGACTACGCCTTCGAATGACAATGACCGCGCCAGGAACAGACCCCGGGCCTTCAGTTCACGGGCGATCAGTTCGAGCATGGCCGTGCCCCCCTCGTCCGCCGCCTTCAGGAAATGGTCGCGGGTCAGGAAGGGCGCTTCCGTGCAGCCCCAGAGCCCCAGCCGGGCGGCGTAGGACAGGTTGGCCGCGGTGGCCGCCCCTGTCGCCGACACGTAGAGCACCCGGGCCTTAGGCAGGCGGTATTGCAGGAGCAGGCCCAGCATGCCTTGCTGCGAGGGCTTCACGACACCACGATTGCTCTTGCCACCTGCGGCGTTACCCATTTCGTGGGCCTCGTCGAACACGATCAAACCCTCAAAGTCAGGGCCACCGCACCAGGCGACGATCTGATCCAGGCGCGACGCCTTGTCGCCGCGTGCCGGCTGACGCAGGGTGCCGTAGGTCGAGAACAGGATGCCCTTGTCCGCGCGGATCGCCCCGCCCAGCCGCGTATCGCACTGGTCGAAGATATCCGACGGCTGGCCGCCGACGCTGTTCCAGTCCCGCCGTGCATCCTCGATCAGCAGGTTATTCTTGCTGAACCAGACGGCCTTGGTGCGGCCATTGGCCATGTTTTCGGCAACGATCGCGGCCACCTCCGTGCCTTTGCCCACGCCGGTGCCATCGCCGATGAAGAAGCCCTGCCGGCACCGGAAAGCACCCTCGGCCTCCGCCGCACACGCCTCGAACGTCGTGGGCGTGCTCATCCGCCAATGCGCCGGCAGCATCGCGCTGTGGGCCTGGCCGGCATAGACGACCGCTTCGAGCTGAGCTTCGGAAATCTGACTATCGATCACCGACTGCGGCAAGGCCGGCACGTAGCTTGGGTCTGGCAAGGCCGTGGTCGCCATGGCCGAGGACTCGACTAGCTCGGCCGGATGCGGCCGCGGCGCCGGTAGGGAGACGCGCGACGGCATATATTTGCTGAACATGCCGACATCGATGCTGGTGCCGGCCCAGGGTTTGACGCCGTAGTCCAGGGCGGCGATCGTCGACAGAAGCTTCAGACGATTGGACGCGACGGGTCCCAATGGCCGAACCAGCTGAGACGACCCCGCCACGACGCGGAAAGCGCGGGGCTTCGCCTTGGCGCGGTCGACCAGGGCCTCAACAGCGACAACGGCGTCGTCCAGCGTTTCGCAGGGGACGACGGTCGGCAGGCTGCCGTCGGACGAAAGCCGATCTATAACCAGCAAGCCGGCGTCCACTGTCGTGCCGTGCTTATAGAAGGCATTTGTCGGCAGCAGGATGCGGCCACGGACCTGATGCGTTCGGCTGAGCAGGTCGAGGTCCTTCGAGGCGAAGTAGGTGGCCGGGACGATGGCAGCGATCCGGCCCTGGTCGGCCACGGCCCGCAGTGCGGCGACGATATGGTCGTGCAGGCCGGTGAAGGGCGGGTTCATCAGCACGCAGTCGAACGTGCCGGATGTCGCAACCGTGTCGGCGAGGTGCACGCCGTTCAACTGGGTGATGGCATGGCCGATGAAGACCGCCTTCAGATGACCGCAGCGACGCTCGGCCAGTTCGTTCAGATGAAGTTTCGCCCCGCAGGCCTCGGCCAGGACGGCCAGCATGCCGTTGCCGGCGGACGGTTCGAGCACTACGTCCCCTGCCCGCACCTGGCCGGCCAGCACCGCCAGGGCTGCGATCTCCAGCGGCGTGGAAAACTGGTCCATGGCCACCTGTTCATCATTGCGCCGGGTATGGGTCGGTCCGGCCTGGGTGATGGCTTCCAGCAGCTTCAGCGTGGCACCGGGCGCGTCTTCGAGGCGGGCGAGTTGGGGCGCTAGGCGGCGGGCGTGCAGGACCTGGGCGATCTCCACCGCGTCGTAGGCGGACTTCCAGTCCCAGGCGCCATTCGCATCACTTCCACCGAAGGACAGCGACATGGCCTGTTCCACGGCGCGGCGGTCGAGCGCCTTGCCGCGGGAAAGGATCGGCAGGAGGCAACGGGCGGCGCCGACAACACCGCTGACGGGATCGACGGTCGAGGCTTTTGTGTTGAAGAGGGTTAGGGTCGACATGTGTGAGGTTCCTTTGTTTCGCGGCCTTTCCGGCCGTTCTCCCACCAAGTCCCTCCCCTTCTTCTTTCGGCCTTGGCGGAGCCGGACAGACAAAAAGCCCTCCCCGAAGGGAGGGCTTGATGTCAGGCCGCGGCCAGCACCTCAGGTGTGTCCGTGTCCTCCCACGGCGGCGCCGTCTCGCCCAAGGCCGGGCCTGCCGCCTCGACAATCGTTTGTTCATCGGGCTGACCTTCCGAGCCGGCCAGCTTGAAGTTCAGGTGGGGCGGGACAAAGCGCTGGGTTGCCGCCATCTCGGTGACCTCACGCACGATCAGGTCCTTCTTGCTGCTGCGCAGTTCGTCGGCATCCCCGCCCATCTGGGTCACGAAGTCGAGCAACTGCTTCTTGGTGAACTGCCCATAGAAGTCCTCGTCGCCCGAATAGATGTCGGCCATGTCGTGACCGAGGGCTTCGGCAACTAGGGCCGCCTCCAGGCGTGCCTTCTTGCGCAGGCTATAGGTCGCCACTTCCGCCATCGAAACCTGCAAGGCGGTGATCAGGGCCAGGATTTCCAACTTTTCGGGCATGGCGAGATCTTGGACGAAGGCGAAGGCGCTCTTTTCGCTGGTCTGATACTGGGCCAGAACGGCCTTCAGCTGCTCGGCGATAGGCGCCGCCGGCCCGGGCACATTGGTCAGGTCTGAGATTTGACGCATCGTGCGGACCTGCAGCACGAACTGCGACAGGTCGGCGTGCGAGCGCTCGAACACCTGGGACAGCATGGTCGCGAGCAACAGGTCGAGGGCGACGATCGGATCGCCGGCCAGGCTACGCGCCAAACCGTGACCGGCAAGGGTTGTCAGGCGGCCATGTACCGCCGCGCTCAGGCCCTCGGTTTCGACTTCGATGTCCGGACCGGTGCTGACCGGCCGCGAAGGCTGGGCCACGACCTCGTCGACGTCCTCGTCGTTACCCACCTCGTCCGAACACGTGTCGTCCGTCGCGCCGGCGGCTTCAGCCTCAGCCTCCGCGGCCGCGGCTTGGGCCTCAAGATAGGCGGCGTAGTCGGCGTCGCGGACATAGGCGATGCAGTCAAATTGGCCATCGCGGTTGAGCCCGAACTGGATGGCTGCCAATTCCACCGGCGAGGCCATCAGCCGGGCGTGGTCGAACTTCAGTTGCAGCACCTGGTTGGCATGGGCGGCGCGCTCGGCCGGCGATCCCGTGGAGGCCAATTCGTAGGCTTTGGTCAGGGCCGTCGCGATCTTGTCGGCGCTGGCGCTCACGACCTCTTCGCCGGCGCACGATTCATGCGAGCAGTGCAGCGTAGAACGCTCCTTGAGAGCCAGGTCGCGCTTAAGATAGGGCGAGAAGATCACCTCGACGCCCTTCGAGCGCATGCCCTTCAGGGATTTTTTGAACTTGGCGTCGAACAGGTCATACAGCACCTTCGGGTCCTGGATGGCATCGCCGACGGTCTCGAACAGATCCTCCTCGACCCGGCCGCCCTTGGCGCGATATTCGTCCAGGGTCAGGTATTTGAAGATCGGCGAGTCGACCGCTTCGCGCACGGCCAGCAATCGGTCGATCTGCCAGTGATTGATCCGGCCGCCCGACATCTCCATGGTCTCGGCCAGCTCGGCCAAGGCCTCCCCATCGGTCACGGCCGTCAGGCGCTTAAGAGTCTGCAGGTTGACCTGCTGGCACTTGTAGGCCTGAAGAAAGCGCAGGTCCAAGCCGCCGAGCTTCGACTGGCGGGCCACCTCCTTGACGTCGGCACAGAGGATCTTGGCGATAGCTTCGAGCGACCGACCGGCCCGGGTCTGCTTGTTGATCGCGATCAGCATGTCGGCGTGGCTCAACTCTTAGGTCAGGTGTCAACTGTCCTCCACCGGCATTTCGCGATGGATATCCGTTAGTTCTTTGGTTCCTCATCGGGTGACACTGTCCTGTTGGCAGGCACGGCATGCGGCGCGATATTGCGTTCAGCGATGAGCTTCGCATTGTGCCGGCGATGACGGTCGGCATCTGCCTCGGAAGCGAGGGCCCGTTGTAAGAGCAGCGCGTTTTCGCTGACCAGGCGCCTTTCCTCCTGTTTCATGGTCTCGATCAGCTCTTGCAACTCGACGAGCCTGTCTCGTCGGCTGGCTGTCGGCTTGACCGGATCCCCAACCATCATCTGGAGATCATCAAGCGTATGGCGATGGCTGGTGTAGATGGTGTTGCGCGCCACGCCCGCCTCTCGGGCGAGCGTGGCGACCGAGAGCGTATAGCCACGCTGATGGAGGGGATGATCTGGGCATCCCTTCCTCAGACGGTCGAGCGCGTCGTTGAGCCGGGCCTGTGTCTTCTGAAGACGCTGGTCGTGATGGTTTGCCTTGGCCGTCATTGGTCTCTCCCCTCGACAAGCTGGGCGAGGATGCGATCGCATTCTGCGACCCTCGCTTCTGCCAAGGACCGGCTGGCAGGATTGAGGTTCGCCTGGCCGAGTAGCGATAGATTACGCAACCGGCGCGCCTCCCATACAGGCTGATGACGCGCGGTGACGGCGAAGTTGGCGCAGGTCGAGCACGTGGTTTCGGTACGCAACACCGGATTGGGCCCCGCCTGGCCACCGAAGCAGGCGGAGGTCTCGACGCGATAGACGCAGTAGCCCCAGTCGCACACCCCCAGCCGCAAGTCGGTTTCAGCCATGAGGAAGTCGACGTAGGCCTGTACGTCACCATTGCGAGTGCTGCCACGGAACCGGGATCGCGCGGAGATCGTGCGCCCGGCCTTGCCGCCCAGCGCGGCCGCAGTCAGCATTTCCTCCAACGCGACGCGCGTTTCCTCCTGGGTTTGTCGATCGATCAACTCGTCGAGCTGGAAGTCGGTCCCGACGTAGCCACTGTCGGTCATGGCGCGCGTCACGTGACCAAGGTGGGCCTGTAGCGCTGCAAGCCCTGTGCGATCGCGTTTGCCAACGAAGCGCGCAAACGTCTTGCGTCCCTGATGGGAGTTAAGGCGCCAGGGTTTTCCCTCGTGCAACGGCAGATCGATGAACGGCGCGAACATGGCGTTCAGGCGGTTGTTCATCGTGCCCACAACCGGCAGCTCGATCTTAACCGCCGGACCGATGAGCCCGGTGCTCGACGTGGCCAGAAACAGCTGCGGCCGCCCGGCTCGCCGCCGGAGGCCTTCGGTGAGCTTCTCCATAACCGCAATCGCCCGCACGACAGGCTCGGGCGCCACCCAGCGATGGACATCCCCGCCACGGGAGTTCGAGGTCTTGAAGATACGACCGACCAGATAGGCGAACCGCTCGCCCCCGGAGTCCGAAGGGTGATATTCGATGCAGCCTTCTTCCAAACCTAGGATTTCCGAGATGCGTGCGCCAACGAACCAGGCGATTATAACGAAACAGGCGTCGTAAAGCCTGTCGGTCAACTGCCGCACGGTTTTGGTGCTCGTTACCGGCGTCGCGTGCCACGCCACCTCCTCACCAGGCAAGACCTGGAACCGGAACGGGGCGATAACAGCCGTGGTGCGGATTCCCGCCTTCCTTTGGGTAAATCCGGCGCCAAGTGCCGCCTCATAGGCCGCCTGCGCCTGGCTCTGAAGTGCAAGGATGTCGTCGGCAGGCGCGCCGATCAGCCTCAAGGCCGCCGAGACGAGCGGGACCGCGATGGCGTCGGGCGTATAAGGCATCCCACCCTGGGGAAGCTTCTTAAACACGCCACTGAGCCCAGGCATCGGATCTTCGATCGCCAGGGCGGGATATCGTGCGCCCTGGAGGTAGATCAGGACCAGCATTCCGCGGTAATGATCGAGCGTCGCCGGCGCGAGCGCCTTCCCTCGCAGGGTGCGACGTTCCGCCATTGCGGCCATGAACCGCTCGCTCGCCATGCGATCGAGGTGGGCAAACCGACGATAACCCTGTGCATCCATCCAACGGATCAGAAGGCGCAACGGTTTGAAGAAGCGCACAAGGGTCCCTTCATGGAGATGTCGTCTCCCTGAAGGTGGATCGACCTTCACACTCCACATAAAGGTCTTGGCAGCCAGGAGCCACGGGCGGTAGGCGGGATCGGTAAATAGCCCCGTTCCGACAGTAAAACCCCAGTCCAGCGAGAAGTCGCCGCGAGCAGAGCCTGGGCGGATGCCGTCCAGATGCCACACGTCGTCGCCGAACCGTGAGCGCGATGATATCGCGACGTCGGCGGCGAAGGCTTCCTGGACGGCGGCGGTCATTCGAGCACCGGCAAGGCGGGCATCGTCGCCACGATCATCTTGGCCGCCTCATGAAGATCACTGGGGAAGTCGAGCAGGATTTCGTTGGCTAAGATCTGGTGGATTTCCGCATAGATGAGCGTCCAGCGCGCTGGATCGAGCCGCCCCCGGGCCTCCTCCAAGGCCGCGATGGCCTGAAGGATACGTGCCAGGTGCTCGGCGTCGAGAGGGATGACCAAGCCCGGGCAGCGCAAGCACGCCCCGGCCCGTGAGCACAGTTTCCCCGGTCGATCCCCATCCAGCAGGTTCAGACAGTCATGGCCGAAGGGAACACAAGCCGGCACCGACGGTGGATTAGGAACGGCCTGCGCGGCGCCAGAATCGCCCGTTACCCAGGCAAGCATAAGCGATTGCATTCGGACGATCGTTTCCCTTTGTATTCGCTCGGCTTCGGGACCGCGAACATATCGCTCGGTCGTATCGATTTGTGCGTGGTTCAGCAGTGCCTGGGCCGCGATCAGATCGCCTTGGCTCGCCGTATAGACCTGCGTGGCCGCACTCCCCCGAAGGAACGCCGCGGCGAAGTCCGGCAATGGCTCGCGCCGGCGCTCAGGGGCTGCCCTGTTCCATACGGCGATCCGATCGTTGGCTCGGCCTATAAACTTCTTCACCCCGGCGCCAAGCGTGCTCATCGCGACCAGGCAGACGGATTTGGTCTTTTCGCTTTTCATCAGGAAGATCAGGTCGCGATCCTGCGGCCTAGCCTGTAGGGCAAGGGGTTCCGTCATAGCGATCAGCCGATCGATCAGGTTCGGTGCGGCGTAGGAACGACGTCGGTCGAACGACCGACGTTGCGCCCGTTTCACTTTGACGCCGGCCCGGGGTTTGCCCCAGTCGACCATCACACGATGCTCGTCGAGCGGATGCGGGCTTTGGCAATCGCGTCCCAGGCGGCGTAGCGCATCGGGATTACCGGCCGTCTGGATGGCGATCGCCAGGAAGAAGGCCGGCATATGCTCCAGGGTCAGATGCAGATAGCCGGCCAGGTGTCGGAGGCCTCTGCGCATGTTGAGCGTCGAGACCGCATAGCATACCTGGTCGGAGCCTGGCACGACGCCCGAGCCGGCGCGCGCCAGTTCCCGCACGAACCGGCATGTTTTCGCGTCGACACCTTCGACAGGCCCGCGCGTGGCAAGGATACGCCGGCCAGTCTCGAACCGTTCCCAGGCCTCATCGATCTCCTCATAGGCGGCCTGAAGGATGCTCTTCAGAACAGCCTCGCCCAGCTTGGCACGGGGCTTCGGTGACCGGTTGGGATAGGGGTTCCTGGGGAAGTCGATCCGGCTTGGCAGCCTCTCAGGCGCATGGCGCTTGGTCCAGTCGATGAGGCTTCGCAAAACCCCAAGCAGATTGGCCTTCGACGTTTTGGACCAGCCCTCGCCACTCTGCCCACGCTGGCGGTCCAGCCAGGCCGTGTAGCGTCCGACCAACGCCGATGTGAGGTCTCCTGCGCAGTGAACGCAGCCATCGTCGCCTACAAACGTCGCGAAGATCCGTAAAGCCCGATAACAGCCTCGTTGGGTATCTGGGCTCGACCCGGCGTTATGTCCTCGGAACGCCACGGCCAGCAATGCCGTCACATCATTCGGCAAGCCGAGGTCCTTCAGGTCAAACTGCTTCGCCACCTCCCCCCAGGCATCGCGGAACATGACGATATTGTCGGTCCCATTCGCCAGCGTCATACGGCGGTCGATCGGCGCCCGCCTAACCATTGTCGACCAGGGCGCCGTAAAGCCAGGCGACACTGTCCTCCAGTTCGGCCGCGTGCATTTCAACGCAGCGAAGATAGATGGCCGTGCTGGCGATCGACCGGTGTCCGAGCAATATCTGCACGACCTTCAGCGGGTTGATTTCCGGCGTTGTCCGCGCCTGCTTTTGCAGCCGCGCCAGCATGGTCATCGCAAAGCAGTGCCGTAACCAATGACCGGTTCCGACGACGCCGGTAGCCCTGAACGCCGCCGCCATTGCCGCTGTAAATCGCGCCGGGCTTACAGGCGAGCCCTTGCTGGTAAGGAACAACGTTGTGGGCACCCGCCAGGACTGATTGAGGCGGCGCAGGCGCCGGATCAAAGGGCCCCGGACCTGGTCGATATAGCGGTGCGTCGCATCGAGGAGTCGGATGGGCGGGTAGACAGTTCGTGGATGGCTGCCCTTGGTGATGGTAAGACCGACCCCGATCAGCGGGTGTTCGTCCGCCTCCAGGTGGGCAGTTTCCGGCACCTGCGACAGTTCAAGGGCGCACAGTTCCTTGCGGCGCATGCCCGTCACCAATGCCCATTCCGCCATCAGATCGTAGGGTGCGGCGAGCGCGCCGAAGAGCTGACGCAGTTGGTCCGCGCGCAGCGCACGCGGCAGTCGTTCCGCTTCCGAGACCGTCAGCACGTTGGCGGCAACCAAGCCCGGGCGGACATCCAGGTGGCCGAGCATCGAAGGTCGACGCCACGACACATGCACGTCGACATAGTGAAACGGAAGTTCCGCGACCCAGCCCCGTTTGTGAGCCCAACCGTAAAAGCGGCAGACCGTGCGGACCCGGTCGTTGATCGTCGAACGCGCATAGGGCCGGTTCGTGTGCGGGCTCGGCTGTTCCAGCATGCGGTTGCGCCAGGCGGAGACTTCCGCCTCGCCGACCTGATCCCAGGCTATCTGCGACTGCTCCAGGCTATCGAACCAGTCGTGCAGATGTTCGCCGTAGGTCCGGATCGTCTCCCGCGCATGGCTGCGCCCTGGGATGGTAGCCAGTTCGATCAGATAAGCGAAGGCTGGCTCGATGATCGCCATGTGTGCGTCGACGATGACCGGGAAGTCGCTGGGAATATCCCCGTAACCCGACAATGCTTTGATAATCCGTGCCATTTCGTCTCCACGCCGCCCCGTGCAAAGTCACGAAGGCGGCCGAACAGTCGCTCCAACGCTCAAGTCACCTGCCGCGCACCTCCAATACAAAGCGGTGGAACGCTGAAGTTGGCGGCCTCGAAGTAAGCCCGGATCTGGGCGATGGAACCGAGTTTTTTCACGGTTTCCTCGTTGATCATGACATCGTCATCGCCACTGGCCGCAAAGAACCTGGGCTCGCCTTCACCCGTAAACACCATGCGCTGCGGGCCCCATTGGCTGCCGCAGCCGTCGCACCATTTTGCAAAGGCTACTTGATGGGAAACGCACCAGGCTTCCAATTCCCTAAGCTCTCCCCAGGCCGCCTCGTTCGCGTAAAGCCTGAGAGGTTCACCGTCAGCGCCATAGGTTGGCTCGAACGGCGGGCCGTCCCACTCCACCGACAGACCTTCTCTATCGATGATCTCGGCAAGTTTCATATATTCAGCTTCGCTAAGCATGCCGCCCAGCACGATTGATACCGCCACACGATCAGCCATTTTCATGTCCTCCCGATGACGCCGGCGTTAAATTGATTGAACAGAGGTGCAGGCCGCAGCCGGATTTCCCGTAAAGACCGCCGCAAACAGTGTGCAAGTGCTTATTCCAGGCCGCCCTGCGCCAGCTCTTTGGAGGAGCGCTGCGGGCGGCCCGGCATAAGCACCCCCGACCTTCCGGGAGGACATACAGGACAGTTTCGCGACATGATCTAACAGCTCCTCGCGCTGGTCGTTGACCGTGACGCAGGCCGCGGTGATTTCTTCCTCGGTTTCACAAAGGATTGCCGTCACCGGATGCGCCACGTCGATGCGGCCGGCTTCGAGCAGAAGTTTGAAGGCGGCGAGGCGCCGGCGGCCGTCGAGCACGTAGTGACCGGGCGCTTCGTCGCCGATCGGCAGGCGGACGAAAATCGCGATCAATTGGCCGCTGCTGTCGGGATCGAGCGAGCTGGCGAAGTCTTCGAGGCCCGCCTCGTCGGCGGCATCGATGTGCTCGCGGGCGTTTTCGGGCGCCACGAAGAGCGTGTTCAAGGCGACGGTAATTGGGGTTTTAGCAGCCAGATTGGTCATTCTAAGTCTCCTGGATACGCGGCGAAGCCTTTCCTCGCCTCACGTTCCAAGCGATAGCGCCCTCTCCTTTTCCTTTGTTGCCAGCCATGCGCGCCGGCCTTCGGGGCTGGCAGTGTGAAATCACGAAGATTGCATGTGTCGGAGCTCGCAGGATCCGCGGCGGTGGCGCATAGCCTGGGCGGAGGCCACGGATAGGTTGCAGCCGTGTGAAATCACGAAGATTATGGCTTTGATGACTGCGCCTCCCGTTGATTTTCCGAGGACTGATGAATTTCAGGTCGCCCTTAGGTCCACCGTGTGAAATCACGAAGTCGATTCGGCGGAAATCTTCGCGGCGGCGGCCAGCCCGCCCGAAATCTGCGGCGCGCAACCAACCCGGATTTGACCGTGTGAAATCACGAACTTTGGCTCGATGGCGTCCCTCTAATGGCGAAATAGGCCCGGGATGGTCGAACGACCCTAGCCCGAAAGGCATTTTCCTTAGTTTGGGACGATCCCTGCTGCTTTGGCGTTATTGTGGAGGCCCGATTCGCCGGTG
>Ga0302314_10007575_pt1 | contig 19501 bp, 16 predicted proteins | sample III_Palsa_N2_3_FD_200533 | JGI IMG/M metagenome (GOLD analysis project Ga0302314, IMG submission 200533) | Peat permafrost microbial communities from Stordalen Mire near Abisko, Sweden - III_Palsa_N2_3 | ecosystem: Environmental > Terrestrial > Soil > Palsa > Peat permafrost | place: Sweden...
CGGACCACCGCCCGGAATTCGGTGATCGAGTCATCATCCGCGGTGGCTACCACGGTGAGCTCCTTGGGCACTGCCCCTTGGTTGAGGGTGTCGATGCCGCTGATGGTGAATCGCTCGGTGCCACGAAGGCCCAGGCTCTCGACCGAATCCCCCTTGTAGAACTGGAGGGGGATGACACCCATGCCGATGAGATTGGAGCGGTGGATGCGCTCGAAGCTCTGGGCGATCACCGCCCGCACGCCCAACAAGGCGGTGCCCTTGGCGGCCCAGTCCCGGCTGCTTCCCGTACCGTACTCACGGCCGGCCAGCACAATCAGCGGCACGCCCTCAGAGGCGTACTGCATGGACGCCTCGTAAATGGAGGTCTGCGTGCCGTCGGGGAGGTGCACCGTGATGCCGCCCTCGGTCCCGGGAGCCAGGTGGTTCCGCAACCGGACGTTGGCGAACGTGCCGCGCATCATGACCTCATGGTTGCCACGCCGGGCGCCGTAGGAGTTGAAGTCACCGGGTGCGACGCCGTGTTCGGTCAGATAGTGACCGGCAGGAGTATTGAGGCCGATGGAGCCGGCTGGGGAGATGTGGTCGGTGGTCACGCTGTCGCCCACCATGGCCAGCACGCGGGCGTCGGCAATGTCGGTCACCGGAGCGGGCGTCATGGTCATGCCCTCGAAGTAGGGCGGGTTCTGGATATAGGTGGAATCGTCCTGCCACGAGAACGTCTCACCCTCGGCCACCGGCACCTGCTTCCAGTAGTCGTCTCCATCGAAGACAGCGTCGTAGCGGGTGCGGAACATTTCGGAGGTGAGCGAGTGCAAAATGACATTGCTGACGTCCTGCGCACTGGGCCAGATGTCCGAGAGATAGATGGGATTGCCGTCGGCGTTCTCACCGAGGGGCTCGGTGGTCAGGTCGATGTCCATGGTGCCGGCCAGGGCGTAGGCCACCACCAACGGGGGCGAGGCCAGGTAATTCATCCGGACGTCGGGGTGGATGCGACCCTCGAAGTTGCGGTTGCCTGAGAGCACCGAGACGACCGAGAGGTCGTCGCTGTGCACCAGCTCGCTCACACCGTCCAACAGGGGGCCCGAATTGCCGATGCAGGTGGTGCACCCGTAACCGACCAGGTAGAAGCCCAGCGCCTCGAGGGGCTCGACCAACTGGGCGCGCTCGAGATAGTCCATGACCACCCGGGACCCCGGGGCGAGCGAGGTCTTGACCCACGGCTTGGACCGCAAGCCACGCTCGACGGCCCGCTGGGCCAGCAGGCCAGCGGCCACCATGACCTGGGGATTGGAGGTGTTGGTACAGCTCGTGATGGCGGCGACCACCACATCGCCGTCGGCCAGCTGGTGGTGGGGTGACGCTGCCGGAGCCGCGGTGGCCAACTTGGGCGTGCGGTCGAGAGCGACCCGGAAGGCGTCACGAGAGGCGGTGAGAGAGACCCGGTCCTGCGGGCGGGACGGGCCGGCCAGTGAGGGCACCACATCGCCCAGGTCCAACATGGCGTACTCGGAATACACCGGCTCGACCCCGTCCGACGTGTGCCAGAGTCCCTGCTTCTTGGCGTAGGCCTCGACCAGGGCCAGGTGCTCCTCGTCGCGCCCGGTGAACCGCATGTAGTCGATGGTCACCTGGTCGATGGGGAACATGGTGCAGGTGGCGCCATATTCGGGTGTCATGTTGCCGATGGTGGCTCGGGTCTCCAGCGGGAGAGCGGCCACGCCAGGCCCGTAACACTCCACGAAGGCGCCGACCACGCCGTGCTCGCGCAACAGCTCGGTCACGGTCAGGACGACATCGGTGGCGGTGGTCCCCGGTTGCAGCTCGCCGGAAATACGGAGACCAACCACCGGGGGGAGGAGCATCGAGAGCGGCTGCCCGAGCATGGCGGCCTCGGCCTCAATACCGCCGACGCCCCAACCGAGGACGCCGAGCCCGTTGACCATGGTGGTGTGCGAGTCGGTGCCGACCAACGAGTCGCAGAAGGCCTGGCCGTCTTCGGTGGCAAAGACCAACCGGGAGAGGAACTCCAGGTTCACCTGGTGGCAGATGCCCATGCCGGGAGGCACGGCCCGGAAGCCATCGAACGCGCCCTGGGCCCAACGCAGGAGCTGGTACCGCTCCATGTTGCGGTCGTATTCGATGGAGACGTTCTGGTCATAGGAAGAGGACTGGCCCGACTTCTCGACGATGACCGAGTGGTCGATGACCAGTTCCACCGGCACCAGCGGATTCACCTGCGAGGCATTGCCACCGAGGCGAGAAAGTGCATCCCGCATGGCAGCCAGGTCCACCACGCCAGGCACACCGGTGAAGTCCTGCATCAATACTCGCTCGGGGGTCAGGGCAATCTCATGGGCGGCATCGCCGGCGCCCTGCCCGTGGCCCTCCGGGTTGGCTCCCCAGGAAGCCACCGCCACAATGTCGTCGGCCGACACATGGGGCGTGTTCTCGTGCCGGAGCAGGTTCTCGAGTAGCACCTTGACGGAATAGGGCAGGCGGGCGATGTCGTGCTCACTCGTCAGTGCGGGGGCATCAAGGGCGAAAATCTCGTAGTCGCGGTCGCCGACCGACAGGGTGGAGCGAGCTCCAAACGTATTGGGATGAGTTGGGTCGGTTGGTCCAGTAGCCATGGGTCCATTCTGCCGTGCCCCCGGCAGGGCCGCCCACTCGGTCGAGAAAAGGGACGAAGTGCCGCTTACGACGGGTCGACATTGGGCAGAATCGTCAGCATGCTCACTCGGCTTCGTCCCGCCCGTCTGACGCGGGCGGTGACGGTGCTCGGTATCGCCGCGCTCTCGGTCTCTGGCCTGGTGGCACCCTGGGGAGCCCCGGCCTCGGCCGCACCGCTGGTTGCTCATGGCTACCCGGGGGGTGGGATGATCGGATTCGGCTCGGTATCCCAAACCCCACCTGACGTGCCCCAACCGGTGAACGCGCCGATCCAGACGGGTGTGGCCACCAAGGACGGCCAGGGCTACTGGCTGTCCAGTGCGGACGGCGGTGTCTTCACCTTCGGTGACGCTCCCTTCGAGGGCTCGCTGGGTGCCCTCCCGCTCCAGGGTCCGATTGTGACCATGGCGGCCACCGCTGATGACCAGGGCTATTGGCTGGGCGCCCTCGATGGTGGGGTGTTCGCACTGGGCGACGCCCGCTTCTTCGGCAGCATGGGCGGGACCAAACTCAACCAGCCCATTGTCGGCATGGCCGCCACGCCGGACGGCGGCGGCTATTGGTTGGTGGCGTCCGACGGGGGCATCTTCGCCTTCGGCGACGCCCGCTTCTTCGGCAGCATGGGTGGCACCAAGCTCAACCAGCCCATTGTCGCCATGGCGGCCACTCCAGATGGAGCGGGCTACTGGCTGGTGGCCGCGGACGGTGGCATTTTCGCCTTCGGCGATGCCCACTTCTACGGTTCGACTGCCAACGACAACCTGCCCGATCCCATCGTGGGCATGTTCGCCTCGCCCGATGGCGGCGGCTACACCATGTCCACCGCCAATGGGGTGGTCTTCGCCATGGGTGACGCTCAGTCCTATGGCCAGTTACAGCTTGATCCGACCGCCACGCCGATCTCCGACATCATCGGCAACAACATCGGCACCGGGTACTGGCTCTTGGATCCCGATGCCTGGCCGTATGCCTTCACGACGCCCACTCCCGAGGGAAGTTTCCCCGGCTCGTCGACCATCGTTGCGACGGCCGCTTCTCAGGTAGAGCCCGATCCCGACACCGGGTATTACTGCAATCCGTACGGACCGTGCGAGGAGTGGTGTGCCCTCTTTGCCACCTGGGTCTGGCAGCAGGCCGGGTACGCCATTCCCTCCTACGGATTTACCGGCAACATGTACGAATGGGCGCGGGACAACGGAACGGTGCTCCCACCGAACGCCACGCCTGATCCTGGCGATGTGGTCCTCTACGGCACCGGACCGGAGAACGCCAACACGTCGGTGCATGTCGGGGTGATCATGCAGGTCTGGCCGGACGGGGCCATCGATACGGTCGACGGCGATTCGGGTCCCGGGCGCGACGGTTACCTCTCGGTCACGATCAACGGCCCCTACCTCCCGGCCGATTCGCTGTCCTACAACGGCGTCGGCATTTACGCCTTCGCCCAGCCCTAGGCGGGTACCGCCCCCTAGGCTGCCCATCGGAGGTCGATCTCATGCCTGTCTACGATTTTCGTTGCCGCACCTGCGATGCCGTCTTTGACGAGCGTCGCTCCATGGCGGACGCCGACCAACCGGCCACGTGCCCGGCGGGCCACGTCGGGGCCGTGCGACTGCTCCCCGTCTTCGCCACCACCGGCTTGGCGGCCCAGCCGTCCGCTGGCATGGGTGGAGCGCCGGTGGCCGGCGGTTGCGGTGGCGGGTGCGCGTGCCACTGAATCCCCTTCACGAAAGGGGCGCCCGGTGACGCTCTCATCCTGGGATGACTTCCCGGTCCATCAGGCGGCGGAGTTCATCGCCCACCCCGGTACCAGCGATCGCAACTTCTACGACCGTTACTACTTCAACATGTATCCACGCTCGGCCGATTGGTTCGCCATCTTCGGGTTTGGCCAATACCCCAACCTCGGCGTGGTTGACGCCTTCATTGATGTGCGTCGAGGTGACCAGCAGCACATCGTCCGGGCCTCCAAGCCCTTGGCGGACCGAGCTGACCTCTCGGTTGGCCCATTCCGGATCGAGATATTGGAACCACTCCACCGCCTCCGGGTGATCGTGGAGCCGACCGAACACAGTGTGGCCATGGACGTCACCTGGGAAGGGCACATCCCAGCCATCGCGGAACCACGGCAGTACGTGCGGAGCAAGGGCAAGGTGGTCTTTGACACCCAGCGCCTGGCCCAGACGGGATTCTGGTCCGGCACCCTTTCTGTCGGTGGCACCGATGTCGCCATCACGCCCGACGAGTGTTGGGGCAACCGCGATCGATCATGGGGTGTCCGCCCGGTGGGCGAGCCCGAGTCCGACGGGATCCGCCAGGGCGAGTTGGTGCTGGGGGGCATGTGGAACTACTTCCCCATGCAATTCGAGGACCACGCCATCATGTACATCTGCCATGAACGTGACGATGGCGAACGACCATTGGTGCAGGGTGAACGCATCTGGACCGACGCCTCGCGTGAGATCGAGGACCTCGGGAGATCCGAACATCACCACCATCTGATTCCCGGCACCCGGGTGATCGACCACTCCGTGATCCGGTTCCCGGCGGTCGACCTCGAAATCACATGCACGCCCTTGCTGCCCAACTTCGTGTCAGTGGGCACCGGGTACGGCATCGATGCCGATTGGCGCCACGGGATGTACCACGGTCCCGAAGAAGTGGTGCAGGGGTTGGTGCTGGACGTAGAGGAGATCAAGGGCCTGGCCCAATACGGCATCGTCGACCACGTGTCCAAATTCACCTACGGCGACGCCGTCGGGTACGGCTTGCTCGAACACGGGTTCTTCGGTCCGTACCACCACTACGGCCTGACCGACGGCGGCGTCGGAGCACCGGCTGACTGACCAACATCCCTCCGGATCGAAATCCGGTGGACGCCTGAAGTGAAAGAATGGGGGATGCCTGACGCATTCAGCGTCCTTTTGGAACGCCTGCAGTCCGCTTTCGACACCGTCGCGCCCGGGGCCGATCCCGTGCTCCGTCCGTCCGATCGCGCCGACTTCCAGGCCAACGGTGCACTGGCTCTGGCCAAACGACTCGGTCGTCCACCCCAAGAGGTGGCGCGGGAGGTGCTCGAGGCGGCCTCGCTGGACGATGTCTGCCGTGAGGTCGATGTCAGTGGGCCCGGCTTTATCAACCTGACGCTGTCCGACGATTTCGTGGCGGCCCAGGTCGCGGCCATCGGGGCCGACGAACGACTTGGTGTGGCTGCCGTCGCTGCACCCCAGACCGTGGTGATCGACTACTCGGGCCCCAACGTGGCCAAGGAGATGCACGTCGGCCACCTACGCAGCACCGTGATCGGCGACTCGCTGGCTCGCATCTACGACTTCCTCGGGCACACCGTCCTGCGCGAGAACCACATCGGGGACTGGGGTACTCCCTTCGGCATGCTGATCGAGCACCTGCTCGATGCCGGCATGTCGGCCGATGCCGACACCTTCAGTGTGCGGGACCTCAACACCTTCTACAGCGAAGCCCGGCTGGTGTTCGACAGTGATCCGTCGTTTGCCGAGCGCTGTCGACAGCGGGTGGTGCTGCTGCAGTCTGGCGACCCGGAGACCATGCGGCTGTGGGAAATCTTCGTGGCCGAGAGCATGCGGCACGCCGAGGAGGTCTATGCCCTGTTGGGCGTCCTGTTGACCAAAGACGATGTGGTGGGGGAGAGCTTCTACAACCCCCTGCTGCCCGTGGTGGTCGAGGAACTCGACGCTGACGGACTGTTGGTCGAGAACGACGATGCCCAATGTGTCTTCCCGGCTGGCTTCGAGAATCGCAAGGGCGACCCGCTCCCTCTCATCGTGCGGAAATCAGATGGCGGCTATGGCTATCCGGCCACCGACCTGGCCTGCGTGCGGGACCGCACGGAGCGCCGTCAGGCCACACGCCTCATCTATGTGGTCGGTGCTGAGCAGGCCCTCCATTTTCGGATGGTCTTCGCCGTGGCCGAGCTGGCGGGCTACTTGAAGCCACCGGCCACCGCCGTGCACGTGGGCTTCGGCATGGTGCTCGGGTCAGATGGAAAAAAGTTCGCCAGTCGGGGCGGTGAATCCGAACGGTTGATCGACTTGTTGCACGAGGGCGTGGCGCGGGCTGAAGTGGCCATGGCTGGTCGACCCAGCGACCTCTCCCCCGTGGCGAAAGCAGCGGTGGCCCGAGCCATCGGCATCGGCGCGGTGAAATACGCCGACCTCTCCACCGAGCGCATGCGTGGCTATGTCTTCGATTGGGATCGGATGCTGGCGGCCGACGGCGACACCGGTCCCTATCTCCAGTACGCCCGTGCCCGCATTTGCTCAATCTTCCGGCGCGGCAACGTCAGTCCGCCACCCCCCGGTACCAAGCCGTTGCTGGCCGAGCCGGCCGAGCGGGCCCTGGCCCTGCAACTCCTCCAGTTCGGTGCGGCGGTTGAGGCGGCGGCCGATGAATACAGCCCGGCCAAGCTGTGCACCTACCTGTTTGACCTGGCCTCGACCTTCACGACCTTCTACGAGGCCTGCCGGGTCCTGGTCGATGACGAGGCCGTCCGGACGTCCCGCCTGGCTCTGAGTGACCTGGTGGCCCGGGTATTGGGTCTCGGTCTGTCCCTCCTGGGCATGGAGGCGCCAGATCAGATCTGAGGCGCCGGGGTCATGAGCTCCGACTCCGTCTGGTCAGTTGGGATGTCATGGGGGAGAGGCCCTATCCTCTCCCCGGCACAACTCGCGCCCCTCGCCTGAGACCGGGCACTGACCAAGGAGTCGAACATCTGATGGATCTGAACGGCACGTCTGCAATCGTCACCGGTGGGGCATCGGGCCTGGGAGAAGCCACCACCCGCCTGCTGGCCGAGCGGGGCGTCCGTGTCGTCATCGCCGATCTGAAGGAGGACGTGGGCACCGCGCTGGCCAAGGAGACAGGCGGCATTTTCGTCCCTACCGACGTCACCAACACCGAGCAGGTCATCGCCGCCGTGGAGGCCGCGCTCGAAATGGGCCCGCTCAAGTCGCTGGTCAACTGCGCCGGCATCGGCTGGGCCACCCGCACTATCGGCAAGGACGGCGACTACGCCTCGGCGGCCGACCTGGACCAGTACCGACGAGTTATTGAGATCAACCTCGTCGGCACCTTCAACTGCATCCGGTTGGCGGCCACCAAAATGAGCCTGAACGAGCCCGACGCTGACGGCGCCCGCGGTGCCATCGTCAACACGGCGTCGGTGGCGGCCGAGGACGGGCAGATCGGCCAGGCGGCCTACTCGTCCTCCAAGGGCGGCGTGGTGGGCATGACCCTGCCGGTTGCCCGCGACCTGGCCGTGGTGGGCATCCGCGTCAACACCATCCTCCCGGGCCTCATCGACACGCCGATCTACGGTGCCGGCGAGGGTTCCGAGGCCTTCAAGGCCAAGTTGGCCCAAGACGTGCTGTTCCCCAAGCGCCTGGGCTACGCCCCCGAGTTCGCCACACTGGCCGTCGAACTCCTGAGCAACTCCTACATGAATGCCGAATCGATCCGCATTGACGCCGGTATTCGCATGCAGCCCAAATAGTCGAACGATGATCGATCCGGAGCTGGAGGAAGTAGTTGGTCTCCTGCCGAGCTTTGACATGTCGGACGTGGTGGCAGCCAGGGCCTTGTTCGAAGAGATGATCGCCGCCATGACGGTCGACATCCCTGGCATTGAGGCGCTTCTGGTTGAAGACCGGTTCGTTCCGGGTTGGGAGGGCGAACCCGAAGTAAAGGTTCGCGTCTACCGACCAAGAGACCCATCGGTGACCGTCCCGGGCATCCTCCACATCCACGGCGGCGGTTTTATCGTCGGCAGTATCGAGACCGAGCACGCTGGGGCGGCCATGATGGCCATCGATACCGGGGCCGTCGTGGTGTCCGTGGACTACCGCCTCGCGCCCGAGTATCCCTTCCCCTCCGGGCAGCACGACTGTTTTGCCGCCCTCACGTTCTTGGCCCATTCGACCGCCGAGCTTGGTGTTGATCCGGCGCGGATCGCCGTCGTCGGCAGCAGCGCAGGCGGAGGACTGGCCGCCGCCACGGCGCTGATGGCGCGAGACCTCGGTGGTCCGGCGCTGTGCTTCCAGATGCTGCACATTCCCGAGCTGGACGACCGGCTGGAGACCCACTCAATGCGGACGTTCGTTGACACGCCGGTGTGGAACCGGCCACTCGCGGTCAATAGTTGGCAGTCATACCTGGGCGCCAATGTTGAGGACGTTTCCTCTTACGCTGCGCCGGCTCGAGCGGAGAATCTGGCGGGATTGCCGCCGGCCTACATCTCAACAGCGGAGAACGACCCGTTGCGAGATGAGGGGATTCTCTACGGCTTGCGTTTGCTCCAGGCCGGCGTCTCGGTTGAACTGCACCAGTTCCCCGGCACCTTCCATGGTTCGGCACTGGTTACGACAGCGGCGATATCGAAGCGAGCGCAGTGCGAAAGCGCAGTGGTGCTCCGCCGGGCGCTCAAGATCGACTGAGGCCGATACATCCATCGCTGCACCAGGGAACCCGCCGGCCCACAATTCGAGTGCGTTAGGAGTGCATTGCGGCGGCGCGGGCGTAGACGAGCGTCGTCAAGCGTTCAGCGGATATGTCGAAGAGTTCGACCTGCACGGGAGCGTCCGGACCGTCTCCCAGCAATCTGCAGCGCGACCTGACGGGACCGGCACCGGTCTGCGCCAAGTAGCGCAGGTCGAGATCGGTCACCACGGCGTCGATGCCGAATCGCGCTGACACCAGTTCTTCGGCGGCCACTTCGGCCACCAGCGCCACCATGGCGCCCTGCAGCGTCCCGGCCGGATTGCGCAGCGCTGGGGTCACCGGTACCTCGACTGTGCCCTGCCGCGCGTCGACCACAACAATCCCTGCCTCTTCGTCAAGGGGTTGCGACAGGACGCTGGATCCGTCAAAGAGCGCCGTGATGCGCTCGAGTGACACTTTGGGTTTCGGTGGATCAGTGGCCCGACGTGACACACGGGCGAATCCGATGGCACCACTGGCCACGGGTTCTCCCTTGTCGGTGACGATGTCCACCATGGCGGCCGAGGTTCGTCGTCCCCGCCGCAGGATCGTGGTCTGGGTGCGCAGGCAGTCTGGAGCGGGCACCGGTCGCATTCGCACCGTCATGTCAGTGGTCAGGGACCAGGCCTCGGGGTCATCATCGAGGACGATGCCGGCCACGGCGTCGATCATGAAAGAAATGACACTGGCCCGGACCACACCAAAGCGCAGCACTTCCGGTCGCGGGCGCAACTGCATGAGCAGCTCACCGTCAACGAATTCGGCGGTTACACCGAGACGCGCCGGGATCGACACGCTGTGGTTGAAAAGATCGGTCATAAAGCGGCCCGGCCGGACATTGGCCTGGGACGCTACCTGTCAGTCTCCCGGTGCCACCAGTTGCGTCGGATCAGGAAGGTCAGGCTGCCTCGACCACGTCCGCAGGTGACGAAGCGTCTTCCTCGATACTGGAGAGCGCCTTCCAGAGCGAGCGGTAGTTGGGGTAGGTGATGGCATCGGTCGCGTACCCGGCACGCACGAGTTCGGCGTGGAAGGCGGGCAGGTTGCGCCAGGGCACACCCATGTCGACGTGGTGGGCCAGGTGCCATCCGGTGTTGTAGGGCACGAACCAGAACCGGGCCGGCCACGACTGCCGCACGTTGTGAGTGGTGGCCCGACGGTCCTTGCTCTGTTCCATGCCGCCGTGTTCGGCGATGGAACGCAACCGGTTGATGACGCGCCACTGGGTCATCCACGGCAGCCACCAAAGGGCGGGATAGATCCACCAACGCCCCGTGGCCAGCCAGGAGACTGCCCACAGCACGGCCTGTACGCCGAAGATGGAAAGCCCGATGCTGCGGAAGGGCTTGTTGCGGGTGTTCTTGACCAGCGGCACGAAGTTCTTCCAACCCGAGATCCCCACCGCATCTCTGAACAAGCGACGCCGCAGGGCCGCCCGGCTACACGGGTACGGACCGTAGAACGCCATGTCCGGTTCGTTGGGGCCAAACTCATCCTTGTGGTGGGCGAAGTGCACGCGGCGATAGAGCTGGACGGGCGTGAAGACGGGGTAGGCAATCACCCACATCCCGATCCAGTCGTTCCACCGCTTGTTGGAGAAGAGCAGCTTGTGGGCCGACTCATGCATCAGGATGGCAAACCGGGCGTACATCGGACCCATGAGGACGAAGGCCAGCAGGTAACTCCACCAGCTGTTGATCCAGGTCGCTCCACCAATGATGACGACGACCCAGCCCCATACGGCGACCACCGAAATGGCATTGCGCCAGTTGTTGATGTGTCGCAACGCCGGGCGCAGTTCTGGAATGGCCATCCCGTTGACCAGGAGGCGGTCAGTGGGTAGGACGTCGGGGCGTGCTGTTTGGTCGGGCACCATGGTGGTAGCCATGGCACTATATTACAATATTAAATCAAGTGACTCAAGTAGGTAATACCCCGCTGACCGCCCGGTCGGTCATGGCCTCTGCCCTGCTGGGCATGGATCCGCCCGAATTGCCGGTGGCGCAACTGGTCCGTTTGACCGGTCTCTTCGGCATCAGCGAGAACCGGGCCCGGGTCGCCCTGAGCCGTATGGTCGCCGCCGAGGAGGTGACCACCGACGGCAATGGCCGTTACCGCCTGACCGGCCACCTGGCCGAACGCCAATCCCGCCAGTCAGCCAGCCGGGCCGGCATCACGGCTCCCTACGCCGGCACGTGGTGGATGGTCGTGGTGACGACTGCGGGAAGTTCGGCCGATGTCCGGATGGCCCGCCGCCGTGCACTGGCCTTCAGCCGGCTGGCTGAGTTGCGGGAAGGCGTATGGATGCGCCCGGACAACGTGCCCTTGCAGATCCCGGTGGCCCAGCACGGCGATTGTGAGTTGATGACCGCTATTCCGCCTGATCCGGGAGAACTGGTGGCGCGCCTATGGGACCTGTCGGATTGGTCGGCCCGGGCGGAGAGCTTGCTGTCGGCCATGGCGAGCTTGCCGCCGAATGGTTCGGCTGCCTTGGCTCCCGGGTTCGAGCTGTCCGCCTCGGTGCTGCGTCACCTGCAAGGGGATCCGCTGTTGCCGGCCGAATTGCTGCCAGCAAACTGGCCCGGTCACCGGCTTCGGACTGCCTATGACACATGGGACGCTCAGTATCGAGCCATGTTGGGCGAGTGGAGCCGGAATATTTAAGGTGAGGCACTTTCGAAGGCCGGGGCCACGCTGTTGGATTTGTATTCTGCGCGCTGACCGGATCGGACTGGGCCCCCAATGACCCAACGGAGCGGCGTGCGTTGCACCAGCGCGGTGAAGGGGACGGCACAGGCCAGCGTGCCCACATAGAGGAGCGCCACGGTGACGGGCCAGGGCAGGTGCCCAAAGAGACCGAGGGATTCCAAGGCGGCACGGATCATGTTGATGAAGAGGACGTGGCAGAGGTAAATACCACCGCTCAGCTCGGCGAGACCGGCAATCGAGAAGATCCGCCACCGCCTCGAAGAACAGGGACCTTGGGCAGTTCGATGCATCCACCACCAGCTCAAGGAGAGCAGGCCGGCAATCGCCGCGAAGGACCATGCGATGGCGATGGGCTCGTAAATGTCGCTGGCATCGGCCAGGCTGCCGCCCGTCCAGACGGTGATCACGTACCACAACAAAGTGACGCCACCGATGGAGGCACTGACCATGGCGATTCGCCGGACGTGCCGTGTGAGCAACGCCTGAATCTTGTCGAAATGGAATGCAGCCAGTGCGCCGGCCACGAAGAACTCCTGGTAGCTCAGCAAGTCACGTGACCACGGCCACCAATGGTCCAGCCACCGCATGGCGGTCGTCACCGGACCGAGGTGCCAGGAGTAGTGCAATGTGAGGCCCAGGAAGCATGCGAAGGCCACACTCACGCCGAGAATGAGGCCATGCCGGCGGGTCGACCGAAGAAACTTCATGAGCAGCGGGAAGAACAGATATGCCTGCAGCAACACGACGACCACATAGAGCTGGTAGTACCCAATGACCAGATCAGTTATCAGTAGATGCCCAGCTCCTCGCACGGTGCTGGTGGCTCTCAGGAGAGTAAAGACGAAGTAGATGGCCGTCCAGACGAGGTACGGCACCCCGATCTGCACGTAGCGTCGGGACCAGAATCCCCAGAGCGTGCGGGGCCGAGTGATCTGGGCGTAGGCAATTACCAGGCTCGTCAAAAAGAAGAAGGCGTTCCTGGTGAAGTGCAAGATCGTGATGCCAGCCGTGCCGACGGTGTTGGTGCTCATTCCGGTCCAGATGAATGAGTGCTGACACACCACGGCTGCGCAGGCCACCACCCGGAAGACATCGAGGAGGTACAGGTACGGCCCACCGCGGCCCACGCGCGGCAAGGTCACCTCACTGTGGTCGAGAGACATCGCGCTCAGCTTGTCGCATTCACATGAATTGGAGCCCAGAGCAGTCTGGGAGATGTATGAGTATGGCGCTAGGCCGCGTGGGACTGGGAGATCCAGGTGGCGTACATCTCGGCGTAGTGTCCACCCAAAGCCACCAGCTCCTCATGAGAACCAATCTCGAGCAGTCGCCCATCACCAACTACGACGATGCGATCGGCCCGCATGGCCGTTGAGAGTCGGTGGGCGATCAAGACGGCCGTGCGTTGCTCCAGCAGGACATCGAGGGCGGCCTCGATCATGGTTTCCGACTGCAGGTCCAGATTCGAGGTGGCTTCGTCCAGGACGAGCACTCGGGGCTGAGCCATGAAGGCCCGGGCCAGGGCGATGAGCTGGCGTTCGCCCGAGGAGAGCGATTGCCCCCGTTCGTGCACCACGGTGTCGAGCCCATAGGGCATGCGCTGGACCAACTCGGTCAGTCCGGTGCTACGTACGGCTTCCCAGACGGCATCGTCAGTCGCGTCGGGCCGGGCAAAGGAAATGTTGTCCCGGATGGTGCCCGCGAAGAGGAAGGGCTCCTGGGGCACCACACCGAGTTGCTGGCGCAACGAGGCCATCGTGACGTCGCGGAGGTCGTGCCCGTCAATGAGGACCCGGCCAGCCGTGGGGTCATAGAAGCGAGTGATGAGCTTGGCCATGGTGGATTTGCCGGCGCCGGTGGCACCGACAAAGGCCACGGTCTCACCGGGATGGATGGTCAAGTCCACGTCTTCCAACACCGGCGCTCCGGGGTTGTAGGCGAAGCCGACGTGCTCAAACCGGATCTCGCCCTCGATTTTGGGTAGGACGATGGCATCGGGGCGCTCGAGCACCGAAGGCTCATTGCCGAGCAGGTCCTGCAGTTTGAACACCGAAGCCCGGCCCTGCTGGAAGGTGTTGTACTGCTGCACCAGCAGCTGGATAGGCGAGAAGAATCGGTTGACGTAGAGGAAGAACGCCGTCAGCTGCCCGAGGTTGATCTCCTGGGGATGGTGCAGGTACATGGTGCCGCCGATGGCCAAAATCAGCACCTGGCCCACCACGCTGATGACCTGTGAGCCCGGACCGTAGACGCCGTTGATGCGCCCGGTGAAGTAGTTGGCGTCGCGGTACGAGCCGACCACGTCCCGGTGGTGCTCGACGTTGTGGCGCTGCCGGTTGTGGGCGGTGACGATGCGGACGCCCTGCAGGCTTTCCGAGAGGTCGGCCAGCACGGCGGCGATGCCGTCGCGCACCCTGTCGTACCCGCGCTCGGACGCCCGCTTGAACCAGATCGACATCAGGACGAGCGGCGGCAGGACGGCGAAGACGGTGATCATGGCCAGGTGCACATTGGTGGTGAAGAGGAAGACGGTGATCACCACCATGGTCAGACCTTGGATGGCGAATTGTGCCAATCCGTCCTGGAGCAGTTGTTGCAGGTTCTCGATGTCGCTGGTCATGCGGCTCATGACCACGCCCGCCTTCTCCTCGGTGAAGAAGTCGAGCGAGAGCCGCTGCAGGTGACGGAAGACGGTGACCCGCAGGTCGTTCATGACCCACGAAGCCAGGCGACCACTGACCTTGGCCTGTCCCCATTGGGCGGCCGCGGAAATGGCGATGGAGCCCATGTACAACGACGCCATCAGCACAATGATCCCGAAGTTGGTGTGCGGCGGCGTCATGCCGTGATTGATGGCGTAGGACACGAAGCTCGGTCCGAGCTGGGTGGCCACGCTGATGACGGCGACGAGGATGGCCGTGCCGGCCAGCATGCCGGGGTAGACGGTGAGGAGGCTGGTCAGGGTGAGCTTGCGCCGCTCCCGGGCCGAGGGCTGCTGCGAGAACGTGATGTCGGGATCGGGTCGCTCCCCCTCTTGCTCCAAGAGGACGTCCACCCCGGCCTGAAGCTCCTGGGGTATGCCACCGAATGGCAGCCCTGCCTGCGGGGATCCCGGAGGACCGCCGCCCCCGATGGGGGGACCCATGCCACCACCCATCATCATGGCGACACACCCCCGGCATTCGGATTGTCAATGAGCGCGACGTCGTTCTCGGCGACCTCTTCGCTTGAAGGGGCTTGGGCCAGGATCTCGGAGTACAGAGGCGTCGACGCGAGTAACTCGGCATGGGTGCCGTCGGCCACGATCTTGCCGCCGTCGAGCAGTACCACCCGGTCAGCCAGGCTGATGGTGGAGAGCCGGTGGGCGATGATCAGTGTGGTCCTGCCCTCCATCAGCACCCGCAGCGCCGAGTGGATCTTCTGCTCCACATTGACGTCGATGGCGCTGGTGGCGTCGTCGAGGATGAGGATGGGCGGGTTGATCAGCAACGCTCGGGCGATGGCGATGCGCTGGCGTTGGCCTCCGGACAACGTGTAGCCGCGCTCACCGACCACCGTGTCGTAGCCCTCGGAGAGGTGCGAGATGAATCCCGCGGCACCTGCCGCCTCTGCCGCGGCGCGCACCTCTTCCATGCTGGCATCGGGCCGGCCGTAAGCGATGTTGTCGCGGATGGAGATGGAGAAGAGAAACGGCTCGTCCAGGACGACGCCGATGTTCGCCCGCAGGCTGGTCAACGTCAGATCGCGCACGTCGTGGCCGTCGACCCGGACCGACCCGCCGGTGGCGTCATAGAAGCGGGCCAGGACGCGGGCCACGGTGGATTTGCCGCTGCCGGTACGACCCACCAGCGCTACCGTCTCGCCGGGTCGCAGGTGCAGGTTGAAGTCGGTGAGGACGTTGGGATGCTGGACTTGGCCGGCCGCAGCAGCCAGGAGGCTGTCGGAGGCGTAGGCGAAATCGACGCCGACGAAGTCGACGTCTCCTTCGCAGTCCAAGAGGTCGACGGCATCGGGACGATCGACGATGGTCGGCTGCTCGTCCAGGATCTCGTAAATACGCTCGGCCGAGGCGGAGGCGCGCTGGCCCATCATGATGAGCATGCCCAGCATCATGAACGGGGCCTGCATCATCACCAGGTAGAGGTTGAACGAAATGATGGCTGGGACGGGCAGGTGGTCGTGAATGACCATGTAGCCGCCGACCAGCAACACCAGCGCCAGACCGACCTGCGAGAGGTTCTGGACCAGGGGAGTGAATCGAGCCCGCAGATCGGCGTCCTTGATATAGCTCCACTGGACCCGGTCGGCGGCCTTGGCCAGCTGCCGCAGCTGCTGCTGCTCGGCGGCGAAGGAACGGACCACCCGCACGCCATTCACGTTCTCGTCGACCACGGTGGCCACCTCGGCCAACCGGGCCTGGATGATCCACGAGATCGGGAACAACGACTTCCGCATTTTCACGCCAACGATGTAGATGAACGGCATCGTGACCATGGCCACGAACGCTAAGGGCACGTTGATAGAGAGCATGAACCCAAAGGCGACCAGGGCGATGGAGCACTGGACAAGGATCATCGGAGCGAACGTCAGGTACATTTGCACCGAGCGGATGTCCGAGTTGGCGCGCGAGATCAGCTGGCCGGACTGCACCCGGTCGTAGAACGGAAACGACATGCGGGTGAAGTGTTCGTAGATGGTGTTGCGCAGGTCGAACTCGATGTCATAGGCGACCCGGAACAAGTTGGTGCGTGAGATATAGCCGGCGATGCCGGTGGCCACGCCCAGTCCGGAGATCCACCAGACGTACACGTGCAGTGGGACCGTGTGGAGGATGAGCGCGTTGGTCAAGCCGTCCTGCAGGATGCGCGGGATGAGCACCTGAATGACCAGGCCCACGAACGAACCGATCAGCGCGGTCAGGAAGTAGCGCTTGTGGGACTTAACGATGGGGAAGGCGCGCCAAATCCACGACTTCGACTTGTCGGGATCGATGGTGGCCTGGGGTGCCTTGTACCGGCTCATCAGTCCCATCGGGACGTACGAGGCCAGTGGTTGGCGCCGTAGCGTTTCCGTGCCGAAGGGGACACCTTCAGGAGGAAGGTCGGCGATCAGCTCGTCCTCGGTGGTGCTCATTGGGCGTCCGTTCGGGAGAGATGGAAAGTGGAGAGCGCCTCGCCCCACAGTTGTAGGGACCGCAGCGCCATCGCCTCGTCCTTGCTGGGGAGGCAGGCGGCGATGGCGGAGAGATGCTCGTCCACCGAGCGATCAGCGGCCTCATAGACGCGCTTGCCCTCGTCGGTCAGCCGCACGGCGATCCGACGTCGGTCGGTGTCCTCCTGCTTGCGATCGACCAGGCCGCGTGCGACCAGGCCGTCAATGATGGCGGTGATGGACGGGGGTCGGACCGCCAGTCGGTCGGCCAGACCCGAGGCAGCCGCCGCACCCTCGGCCAATATCCCCATGACCCGGTACTGGGGCAGCGTCAGATCCATGAGAGCCAAGGCCATCTCGACGCGCTTGGACAGCCAGGCGGCGATGCGCCCGTAGTTTCCACTGGTGGGCTCGTCACCAACTGGACGCGGCGAGGTCACGGTGCTGGGGGAGGAAGACACTTAGAGCATCATACAGTTAGATGCTCTAACTACAATCCGAGCGTGCCCCATTCCGGGTCCAGCTGGCGCAGAAAGAGGGCGCAGCGCTGCTCTTCTTCCACTTCGCCGATGGCGGCAGCCGCCAATTCGAGCGCGTGGAGGGAGCGCAGGAAGCCTCTGTTGGACTCGTGGCGCCACCGCACGTAGCCCGACCCGCGCCACCCGGCGGCCCGCAGACTGTCGAGGCCACGGTGATATCCCACCCGGGCAAAGGCATACCGGTCGATGGGGGTCGAGGCCAGCTCGGCCAGGGTGGCCCACGCCTGCAGGCAGCGAGGATCCTGGGCAGCCACGGCCGAGACAGCCGCGTGCTGCTCCGCCAGTGGGAGATGTGTGGCCGCTTCCAGCGCGGCAGCAACAGCCGGGCTGAGAGGGTCGAGGATGGTCTCACCGCTACCGCTGGTGAATTGGACGGCGTGATCAGTGGCCATGTCGGCATGTTACGAGCGAAGTCGGTGAGTGCAATCCGCCAAATGTCGCCGGGCTCAGAACGGGCGGTACTCTTCGCCCCCTGTGGAGTTCCAGCCAACACCGACATTCGAGCAACACCCTGGATTGACCGGTCGCCAGACCGAGGCGGCGGCCATGGCCGACCAACTGCGGCGCCTGATCCGGCTTTCGGTCTCCTCTGCTCCGTCACCAGAGGAGACGGCAGCACTGACTGCGCAGTTAGCGGCAGTGGCCGATCGACTCGAGGACTTCGCACCCGAGGTGCCGTATCCGCGCTTCGTCGCGCCTCCCCCCAGTGACGAGCCACGCGAACAGGCCATGGGCGGATCCATGCCGTTCGACGTCATTGTTGGCCCCTTCAATCCGGTGGCGCTGCCGGTGCGGCTGGCCTTCGAACCACCGAAAGCGCTGGGATACGCCACATTCGACGTGGCGTACGAAGGAGCGCCGGGCTGTGTCCATGGCGCGGTCTTGGCGGCCACCTTCGACATCGTGTTGACCGGGGCCAACTCGTTGGCCGGTGCCACCGGCCCGACCGTGCGGTTGGCCATCCGTTACCGGCGACCGACCCTGATCAACGAAGAGGCTGTCTTCGAGGGTTGGGTGACCGAAGTCACGGACCGCCGGGTCTTCAGCCTGGGTCGGATTGTGCAGGGAGGCGTCGTCACCGTTGAAGCCGAAGGGGAGTTCGCCATACTGAACCATGAGGGTGTGGGCAAAATGGCCTTCGGCCGTCGATCGGCCTACGACGGCGCTGAGCCCACCTGATCGGCCCATGCGGCAGTCACTGACGCCGTCCCGCAATCCGGTCGATTACCGGTTTCGGCACCGCATTCGCACCCGGTTTGCCGAGACCGACGCCATGGGGGTCATTCACCACGCCGCCTACCTGCCCTACATGGAAGAAGCCCGGGTCGCCTACCTGCGTGACCTCGGATTCCCCTATGAGGAGGTACGCAAGGCCGGTATCGACTTCGCCGTCCTCGAGATCTCGGTGCAGTATCGAGCACCCCTGCACTTCGACGAGGAAGTGGATGTCCACCTCCGGGCCGGCGACGCCACCCGCACCACCTTCCAAATCGCCTATTTGTTGACGGTGGGGGACGACGTCCGGGCGACCGGCGTCTCGGTGCACGGCTGTGTCGGTGAAGGCGGCCGCGCCGCTCGACTTCCCACCTGGGTCGGAGAAGTGTTCGCCAACTAGTCGGTCACGCTCGTGGTGTCAGCCCCGAGAGGATGAGATCGAAAGTCGCTGTCATCTCGACCTTGGCGGCGGCCGGGTTGTCCGCTCGGGCAACCACCAGACCCGCCTGCATCATGGCGCCCATCAAAAGGTGCGCCAGAGGATCCACCATGAACGACTGAATCGAACCGTCCTTGGCGGCGGAGGTGAAGACGCTCCTCAAGAGCCCAAAGGCATACCGCTCGTTAATCTCATGCCAGGTATCCCACCCGAGCACGGTCGGGCCATCGATCATGACAATGCGCTGCACTTCCGGGTCCCA
>Ga0302314_10007576_pt1 | contig 19500 bp, 17 predicted proteins | sample III_Palsa_N2_3_FD_200533 | JGI IMG/M metagenome (GOLD analysis project Ga0302314, IMG submission 200533) | Peat permafrost microbial communities from Stordalen Mire near Abisko, Sweden - III_Palsa_N2_3 | ecosystem: Environmental > Terrestrial > Soil > Palsa > Peat permafrost | place: Sweden...
AGTAGGTCGAGGCCATGGCATCGGGTAGACCGGATTTCAGGTGGTCGGCAAAGGCGCGCGCGCCGGTCGCGTTCTGCCTAGCGGGCGCCGCTGCCGGAGCGGCCCTGTATTTCGGGAACCTTGCTTACGTCAGCAGCGCGAAAAGCGTCCCGGCCGTGGCCATCGTCCCGGCTAGCATCGCCGTTCCCACGGTGGCGGGGACGATACCGCTCGGGGGGACCCCCAACTACGTTCAGGTCGCGCCGAACGGCGAGTTCGCCTACATCACCAATCCAGTTACACGCACGATCACCGTGCTCGACACGGCCAATGACCGGGTGTCCGGGACGACCATCCCGATCCCCCAGGGGCCGCCCGAGTCCGTCTCGTTCTCGCCTGACAGCCAGACCGCCTACGTCAGCGTCTACGGGAGCCACTCGGCGCCTGTCATCGTGTTCGTCGATACCGCTACCGGCAAGGTGACGGGCACCGTGCCGGTGGACAACATTAGCGCGGGCCCCTCGGCGACCAGCCCGGACGGGCTGTACCTCTACGTGGCGAACCACAACATGGTGCAGGGCCACCCCCAGGATAACGTCGTGGACGTGATCGACTTGGCGACCAAAAAGGTGACCCACAACATCCCCGTCGAACCGAACCCGCACTGGGTCGTATTCGATAATAAAAACGGGCGGTTTTACGTCACGGACCACATGTCCACCGTCGTCACGGTCCTCAATACCAACACGAACGGCATCATCACAACGATCGAGGTTGGCGAGACCCCGCACAGCGCAGCCCTCTCACCCGACGGCAGCCGCCTGGCGGTCACGAGCTTCAATGGCAACGAGGTTTTTTTGGTCAACACCGCGACCGACAAGGAGGTCGCGATTATCCCGGTCGGGGGGAATCCGCTGGACGTCGCGTACTCGCCAGACGGGCGGTACCTCTTCACGGCAAACAACGATGGCAACACGGTCACGGTGATCGACACTGCGGATAACCGCGTCATCGCCGAGATCCCGACCGGGAAAGCTCCAACGAGCATCTCGGTGCTGCCCGACGGGCGCCAGGCGTACGTCACCGACGAGAACAGCGGCACGATCGAAATCCTCAACCTTCCGAAGTAAGGGCAGTGCGGCAATAAGGCACGACGCCGGCCATGGTCCGCTCCCGCGCCGAATCGAATCAACCGGGCCTGGGCCGGGATGAGGGGAAAGGCGGCAATGATTGAGCTCGTCCTCGGGGCTCGCCGCCCGCAGGCCGTCGATCCGCCCGCCATGGTAGTCGGCAGCCCCGGAGCGAAATCCGCATGAGCACCCCCGCCTGGATCCTGGGGATCTTCGCCGCGGTCATGATCCTGGTCGCCGAGGTGAGCGCCGGACAGCTGGTGATAGCGCGCGCCTGGACCCGCCGCGGCGGCGCCGGCGCCGGCATCGCCGTTTCCCGAGTGCTGACGGGAATCGCCCTGGCGGGCATATTGGTGCCCGGCCTGAGCACCCTGCCGAACGCCGCCTGGGAGGTTGTCTTCGCCGTCATGACGGCCTGGTTCGCCTGGTGCCTGTGGCGGGAGAGCCGGGGGCGCGGCGCCGCCGCCGTGGCCCGCGGCCATAATGCGCCGCACCTGGTCCGCAGCGCGGCGATGCTCTACCTGTTCGCCGCCCTGGCGGGCCCGTCCGCGGCGGGCTCAGGCATGTCCATGTCCGGCACGGGCGGGATGTCCGGGATGGCGGGCGGGTCGTCCGGCGGCACGCCGGCCCTGCACGCGCCGACGCTGGCCCTGATCTTCGCGCTGCTGCTGATCGCATTTACCGTCCATGACCTGGACCGGCCGGCCGGCGTGGACGGCTACTTCTACGTAGCGGGCCGTCGGTCCGTACCCGCCGGGAATACCGCGGAGGGCCTGCTGCTTTCCGCCGGCGTAGTGAAGGGGTGCCAGGTGGCGATAGGCGTCACCATGGCCTTCATACTGATCATCATGATCTGAAGTCACCGTCAAGGCTCACGCCGGAACGCTGGGTACGCACCCCGTGGGTGCCGGACTGTGTCCTGAGCGCAAGGATCTCAGTGGAGCGACAGCAGCATTCGTGATTCTGTATTTCGGTATAGTCCGACGTGTGACGGCTGGCGGGCGATGAGAGAGATTCAGGACAGCCAGCTCTCACAGAGCCGTCAACTGCTGCCGAGCCGCCGCGCGTTGCTGGCAGGGGCGGGCGTAACGTGCGCCGCGATGCTCGCGGGATGCGCCACGCATGACGTTCCCCCTGCTACCAGCGGCACGGCCACTTCCGCCGGTGGCAGCGCGCCCGCGGCCGCTGCCCTGGCCGCCACCTCCCAAGTTCCGGATGGCGGCGGCAAGATCATCGACGGCGTGAACATCGTGATCACCCAGCCGCAGTCGGGGTCGTTCAAGGCGTTCACCGCGATTTGCACGCACGAGGGCTGCATCGTCAACAGTGTCTCGAACGGGACCATCAACTGCCCCTGTCACGGCAGCAAGTTCGCCATCACGGACGGCGCGGTCGTCCACGGCCCCGCCACCAGACCGCTGGCCCCCATCGCGATCAACGTCGAAGGAACCTCAATCTTTCAGGGCTAATCTGGCCAGTTCATGATCCCGTCCGGCCGAGACGCTCGGGACGCTCGGCCCGGCTCGGGCGCGAGATCCGGCGGCGCCAGCGTTCGGCGCGGCGGTCGGTCAGGACCTGCCGGACCACGTTGCGGCCGGGGATGCCGGTCACGCCGCCGCCCCCGTGGGTAGCCGACCCGGCCTGGTACAGGCCTCGGACCGGAGTGCGCAGGTCGGCGTAGCCGGCCGCGGGCCGGCCGTGGAACATCTGCCCCAGCGACAACTCCCCGTGGAAGATGTTCCCGCCGATCAGCCCGTACTCCTCCTGCATCTGGTGTGGCCCGATCACCTGCCGGTGCAGCACCGAACCGGTGAACCCCGGCGCCACCGCCTCCAGACGCCCGAGCACCCGGTCGGCGTAGGCCTCCAGTTCGACCTCGTAAGAACCCGCGGCGTACCCACACGGCACCCACTGCGTGAACAGCGACATGACGTGCTTCCCGGGCGGCGCCAGCGAATCGTCGAACACGCTCGGGATGCAGATGTCCGCGAACGGCAGCTCGGCCGGGCGGCCTGAAACGGCCTGCTGGTAGGCGTTCTCGATGTCATCCAGCGACTCGGCCAGCACGATCGTGCCGCCGTAGACCGAAGGATCGGGCTCCGGATAAGCAGCGAACACCGGCAGCCGGTCCAGCGCCAGGTTGATCTTCACGGTGCCGCTTCGGCTGCGCCAGCCGCGGATGTCGGCCACGAACCCGTCAGGCAGCTCAGCCGGGTCCAGCAGCTGCAGGAACGAGATCTGCGGGTGCGCGGTGGTGATCACCACCGGCGCGTCGATCGACTCCCCGCTGGCCAGCGTCACCCCCGTGACCTGACCGTCGCGGGTACGGATCCGCGCCACCTCGGCGTTCGTCCGTACCTGCGCCCCGAACATCCGGGCTGCCCGCCCCAGCGCCCCGGTCACCGCCCCCATGCCGCCGCGCGGAAACCCCCAGGCCGTATCGCCGATGTGATGGTGCAGCATCACGTACGCGGTCCCGGCCGACCGCGGCCCGGCCCACGTCCCGATCACCCCGGACACCGACAGCAGGCCCCGCATCGCGTCACTCTCGAAGTACCCCTCGACCAGGTCGGCGATGCTGTCGGTGAGCAGCCGGGTCACGTCGACCGCGCCGCGCTCGTCCACCGAGCGCAGCTGGGTCAGCAGCCGCGCCTGGCGCAGCAGGTCCGGCGGCCGCTTCGACCCGAGCCGCGGCGGGATCTGGTGCAGCAACGGCCCGAGCACCCGCCCGATGTCCGTCAGGTGTGACGAATAACGTGCATAGGCATCAGCGTCCGGCGCGGAGAATTTGGCGATCTCGGCATGCCGGAGCGCCGGGTCGTCCGGCAGGCGCAGGTACCGGCCGTCCCGGTGGGGCGCGAAGTAGGGCCCCTGCGGGTATACGTGGTAGCCGTGCTGGTCGAGCCGCAGGTCGCGCACCAGGTCGGGCGGCAGCAGAGAGACCACGTAGGACAGGGACGTCACCGTGTAGTCCGGCCCGAACGGATGCTCGCTGACCGCCGCCCCCCCGGCTACCTCGCGCCGCTCGCACACCACCGTCTGCAGCCCGGCGCGGGCCAGGTACGCCGCCGCGACCAGCCCGTTGTGCCCGCCGCCGACCACCACGACATCCACGTGTCCCGACACCGCCAGTCCCTTCTGCCGCAGACCATCTCCCGCCGACCGTACGCGATGACCGGAACTGCTTTCATTGTCCTATCCCGGACGAATGGAGCCTGCCCCGTGGAGAACACTGTCATCGCCGTCGCCCAGCTGGCCATCGCCATCGGCGAGCCCGAGGCCAACCGCAAGGCCGCCGCCGCCGCGGTGGCCGAAGCGGCCGCCGCGGGCGCCCGGCTCGTGGTGCTGCCCGAACTGTGCGATTCCGGTTACGTGTTCGGCGACGACCCCGACCGGGCGTCCGCCGAGGCCGGCGCGCTCGCCTCACCCGCGGACGACAGCGACACCCTGCGCCAGTGGCACGCCCTCGCCGCCGAGCACCAGCTGGTGATCGTCGGCGGCTTCTGCGAACGCGGCGCCGACGGCCGCCTGTTCAACAGCGCGGCACTGGTAGACGCGTCCGGGACCCGGGTGGTCTACCGCAAGGCGCACCTGTGGGACCAGGAGAAGCTCGTCTTCACCCCCGGCGACGCCCCGCCACCGGTCGTCGATACAGCCATCGGCCGGGTGGGCGTGATGATCTGCTACGACCTGGAGTTCCCCGAATGGGTGCGACTGGCCGCCCTCGACGGCGCCGACCTCATCGCCGCCCCGGTGAACTGGCCGGCGACTGCGGGTGCGCCGAAGGACGGGTTCCCGCCCGATGTGCTCGAGGCCCTGGCCGATGCCGCGGCCAACGGCGTCTTCGTCGCCGTGGCCGACCGGTGCCGCATTGAGCGCGGCGTGACCTGGACTGGCGGTTCGGTCATCGCCTCCCCGAACGGCAAACCGCTGGCCGGCCCGGTCCTCGAGGACCGGGCCGTGGTGCTGACCGCGGCATGTGACCTGCTCCGGGCGCGGGACAAGAGCCTGGGCGGCAACACCGACCGTCTGGCCGACCGCCGGCCCCAGCTGTACGCGAGGGTCGCGGCCCAGGCCCAGGACGAGCGCGTCGCGGCGGCGAACGCCCACTGGGCGGCGCGCTTCATCGCGAACGGCACCAGCTACTCCGACTTCCAGGCCACCATGGCCCGCATCACGGCCTGGGACGACTGGTGCCGCGAGTGGGGCCGCACCGGCCAGCACTACGAGCGGCTGGCCGAGACCGCCGACCAGGCGGGCCGAACAGCGACCGCCGGGGAGGCCTGGCGGCGCGCCGCGTTGTGCTGGCACTGGGGTAAGTTCGTCTTCGTCGACGATCTGGATCAGCAGCGCGCGGCTCACGACCGCACGGTGGCCTGCTTCCGCCGCGGCGCGGCGACGCTGAGCCCGCCCGCGGAGCCGGTGCGCGTCCCGTATCAGGTCACCACGCTGGCGGCCTACCTCCGGGTTCCGGCCCGCCAAGAGAACCAGGCCAGGCCGCCCGTCGTGATCATGATGCCCGGGCTGGACTCGGTGAAGGAGGAACTGCAGGCCACCGCGGAGTACATGCTCGGCCGCGGTCTCGCGATCATCGCCGTCGACGGGCCGGGCCAGGGCGAGGCCGAGTACGAGCTGCCGATCGAACCCGCCTACGAGAAAGTGGCCACCGCGCTCGCCGACTACCTGGAAGGACGCGACGACGTCGACCCGGACCGGATCGGCGCGTTCGGGGTGAGCCTGGGCGGCTACTACGCGGCCCGGGCCGCGGCCTTCGAGCCGAGAATCAAGGCCGCGGTGTCGCTGGCCGGGCCGTACCAGTGGTCGCTGGACTGGGACATCCTGCCGCCGCAGACCCGGGCCACGTTCCAGCGCCGCTCGGGCGCCACCACCGAAACCGAGGCCCGCGAAAAGCTCTCAGCATTGACCCTGGAGCAGGTCGCCGCCCGGATCACCCGGCCGCTGCTGGTCGCGGCCGGCGGCCGGGACCGCCTGGTCCCGACCTACCACGCCGAACGCCTGGCCCGCGAAGCGCCCGGCGCTGAGCTGTTTCTCATCCCCGACGGTAGCCACGGCCTGACCAACCACGCCTTCGAGTCCCGGTCCACAATGGCCGACTGGCTCGCCGCTCACCTGTAACGACGGCGGCAGCCGGATCACCGTCATCCCGGCCGTACCCGAAGGTCCGTCCATCGCGGCCAGCGCCTGGCCCGCGTCCGCCAGCTCGATCACCCTGCCGACCAGCAGGCCCGGCCGCAGCGTGCCGTCCGCGACCATGGCCATCATCGGCGGGTAGTCGCGGGCGGCCATGCCGTGCGAGCCGAAGATCTCCAGTTCGCGCGCCACGACCAGGTCCATCGGGATCGGTGTCGGCCCATCGAGCAGCAGGCCGACCTGGACGTGCCTGCCGCGGCGCCGCAGGCAGCGGACCGAGCAGGCCGCGGTCGCCGGTGACCCGAACGCGTCGACCGACACGTGCGCCCCGCCCCCGGTGAGCTCGACGACCGCGGCAGCGGTATCACCATCGTCCGCACGCACCGTGAACGAAGCGCCCAGCTCCCGGGCTCGGCTTAGCGCCGAAGAAGACACATCGATCGCCACCACCCGGGCCCCGAGCGCCGCGCCGATCATCACCGCCGACAACCCCACTCCGCCGCAACCGTGCACCGCCAGCCAGTCGCCGGCCCGCACCTGGCCGTGCGCGGTGACCGCGCGGAAGGCCGTGGCGAACCGGCAGCCCAGGGACGCGGCCGCGGCAAAGTCGACCGCATCTGGCAGCGCGACCAGGTTCGTGTCCGCCGCGTGGACCGCCACCAGTTCCGCGAACGACCCGGGCCCGGTGAACCCCGGCTGGGTCTGCCGCGGGCACACCTGGGCGTCGCCCGCCTGGCAGTACTCGCACCGGCCGCAGCCACATGCGAAGGGCACGGTCACGCGGTCCCCGGCCCGCCAGCGGGTCACCTCCGGCCCGGTCTGCGCGATCACCCCGGCTAGCTCGTGGCCGCCGATGTGCGGCAGGTCGACCGGTTCGTGTCCCTTCCAGGCGTGCCAGTCCGACCGGCACACCCCGCTCGCGCCGACCGCGATGACCGCTCCGTCGGAGGGACAGGCAGGGTCCGCGACCTGCGCCAGCTCCGGCATGATCTCGTAGCCCGAGTAGACGGCCGCCCTCACGAGCCGGACCTGAGCTCCGTCTTGAGCCCGGACTTGAGCAGCGCATGGTCGAGCAGGGCCAGGCCGAGCTCCGAGGTCTGGTACAGCACGGTCCGCCCGCTGCGATGCCGGTCCACCAGTCCGCCGCGGTGCAGCACGGCCAGGTGCTGAGAGACCGCGCTCGGCGTGACGCCCAGCCGGCGGGCCAGCGCGGTGGTCGTCGCCGGTGAGCACAGTGCTCCCAGCAGCCGGGCCCGCGGCGCGCCCAGCAGCAACTCGACCGCCGTCGCGTCAGCCGAGGTCGCTTCGGAGGACGCCCACACCGTCGCCGCGCCCCGTGCCGGGTACAGCAGCGTGGTCTGGGTACTTGTCGCCAGCTTGATCGACCAGCTCGGCCAGTTAAACACGCTGGGCACCAGGACCAGGCCATCTGGCCCGAGCGTGACCTGCGGGTCCCCGGGCCAGGTCTCCGCGTCGGTCATCAGGAGCTTGCCCGCGGACCAGCGCAGACCGGGATGGAGTTCGCTGAACAGCGACCGGGCGCCGCCGCCCGCCAGCAGCTCGGCGTGGTAGCTGATGTCGGCCTCGAGTACCGACCGCATCCGCTCCCAGTGCGGGGCGATGAGGCGGTCATGGTAGTCCGCTACCTCGGCCGCTATCTCGGCCAGGGTCTCCCGTGGCCGCTCGAACAGGTCGGTCGCGCTATCCGGCCACCGGCCGGAGCCGAACACGCGCCGCAGGCTCGCCCGTACCTGGTCGTCCGGTGTCGCGCACAGGCTGGCCAGTTCCTCGTCGAGGCAAGGCGACTTCCCGGCCGGCGCGGGGAACAGGAATTCCGGCCAGTAGGGCAGGTCGTTCACGATCAGCGGCCAGACCCGGGGAAGCCGCAGCGCCCGCCGGTCCAGCTCGGCCAGGGCCCAGCGCACCCAGGGCCGGTTAACCGGCGACCGGTCCGGCTTGGCCAGCAGCGGCAGGGCCCTGAGCGTCTCGTGCAGCGGAGAGATCGCGAACCTGGTCCCCGCCAGGTCCGCCACGCCAAGCTCCAGCACGTGGTCCATCCATCCTCCCGATGGCCAATCTGCCACGGCGCCGCTGGCCGCGCCAGGATTTAGCGATCCGCTTAACAGTAACTCGCGTCCGTCATTCCCCGCCACGCTGGCGGCATGACGCAAGCACCCAGCCGCCCAGCACCCGCAGCATCGCGCCTAAGCCGGGCCTACTGGCGGCTGTGGTGGGCCAACGCGATCAGCAGCACCGGCGACGGCGCGTTCGTGGCCGCGCTGCCGCTGCTGGCCGTGACCATCACCCGCGATCCGCGGCTGGTCTCGGTGGTGGCCGCCGCGACCTACCTGCCCTGGCTGCTGCTCTCGCTGCCGGCCGGCGCGGTGGTCGACCGTTACGACCGGGCCGCGCTCATGTGGCGCGCCCAGGCGGTCCAGGCGGCGGTGGTCACGATCATCGTCGTCCTGGTCGTCGTCCGCCAGGCCAGCATCGAGATGCTCGCCGCGGGCGGCTTCCTGCTCGGCAGCGCCGAGGTCATCTTCAGCAACGCCGCCCAGTCGGTTCTGCCCGACCTGGTCCCGCCCGAACTCCTGGCCAAGGCCAACGGCAGCCAGCAGGTGAGCCTGACCGTCGGCGAGTCGTTCCTCGGTCCGCCGGCCGGCAGCCTGCTGTTCGCCGCGGCCGCGGCGCTCCCGTTCGGGCTCGACGCCGTGTCGTTCGCCGGCTCGGCCGCGCTGCTGGCCCGCTTGCCCAGGACCGGCCAGGCGCCGAAAACCGCCCAGCGCCCCAAGATCCGCACCCAGATCGCCGAAGGCCTGCGCTGGCTGGCCGGGCACCGCCTGCTCCGCGTGGTCGCCGTCCTGCTCGGCATCTACAACTTCGCCAACCAGATGGGCCAGGCCGTCCTGGTCCTGCTGGCCACGCAGACGCTGCACGTCAGCGCCCGCGGCTACGGACTGCTGCTGGCCGCTTCCGCCGTCGGCAGTGTGGTCGGCGGACTGCTGAACCCGATCCTTACCCGCCGAATGGGAATGCTGCCCTCGCTCGTCCTCCCGGCGCTCATCGACGCCGCCGCCTTCGTCGGCATCGGCCTCGCGCCCGGCCCGGTCGTGGTGGCGGCGCTGCTGGCCAGCCAGGGGTTCGCGGTCACCATGTGGAACGTGGTCACGGTCAGCCTCCGCCAGCAGGTCGTCCCCGGCCACCTGCTCGGCCGGGTCAACAGCGTCTACCGCATGCTGGGCTGGGGCCTGATGCCGCTCGGCGCGCTGGCGGGCGGCTTCGTCGCCCACGCCGCGGGCCTGCGTGCTCCGTACATCGTCGCCGGCCTCCTGTGCGGCCTCTCCGCCCTCGTCGCCTTCCCGCTGCTGCTAGCCGCCACCCGTGACCGTTAACTTCTTTGATGCCGAACGGACCGTGGCTCACGCTCCGCGTCCCCTGGTTCGCCGAGGGTGGGCAAGCGCCCGAACCCGCCGTGCCGCACGCTCCGCGCCCTCCTGACCGGCGCAGGGATGGACGAACCCGGCCCGGGTAGGAGTAGCCGCAAGATCAATATCCGACTATTCTAGTCGAGATTATAGATACAAAACCTTCTTTGGAGGCCCCCGTGGCGATGCCCGACTTCCTGGTCATCGGCGCCCCCAAGGCCGGTACCACCGCCCTGCACGCCGCGCTGTCCGAACACCCCGCGCTCTACATGTCGGCCATCAAGGAGCCCAAGTTCTTCCTGTCCGACGGGCCGCCCCCGACCAAGGGCGGGCCGGGGGACGCGCTGACCTACCGGGAGCACGTCTGGCGGCGGCCGGACTACGAGGCCTTGTTCGCCCCGGCTCCCGCCGGGACGCTGCGGGGCGAGTCGACGCCGCTCTACCTGTACGACCGGGCCGCGATGCGCCGGATCCGCGACGCGATCCCGGCGGCCCGGCTGATCGTGGTCGTCCGCGACCCAGTCGAACGCGCCCATTCCAACTGGACTCACCTGTGGTCGGCGGGCCTGGAGCCGGTCGCCGATTTCGTCCGGGCCTGCGATGAGGAGCAGCGCCGGATCGCCGCGGGCTGGGCCAGCTTCTGGCACTACACCGGGCTTGGCCGCTACGGCGAGCAACTCCAGTACTTGTTCACCCTGTTCCCCCGCGAGCAGGTCCTGGTCCTTCGCTACCGGCGGCTGGTCGACGAGCCCGCGCAGACCCTGGACGAGATCTGCGCGTTCCTCGGCGTGCCGACGGGCCTGCTGACCGAGATCCCGCGGCAGAACGTCACGTCCCACCCGGAGCACACGCTGGCCCACCGGGCCGTGTCGCTGGCCCAGCGCGCGGGCAGCGCGGTCGTCAGCTGGGTCCCCGGCCTGACCGCCGCCACCCTCACCGCCCCGCTCGAGCGTTTCCTGCAGCGCCACAGCCGGGAGCGCCAGCCGCTGAGCTGGGAGCAACGCCAGGAACTCCTGCCCCGCTTCAAGGCAGACATCGAGCTGCTGGAGCGGGTCCTCGGCGAGGACTTCGGCGACTGGGTCCGGCCGCGGGAGCGGTCCGGCGGAATGGTGGGCGCCCGGCCGCCCGGGCACGGCCAGGCCAAGAACGGCCGCCGGGCCCGAGGTCGCCAGACCGACCCCGCCGCCGGCGGCCAGACCGACACCGAGGCCGGCGAGGACTTCAGCGAAGCTCGGTGACCAGGGCGTGGGATCCGTCCGGCGCGGTCATCTCGTAGTACATGCGATGCTTGCCGTCGGGTAGCGGCACCATGTCCAGGTACCGCAGGCCGCCGCCGTGATACGGGGAGGACGCGGCCGGGCCGTCACCCACGGCGGTCAGCGCTACCGGATCGGGGCCGGTCGCCACCCCGGTCCGTTCCTCATAATTCTCTGCCGCGGTCGCCCGTCCGTCGTAGTAGGCCGTCACCACGTCCGGCCCGAAGTCCACCGAGGTAACCCGCGTTCCCCTGGAGTCCCACCGGCCCGGCGTCCCGCTCAGCGCGGTGCCGTGCCAGGTCCAGGCCAGGCCGTCGGCGCTGGTCGCGTACTCGGTGGTCATCTGGTCGCTCTGGAGCGGATCGTCCAGCGGATGGCACGACGCCCACAGGTGCCACTGGCCGTCGTGGTACCGGATCACCGGGTCCTTCACGCCGGTCTTGGCGTCGCCCGGCAGGACCACCTCCCGCCGCCGGACGTCGAACTCGCCGGGGTGAGCGGCCTCGGTCATCTCCACCCGCCAGTGCTTGGTCCCGGTCGTCGCGCAGCTCAGGTAGAGCCGCCAGCGTCCCTCCGGGGTGCGGACCAGGGCGGGGCGTTCCAGTGACTCGGTGGCCAGTTCGCGCTTGCCGATGCTCAGCAGCGTCTCGAACCGCTCGCCGTCCGCGGATCGGGCCACTGCTACCGCGTAGCCGCGGCCCCGGCCGATCGGCCGCCGCAGCCGGTAGGCCAGGAAGATCTCTCCGTCACCCGCCACCGCACACGGCGCCCCGGCCCAGTACCCGGGCCCGGTCCCGGGTGCTTCAATCGCGACGGCGCCACCTTCTGGCCACGGCAGCAGCATCCGGCGATCCCCCTACTCTGCTATCCATATCGGAATACTAGATAACTCTACTACGTCCGTGAAACAAGGATCCGGCCATCGTAGCGGCGCCCGCTCGGCGAGTTCGCCGTATCAGCCGCTCGGGCTCGGGCTGGGGCTGGGCGCGGTCGGCGCAAGGAGCACCCGGCAGGTCCGGTCCGCGGCAGCGGTCTTGCCCGTAGCGTTACGGAGCTCGGCCAAGATGGCGCTCGCCGTGGTACCGGTGACCTTGACCCCGTTCTGGCTCAGGCAGCTCTTGAACGCCTTCAACGCGGAGCTGCTGACCACGCGGTTGAAGCCGCCGCCAAAGCCGGCCGGGGCGTACTTGGCGCACGCCTTGAACGCGGCCGAGTCAGCAGCGGAGCCGGAGAAGGACGGGCGTGCGGAGCCGGAGAAGGATGGCCGCGGGCGCGCGGACCCGGTCGGGAAGGCGGTCGGCGTGAAGGATCCGCGCGGCCGGGCACCGAACTGCCCCGGCTTGATCGTCACGCCGTGCTGCTTCAGGCACGTGTCGAACGCACTCAGCTTGGCGGACGCCGCCGCGGTGCTGGTCGCGCTCGCGGAAGAGGTAGCACCGGCATTGCTGCTGCTGCTGCCACTACTGCCGCCGCAGCCGGTCAGCACCAGAGCCGCCGCCAGCGCGGGCAGCGCCGCTTGGATGAGGAACCGGCGCCGTGTGGTACCGCCGTTCATGTGATCTCCTGGATGGTCGAGAGGCTAGCCGCCGAAGCCGGCGCCTAGGCTGGTCTGGCTGATGCTGGTGGCGGCGATCGCGCCGCTGGAGTTCTTGCTGCCCTCCACGATGACCGTCTGGCCAGGACGGAGACTCGTGACCGGGACGGTCGAGCTGACCGTGACCTTCGTCCCCGCCGACGTCGCCACCTGGACGATGTCGCCCGCGGTGGTCTGCACGTAGACGGTGGCGCCGTCGATGAGCTTGATCGTGCCGACCGTGGCGTTACCCGCGCCGAACGCGCCAGTCCGGCCGCCGAGACCGGTCGCCGAACCGGACCCCGTGCTAGCGCTAGCGCTCGCGCGGGCGCCGGCGAACCGGCTGAACGCGGCGGCCGCGCTGGAGCCGGAACTTCCGTAGTGCTTGCCGACCAGGGCGCCGCCGAGGAAGCCGGCGCTGGCCACGACGATGGCCGCCAGCACCAGCGTCAGCGAAGGCAGCTTCGCCCGGGGCCGCCTGGTCAGGACGGCGGTAATGTCGCTGCCGTCACCGAGCGGGCTCGACAGCACGTCGAACAGATGATCGACGTCGTCGCCGTTGCCGGGCTCTTCCACTCCTTGTGCGGTGATGTCGTCGCCGTCATCGAGCGGCTCAGGCAGCGGATGGAGCAGATCATCGATGCCGGTACCGTTGCTGGGCTCTTCGGGTTCTGATTTTGACATGTTCGTGTCCGATCATTCGTAACGCAGGGCGTCAGCGGGGCGCATATGGGCCGCGCGGTTGGCGGGAAAGCCGCCGAAGAACAGGCCGATCAGCGCGCTGACCCCGAACGCCAGCGGGATCGACAACGGCACCGTGACGGGCCTCACCCCGACGATCGTGAACCGGGTGCCGATGACTCCGGCCAGGACGCCCAGCGCCCCGCCGATCATCGACAGCAGGGTCGCCTCGGTCAGGAACTGCGCCAGGATCACCCCCGGCGTGGCGCCGATGGCCTTGCGAATGCCGATCTCGCGGGTCCGTTCGGTCACCGTCACCAGCATGATGTTCGTGATGCCGATCCCGCCGACCAGCAGCGAGATCGCCGCGACCGCGCCGAGCAGCACGGTGAACGTATGCGCGGTCGAGGAGGCCGTGGACAGCAGGCTGGACGCATTGAGCACCTCGAAGTCGGCGTCCGAGGTGGTCTCGTGGTGGCGTAGGTCCAGGGTCGAAGTGATCTCGCCCTCCACCGTGTCGACCAGCGCGGCCGACGTGGCCTGCACCACGATGTCGTTCAGCGTGCCGAAGCCGGTCAGCGCGTCCTGAACGGTGGTCAGCGGGGCGACCGCCGTGTTGTCCGCGCTGGTCAGGCCGCTCGCTCCCTTGGTCGCGAGCACGCCGACGACCGTGAACGGGATGCCCGCGACCAGCACGCTCTGGCCCACCGGGTTCGCGGTGCCGAACAAGTCGGTGGCCGCCTCGCTGCCGAGTACCACCACGTCCCGCGCGGTGTTCACCTCCTGCGTGGTGAAGTACGACCCCGCGCTGAGCGTGTCGTCCTCGGCCGGGAAATAGCTCGGGTACGAGCCGGTGAGGCTGGCCGAGTCGCTGCTCGCACCGTAGCTCAGCGTCTCCGAGGTGGACACCGCCGGCGAGACGCTCGCCACCCCCTGGGTCTGGGCGAGGGCCTGCGCGTCTTGCACGGTGAGGTTCTGTGGCTCCGCGAACGCCGTCGTGCCTGCGGGCGTGCCCGCCGTGGTGCTCGCCGTCGTGCCGGCCGCGCCCTCGGTGTGCACCACCGTGATCGCGTTGGCGCCGAGGGAGGAGATGGCGTTCTGCACCGACTGGGAGGAGCCGTTACCGACCGCTACTAGCAGGACCACCGACCCGACGCCGATCAGGATGCCCAGCGTGGTCAGCGCGGAGCGCAGCTTGTTCGCGGCCAGCCCGGCCAGCGCGAACCGGAAGACCTGCGCCGGGCTCACGGCCGCACCGCCGGCTGGCCGAGCAGCGGCGGGAGGGCGTCGGGCCCGGTCAGCCGGCGGTCAGCCACGATCTGGCCGTCCTGGACGCCGATCACCCGTTTCGCGTGCGCGGCGACGTCCGCCTCGTGCGTGATGAGCACGATGGTGCGGCCGGCCACGTTCAGCCGGTCGAACACGTCCATCAGGTCATGGCTGGCCCTGGTGTCCAGGTTGCCCGTCGGTTCGTCGGCGAGGATCAGTGCCGGTGCCGTCACCAGGGCCCGGGCGACCGCGACCCGCTGCTGCTGGCCGCCGGAAAGCTGCTTCGGCTGAGCCGTCATCCGGTCGGCCAGCCCGACCAGGCGCAGCGCCGCCTCCGCCCGGTGGTGGCGTTCCGCGGCGCGCAGGCCCGCGTAAGACAGCGGCAGCTCCACGTTCGCCAGCGCGCTCATCCGCGGGATCAGGTTGAACGCCTGGAACACGAATCCGATCTTGCGGTTGCGGACCACCGCGAGCTGCTGCTCGTCCAGAGAACTGGTGTCGATGCCGTCGATGAGGAACTGGCCTGCGCTGGGCACGTCCAGGCAGCCGATGATGTTCATCATCGTCGACTTGCCGGAGCCGGACGCGCCCATGATGGCCACGTAGTCCCCTTCTGCTACCTCCAGGCTCACCCCTCGCAGCGCATGGACCATCGCCTCGTCGCTGCCGTAGGTCTTGGTCACCGACACGAGCCGGATCACCGGCTGCAGTTGCGGCTCCGCGATGGGCGGCGGACCGGCCGCGTGCCGCGGCAGGGGCCGCGTCATCCCCGACCGCCGCCACCCAGGCCGCCGCCGAGGCCGCCGCCCACGCCGCCACCGAACCCGCCGCGGAAGCCCCCGGTGCCGGTGCCGGTGCCGGTCGTCGCGGTCGAGGTGAGCACCTTTTCTCCCAGCGTGAGCCCGGTCAGGATCTGGTCATCGGTGCTGCCCTGGACGCCGAGGGTCACCGGTACGGTCTCCTCGGTGTTATTCGGGCCGACCACGACGACGGTTGACGAGGTGCCCGACGTGGTGACCGCCGTGGCCGGCACGTACAGCACGTTGTTCGCCTCACCGGTGATCACGCTCACGCTCACCGACTCGCCGGACTTGAGCCCGGGCGCATTCTGGGTGAGGGCCAGCGTGACCCCGTAGTCCACCACCCCGTCGCTGGTCGTCGACGTCGGGTCGATCTCCGCCACGGTCGCCGACAGCGCGCTCGCCGTGGTCACGCCCTCCAGCGTCACGGTTGCGCCCGCACCGACGTGCAGGCTCGCCGCGTCGGTCTCGTCGAAGGTGGCCTGGACCAGCAGGTTGGACAGGTCGGTGAGCACGATGAAGCCGCTCGCCGCGTTGGTGGTGCCCGCCCCGCCGGCGCCGGTGCCGGCCCCGGACGCGCCGGCCGCCGCGGCCTCACTGGAACCGGAACTGGACGAACTCCCCGAGCCGGAACTCCCCGTACCGGAACTCCCGGAACTGCCCGAACTGGCGGAACTGGCCGAACTGGAGGAGCTGCCGGCGCCGCTGCTCGAGACCACCTCGCCGACGTCCGCGCTGATCGAGGCGACCGTGCCGCCGAACGGCGCGGTGAGCGTCGTCCCCGCCACCGTCTGCTGATCCTCCTGAACCGCCACGTCGTCGTTGGTCACGGCGGCCTCGTCCTGCGCGACCGTCGTCGCGTTCGGCGTGGCGGACTCCACGTTCGAGGCCAGGGTGGTCTGATACGACTTCTCCGCGCTGGCCACGGCCTCCTTGTCGGCGGTGATCGATGCCTTGTCGTGATCCTCGGTGGTCTTCTCGCTGTCCTGCGCGGCAGCCACGCTGTTCTGGTCGTTCGTCACCGCCTGCTGCGCCCCCTGGTCGGCCGTCTGGTCGGCCGACACGGCCGAGGTGTCGCTCGCCACGTTCGTCTTGTCCGTCGCGACCGCCGCCTCGGCCGCCGAGCACGCGCTGGAGGAGGAGCTAGAGGGGGAGGGGCTGGGCGTGGCGGTGGTGCCCGTGGTGCCGCTGCCCGCGCACGCGGTGGCCTCGGCCGCCTCGTCGCTGTTCAGCTGGTTCTCCGCGGAGGTCAGGGCGGCCTCGTCGTTGGTGAGTTTCGTCTCGTCGTTGGACAGGGTCTGCTCGGCATAACCGAGAGTGTCCTGCGCCGCCGTAACGGACTGTTCGGCCGACGTCGCGTCGTCATCGGCCGACTGCTCCTCGGCCGACAGGTTCGATTCAGCCACCTGGATCTGCTGCTGCGCCTGTGCCGCCTGATCGCTCTGCACCGTTTTCGCAGCGGTCGTTTCTCCCTCCTCGGCGGCGGTGAGCTGCGCCTCGGCCGCCGACAGCTGCGCTCGCGCCTGATCGAGGGTGTCCTGGCTGGTGGTCGGATCGACCTTGGCCAGCATCTGACCCGCCGTCACCCGCTGCCCGACCTTGACGTCGATCGAGGTCACCTTGCCGCCGGTGGTGAAGTTGAGGCCGAGGTTCTGCGCCGCCTCCAGCGTGCCGGCCGCGGACACCGTGGCCAGCACCGTGCCCTGCGCCACCGTCGACGTCACCAGGGCGGTACTGTTGCCGGCCGGTCGTATCTCCAGGTAGGACGTGACCCCGACCGCCACCAAGACCACCACCAGGGTCCCGTTGATCAGCAGGCTCTTACGGCGCCAGATTTTCACCGGCTTAGACTCTCGGCCCTTCATTGGGTGAGCCTGATGAAATGCTGCGAACTTCTTGAAGGCGCCGGTGCGAGGTCCCGCAACAGGCCTGCAATTCAGACAGTAAAGCACAAAGCGGGCAAGTCCTGTGCGGCGCCTGAGAAAAACCACGAGGCGAGTTATCGCAGCTTGCCGACAGTTCATCGCCTGACTGTTAACATCACTCCCATTACTCTGAGTAGTCACTCGAGACACATCCAGTTACAACGTTCGGCGTGGCCTTCGCTCCGGCGCGACGCGCGCGTAAAAACCAGCCATCGAAAGGATCGTCATGCCTAGTCACGATGCCACGCGCGCGCCGGACCCGGTGCCCGCGGATCGCCGCCTGTCCCGGCGTTCCCTGCTGCGGGGGAGCGCGGTCGCTGGCGCCACCGGGCTCGCCGTCACGGCCATGGGCGCGGTGGCAGGCCCGGCCCTGGCCGATTCCCGTCGGCCGTCGGCCACGGAGCCGTCGGCCACGGATCTGGCGTCCGGCCGCGGCGAGGCCGCCCTGCCGAACGAGCCGATCGTGGTGCACGTCCGCGATGCGAAATCCGGCGACATCGAGGTGTTCTCCGGCACCAGCCAGACCCGCCTGCGCGACCAGGACCTAGCCGCCCGGATCGCCCGGGCGATCGCGTGACCCCGCCAGCTGCCCATTCGAGCCGAAGAGGTAAGTAAATGTCTTCACACCGCGAGGCGCCGGAGATCTCCAAGGACCCGGTCGCCGACAGCACCGACGTGTACGCGTTCGTCAGCCCGGATGCACCCGGCACGGTTACCTTGATCGCCAACTACGTGCCGCTGCAGCTGCCCTCGGGCGGCCCGAACTTCTACGAGTTCGGCGACGACGTCCTGTACGAGATCCACATCGACAACAACGGGGATGGCCGAGCGGACATCTCCTACCAGTTCCGCTTCCGCACCACCGTGCGTAACCCCGGCACCTTCCTGTACAACACCGGCGCTATCACCTCGCTGACCGACCCGCACTGGAACCGCGTCCAGACCTACGACGTCGCGGTGGTATCCGGCGGCTCGCAGAGCACGCTGGGTACCGGCCTGCCCTGCCCGCCGTGCAACATCGGGCCGCTGTCCACGCCCGATTACGCCAGCCTGGCCGCCGCTGCGGTCAACCACCTGAATGGGATCAGCGTCTTCGCCGGGCAGCGGGCCGAGGCCTTCTACGTCGACCTGGGCGCGATCTTCGACCTGGGCGACCTGCGGCCGTTCGAGCATCTGCACGCGCCGGTCGGCATGCTCGGCGCCATGTCCGGGGTGAACGCCACCAACCACCTGAACGTGTCCTCGATCGCGATCCAGGTGCCGATCTCGACGGTGACGATCAGCGGTCACCCGACCATCGGCGTGTGGACCACGGCCAGCCGTCGGCGGGTCACGCTGTGGGACGCGGACCGCGGCGAGACCGTGCTCTCGGGGCCGTGGCGGCAGGTCTCGCGGCTGGGCAACCCGCTGGTCAACGAGGTGCTCATCCCGATGGGCGAGAAGGACCTGTGGAACTCGCTGCCGCCCGCCGACGACAAGAAGTTCGCCGGCTACATCACCCACCCCGGCCTCGCGGGGCTGCTGAACACGCTGTACCCGGGCGTGTTCCCCCACCTGGCCGCGCTGGTCGCGGCCAAGAAGCCGCGTGCCGACCTGGAGGCGATCCTGCTGACCGGCATCCCCGCTGGCATCATTACGGGCTTCACGAACTTCACCGGCCCGGTGCTGGCGGACATGCTGCGGCTGAACACCTCGATCGCGCCGGCGACGAAGCCCAACATCCTCGGGCTGGTCGGCGGTGACGCGGCCGGCTTCCCGAACGGCCGGCGGGTCGCCGACGACGTCGTGACGATCGAGCTGCGCGCGATCGCCGGAGTCACTTACCCGCTGATCGACTCGCACTTCAAGCCGGACGGGGCCGCGGGCGCGATCACCGATTTCGCGAGTGACCCGCCCGCCATCGGCTCTCGGCCGATCCACACCTTCCCGTACCTCGGGGTTCCGTACAGCGGTTACAACCATCCGTCCTGAGCCAGCTCCAGGTACGACACGCCCGGCATGGGCAGGTCGAAGACGAATTCCAGCACGCCGTCGCCGCCCGCGGCCGCCCGCTGCGCCGGGCCCAGCTCGTCGAGTGTGTTCAGCTCGCCCAGCTCCGCCCACTGGCCGTCGGACGGCCACGGCGCGCCGCGCCGCATCCGCTCCCAGGCCGGGACGATGTTGGAGTGCTCGCCGTCGATCCGGTAGTGCCGGACGGTATACGCCGTCCCGGGCGGCACGAACACGCGGATCGCGAGCCGGCGCTCAAGCAGCGGGTCCCCGCCGATCTTGGTCTGGTCCAGCGTGCCGTTCCAGGCCAAGATCCCGATCC